>FLNX01000018.1_pt1 | contig 31775 bp, 23 predicted proteins | sample 1140341 | NCBI WGS metagenome assembly FLNX01 (sample SAMEA3878208, study PRJEB12797) | bioreactor metagenome | biome: Moose rumen | place: Sweden | collected 2011-10 | reverse complement strand
GGTGTCGCCGATAACCCCTTTGTGGAATATCAAATCTATGGCCCGCGCATGGTCCTCCACATAGAGCCAGTCGCGCACGTTCTCGCCCTTTCCGTAGACCGGAAGAGGTTTGCGATGGCGGATATTGTTGATAAACAGCGGTATAAGCTTCTCCGGGAACTGGTAGGGGCCATAGTTGTTCGAGCAGTTGGTCACGACCGTGGGCATCCCGTAGGTGTCGTGGAAGGCGCGGACAAAGTGATCTGAGGAGGCTTTCGCGGCGGAATATGGGCTGTGCGGCTGGTACTTCGTATCCTCCGTGAACAGCGTTCCGTCCATCTTCAGCGCTCCATAGACTTCGTCCGTGGAGATGTGGTAGAACCTGCAGGCGACGGGGGATACCCCTTCTGGAGCATTACCTTCGGTTTCCTCCTTCGCACCTCGGGAATTGGAGCAAGCTCCATCCCTCTCGGTTTGTCGTCGGTTTGCCGTGATACGGTCGCGAAGCGACGCGGAAGAAGGGGTATCCCCCGTCGTCCAGTTCTGCGGCTCCCAGCAGGTCTTGGCGGCCTGAAGGAGCGAGAGGGTCCCCATCACGTTGGTCCGTGCGAATGTGAACGGATCCTTGATGGAACGGTCGACGTGGCTTTCCGCCGCGAGGTGGATGATGCCGTCAACCTTTTCCTCCTGCATCAGACGGAGCACGCCGTCGTAGTCGCAGATGTCCATCCGGACGAACCTGTAGTTGGGCTTGTCCTCGATGTCACGAAGATTAGCCAGGTTGCCGGCATAGGTCAGCTTGTCAAGATTGATGATCCGGTACTCCGGGTATTTGTTCACGAACAGGCGCACGACGTGCGAGCCGATGAAACCGGCGCCGCCGGTGATGATAAGGGTACGTTTCATATATGGGCTTAAGTTACTTCTGATTGACTCCCGTGTTCCTTTCACGATAAATGTAAATACTTGTAATGTTCTTCCGGGAATTGTTGACCGCGTTTCCGCGACTGTTACCGACGGCGGCGCGGCCGTCGCTCCGTCTCCTGGAAGAGGCATCCTCCGCGTCATAAGACTCCTCGACTATGGAAGAGCGTGAGATGGCCTCCGAAATATAGTGTTTCGCGGCCGATATTGTATTAACCGCGACAAGAAACAGCGATATTACTATTACCGCTCCCGCGAAAAAGTCCGCCGCCTTCTGCTTCCTCGTGCGGGGAGGCTTTGGCATATACCTGTAAAGATACTTCCGGGGATCTTCTTTCTTTTTCTTTTTCAAGGTCAGAGACACTGCTAATTGGGTTTAGGCAAAATCTTCTATTCCCCGCACCTAAGACATAGTTTGCAGGGAACGGGGAGGACGGAAGGTGACTCTCCAGCACACCTTATCTCATCCTCCATAAACCGACGTTTTCTTTTCAGGGAACGGCGATTCCTTAAACGCACAAATATAACTATTATTCTTTGAATAATAAAATTTTGTTTTTGTGCGTCTTACGGAAAAAATTTCGAGGCGTTTCGCTCCTTTTTAGAAAGAGTATGTAATCTTGAACATAAGATTTCTCGGGGCCTGGGGAGTAAGACCCTCCTCCTGATACCAGGCAGTTCCGTCCCAAGCCCTGTAAACCCACACGTCAGCATAGTATCTTGCCCCAAGGATATTGTTGATAAAGAGAGAGAAAGTAAGGACGTTGTCCTTCAGGGAGAAGCTTTCCCTTGCGGAGAAATCCGCCACGAAATAGGCTGGGATACGCCTCTCCGGAGACTGGGTGTTATCCCAGTACTGGGCGCCTACGTATTTTCCCGAAAGGGTGAACACCGGAGTGTGACGAACCCCCTCGTGCACTGACTTACGGGCGGTAAAAGGAGTAAATTCAATGCGGCCCATACCTATAACGGAGGGGCTGAGAAGCATCGTCGTCTTCCCGATGTGATTCTCCATATAGCCGCCGGCATCCCAGTCTTCATAATATGCAGTATAGTCCGCTATCTGATTGATACTCAGGGTGAGGTTCCCGTCAACACGGATAGCGCGCGAAGGCGTCCACGCAGCGGATAGCTCCACTCCCCTTCTCCATCCCCTGTCGATGTTCTCCTTGATAGCATTACCGACGGCGCTTATCCTTCCCGTCTCAAGCAGCATATCATAGTACTCCATCAAGTAGAGGTTTGCCCCCGCGGTAACCCTGTCTGCGGAGTACTGATATCCGGCTTCGATGTCAATCATCTTCTCCGGCCTGACCTCTCTCCAGGCGCCGTCCTTAATGTTCTCCTTGAGATCCGTCCGGCCCGGTTCGCGGTGGCCCATCGCGGCGGAAAGGTAGGCTTTATGGGCCCCGAAGACGGCGGTGGCCCCGGCCCTCGGGTTGAAAAAGCCCCAGGTGTTCCGGTAGCTGATATCGACATTGTCATCGTCCTCTCCGGTCATCACAAGATTCACAAGCCTGTACTGGAGGTCAGCATAGGCCGTAAGCCATCCTAGCGGCCGGAATTCCGCCCTCGCGTATATGCTCCCCTCTTTCTTGGTCCCGTTGTTGGTATACCACGGGTCCAGGTCCTGTTCCCCCAGAACGCTTATCCAGCGGACGTTTCCGAAATGGTCCCCGCTGTAATGGCTGAGGTTGATTCCCGCAGTCGCATCAATCTTCTCGCCCGTGTACTTCAAGTCGGAATTCGAGGCCCATAGCGTGTTGTCCATATACTTCAGAATGTTGAAGTCCGCTTTGGAGTATTCGACGCCGCCTACGGTAACTGGCGAAAGCCCGTATTTCGAGAACTTTTTCGAAGCCTTGAGCTGGTCGTAATACCCGTCCCCCTTGGTCCTGTTGACGGTCGTGCTCCACGTCAGGCCGGAGCTGAATCCGTGGGTCCAGTTAAGCTGCAGGTGATGCTGCGTATAATTGTCTGTTTCATTGTCATAGTACCTGACATTTCCGAAGGAGTCATAGTACTCGCCGGCGGAATTGTAGCGGTATTCCCCTGCCTCCCATTTAGAGAGCGGAAGTCCGTTCCACGTAATCCCCGTATGCTGGTCACCGAAGAGCCAGGTAAAGCGGATTACATCCCTCTTCCGGACAAGGCCCACAGCTCCGAATGCGCTTTGCACATCCGCCTTTGCATTCCGGATATATCCGTCCGTAAAGGACTTTGAATACGCCGCATCCGCAAAGATTCCTCCGGGAAGAAGTCCCGTTCCCGCGGCGACGCTTGTCATCAGCGTATTCCAGCTTCCGCGGGCCACCTCGGCCTTCGCAAAAGCCCTCACCGGGATAAGCTTAGTGCCCATATTGACGCTAGCCCCGAACGCCCCTGCGCCGCTCGCGGACGTACCAAGCCCTCTCTGGAGCTGCACGTCCGAAAGGATACTGGAAAGGGCCGGAATATTGACCCAGAAAACCTCCTGTGACTCCGCATCATTAAGCGTGATGCCGTTGAAAGTAACGTTGATCTGGCTGCCCTTTACCCCACGTACCGTCATCTTGGAGTATCCAAGTCCGGTTCCTCCTTCGCTCATTGAAATGACCGAAGGCTGGAGCGACAGCGTCATCGGAAGCGAATTCATCGGGTTCGCCCTCTCGAGCTCCTCTTTAGGGACGCTCGTAAAAGTCACCGGGGTCATCTCCCCTGCCCTTGATACCGTGATTACGACTGTGTCAAGATGTTCGACCTCCTCCTGCGCGCCTGCGACAGGACCGGCAGCAGTGAATGCTGCGACAAATGCGGCTGCGACGGCAGCCTGCTTCAATTTTTTTTTCATTTTGTTCCTCCCTACGGCGGCATTACCCGCATCAGGTTCAATGGGTTTTTCTCAACCGCCTTCCGGCAGTACCCCCGTTTAACATTATTTTTTAAGCCGCACCTCAAACAGTGCCGGCCAATACTTTCCCGTCAGGAAAATCCTGCCGTCCGGCGAGACGGCGATACCGTTCAGCACATCCGGTTCCCGAGGCGAGGGAAACGCCTTCAACGCCTTCTCAAGAAGGCCCCGGCAGTCAATCCTGCCCTCAACCTTTCCGTCCTTCGGATTGATGATAAGAATCGTATCCGTCAGATACACATTAGCCCATATCTTCCCTCCAATCCATTCCAGCTCATTGAGATTCCGCACCGGATGACCGTCAAGGGTTACCTTGATTCTCCGTGTCATCTTCATCGTCCCGTCCAAGAAATACACGAACGGAGTCCCGTCGGAAGCTATCAGCTCCTTCCCGTCCGTCGTAAGGCCCCATCCTTCCCGGGGATATCTCACCGTCCCGTGATACTCGAACGTCTCCGGATCGCAGAGGAACGCAACCTTGTCCATCCAGGTCAGGACATACAGTTCCCCGTCCAGCACGACGGATCCTTCCCCGAAGAACTTCTGCGAAAAGTTCATCCTCTGAAGGACCTCCCCGGTCTCCGGGTCAACCTTCCGGATAGAACTCTCCCCCCATTGTCCTGTACTCTCGTACATCACCCCGTCGTGGAAGAAAAGCCCCTGCGTATAGGCCTCGGGGTCGTGGGGATAAATATTCACTATCTCAAGCCCATACTCTTTCACCTTTCCGCTGCAGGAAAGGAGCGAAAGGGAGATGAGAACGTATGCAAGCAATCTTTTCATAAACAAAAAAAAGGCGGGACCGTAAGCCGGGTTCTGTTAAGTTCTGCCATTTATCTTCGCAACCTACCCCCTGGCATCGGACGGGCAGTCCTCATCTGCCAGTATACTTGGTCTTGCAGGCCCGGGGCCGTACCCGGACGGCGTCGCCGCCGTCCGCCGTGAGCTCTTGCCTCGCGTTTTCACCCTTGCCGCGGTATATGGAACGGGTTCCTTCCGCGGCGGTTTTTTTCTGTTACGGTCACCAGAAGATTACTCCCCTCTGCGATTTCCGCAGTCGGGTGCCCTGTCCTGCCCGGACTTTCCTCACCGCCGGAGCGGCGCGGCAGACCGTCCCACCTTTTACCGCTGCAAATTTAGTAAAATTATTCGGACAATAGGTATTTCCTCCAGAAGGCCCTGTCCTCTTCCACGGAATGCTTTCCCTGTTCCCCACGATACCCGTGCATCCCGTCCGGATAAATCATCAGGTCGAAGGAACTCCCCTGCCTCTGGAGCACATCGATAAGCTGGAGCGTATTCTGGAAATGCACATTGTCATCCCCCGTCCCGTGCGTGATTTTCAACCGGACCGAATCGACGTGCGTCGGGTGACGAAGGAGGGACGAAGAAGGAATTTGGTTTTTCGGGTCCCGCCCCGAAAAATAAATTCCTTCGGAGTCAGGGGTCGATCCCGACATCGTAGGATACCCCGAAACTCTACGGAGAACAGCCGTACGTTCATATCCTACCGGATTATCCTCCGGAGTGGACATAAACCGTTCCGTATAGTGCGTATCGTAGAGCCGCCAGTCATAGACCCCGCCGCCGGCGATGCCGTAGTGGAAAAGGTCCGGATGTTCCGCGACAAGAAGCACCGTCATCGTCCCTCCGAACGAAAACCCCTCGACGCCTATCTTCTTCGGATTAACGTAAGGGAGCCCCTGAAGCCACTCCGCCCAGGCACAGAAATCCTCAACCTCCTTCACTGACAGCTGCTTGTAAATCTGATCCATCCCCTCACGCCCGTTATGCCCCGCCGCGCGGCAGTCCGCAATCAGCTCGATAATTCCGTTCTCCCGATACCACCTGTACCGCTCCGGACTGATCCACCTGTCCCTCACCATCGGCGTGTCCGGCCCGCCGTATATGTCCATATGGACCGGATACTTCTTCCCCGGGTCAAACCCTTCCGGAAGAATCATTATCCCCGGCAGTACTAACCCGTCATTGACGATAGTGACAATCTGTTCCGGAGTGTATAAGGCTTCGGTCGGCATGGCCACCCTCGGCCGTGTTAGAGGGAGGGGCCCAGACGGAACGTCTGGGAGGGATAGCTCCGAAGGAGCGTACCGGACCGAAGCCTTATATACTTCGGAACGGTTTGGATATAGTTTTACCGTTGTTGAGAAATCTTCAGTATTTAGATTAGACAAGACAACATCGGCTGTTTTTTCTTTCAATGAGATTTTTCTGACATCATAGTCAGGGTCAGTCAAGGTAACAATCCTTCCTTTACGGTCAACCCTGTAAAGGCTCTGACGGACACGGGAGTCACGTTCGGCCGTAAAAAAAACGTTTCCTTTTTTGTCAACCCTGAAAAGGGAAATCCTCCAGTTCGGGCCGTCCGTCAGGCGGCGGAGCGTCTTTCCGTCGTACGAGAGAAAGTAAATCTGCTGCCATCCCGTCTCGAACGACCGGACCATATAGAGCCCGTCCTCCACGAACAGCATACCATCAATCCAGTCCAGCCACGTCTCCACCGTTTCGCTGTAAATCAGCGACTTGCTTCCGTCCTTGACATTTACCGAGTAGAGGTCCAGATGATTCTGTATCCGGGGTTCCCTCGAGACGAAGAGGCTCTCCGAATCCGCGCCCCAGAACGGAGTCCCGAAGTACTGATCCTCCGAAGCGTCAAAGTCCGCCCATACTATGGACGTACCGTCCGCAATGCCTATCCGGACCTCCGGATTCCTTTCCCCCGCCTTCGGATAATGAGTGCGCCTTAGAGTCCCGTCCTGCCCGAAGGGAGAGTAGATTGGGAACATAGGGACTTCCGTGTCGTCAAAGCGGTAAAAAGCCAGTTTCTTCGAATCCGGCGACCACCAGAAGGCCCTGTACCTCGACGGCCTTCCGAATATCTCCTCGTAATACACCCACGACGCGTACCCGTTGTACACCGTTTCGCTTCCGTCGAAAGTAAGTCGCGTCTCGGTGGAATCCTTTATGGACGCAATCCATAAATCGTTGTCTCTGGTAAATGCAACTTTCGTAGAATCAGGCGAATAAGTTACATTTATGGCATTCAGGAGAAAAGACAGTGCAAGAATCAGTTTCATACAAAGAGTTCGTCCTTAAAATTGATCAGATATACTTTTTCCACGGCACGGGTAATGGCGGTGTAGAGCCATTTCAGGTCCTCGCGGGAGAGAATATCCTGCCAGAAGGGATTGTCGATGAAGACACATTTCCACTGTCCGCCCTGGGACTTGTGCGCCGTAATCGCCGCAGCATACTTTATCTGCAGCGCATTGTAAAAAGGATCCTCCCTTACCGCCTCATAACGCTTCTTCTTTACGGTGATATGGGAATAATCCTCATCGACGCCGTGATAGAGCCTCCCGGACTCCTCATAGGTAAGTGACGGAGACTCGGATTCAAGGGTATCCAGAAGTACCTTTGCAACAATTTCCTGATTGTCGTAATCCGGGAAAGAGAGCCTCGCATCCGCGAAATGGAACCCATACCGCTCCTCATATCCGGAAATCCTCAGAAGCGTCGCTATATCTCCGTTCGCTATATAATCCGTCCCTTCCATATCTTCTACGAAATGATAGCAGTTCTTCACTATCATCAGCTTGTCCTCCCGGACCAGTTTTTCCTCGCGATAGAGAACCTGGGCACGGATTCCCATATTGTACCTGTTCGCCCGCTTGTTGGACCTGCACAGCACTATAACCTCGTCCTCCCCGTACTTCCCGTACGCGTCCGTGAGCGTCTCCAGCAGCTCCGCCCCGCTGACCCTTTCCAGTCCTTGCGGACATAAGGGTTCGGACCGGTACGGCCCTTCGGGCCTATCCCTCCCAGGCAAGCCTGGGCCCCTCCCGTTCACGAAGCCACGGGCGGCTACGCCGTCCGAACCCTTATGTCCATCCAGGACTAGCCTTAGCTCGTTGAGGGGGATATCTCCTACCGAATTCGTTATCAATTCACGTATCCGGGTTGCGTTTTCGAGGATGAGGGATTCGCTCTGCTGACGGACGACAGTAGTAAGGGTGGAATGGAATACTCCGCCGAAGGAGTCGTTCATAAACTCCGGAGACAGCGCCGGGGATTCGTCCATCCCCACAGGCGGCAGCTGCGCGGAATCCCCGGAGAGAATCAGCTTGCAGTCAACCCCGTTACGGACAAAAGTGATAAGGTCCCCAAGAAGATTCCCGGAGCCGAAGGAAGCCCCCTCAGAGCCCCCGTCAAGGCCGATGAGGGAGACCTCATCGACAACGAAGAGAGCGCCTTTTGCCTTGTTTGGCGAAAGGGTGAAGCGGCCGAAGCCGTCGTCGCCGTGGGATTTCTGCCGGTAGATATGCTTGTGGATAGTGTATGCCGGACGGCCGGTATAGGACGAAAGGACCTTCGCGGAGCGGCCTGTCGGGGCAAGGAGGATGCACTGCATACTGAGCGAAGTCATAACCGAAACGACCGAAGACAGCACCGTAGTCTTTCCCGTACCGGCAAATCCGTTAAGGATAAGAATATCTCCATCACCGCTCTGAAGGAACGAGGCAACCGCGCGAAGCGCCTTCTCCTGACAGGATGTGGGCTTGTGCGGGAGATCGGAGATAAACTTCGAATACAGGAAATCGCTTCCGTCCATCACTTAACCTTGAATAGAGAAGCGACGACAGCAAAGACAGGATATATTTCCACACGGCCAAGGAACATATCCATCGAGAAAATGAACTTCAGGGCCGCCGGTTCGCAGTTGTAATTACCCCCCGTGCCTATGGTCCCGATCGAAGGGCCCACATTCGCAAGCGAGGAGATCGTTCCCGTAAGGGCGTGGCCGTTAGGGTCCCCTATAACAAGGCAGAGTATCGTTGAGAGGGCTATCAGGAGGAAGAAAAGGGTTATATAAAGCACCTGGGGATAGATTTCCTCGTCGTGAAGTACTTTCCGGCCTATCCGGACTTCGAACACCGAAGATGGGTTCAGAGTCTTCTGGATTTGCATCTTGACCGCCTTGATAAGAACCAGCATACGGTCAGCCTTCAGTCCTCCCGTAGTAGAACCCGCACATCCGCAGATAAAGCTCACGATCATAAGCATAAAACACGGCAGCATTGGCCAGGTGCCGGTATCGCAGATGCCGAATCCGGAGGTACTGCCGTAACTGACCACTTGGAAAGTCCCGTCGAGGGCTGCTTCCCCCCAATCCTCGTACGAACCGCCGAGTTTAAGCGAAACCGATGTAATTACGGCGATAGCCGCAAGGCCGATGAGGTAAAACCTCAGGACCGGGTTGTTCAGGGGCCTAAGGGACCTTGTCACGATTGCCATATAGATAAGCCCGAAATGGATCGAAGCAAGGAGCATGAATACAATCGTGATAATGTCTATAAGGGGCGAATTGAACGCGCCTATCGAGAGATTCTTCGTGGAAAACCCTCCCGTTGCACATACACTGAATGCGTGATTGACGGCATCGAAAAGGGACATTCCCGCGGCCCAGTAGCTGAGGAAGGCGAGGATGCAGATTCCGATGTACACGTATGCGAAGATATAGACTGTCTTGTTAGCCCTGGAGCTGTAGTCGTCACGGGAGAGGGACGAGAGTTCCATATTGGTAAGGCGAAGACGGATAGGAGAAGAGTTCGGAATGATAAGGAGGAGGAAAACGACAACCCCGAGGCCGCCGATAAAGTGGGTCGAAGACCTCCAGAAAAGAAGACTCTTAGGGAGTGCCTCAACATCTTCGAGGATGGAAGCCCCGGTAGTCGTGAAGCCGGAAACGCTTTCAAACCAGGCGTTTATGACCGTAAACGGACCGCCCCACATTATGTACGGCAGCGCGCCGAAGATAAACGACAGCAGCCAGGACAGGAAAATGATCATAAACCCGTCCTTAAGGGATACGGACCGCGTCTTCCGGACAAAGATGAAGGGGAAGATACCAACGATGAAAGTAAGCGCGAAACTGATTGAAAGGGGCGTAAGGCCGCTGTCATTCCCGTTTCCGATGGAGATGAATACGGCAATGAGCATAAAGAGCGCACTCACAAGGAGTGCGATCCCTACGTTTCGCGATATGACCTTCCAGTTCATTCCTGAGTCCTTTCCTTCAGGGCCTTGATGCGGCGGCGGAGCTGGCGGTCTTCCTCCGTAATTTCCTGGATTCCGGAGTTTAGTTTTGCAAGTTCGTCGTCGCCGTCGAACTCATATGTGTATTTTTTTCCTACGGAGAGGTAATTGTCAAGTCCCTCCGCCATCTTGTTCAGGGGGTTCACATAATACGTGATTATGTAGAACATAAGCATAAACACGAGAAGGATTCCGACGGCAACGGACACAACACCGGGAATGATGCTCCGGTAAAACCCCGCCTGGAAGTTCTCGGAGTTCTCCTGGAGCTCGCCGTGAAGTCCTGCGCTGAGTTTCTCGATATCAGTCCTCAGCCGTGTAAAGACCGGCTGGAGGCGTTCGAAGTACCACGCCCTTGAGTCAGTAAAGTCGCTAAGGATGACATCCTCCATCTCAAGGGAGGTAAGCATATAGGCAGAATAGCTGTAAAGAACGGAATCCACCAGCGGCATAAGGTTCTGCGAGGTAAAGGAACCTGAGAGGGAGTCGCAGTAGAAGACGAACTTCTGCTGGTCGAAATCCGGAAGGGCTGTGAGGGATTCATCCCCGATGACGGTCAGGATCTGGAGGTTGTAATTGTCAACGGCGTCAGCAAGGGATTGGGCTACCTTGATGCTGTTGGTGTCATCCGCGATAAGGTCAGACAGGTAGTTTGACATACTCCTGTACTCGAGGATGGATATAATGCTGGTGATAAGGAGCACTATCGCGATAGCGCTGAGCGAGATTACAAGTTTAGTCTTCAGCGACAGCGAAAACCCCTTCCACCAGTTCTTTAATCTGCCTAACATATACTACTTTTCTAATCCACAAATATAGAGTATTTTTTTCTTATTTTCAATTTTAAAAATTTTTACTATATTTGCGTGGAATCCTAAAATTTGAAAAGATGAGAAACACTTTTCTTGGAAAAAGAGATAATAAGAATTCAATTCTGAAAAAAACTATTCTCAAACTCTGCATAGGAGCGAAAGAGATATCAATATCAATGCTTTCGGATGCTCTGTCAACGAGTATCCCTACTGTCACAAAACTTGTCGGCGAGCTTATCGACGAGGGGTTTATGATAGACCTTGGGAAACACGGGACTTCCGGCGGCCGCCGCCCCAGCCTTTATGGGCTCAATCCTGAGGCGGGATATTTCATCGGTGTTGACATCAGGCACTCTCACGCCTGCGTCGCCGTGACGGACTTCACCGGTTCCAACATCAAGTTCCAGGACAACATCCCCTTCAAGATGGAACCAACGGAGGAAAAGGTCCACGAAATCAGCGTCGAGATACGCGATTTCTGCGCAAACAGGGACCTTGACTGGAACAAGGTGCTTGGGATGGGAATCAGCGTCCCCGGCCGTGTTAACCCGGATACCGGATATTCCAACATCTACTCTTTTGATTCCGACAGGCCCATCAACAGGATTCTCTCGGATGATCTCGAAATTCCGGTCGTCATCGAAAACGACTCTCGCGCGATGAGCTACGGGGAGTATATCGCCGGCGATGTGGACGGAAAGAAGAATGTGATCGTCGTGAATATCAGCTGGGGTCTTGGAATGGGCCTCGTCCTGAATGGGCAATTATATTACGGCGCATCGGGTTTCTCCGGCGAGATCGGGCACTTCCCTCTGCTTGACAACGGCATAATATGCCGCTGCGGTAAGGTAGGATGCCTCGAGACGGGGGCTTCCGGCTCCGCGCTTACGAGGATGGTTACGGATCAGCTCCGAAGCGGAAGGGCCTCTTCCCTTACGCCGGAATTCCGCCAGAGCGGAAAAGTTGACTTCAACGATATCCTCCGCGCCATCGCGGACGAGGATATGCTTTGCATTGAGGCTGTTGAGTCCATAGGAGAAACCCTCGGTCGCGGCCTTGCGGGCCTTATCAATGTATTCAATCCGGAAGTCGTAGTCATAGCGGGAAATCTCGCCACCGTTGGCGGCGATTACCTTATGCTTCCAATCCATTCAGCTATCCGCCGTTACGCGCAGAACATCGCGATAGGCGACACAAAAATCCAGTTCACGAGCCTCGGAAACCTCGCCGCCCCTACCGGAGTGGCCCTTCTGTGCCGCTCCCGCCTCCTCCAGGTGCTCTAGCGGCGGATGTAATTTGAGATGGGCACACCCACTTTACGGACAACCTCTGTTGAGCCGTTCTCGTGGGTCATAGTACAGGTTACATCCACTGTATATTCAGAGGCGTTGAAAAATAACGCCGCTTTTATTACGGTCCATACGGTAATACCGTTTGCAAGGGAAACCGTACCGGTAAGGGGGTACGCTTTCGATCCCCTTTGGAAAGATACATCGCTGCAGGTACCGTTGATGAATGGAACTCCGTTACGGTAAGCGACGGCCTTGATATCCTTGACCTTACGGGCTTCGCCTGTATTGGAGACAGTAAGAGTAACCTTGCCGGAAACGCTCCTGAGAGAATTGGGATAAACGGAATCGAAGCTGTATTTTTCCACTTTGAGTCCGGAGAAATGCTGGGCATTGGCGGAGAAAACGGCAAGGATAACGATTACAAAGCTAACGAGTATCTTTTTCATATTTCTATGTCTTTAAGGCGGGGGTGATTACGGTCCTTGGAGGATAGGATTGTTTCGTCCGGAGGGAGTTTCCAGTCAATTGCAAGGTCCGGGTCATCCCAGGCTATAGCGCCCTCGGAAGAGGGGTCGTAGAAGTTGTCGCACTTGTATTGGAACACGGCTTCGTCCGAAAGGACGCTGAACCCGTGGGCGAAGCCCCGGGGAATAAAAACCTGGAGGTGATTCTCGCCGGAGAGTTCAATTGCGACGTGTTTTCCGAAGGTCGCGGAGCCGGAACGGATATCGACGGCGACATCGAGGACGCGGCCCCTGATAACACGGACGAGCTTAGCCTGGGCCGAATCCCCCTTCTGGAAGTGAAGACCGCGGACGACTCCCCGCGTGGAGCGGCTCTCGTTGTCCTGGACAAAAACGACGTCAAGTCCCGTTTCACGGGAAAAATCGCGGGCGTTGAAGACCTCGGAGAAATATCCCCTCGAGTCCTCGTGGACGGACGGTCTTATGATAAGAAGCCCGTCTATTTCTGTCCTTATTACTTCCATTCTTTACGTTTTATACAATCCAAAAGGGCGTCGTGCCAGTGAGGTATAGTAACACCGAAGGTGGATTTTACAAGGGATTTGTCAAGGACGGAGGACAAGGGTCTCGTTACCTTCGAGGGGTATTCGGATGAGAGGCAAGGACGGATGTCGCAGGTATTTCCAATCGCGTCGCGGATAGCGCAGGCAAAATCGTACCACGAACATACGCCTTCATTTGTATAATGGTATGTCCCAACCTTGTCCAACTCCCCACGACGGATGATATCGGCAATGAAGCGGGCAAGGTCCCTCGCATACGTAGGCGAGCCAATCTGGTCTGATACGACACTGAGGCTCTGGCGGCCCCTTGTCAGTTCCGCCATTGTCTTTACAAAATTCTTCCCGAAGGGAGAGAACATCCAGGAGGTCCTTATTATGATGCTTTCACAGCCGCTTTCGCGGATTGCCTGTTCGCCAAGGAGCTTTGTCGCCCCATAGGCTCCAAGCGGCTCCGGGGGCCAGTCCTCGCGGGCCGGCATCGCAAGGCGGCCGGAGAAAACATAGTCCGTAGAGATATGAATAAGGGTAATCCTCCTTTTGACGCACTCCGTAGCAAGGATCCGCGGGGCTACGTGATTCAGAAGGTCAGCCATAACCTGGTCCGTCTCCGCCTTCTCGACATCCGTGTATGCGGCGCAGTTGATGACAAGGTCTATCTTCTCCGAGTCAAAGACAAGGGAGACGGCATCGGGATTCGTGATATCCAGGTAAAGGGTTTCTTCGCCCCGGAGGCTTGTCACGTCGGAGAAAATGAACCGGTTCCCGCCGCCGGGGGCGACGAGTCTCAGTTCCCGGCCCAGCTGGCCGTTTGCTCCGGTGACTAGTATATTCATTGTTCCATAAGGGGCCTTAGCTGCCTCATCTGCTTGGGGCTAAGTTCTTTTGCATTGTATTGATGCCTGATAACCCGGAAGCGGTGACAGTCAGAGCCGGTCATACATATCCATCCCTTGTCAAGGAGATACTTCGCCCTTGCCTGGACCGTTTTTCCGTAATAGCCGGCTATTGAGGGAAGGTTCATCTGGAGCTTTACCCCCATCTCGTGCAGTTTCCTGTAGTCTGTCGAGTCCATATAGCGGTAACGTTCCGGATGGGCCAGGAGCGGGGTGATATCCGCGGACATCATCTCGAAGAGCACGTCCCAGAAATTAACCGGAGGCGCAACCGTGGAAGTTTCGACGAGGATCGTATTTTCCCCGTGCCAGAGGATATCCCTCGCGCGGAACCTCTCTTCAAACAGCGTGTCCATCATATATTCCGCCGCAAGGTGGAATTTGATGGGCCCGTTGTATACAGCCTTAAGCTCCTCGAAGCGGGCTTTGAGCCCTTCCGTAGTGTTAGGGACGTCCTCCATTATGTGAGGGGTGAGCCACAGCTCGCTGAGGCCCTGCTCCTCCAGCCAGGACAGTATGGCGAGGGACTCCTCCCGGGTCCGGACACCGTCGTCAACTCCGTAAAGGATGTGACTGTGATTGTCCGTCGCCCCGTGAAGGAGTCCCCCCTCGAGTACTGACTTTCTAAACAGTTTAAGCATCCGCCTCGTCGTCTACATCGTCGCTGCTACCATAGCCGTAACCGTAGCCATAACCGTAGCCGTAACCATAGCCGTAACCGTAGCCATAGCTTCTGCCGTAAGTCTGGCGGGCGAATGCATCGACGCCGTTAAGGACAAGGGCCATCCTCTTGTACCTGCCTTCACGGTAAAGATCCTCCAGGGCAGGAAGGGCCCTCTTGTCAAACAGGCCGGCGCGGATGATGAAGATGGAGATATCCGCCTTTTCAGCGATGATTGCAGTATCTGCGACGACCTCGACAGGCGGGCAGTCGAAGAAGACGTAGTCGTACTTGCTGCGGAGCTGCTCGACCATCTTCGAGAACCTGTCGCTGTAGAGAAGTTCCGAAGGATTCGGAGGGATTGAACCTACGGTGATAAGGTCGAGGTTGTCCCTCACATTAACGACGTGGCCCATAATATCCTCCGTCTTTCCGGCAAGATACGCCGCAACACCGGTGACATTCTTTCCAAGGGCCTTCGAGAGCGACGCCTTACGGATATCAAGGTCAACGAGGACGACCTTGGAGCCCTTCAAGGCCATCGAGGCGGCCATATTGATAAGGGTGAAGGTCTTACCGGCGTTGGGGTTGAAGGAAGTCACCATTATTATCTTTGCAGGCTCGCCCGAATGGATCATAATGTCGAGGTTCGTACGGAGGACGCGGAAGGCCTCGTTGACGGCGTCACGCTTTCCCTGCTCGACGATAATACGGGTATAGGACTTGTCGAACCTGTCAAGCTTGAGACGCTTCCAGTAGTTGGTCTCAAGAGGTATCTGGGGAAGGTCCGCAAGGAAAGGTACGGTAAGATGGTCAAGATCCTCACGGCCGCGAACCGCATTGTCTGACACCTTCAGGATATAGAACACGGCGAAAGGAATGCCCAGTCCGAGCACGAGGGCGACAAGAAGGATCATCATAGTCCTTGGAGCCACGGGGCCGTTAGGGCCGTTGGGCCTCATAATGAGACGGGTATTCCCGACGGTAAGAAGGCTCTGGAGCTCGTTTTCCTCCCTCTTCTGGAGAAGGAAGATATAGAGCTGCTCTTTAACCTTTTGCTGACGCTCGATCGAGAGAAGTTCAAGTTCCTGGCCGGAAGTCGATGCAATCCTCTGGAGGGTAGCCTGCTCCCGCGCCTCAATCTTTCCGACCTCCATCTTAAGGGTTGAGATCAGGTTGTCGATTGAACGGTTGATAGCGACCTTGAGCTGGTCCAGAGTCCGGTTGTAATCCTGGACGATAGGGTTGGATTCACTCGAAAGGATAAGGGTACGGTCCCTGTCGAGGAGAACCTTGTTATAATTGTCAATCTGGGAGTTAACGGTCTGATTCTCCAGTCCCGAGTTCGCAGGGATAAGGTCCTGGGCGTGATTGGGGTCGTTGATGAACTCCTTTATCATCTGGGCGATGGCGAGCTGGTTGGAGGTCTGGAAGGCCTGGTTTGAAAGGGCGCTCGTCTGCTGGAGGTAAGCGTCTCCAAGGGCATTGACGTTGGAGATGTTATGGCTTTGCTTGTAAGACTTGAGGTCACCTTCGATACCACCGAGTTCACCCTCTATGACGGCGAGACGGTCGCTGATGAAAAGGGATGTATTGTTCGCGGACCTGTTCTTGTTCTCAACCCATTCCTGGTTGTAAACGTCGAGGAGGGTTTCAAGAATGCTCGCTGCCCTGTCCGGGAAGAGGTCCTTCTGGGAAAGTTCCACAACGGAGGACTGTTTCGAGGAGAGCCCTACGGAAAGGTTCCCGCAATAGGACTTTGCCCTTGCAGAGGCACGGGCCCATCCTACTGTAATGTCCTTGCCCCATTTATCGACATAGCGGGTAGGGTCAAAGCGAAGGACTCCGACAGGGGTCTGGAGGGTATCTCCAAAGGCGCCGAGGACATCCTCAGCCTTGAGTTTGGAAGGACCGATCTTGAACTTTTTGAGCCTGAAGGAATTCTCACCTTCCTTGACCATCACGAAGGAGAACGATGAAGATGAGGAAGGTTCTACGATCTGCATCGCAACGGGAGAGTTCTTGTAGAGCTCGCGGCTTCTGAGGAACTGCTTCTCGACGTAGGAGGTCTCAAGGCCCAGCCGCATCACCACCTTCTCCATAAGGTCAGGGGACGAGAAGGCCTGGATTTCGTTGTCGACGTTAGTACCCGACGTGTAACGGCGGGAACCGCCGGAGAACATCGTCAGGTCCCTCATCATCGTGTTCTCAGCGTCCTCATCGACGATAACCTTTTCAGACCTGCTGTAAGTCTTGGGGGTCCTGTAGATATAGAATCCCGCGATGACGACGCAGACAAAGATCGAAATCACATACCACCACTTGTGGTTCCAGAAAAGAGCCCAAATATCAGCCAGGTTGATACTCTGACCGCCGTCGAGACTCTCCCTCGAGGAGGTTTCGTAGGTATTGTTTTCTGCCATATCAGACAATTATTTGCTGTAACGGATTAATGTTGCGACAAGGTTTGTCACGGAAATTGCGACGGTTCCCATCGAGATCCAGAACGAAGCGCTCTTGAAGTAGTTCTCGTTGATGGTACTCTGACCGGCACGGACGGAGTTCGGGGTGACGTAAATCACATCGTTCTGTTGGAGATAATATGCCGGTGAGTTGAAGATATCCGAGTCACGGAGATCAACCATATAGAACTGCCTCTCCCCGTTCTGTTCACGGATGACGCATACATTGTTACGCTCGCCGTAGATCGTAAGGTCACGGGCGAGGGCAAGGGCCTGGAAGATAGTGATCTTGTCACCGGTCACGCTGTAGGAACCCGGACTTGCGACTTCCCCGAGAACCGATATCTTGAAATTCAAAAACTCCACTGTAACTACAGCATCCCTCAGAAGACCGTTGTCCGCAAGGGTTTTCTCAAGGTGTTCCTGGAGCTCGAAGCGGTTCAATCCCGCCACGTGGACCATACCGAGGGACGGGAAATTGATATTTCCGTCATTGTCCACGACATAGCCCGAAATCCTCTGGCTTCCGCCTGACATTGCGACCTCAGAGCCGGTCATATACGTTGCAACGGACTTGTTGAACTGGATCGCAAGCTCAGGGGAACGGGAAGCGACGATGATGGACAACTGGTCCTGGGGCTGGATGATTACGCCCTTGTTGACGGCGATGTTGACCGTAGTGTCGCTCTGGATATCCTGAAGGTAGTTGATGTTTTTCCAGGTAGTAGTACTGCAGGAGGCAAGGAGGAACCCGGCAAGAGCCGCCGCGAGAACCTTTGCTACTGTGCTGTGTTTCATATATTTGCAGTTTATATTCGTTTTTCCTGCGTGTACACACACGCATATAAGCCCACAAATTTAGCAATTTTCCCGCTCAGAGCAAAACTTTTGTTCGATTCCTGTCACCGCGGGGTACAGATAAGCCCGTTACAACCGGCCCGGAAGCGTCACAACTTGTCAAACGTTACAACTTCCTTCTCCCCTACCTTGGAGAAATCGACAGTAAGGCGGTAAACGGCGCCTTCCTCGAGCGAGGAAGCGAGCTCGATATTCCCTTCACCGGTCTGCTTCAGCTTGTCACCGGCATTTCCTCCGAACTCGAGTCCCTTTGAGTTCTGGAGGTCCCAGCTGTCATACTTCATAAGGTACTTGAAGGAGAGATAGTCATAGCGGATACGCTCTCCCGGAACTGATGAGCCCTGGGCTCCGGCCTTTCCGGTAAACTGGAAGACCTTCGGAGCGACCTCCGCCATAGGATGACCCTTAGTTGCGGTCCAGTCGATCTCGCTGTCAAGGCTGACTGCCCCGACTCCGTATCCGACAAGGAACAGTCCTCCCTCCTCCATTGTCTGGGGATAGGAGCCGTCATCGGCCCTGCGGCTGCCGGAGATATACTGCCTTGCCGTGTCCAACTCGATGAGATATTTGCCCGTAACGGGAACAAATGAGATAGCGCTGCCGGAAACGGAGAAGAGGTCAGGGTCGATTGTCCATCCGCTGAGACTGGAGATTCCGCTGACGGAGATGCCCTGTCCCTTGGTAAGGCTTACAAGGGCCTGATAGGAGGTGGAAGACATCTGGGTCATCTTGGTACCGGCAAACTCGATATCCAGTCCGCCGATCTCCTTCTGACCCACCTTCTCGAATGCGAGCTTCGGGCTGTTGACGCCGCCGGTAAGGTCCAGCGTGAAACGGTATATTCCGCCCGCATCGAGAGTCACTCCGCTTGCAAGGTGAATGTTACCGTCGCTTGCGCCCACGGTAATGAGATTGCTCGATGAGACGGGAGGATTCGTGCCGCCGAATTCACCGCCCCAGTCTTTCTGGTGGAAAAGTTTCACGTCGATCGAGCTTGCGGAAAGCTGCTCTCCGGCGATAAGGGTAAGCTGATGGACCTTGGGCTCGACCTCGGCAAGGCAGAGGCCCCTCTGGGTCTTCCAACCCTCCTTGAACATCGTGGGCTTGCCGTAGCAGTTCGCACCGCCAATCATCCACACCGCGCCTGATCCTTCAGAATCAAGCCTTGCATAATCAGTTTCGGAAGACATTCTCTCCACAAGGAAGTACTTCTCCTGGAGGGATATGCTGATCTTGTACTTTCCGTCAGCGGCAAGGAATCTCATAGAGCCGTCTGCGGCGGTTTCGATAAAGTCAGGATCCGCTGTCCAGGATGCTATATCCTCAATCCCCTCAATCTTTACCGCAGCACCCTTCTGGATGTCGATGACGGCGGCAAAATGGGTCTTGTCAGACATAACGGAGACCGTACCGTTGACAGTGATCGTAGTAAATGGAGCAGCCTCAAAGGTGAGAGTGTTAAAGGAAACGGTGTAATCCGCAGATGCGCTTGCAAAAGGAATCATCCCGCTTGCACCGACCTCCACACCCGTAGAGCCGTAACCGAAGACGATCTTCCTGCCATCTGAGCCGAAGGGTGCTGTCTCAATCTGGGCGTCGTAAGAAGCTCCGAGACTACCTTCGAATGCATAATTGTTTCTCGAGACCTTTTCCATCCTGTGGCTCTCACCGTCAGCTCCGATGAGCGTAAGGTACTCGAAATCCGGGCGGGAGACGGCGACGTCGATTTCCTTCACGGTCTTTGCGAAGGATGTGTTCTGGGCTGTGAAACGGGCTGTCGCCACCCCGTCGGGGATATTCTTGTAGAAGGGAATGGGGAATTCCCCGTCATAGACGCCGTTTGCGGCGGTACGGATCGTAGCCTCACCGACGACAGTCTCATCGAAAAGGAGTTCCACCTTGAGGGTAGACAGAGCGACCTTGTCCTCGATGTTGACGGAGAAGGTGAAATCATCGCCCATCAGGCCGGATTCCGGGCAGGTAACCTCCATGGAAGGGCCTTCCCCGGTACCTGTTCCTTCGTTTTCCTTGTTGTTGCAGGCGGTGAACATCACAAGAGCCGCCGCAAGCATTATCAGATATTTTTTCATATTATGCGGTTGTTTGTTTTTCATTCATCTTTCCAAAGGACAGATACGACGGATTTCCCGGGGACCATAACGGATACGGAATGGGCCTTGCCGGCGAATACGAACTGGTCGTCGTTACTGCTTTCGTTAAGGATTATCACTCCGTAGGAGCCGTCAGGGTTACGGAATGCGAGATAGGATATCGACGCGGCCGTATATCCGGTCGTGCCTATGCGGACAGCCCCGGGCCTCACTGCGACGGAGCAATGGGCTACGTCATACCAGTGCGATTTCCGGTCAATCGAGCCATAGCTGTAGCTGCTGCTATTGATTGAAGCGGCCCCATAGCAGGTGGAGCATCCGCCGGGCCTGTAAGGCTTTCTGTCGCTATCCAGCATAAGGTTCCAAAGGGTTACGCCCTTCCCGTAACGCCTGAGCGTCCCGAAGAAGATCTCGCGCATATCCTCCTGGAACTGGCCGCCGAACTGGTGCCAGTCGTAATTCCAGGTGCCGATAGAGGCCTCCGTGAACCATATTCCCTTGTCAGGATACGCGGAGTGGATGCTGTCAAGCTCCCCTACCGATCCTCCGTAGTTATGCCAGGCGCTTCCGGAGGCATACTTTCCGGCCTCGGACGCGAATACCTTAAGCGGATACTTGCTCTGGTCCGACTGGTTGTCGTAGTTGTAGTTGTGGTCAAAAAGGAGTATCTCCGTCTTGATCCCGGCCTTCTCAAAGGCAGGGCCTATGACCGCGAGGAAATCCCTCTGGTCCTCCCAGGGCATATACAGCGACATAGAGTTGCCGTGGTTGAGGGGTTCGTTCTGGAGCGTGACCGCCCGGACCTTGTATCCCCTCTCTTCCATAGCCTGGATCCACTTGACAAAGTACGTGGCATAGTCAGTATAGTACTTCGGATTAAGCCGTCCGGAGGTCCAACTGTTGTACCCGCTGTTAAGGTTGAGGTCCAGTTTCATCCATCTCGGGCAGCTCCAGGGAGAGCCAATGATCTGGACATCGGGGTTGATCTCGTAAATCTCATCGAGGATGGGGAAAAGATACTTCTTGTCAAGGTCGTGCATCGCAAAATGCTCGATACCCTCCTCGTCGCAGCAGGTGAATTCGTCCATCGAGAAATCAGATCCGCCTATGCATACGCGGATAAGCGAGGACCCGGCGCCTTCCTCCACGCCGAACAGTTCCTTAAGGAAGCGTGTCCTGTCGGAACCGCTCATTTTGAGGAGGTTGTAGCAGGCCGCCTGGGTCACTGCAAGGCCGAATCCCTCCACTGTCTGATACTCGTCCTCAGTGAAACGGACCGCCTTCGGAGACATCGTTGCCGCCTTCCCGTACTCCACGACCGACTTCATAAAGTCCACGGACTTGTCAAAGGTCGTGGTCCATACACTTGCGCCATCGACAGGCTCTTCCTTGTTTCCGTCGTCGGGGATGACCGGATCCTTTCCGGACTGGTCTTCACCGCAACCGGAGCAGGAGCAGGAAATAACCGCCGCGCTCAGCAGAATGGGTAATATACTCATTAGTCTCATATCAATATCCGGGGTTCTGTTCCATATTGGGGTTGTTGTCGAGCGCTGTCGTAGGGACAGGGAGGAAGTAGCGGCTCTCGGTGAGAGGCTTACGGTCCTGCCAGTAGGGGTCCTTCGCGTTCATTGAGTCGTGGACCTCGATTATCTTGTCGTGACGGCGGAGGTCAAAGAAGCGGTAGCCTTCGAATGCGAGTTCCAGACGGCGTTCCTTCAGGATTGCGTCAAGCATCGCTCCCTGGGAGGCCGATGCGGCGGAAGGGAGGTTCCCAAGCTTTGCGCGCGCACGGACCTTGTTCACGAAGGTAGCAGCGCCCGGAAGGTCACCGCTGCAGCAGAGGGCCTCTGCGTGAAGGAGATAGATCTCAGCAAGCCTGTAAACGATAATGCTGGATACATTCGTAGGGCATTTGTGCATAAAGGCATAGTTGTCGGAGTCGTAGTAGTTGCTCCATCCGCAGGAATCCCACACGATGGATGCGTTCTTGCGTACCGCGTCTCCCTCATCATCATAGGCCTGGATGATATCCCTCGAAGGGGTGCACCACTTTGCCCAGTCGAAACTTGCATCAGGATCGTACGCATTCCTGTGGAACATCATAAACACCCAGTTGCCCGCGGCCTTGCTGGTCCACTGGACTTCGAAGATGGATTCGACGGAGTTTCGCTTCGCATCGGTCTCGTCATAGGCCCAAAGGTCCCCATACTCCGGTTCCAGCGATAGGCCGGAGTCCTCGATGACCTTGCAGTACTCGATTACCTTCGCCCAGTCACGGATAGGCTTTTCGGCATAGACGTGGGCCAGGATCGAATATGCGAAGACATCGGACATAAGCTGCTTGTTGGAAGGATTCAGCTTGGGGGCGTATTGGACGGCCCACGTAAGGTCTGTCACAAGCTGATTGTAGATATCCTCCATCGAAGTCCTGTCCGGATAGTAGAGAGGATACACCTCCGCAACGTTTTCGACGGTGATGACCGGAGGAATCTCAAGGACCATCGGAGCATCGCCCCAGAGCTGGGTGAGACGGAAGAAGTTGAAGGCGCGCCATATCAGGGCTTCCGCCTTCCACTGATCCCTTTCAGCCGTTGTCATATCGCTGTCTTCTTCGCAGATACGGTCGATATTGGAGATGGTCTGGTTTGCATTCGAGACCTGGGTCTGATACCATTCCCAGTCGCGGACGACGTTCTTGTTCGAGCCGTCCTGCTTGTTGGCCTCAAGGGCCATAATCTCAGCGGTGTTGGTTCCGCAGTATGCATTGTCAGCACGGACTTCGGAGTAGATGAGCCAGTCCAAAAGTCCCTTTTCCTGGATGTCCTTCACCCAGTCGTTGTACATCGAATTGCGGAGATTCTCCATATCCGCGCGGGATGTGTACTGGCTCTCCGTATCACCTTCCCCGCTGGTTTCGATGTTACCCTTGTTGAAGGATGTGGGGGAATAAAGGTCGAGCTCGCAGGAGCTGAGGCTCAAAAGGGCGACGAGCGTTGCTATGATGTTAAGTGTCTTTTTCATAACTTCCCGGGATTAAAAGTCAACGTTAACTCCAAGGATGACGGTCCTGACGTTGGGATATGTGCCATAGTCGATGCCCATATTGGTGGCGCTCGAGTACTGGCTCATCTCCGGGTCATAGCCGGAGTATTTTGTCAGGGTGACGAAGTTGGAAAGGGTCACGTAAGGCTGGATCCTTGCGATATTCCACTTGCGGAGGAGACTTCCCTTGATGTCATAGGAGAAGGTGATATTCTTGACCTTGAGGTAGCTGCCGTCCTCAACCCACACAGAGGAGGACTTCGCATTCCAGGTTTCTCCTGACTTCGGGATATCTGTCACCTGTCCGGGGATCCTCCACCTCCTGGTAGCGTCCTTAAGCTGATTGCTCGCATTCTGCATACCTATCATATCGAGGCGGGAGACGTTATAGATGTCATTGCCTACGCTTCCTGTGATGAGGAAACTGAGGTTGAACCCCTTGTAGCTGAGGTTGTTAGTCATACCGAAGATGAAATCCGGGTTGGCGTCACCGATGTACTGCTTGTCAGCGTCGGTGATGTCGTTGTCATTGTTTACGTCTTCATAAATGAAGAGTCCCGTCTCAGGATCCACTCCGAGGCATTTGTATCCCCAGAACTTGGAAAGAGGCTCGCCGGGGGTCATCCTTACGATGTTCTCCCCTATGGTCTCGGGATTCACGTAGTAGTAAACCTGCTGGAGATCGAGTTTTTCAAGACGGTTCCTGTTCATCGAAATGTTGAAGTCCGTCCTCCACTCGAAGTCCTCCTTTGCAATGTTGACGCTCCCCAGGGCGAGTTCAAGTCCCCAGTTGGACATTTCGCCTTCGTTACGGAACATACTGGGATAAGGGGAAGGAAGGCTGACGTTCATCAGAAGTCCGTCAGTGTATTTGTAGTACGCATCGAGAGCTACGGTCAGACGCCCGCGCCAGAGACTTGCGTCAATACCGACGTTTGTCTGGGTCGTCGTTTCCCAGGTAAGATACTGGTTGCCGAAATTGGACGGGCCGCCGATGGAAGGAGTCGCATAAGCGTAGTCGGAGTTGGTCCAGTCATAGTAATTGGTCCCGTAGGTCTGGACCCAAGCGTAATCGCCAAGTCCGGTCTGGTTACCCTGCTGGCCCCATCCTGCGCGGACCTTGAGGTCTTCCAGCCATTCGACATCCTTGAGCCAGGGTTCGCCGGTAAGGCGCCAGGCTGCGGAAGCGGAAGGGAAATACCCCCAGCGATGACCGGGCGCGAGCTTCGACGAGCCGTCAGCCCTGAAGTTCACCGTAAGGTAGTAACGGCTGTCGTAATTGTACGCAGCCCTCCCGAGGAAGGACATTATGGTCCACTGGGCCCATCCTGTCCCCTGTCCCCGGAGTCCGCCCTTGTTGCCGAGGTCGAGTCCCCATACGGACTTGTAGTACTCCGTAGAGACGTTGGAGCGGGAGCCGCTGAGCTGCTTCCAGTCGGATGTCGTAGCGGATGTACCGCCCATAAACTCGACATTGTGCTTTTCAGCCCAGGTATCCTTATAGGTGAAGATGTTGTCATAGACCATACGGCAGTCATCGCTCCGGGAGTCTGAAACTTCGCCGTGCTGGGTACGGCCGTAGGAGGTGGAGACCGGATCCAGGAAATAATAGCTATGGACCCAGCGGCGGTCCATCGAGACCGTGCTTTTGAAGTTCAGTTTCGGGGAGAAGTTGATCTGGGCGTATCCGGTCAGGATAGTACGGTCAGTCGTGTCATAATTGTTTTCGCTTCTTGCCATATTCTCAGCAGGCGAGGTGATGCCGCTAAGGCCATAGAAGGAATTGTAGTACTGGTCCTTGTTGTCAGGGTCCCACACGGGCGCGTACGTAGGCGTATTGATGACGGAAAGGACGACGCCGGCGCGATTGGAGCCGGTACCGGAGATGATTCCGTTGTTCTCATAGTGGGAGAAAGCCACGTTGGAGCCCATCGTAAGCCACTTGTACATATCCACGTCAAAACTTGCGCGGACATTGTATCTCTTTGCATAGGCCACCTTGATGATACCCTTCTCGTCGGTATAACCGCCGCCTATATAGTAGCGGAACCTGTCACCGCCGCCGGATACTCCCAGCTGGTAATTCTGGGAAATACCGGTCTTGTAGGTATAGTCGAACCAGTCAGTCTGGTCCGTCAGGGCTGCGGGGATGTTCGTATGGAACTCGGCCGCATACTCGCGGTACTCCTCCGTGTTCATCACATCGAAAGTACGGGTAACGTTGGAGATACCGGCGTATGAGGAGAAGTTGACCTTCGGGGCCGCGTTGCGTCCTCCCTGCCTGGTCGTTATGAGTACGACGCCGTTGGCGGCACGGGAGCCGTAGATAGCGGCGGAGGAGGCGTCCTTGAGGATCTGCATGGACTCGATGTCGTTCGGGGAGAGATATGCGATTGCGTATCCGCCTTCTCCGACGGGCACTCCGTCAACGACATAGAGAGGATCGTTTGAGGAAGCGATGGAACTGTTACCGCGGACGCGGACAGTCATTCCTGCGCCGGGAAGTCCGCTGGTCTGCTGGACCTGTACACCGGCGACCTTTCCCTGGATAAGACCGGATGCCTCAGTGACAGGACGGAGCTGTACGTCTTCTGTCGAGACAGTTGCAACAGCTGTTGTAAGGTCCCTCTTCCTCACGGAACCGTAGCCGATAGCGACGACTGCGTCGAGGGTCAGGGCATCCTCTCGGGCCGTGATTTTAAGGTCAGTGCTGTTTCCTACGGTCACGGGATCTACGACATACCCGAGGGCCTGGAACTCCAAGACGGCCTGAGGGCCGGTCACATTAATGGTAAAATTGCCATCAAGATCCGTCAGGGCATAGTTCTTCGTTCCCCTTTCCTGAACGCTCATCCCGATCACGGGATACCCGAGGGGATCCGTGACTGTACCGCCTATAGTTCTGTTCTGAGCGAAAGAGAGGGCCCCGAAGACCAGTGTAAGGATTACGAGGGCGATCGTCTTTTTCATAGTTATTGGTTAATAGTTGTTTTGACAAATTTAACTATTTATGCGGAAAAATGTCCCACGCACGAGGGCAAAAGTAGATAAAAAGGGAAGTATGAACGGGGTATATTATTGATAGACAATAAGTTACGAAAGAACCAATAAACTCAAAAAGTGGACTTGGAAACAAAAGAAAATCGCTATCTTTGCATCTGTGAATACTCAGAGACCTCCCATATATCTGTTCTCGGACGGAGCGGCGAGCGGGAATCCAGGACCCGGCGGGTACGGGGTTGTGCTGCGCTGCGCGGGGCTGGAGAGGGAACTCTCCGGCGGGTTCCGCCTGACGACGAACAACAGGATGGAACTTCTGGGGGTTACCGTGGGCCTGGAGTCTATAAAATGGGACGGAGCGGAGGTTCACGTCTGGAGCGACTCGTCCTATGTCGTGAAGGCTGTGAACGAGGGATGGCTTGAGACGTGGAAACGGACGGGGTTCAAGAAAAAGAAGAACGTGGACCTGTGGCTCCGCTTCGACGCAGCGCGCTCGCGGCTCCGCGTGACGTTCCACTGGCTCAAGGGCCACGCCGGTCATCCGGAGAACGAGCGCTGCGACGCCCTTGCGGTTGCGGCACGCAGCGGGACGGACCTCCCTGAGGATATGGGCTATCTCGCGGAAGCAAACGATGGACAATTAGAAATGTAAGATATGCAAAACGGAAAGATTATCGTCGGAATCACCCAGGGTGACAGCAACGGGGTTGGATATGAGGTTATCATCAAGGCTCTTCAGGATGAGAGGATACTGGAGTCGTTCACTCCGGTGATATATGGTTCTTCGAAGCTCTTCGGATTCTACAAGAAGGGGCTTCACGACATTGCTCCGGTTGATCCAAACGTCATCCAGCACGCCCGTGACGCTCATCCGAAGCGAGTTAACATCGTAAACTGCCTCCCGGACAACATCTATGCTGAGCCGGGCCAGGCGACGAAGGAATCCGCGAAGGCGGCGATGCATTCGCTGGAACTTGCAGTCGAGGACCTTAAGAAGGGCGAAATCGATGTCCTTGTGACCGCTCCTATCAACAAGAGGGCGATGGTCAATGAGGGGTTCGGCTACACGGGTCATACTGAATACCTCCAGAAGGAGTTCGGCGGTGTTGATGTTGCGATGTTTATGGTCTCCTCACGCCTTAGGATAGGCGTTGTCACGGGGCATATCCCCCTCAAGGAGGTATGCAAGCAGCTTACGACGGAGAAAATCCTTTCCCAGCTCCGTCTTCTGAACTCATCGTTACGGCGTGACTTCGGGATTATCCGTCCGAAGATCGCGGTCCTTGGCGTCAATCCCCACTGCGGCGACGGTGGCCTCCTTGGCGACGAGGAACAGAACATCATCCTTCCCGCGGTAAAGGCCGCTTCGGAGGAAGGGATCATGGCTTTTGGCCCATACTCCCCCGACGGATTCTTCGGCCTTGCGAACTACGAGCGCTTCGACGCCACCCTTGCTATGTACCATGACCAGGGCCTTGCCCCCTTCAAGGCTCTCCAGTTCCACGAGGGCGTAAATTACACCGCCGGTCTCCCCATCGTCCGAACATCCCCGGACCACGGCACGGCCTACGAACTCGCCGGCCGCGACGAAGCTGACCCGCGCTCGATGATGTACGCTATCTATACCGCTATCGACATCTACCGGAACCGCCTCAGATACGACGCGGAACATCCGGGGGAATGATATCTTTACCCCATCCCAGCCGCTTACGGGAGCCGCTCGATGCGGCACTGCCGGTCGCAGAACTCTGCGATCCGTTCACGGTGAGTAATGAAGATTATTGTTTTGCCCGATGCCCTTTCGATAAGGGAGTCCATCAGGCGCCGCTCCGTCTCAGGATCGAGGGAGGAGCTGAATTCATCAAGAAGCAGAATGCTGCCGGGACGGAGAAGGCCGCGGGCTATCGCTATACGCTGGGCCTGACCCTCGCTGAGGCCGGCGCCTCCTTCGCCGCAGAGAGTGTCGAGTCCGTCGGGAAGGTCGCTTACGAACTCCGCGGCTGCGGTCCTGAGTGCCTCGAACATCTGCTGCTCATCAGCATCCGGATCGCCCATCCGGAGATTGTCCCGGATAGTACCGCTAAGGAGCGTATTTCCCTGGGGAACATAGACAAGGTTACAGCGGGTCCTGGGGGATGCCGCTTCCGCCTGCTTGCTGTCATAAAGCGTTACAGAGCCTTCGGAGGGCTTAAGTAACGCAAGTATCAGCCTTATCATCGTGCTCTTTCCGGAGCCTGTCTCCCCTACCACTGCCGTCCGCGAAAGCGGAGGAAAATCGAAGGAGAAGTTCCTTAGGATATCGTGGTCTCCGTCCGGATAGCGGTATGAGACGTTGTCGATGCGGACGCCCGTCGGGACGGAAAGTTTAATGGGCTCGCCGGATTCCTCTTTCGGGGTATCTTCGAGCTCCATCAGGCGGTCGATCGAAGCAGTAGCGTTGACGATTGCCGGAAGTTCGCGGGTAAGCTCCACGATGGGCCTTTGGATCTGGCCGACGATTTGGAGGAAGGCCGTCATCACGCCGTAGGTGATGCTCCCGCGCCATATACCGTAGGCGCCCCAGAGGAACGCGGCGATATAGCCGAAGGCGAAGGACGAGCCTATCATCGTCCGGGCGAAGACGTTGAACCGTGTCCGCTCCATAACTTGCCCATACTCCGTGTTTTGCAGGTCGTCGAGCTTGTCTTCCATCATAGGCACGGTCTCCATACTCTGGATGAGCATCCTGTGCTGGAGGCTTTCCTGGAGGTGGGACTGGACCTGGCTTTCGGTGTCGCGGATTCCCCGCGTCATCCGGCGCATTTTCTTTACGAATATGCGGCCGAAGGCGATGAAGGCGGGGCTGATAAGAAGTATCACCAGCGCAAGCCTCCAGTCCATCGTGCACAGGAAAATCACTGCTGCGATAAGCTGGATCACCGTTGTGACGCTCCGGGGAACGTCCTCACAAATGACGCTCGTGACGGAGTTTACATCCGTCTCCATCCTGTTGATTACGTCTCCGCTGTGGCGTTTTTCTTTTCCCAGCCATTCCGCCTGGAGAAGGTTGCTGTAGAGGTCTTTCCGGATGATGAAGCTCATCTTTGATGTCGTGAGGTTCTCAATCCGCTGGTTCACGGCCTGGACGGCGAGTCTAAGCGCCGTTACGATTATCGCGAGGGCGGTGTACCAGTAGATATTGCCGTCGAACACTCCTGTCGCTACATCGACGAGTCTCTTGCAAAGGAAGATGAAATAAAGGTTCAGGCCCACGCTGGTGCTCCCGAGGACGATATTTGCAACAATCGCCCCCCGCGCACCTTTAGAATGCGCGTACAGCCACCTCAAATATTTCATCGCCTTCTTGAGCATTGGTCTTTTCTCCTTTCTCCTTTCTACTCTGCCGGGGACTTTCTCCCTTCTCCTTTCTCCTTTTCTCCTCTGCCGGGGACTTCCTCCCTTCTCCCTTCTCCCTTCTCCCTTCTCCCTTCTCCCTTCTCCTTTCTCCTTCTCCTTTCTCCTTTTCTCCCCTGCCGGGGACTTCCTCCCTTCTCCCTTCTCCCTTCTCCTTTCTCCTCTGCCGGGGACTTCCTCCCTTCTCCTTCCTCCTTTTCTCCCCTGCCGGAGACTTCCTCTCTTCTCCTTCCTCCTTCCTCCTTCCTCCCCTGCCGGGGACTTCCTCCCTGCCGGGCCCTGCTTCACGGAAAATTATTTTTCGGGACGGCGCCCGAAAAACCAATTTGTCCGTTCCGCACTTCCTTCGTCACCCTACGCACCGGCAGGAACTATTCAAGCATCCCGGCCTCCTGATTCATGCCGGATTACTCCAGCATCCCGGCCTCCCGCCATTTGGCGAGGAGTTTTTCGGAATCTGCGAGTGCGGTTTCAAGGGATACTTCATAGTTGCCGACAAGGGCCTTTGCAAGGTCCTCCGCCACGAATTCGCGATCCTTGAACTGTTCGAACAGGAACGCTGCCGTGGCATTAAGGCTGATAAGCTTCGAGAAGTTCACATTCGCTGTCCCCTCCCCGCTTACAACATACTCTCCGCATATCTTCCGGAGAATGAATCCTTCTTTGATTTTCATATCTGTTTCTGTCTTAATTTCAGTTTCTTCCCGGCTGGGTTCCTGCCCGGGGACTTTTTCCTCGCTCCTCGCTATCCAGGGCCGGAGCCTACACGTTCTCCTTCACCCAGGTCCTGTTCCACGGGAGCCTCCTATACACCGCGAGGATATATCTCCGAAGCGGCATCAGCGCATCCCACACCGCAACTTTTCCCTTCTGATACGGCTCTGTCTCAACAAAGCGGATTGCTTCATCGTCCATATCTGCCCGCGCCACGACAGGGCCTGGAGACGTCACCGTCCCGGAAGCAGCCTTCGCCTTCTTCGCCCGGAGCACCTTCAGCACCACAGCATCGACATCCGATGCGGGGAATGTCTCCGTCGCCGATGGTACACCGTCCCCGCGGGTCGTAACCATGGGCCCATCAACACGGATGACGCGATGAAGAATATATTTCGAGCCCATGTGGAACAGCACAACATCCCCCTTCTCCGGCCCGCGGTCCATCCGCCCCAGCACCACCTGGTCCCTGCCTCCCCGTATAAACGGGAGCATACTGAAACCCTTCACAGGTATCGTCACCTTCTTCCCCGCGGACAGCATCTGGATGACGTTCGCGAAAAATTCCTCATTTGGAACAACTTTCTTCTCCATCGTCCGCAAATATAGCAATTTCTCCGCACATCGTAATAATCCCTCCCCATCACATCTCCCCCTGCATCTTCCGCCTCCCCTCCCCTTGCCGCCGTCGTCCGTCTCACTTCCATCACATCTCCACCCCCCGGCATCGTCCACCTCCCTTCCCCTTGCCGCCGTTGTCCGTCTCCCTTCCCCGCCGTCGTCCGTCTCACTTCCATCACATCTCCACCCCCAGCATCGTCAGCCAACCGTACACCAATTTACAATTTTTCCCCGTTTTCCTGCACTTTCGTGTACGTCCCGTACCATCCCCCACGGACGTTGTGCGGTAGGTGTCATTTTAGAGGGTACACCCACCGCAATCTAAATAACCAATCATCTGATTATCAACGAATTACCAGAAACAATCGCGGTAGGTGCCCCCCCTATCTGGACACCTACCGCGGCAGGGTTGGCGGACGGCTAACGAGAGGGCGGCGAAGCAAAGGGTGAGGCGGCGAGATGCGGCGAGGGCGTGGGGTGACAAAGGAGGTGCGGAGCGGGGAAATTGGTTTTTCCGGCCCCGTCCGGAAAAATAATTTCACCGCGCAGCAGGGTCGCCGCCGCACTGCCGTGGGCAAAAAGGGGTATTTTTGCACACGAAGGGGTGCCGCGGGCGAGGTGCCGCGGGCGAGGTGTCGCCGCCGCACTGCCGTGGGCAAAAAGGGGTGTTTTTGCAGACGAAGGGGTGCAAACCCGGGTGCCGTGGGCAGTCGAGGCCATTTTTGGGGAAGGTGCCAGCTGGTTTTGGGGAAGGTTGGAAAACAGGTGCAGGACCTTCCCCGGGGAATCATGGGCTAGGGGTACTGTGATGGCGTTTCCGTGGGGAAGGTCCCCCGCGCAAAAACCAACCTTCCCCAAAAAACGAGGGGACCTTCCCCAAAGTGCCGAAGCCGTTATGGTCGCCGCCGCGGGCGGGGGAAAATGGCGGCGGGGCGTGGGGTGACGAAGGAAGTGCGGAGCGGGGAAATTGGTTTTT
>FLNX01001887.1_pt1 | contig 31836 bp, 23 predicted proteins | sample 1140341 | NCBI WGS metagenome assembly FLNX01 (sample SAMEA3878208, study PRJEB12797) | bioreactor metagenome | biome: Moose rumen | place: Sweden | collected 2011-10 | reverse complement strand
GTGAAGGGTCTCTCCATCATGGCCGTCCTGAAGGACATGTTCAAGAAGGCGTTCGGCAAGAAGGACAGCCGGTCCGTGGAGACCTCGCTTATAGAGCAATTCATATACCCCAAACTGGGTCCCGGTCAGTTATGGGAATTAGTAGCCGACCGGGTCATCGAGAACGGCGGTGATGTGCGTACAGAGCATGAGGTTGTCGGGGTGCATGTAGAGGGGCATAAGGTCACTTCCGTCACTGTGAAGAAAGGCAATAAGAAAGAGACTATCCCCTGCGATTATTTCTTATCCACCATGCCAATCAAAGACCTGGTTGCAGCTATTGACGGTATTAAGGTGCCCGAGAAGGTGCAAGCGATTGCCTCCGAGTTGCCATACCGCGATTTCATCACCGTAGGCCTAAGCTGCAAGAAACTCAAGATCAGCAATAAGACCCCTATCAAAACCTATGCCGACCGCGTTCCGGACACATGGATCTACGTTCAAGAGAGAGATGTCAAGATAGGCCGCTTACAGATATTCAATAACTGGTCGCCGTACCTTGTGAAGGACTATGAGAACACGGTTTGGATTGGTCTGGAGTACTTCTGCACAGAGGGCGATGAGCTGTGGACAATGGACAAGCAGCAGTTCATCGACATGGCGATTGACGAATTAGTTAAGATAGATATCATCGACCGCGAAGATGTCCTTGACGCTACGCAAGTGAAGATTAAAAAGGCTTACCCTGCTTACTTTGGTTCGTACTACGAATTAGACGAGGTCAAGACGTTCCTCGACACGATAGACAACCTCTACTGCCTGGGGCGTAACGGTCAGCACCGCTATAATAACATGGACCACTCGATGCTCACCGCCATGGAGTGCGTTGAGACTATCCGCACAGGCAGTAAGGACAAAACTACTATTTGGAATATAAATACTGAAACAGAATATCATGAAACAAAATCAAATTAAGTACATTATCTTTCCGTTCCTGATTGTGGTGGCTTGGCTGTGGATGTCCATCTACACCTTTAACGAGAAGCCGGACCTGAATGGAGATAACTTCTATTACTACATTTATGCTTCTTCCTTGGCAAGCGGTCAAGGTTATTGTGATTTGAGTGCCCCGGGTGCTCCTCCTACGTCTACATGGCCACCCGGTTATGCGCTTATGATGACCCCTCTGAGACTTATCACGGATAGTGTTGTGGCGCAGAAGTGGCTCAACGAGATTTTTGTGCTCCTATCCCTTATCTTGTTGTATTTCACGCTGATGCGGACGGGTCTCCCGATGTCCTTAGCGTTCATCAGTGCTTTCGCCGGAGCGTTTATCCCGCGTCTCTTGCACTTCTCTACGATGATGATGTCGGAGTCGGCGTATTTAGTGACCTCGGTGTGCGTCATCTATTGTTTGGTACGCATGAGTGAGTGTGAAGAGACATGGTACGCTGAGTTGAAGAAGCCATGGTTATACCTTATGATTGTGGCTCTTGTGCTCAATTATCACGTCCGTACGCAGGGTTTAGCCCTTATCGGTGCTGTCGGCTTGGCGCTCCTCATTCGTAAGCGTTGGGGTGCTTTGCTCACGACGGTAGGCGGTGTCCTTATCGGTAGCCTACCCTGGATGATTCGCAACAAGGTTCTCGGGCTCAATGGAGGTAGGTATATTGACCAAATGATGATGGCTAATGCTTTTCGTCCTGAGGAAGGCACCATAGGCTTGGGGGACTTTATCAGTCGGTTCTTTGATAACGTCAGAATGCTGCTCTTCAATGCCGTACCCTGCTCCGTTACGCCCTTCTTCAACCTCAATCCGGATGCCCCACATTACTCCTTCGGCATTTATGTGATAGGGGCCATCATGGTGGGTATCATGCTCTTCGGGTGTTGGCACATGGGCAAACTGAGATGGGTGATGATAGGCTATTTCGCGGCTTCTATTGCCCTGATAGCCTCGTTCTCTTCGCCCAGCGGCAATAGATACCTGACCGGACTGCTCCCCCTGTTGACTTTGACTCTCTTTATCGGGCTGTGGAAAGGCTTGAGTCTACTCGTACAACTCAAGTGGAAAGAGAAATCTTTCCCTGCCCTCATCTTGGGTTTACTCATTCTGTTCGCCATACCGGGTCTTAAGGCAGAGCACCAACAGGCTCAAATGAAGTACCCTGTCCCCTATCGTCAGTTCTTCCAAGCCGCTAAAGACCTCAAGAAAATAGCCCCTAAGGGTGCTGTTGTGGCGTCCCGCAAACCCCAGATGTTCTGGCTCTATAGCGGGTTGCCGGGACGGGTATATAAGTTCAGTTTAGAGCCGCAAGAGGTGATCCAACACCTGATAGATAATAATGTGGATTACGTCATTTTAGACGCATTAGGATATAGTTCTACTTACCGATACCTATTACCTGCCGTACAGGCTTATCCGTACTATTTCCCGGTCATCAAGCATTATGAAGCCAGCCACACCTACGTGCTGGAGTTCAAGCGTGAGGCAGCGCAACAAACGATGGAGGAACAGCGATGAGAGACTTATTACAGAAACTCTTTGTAACGCCGACCACCAATATCTGGTTGCAACTCCTACGGTACGGCTTTGTAGGCGGGGTGGCGTTTGTGGCTGATTACGGCTCGCTCTATATATTGACCGACCTTCTGCACATGCACTACCTCCTTTCGGCGGCAGTCGCTTTCCTCATCGGACTGACGGTCAACTACCTCCTCTCCATATCCTGGGTCTTCCGAAAGGAGAGAGCCGCTAAGCCTTGGCTTGAGTTCCTCGTTTTTGCACTCATCGGCATTATTGGACTTGGGCTGAACGAAGGTATCATGTACCTCTGTACCGACCTACTGACATTACACTATATGGTTTCTAAACTCATCAGTACGGCGATTGTGTTCTTCTGGAACTTCTTCGCCCGTAAGATGATATTATTTAATAAGAAATGAAATATATTGCTCCTTCTATTCTCTCTGCCGACTTCGGGCACTTGTCGGACGATATTGAGATGCTCAACCGCTCAGAGGCGGAGTTAATCCACTGCGATGTGATGGACGGCGTGTTTGTGCCTAATCTGTCGTTCGGGTTCCCCGTTATGGAAGCCATCCGCCCCATAGCAAAGAAACCCTTAGATGTGCACCTGATGATTACGCACCCCGAGAAATATGTGGAGCGTTTCTGCGACGCAGGGGCTTGGTCGGTGGGGTTTCACTTGGAAGCCGTTGATGACCCGTTGCCCATCTTAGACAGGATTAAAGCCAAGGGAGTGCGTACCTGCCTCACCATTAACCCCGATATAGCCCCCGCACGATTAGTGCCCTACCTCGACAAAGTCGATATGGTGCTACTGATGTCCGTTTTTGCGGGGTTCGGGGGACAGAAGTTTATTCCAGAGACCTTAGACAAAGTGCGCTTTATTCGCTCGGAGATAACCAAACGCGCACTCCCGACATGGATAGAAGTGGACGGAGGTGTCAACCAAGACAATGCGCACCTGCTCTTTGAGGCAGGAGCGGATGTACTGGTGGCTGGGTCGTCCGTCTTCCATACACCATGTCCTGAACAAGCTATTATAGATTTGAAGAAATGAATACCTTACGCCTCTCGGAACTGTGTGCCCTTATTGAGGATATCGTCTCCATAGAGCTAACCGACCAATACTGGGTACGGGCAGAGATTGCATCGCTCACGGAGCGAGGCGGGCACGCGTATTGCGAGTTGGTGGAGAAGGACAATAATGGTCTGATAGCCAAGGTCAGAGCAACCTGTTGGGCGAATAACTACCGGCTCATCAAACCCTCTTTCTGGGCGCAAGCAGGTATGCCGCTACAAGTCGGCATGCAGGTATTAGTCGCTGTGACGGTGGATTTTCATGCCGTGTACGGGCTTAGCTTACAGATACAGGACATAGACCCGACCTTCACGATAGGTGACTTAGCCCGCACAAGGCAACAGACCATCGAGCGCCTCCATAAGGAGGGGGTGATGGAACTCAACCGCGCACTAACGCTGCCTACCATCGTTAGGCACATAGCAGTGATATCCTCCGACCAAGCAGCAGGTTATGAGGACTTTGTGAGTCAACTTAACCAAGGAGGGTATCGGTTTGAAACAACCCTCTTTCCTGCTATCATGCAGGGCGTCAATGCTCCCCTGTCCATGATAAAAGCACTCCGAGCAATCGATGACGAAGCCTACGACTGCGTCGTTATATTGCGGGGCGGTGGTGCTACGACCGACCTCACATGCTTTGACGATTATGAACTATGTAACCACTGTGCGCAGTTCCCTATGCCTATCCTAACGGGGATAGGACACACCAAGGATGTTTCGGTTCTGGACATGGTAGCCTTCGCTGCCCTAAAGACGCCAACGGCTCTTGCGCAGTTCTTCGTGGACCAACGCGCGGAGTTAGAGGGGCGCGTGGCACTCTTGCTGCAACGGCTCGCAGCAACAGCACAGCGACAAATCCTCATCAGGCGGCATGCCGTTGACCTCTTGGAGCAACGGCTCATGAGCCTCTCACCCGAAAGGATCTTCAAACGCGGTTACTCCCTCACAACCCTCAACGGCAACGTGCTGACATCCGTTCAGCAGGTCAAAAAGGGAGACCACATAGAGACACACCTCTCGGACGGGGTGATAACAACGACCTATTAGATACATACGAGATGAAAAAAAAGATTGCTATTGTAGCTGGAGGCTTTTCCTCCGAACATGATGTTTCCCTCCGTAGTGCACAAGGTATTTACGGTGCTATGGACAAATATCTTTTTGAGCCCACTATTATTGAACTGCCTAAGGAACACAATAAGGCTCTCTTAGCCGCGCAACTACATGCGTTGCAGCACTATGATTTCTGCTTTATCACCATTCACGGCACACCCGGTGAGAATGGTCTGCTGCAAGGTTACTTGCAGATCCTAGGCATTCCCTTCAACTGCTGCTCGGTGCTGCCTGCGGCGCTGACTTTCAATAAGTACGCCTGCAACCATTACCTCTCGGCGTTCGACATCCATATCGCCCGCTCTATCTTGCTGCGTGCCGACGAACCGCAACCGACACCCGAAGCAATCATAGCGGAGATAGGGTTGCCATGCTTCATCAAGTCCAATGTCGGCGGCTCATCCTTCGGGTGCACGAAGGTGAAGACCCCGGACGCGGTTCAACCCGCTATCGAGCTGGCATTGCGGGAAGGCGATGAGGTTATCTGTGAACAAATCATGGTCGGCACGGAAGTGACCAACGGGTGCTTTAAGGGCAAAGACGGGATCGTAGCACTGCCTGTCACGGAGGTAGTGACATCGAACGAGTTCTTCGATTATGACGCTAAGTACAACGGTCAGGTCGATGAGATCACGCCCGCACGCATACCCGATACAATGCGCGACAAAGTGCAAGAACTCACCAAGAAAATCTACCACATCCTGGGGGCAACCGGCATTATCCGAGTCGATTATATCCTTGAAGGAGATGATATTTACCTGCTCGAGGTGAACACGACACCCGGTATGACACCGACATCCTTTATCCCGCAGCAGATTAGAGCCGCAGGACTGAACATCACAGAGGTGCTAACGGATTTGATTACTACTAACATGCAATAACTATGGTCGATTTCAACGAATTATTGGAGACGGAGGTCCGGCATCTCGGTTTTGACAGTATCGAGCCGGCAGGGCTGTATGAACCTCTTGCCTATGTATTGGAGGGAGGAGGAAAAAGGCTGCGTCCTAATCTCTTCCTCCTTAGTTACCTCGCTTGTGGCGGCAGAAAGGATGACCTGGATGTGGTGATGCCCGCCGCTTTTGCACTCGAGTTCTTCCATAACTTCACACTGATTCACGATGATGTGATGGACCACGCCGAGACAAGACGAGGCAAAACCTGCGTACATGTGCGCTGGAACGAGCAAACCGCTATCTTATCGGGAGACCAACTGCTCATTGAGGCATATAAACAACTCACCAATCTCCCCATAAGCACCGTTTATGAGGCGTCTGTACTCTTCAACGAAATGGCAACGCAGGTCTGCGAGGGACAACAGATGGACATGGACTTTGAGCACGCACACCCGACCTTGCACGACTATGTCGATATGGTTAGCCTAAAAACAGGGGCACTACTCAGTTGTGCTTGCATCATGGGGGCATACTTCAGCCAAGCAGGCTGTGACGATAGCGAAGACCATAGCAATCAACCCATGGGAGATTTCGGTAGGAACTTAGGCATAGCGTTCCAAATCATGGACGATTACCTCGACTGCTTTGGGACGGAAGAGCGATTGGGTAAACCCATCGGCGGAGATATTCGGGAGCACAAAAAAACATGGCTCTACCTCATGGCTGAGACCATCCTGCAGGAAGGGAAAATCCTTGAACTACCCGATGGGTATGATATCCTCGACTCAGGCAACTATGAGGCAGTAACGACACTCTACCGCCACTTAGGGGTAGACCGTATGGCGCTGGATATCGTCAAGGCCTATACCGACCAAGCCTTAGACGACATCGACTTCCTGCCCGATGACAATATCTATGCTACCAAACTCCGATCATTGGCACGAAACTTGACTATCAGAAACAAATAATCACGATTATGAAAAAACTCATTCTTTTCGCGACTGCGCTCATTATGAGTTGCGCGCTCGCTTCCGCTAAATGCGTTGTCACCATCGCCGGTGACGCGAAAGAGTATCAAGAACTGCGTTTAGAGAACAACACCAACCAAAACGCTCTGACCGCTCGGCTCGTTTATCTCAAAAAACAAAAGGACGACTATGTCTTCAAGTCCGATCTCGGCACCGTCGCGGCTACGCCCGTCAATGGGTCGGTAACCATCAAGAGCACCGTTAAAAAAGGGGCTATCGTCGGTATCGAACTGCCGAAAGAGATGCCCTCTGACATCCAATGCTCGGTTGAGTACCGCAATTATGCGGAAGGAAATGTAGTCATCTTGCACCTCTACGAGAGAGGAACCGGCGCTAATGGCTTTGATTCTTTCTGATATCAGCAAGTCCTACGGCGCAACCGAGGTGCTACACCACATCTCGCTCTCCGTACAAGAGGGCGAGATTGTGGGGCTGTTGGGACCTAATGGGGCCGGCAAATCAACGCTGATGAAGTGCATCCTGGATATGGTACGCTATCAAGGCACTATTACGAAGCCGGCAACACACGGGTACCTGCCCGAGAACAATCCCCTATACCCCGCTATGTATGTCCGTGAATACTTGCAGTTCATGGACGCGCTCGACACCCGTCGGGGGGCGATAGAGGAACTCATTGAGAAGGTCGGACTGACACCTGTGGCCCATCAACGCATCGGCGAACTATCCAAAGGATACAGACAGCGCGTCGGCTTGGCACAAGCATTGCTCAATGACCCCGAACTGCTCATCTTGGACGAACCTACTACAGGGCTCGACCCTATTCAATTGGAAGAGATACGCACCCTTATCCGGGAACTCGGCAAAAACCGCATCGTTATTCTCTCCACCCATATCATGCAGGAGGTCAAGGCACTTTGTTCACGAGTCCTCATGCTCTCACACGGTTCGCTCATCCTTGACACACCCCTCAACGATATATCGAATATAGAATCCTTATTTAAAACGCACGAAGTGCCGTAAACTACCATATGTTTGACATCCACCATCAATCCTACGAAAAAGAGTCGGACGCTGATAAGGCGCTACGACCCCTCACTTTCTCGGACTTTGCAGGACAAACCAAGGTCGTATCGAACCTCAAAATCTTTGTCCAAGCAGCACGCCTGAGACACGAGAACCTTGACCACGTGCTGCTCTTTGGACCTCCCGGACTCGGCAAAACCACCCTCTCCAATATCATCGCTAATGAGTTGGGCGTCGGCTTCAAAGTCACATCAGGACCCGTCCTCGACAAACCCGGCGACCTCGCTGGCTTGCTCACTTCCTTGGAAGCGAACGATGTGCTCTTTATCGACGAGATACACCGACTATCGCCTGTGGTCGAGGAATATCTATACTCGGCCATGGAGGATTTCAGAATAGACATCATGATTGACAAGGGTCCTTCTGCCCGCACGATACAGATAGACCTTAATCCGTTCACCTTAGTCGGCGCCACAACCAGGTCAGGCCTACTGACTTCACCGCTGAGAGCACGCTTTGGTATTAACTGCCATTTAGAGTACTACGATGCAGATATCCTATCCGCTATCGTGCGACGGTCGGCAGGTATCTTAGGGGTGCAAATAGACTCGCACGCCGCCACCGAGATCGCCCGACGCTCTCGAGGGACACCACGCATAGCTAATGCACTCCTGAGACGAGTAAGAGACTTCGCACAAGTGAAAGGCAATGGCGATATAGACCTCAAGATAGCACGATATGCACTTGAGGCACTCAACATAGACACCTTCGGCTTGGACGAAATAGACAATAAACTCCTCACAACCATCATTGATAAGTTCAAGGGAGGACCGGTCGGACTAACCACTATCGCTACCGCCATGGGAGAAGACTCGGGTACCATCGAGGATGTCTATGAACCCTACCTCATTAAGGAAGGCTTCATCAAACGAACACCGCGGGGACGTGAAGCCACGGACCTGGCGTATAAACACCTACATAAACACCGCTATAACTCAGAGCAACAAACCCTCTTTGACGAAAACCTCTAACCCCCGCTCCCCCCATAAAATGCAAAATGCAAAATGCAAAAAGGGCACCTGGTCTCCTGGGCACTTGGAAAATACCCTCCCGCGGGCTACTGCCCTCATTTCGCTATACCAGCATTCTGCATTTTGCATAAAAAAAAGGGCACCTGGTCTCCTGGCAACCTGGAAAAATACCCTCCCGCGGGCTACTGCCATTATTTTGCATCTTGCATTCTGCATTTTGCATTTCTAAATTCCGTCACGGTTACCATCGCGTATCGAACGCTTATCGAACGCTTATCGAACGCTCACCTTTGACGCACCTACCTCCATCCAAAATCGAAAATCTATAATCTACAATCGCCCGTAGGGCACTGCATGAAACCTGTGCATCTCTTTAACGGTTGCGTGTGAAGGAGGGTATATCCATGAGTGCGGCCATAAACGCGTCCGGTGTCAGGTCGGACTGTGCCATAACCCGTGTTTTGTAGTTATAAACCGTATTGATACTATAGTTGAGGATTTCGGCTATCACTTCGTTATGCGTGATGCCGAGCCTGATGAGTGCGAAAATACGCAGTTGGGCGTTGAGCAGTTCGTCCTTTTTGAGCGTTAGCCGTGCGTCGGGGCGTAAGAGGTTGTTGAAGTCCTCGATGAAATGTGGATAGATACTCAGAAAGATGGTATCAATCTGTCTATCGAGGATAGTGCGTTGTATGCGTGCGTCAGCGGCTTTGGGTATAGAGAGCAGTACGCTCCAGCGGCGGTTGGTAGCGTTCTGCTTAACATCCTGTTGGTACTGCTGTACGGCGTTGATATACTGCGAGCGTGAAGTGAGCAGTGTGCCGAGTAGTTCTTCCTTTAGCTTATTGGCTTCGCCGAGGCTTTGGCTTATTCGGTCAATGGTGTCAAGTGCCGTTTTGAGTTCCCCGTTCTTGCGGTACATCACGCCTATACCTACCCCTCCGCCAAGGAGCAAGATGCCGACTATAATGAGTAATGAGCGTGCTAATTGTTGTTGCTGCCGGATGGTAGATAGCATTTTCTGTTCGATGATTGGCAGGCTCTGTGCGATGCTGACTTGCCTATAGCGTGCATGGTATCGGTTGGCATCGTGCATGGCCATATGGATATATCGGTCGGCTAATTGTGTTTCTCCCCTTTCGTAGAGCAGTTCGGCGACATTACGCAGGGCTACGGTCTCATAGGTAGAGGAACGAATATCGCAGATAGCGGCTTCTATGTAATAATGTAGTGCTTGGTCATTATCTCCCGTCATGCGATAGAGGTGTGCGAGTGTACTGGTGACGATAGCCTTGTCGTGCGTGGAAGCTGTAGTGCCGCGCAGTGCCATAAGACACCGCTCCATACTACGGTGCTCATTACCCTCACGGAGGTCGGACACGGCCTTGTTGTACCAATAGGTCAACGTGTCTTGCGGGGAGAGGTGAGTCTGTAAGAGAGCGCTCAGTTCCAAACCTTGGTTATTATACAGTGCTCCGATGTCGCCTTGGGCATTGTCAGCCATGTCCCAGAGGAGACGTGCATAGGTTATATAATACTCCTTAAGGAGCGTTGTGTCGGTCGAGTGCCATTGCTCAAGTATATCAGCAGCTTCCTTGAATAGTCCCCCTGAGAGATAGACGAAGGCTTGACACAATTGGACTTGTGCTTGCCGAAAAGGCGTAGAAGCTTCTTCGTGCATATAGTGACAATAGAGCAGGGCTGTATCGTAGTTATAGGACCTATATTCTTCATATAATTTTAGGTAGACAGGATACGCGTCTTGTGCGAGTGCTGAAGCGCGGTAGAGACTATCTATCTGTAGTCTCTTAGCGGCATCAATAGAGGGTTGCTCGAGAAGCGTTTTATCCAACCGCTTGATATCCTGCTCAAGGCTGTTATTCAACGAATTAGTGCACCCTATCAACAGGGTTGTCAGAAGGAGGAGAGAGATGTGTTTTAACATAGTCGTATCAATTTAGGTGCAAAGGTACAAATAATAATCGGGGTGTGCAAATTTAAGTCTATTTTTTCTTTCTATTTTCTATATTTTTTATATATTTCTTGCATATATGCGCAAAAAGTAGTAATTTTGCAGCGGATTTAATGGAAAGTGCCATGAAGCAATCTTCGTACCTTGTCATCCTCGCGCTGTTGTTCGCGGCGTGCACGCCTCGTCAGGTCAGTTCACCGGACGGTCGTTTATCTCTCCGGTTTGCCTTAACCGCTGACGGAGTACCCCAATACAGCGTTAGCCGTGCCGGGCAAACCCTTATTCTGCCCTCCTCCATGGGTTTTCAGACTGCAGAGCAGCCGTTAGACAATCATTTCACCTCTTTAGGTACCAAAAAGAGTCATCATCATTCTCGTTGGGAGACGACCTGGGGTGAGGAACGCTTTATTGAGGATAATCACAATGCGCTCTTGGTGCACCTGCAGCACGCGTCGGGTCTGCTGATGGACATTGAGTTTAGGGTGTTCAACGATGGTATAGCGTTTCGATATAGTTTTCCCGAGCAGGAGAGGCAAGCGTTAACCATCATGGATGAGTTGACGAGCTACCGCTTTGCCCAAGCGGCAGAGGCATGGTCCATCCCATGGCGGACAGAGTATTATGAGGGGGTGTGGAGGAAGGAAAGTTTAAAGTTGAAAGAGGAAAGTGTACGGGATACGATGTGTTCGCCGATAACGATTGAGTTTGGTGATGGGAGTTATGGTTTTGTGCACGAGGCTGCGTTGACGGATTATCCCGCGCAGAACCTGTTTATGCGCGATGATGCATTATGTACCTATCTAACGCCGTGGCGGGGAGAAAGTTTAAAGTTAAAAGTGAAAAGTGAAAAGTTGAAAGATGAAAGTGTGAAGGCTTATGTAGCAATGCCGTTTAGGACGCCGTGGAGGTTTGTGATATTGACCAAGACCTTGCCCGAATTAGTAGCGTCACGTATCATGCTTAATCTCAATGAACCCTGTAAGATAGAAGACACCTCATGGATACGACCGATGAAGTTCATGGGCATTTGGTGGGGTATGCACATCAAGACCATGACTTGGGAGCAAGGTCCTCATCATGGCGCCACGACGGAGAACATGGAGCGGTACATGCGTTTTGCCAAGGAGCACCATATAGATGCCGTTTTGGCAGAAGGGTGGAACAAAGGTTGGGAGGACTGGAAGCATTTTGACTTCACGACGCCTTACGATGATTGGGACATGGACTACCTGAGTCAGTTGGCTCAGCGTTTAGGTGTCGAGATAGTCGGGCACAATGAGACAGGTGGCAATGCGGCTGATTATGAGGCGGATTTGGACGCTATTTACCGCTATCACGCGGACCATCATATACACGCTATTAAGACGGGTTATGTCGCGCCGATCATCCGGACGACAGATAGCTTGCAGTGGAACAAGGGGCAATCGGGGGTAAGGCATTATAGAAAGGTGATAGAGACCGCAGCCAAGTACCACATTATGATAGATAATCACGAGCCTGTGATGCCCACCGGTTTGCAGCGCACCTACCCGAACCTGATGACGCAAGAGGGTGTGCGCGGGCAGGAATGGAACGCTTGGAGCCAAGATGGTGGTAATCCGTGCGAGCATGTGACCGTGCTCCCCTTTACGCGTATCATGGCAGGACCGGTGGATTATACGCCGGGAGTGTTCCATTTTGAGACCAACGGCAATACGATTAATCCCAATCCCGATGTCACCTCCTCCGAGCAAGGTGTTACTCCCCGCGTTCACTCCACGCTCATGAACCAGTTGGGTCTGTTCGTATGTTTCTATTCGCCGCTCCAGATGGCGTGCGACCTACCGGAGCACTACATGGAACATGCCGATGCTTTTCAGTTCATCGAGGATGTGCCGTGCGATTGGGAAAGATCCCTGCTGGTTGATGGTAAGATAGGTGACTTCTGCGTTTTTGCCCGTCAAGGCAGAGGTACGGATGATTGGTTCATCGGGGGTATAACGGATGAGGAAGCTCGTGAGACGGTTGTGCCCCTCAGCATGTTAAAGAAAGGCGAGCGGTATACGCTGACGCTTTACCGCGATGCGGAAGATGCCGACTGGGAGTCACGCCCGTACGCGTACATCATAGAGGAGCGCGAAGTGACAAGTGCTGACACGCTCCACATACGCATGGCTCCGGGAGGCGGATTTGCGGGAAAGTTGAAAGTGCGCCCGAAGGACTAAAGTTGAAAGTTTAACACAACCCTTAATAATCATGAAAAGAAAGATTCTCATTATTCTGCTTCTCTGTTTAGGGATGGTGGTGCACGCTCAGGTGACCTATCAGGGCGTGATAACAGACATGAACGGAGAGGCATTGATCGGGGCTTCCGTGGTGGTGCAAGGCACAACCAACGGTACAGTCACTGATTTTGATGGTAATTACGAGATCACTTGTGCCGCAGGAGCCCTATTGGAATTTTCCTATATCGGTTACAAGACTCAAGTATTGCCAGCCTCGCAAGACATGCATGTCAGTCTGTTGGAAGACAGCGAGGAGTTGAGTGAAGTAGTTGTAGTGGGCTACGGCAGTTTGAGTAAGAAAGAAGTCAGTTCCTCAGTCGTTCAAGTCAGTCGTGAAGACTTTAACCAAGGTGCGGTGTCTGACGCGATGGGTTTGGTAGCCGGTAAGATAGCGGGTCTGAACGTCAGCAGCGTCGCCGATGCGAATCCGAACTCGATGTCGTCCTTACAAGTTCGCGGTGCGACCTCGTTGTATGCGTCGAATGAGCCATTGGTTGTTATAGACGGTATTGCCGGTGGCGATTTGCGCACCATTGCGTCTCAAGATGTTGAGTCCATCACGGTCTTGAAGGATGCCGCTTCCGCAGCCATCTACGGTACCCGAGGCGCCAACGGTGTTATCTTGATAACGACGAAGAAAGGTTCGGGAGAAGAAGGCAAGGTTGTGGTGACTTATGATGGTTACGGCGCGATGAATATCGCCTTGCCTCATGCCGAAGTGTTATCGGCAGAGGAGTTTCGCCGGTCTCACAGGCGCTCGGATTACGGTGCGTCAACCGACTGGTACTCTCTGCTGACACGTAAGGTAGGCTACAACACCAACCACTATATTTCCATGGACTCCAAGACCAAGACCGGTTATTACGGAGCCAGCATCAGTTATAAGCGCGGAAATGGTTTGGATCTTAAGTCCGGCAGGGAAGAGTTTGGCGGTCGATTCTCGATGGAGCAATATGTGTTAGACCGCAGGTTGCAGTTATCGTCTTCGTTGACGGCACGTAAGGTTCATGAAGATTGGGGCAACGATGGTTTATTGGAGCAAGCCTTAACGATGAACCCGACCATCCCTGTATATAATGCGGACGGGACATACTATCAACCCAATTCGCCAACAGGTGCAAGCAACCCCGTGAACGAGATGAACAATATCGTGAATAACGGCGACAGGTGGTATATCATGGGTAATGCTGATTTGAAATGGAATATCCTCCGTTTAGAGGAGCATAGTTTATCGACGCAAGTCAGTTACGCTATCCAATACAATGATTTACAATCGCATTATTATGCTCCATCTACAACGGCCGCATCGTATTGGGGCGGTTACAATGGTGAAGCCCACATCGAATATCAAAAATATATGACCAATCGCATTGAGTGGTTAGGCAACTACCAGATGCAGATAGGTGAACATGATTTTAAGGCGATGGTCGGTTACTCCTGGGAGCGCTACACGAATGAGGGGACCTATCAGATGAACCGCGATTTTGACTATGACCAACTCTCCTATTACGGTATCAGCTACGGTACGTGGTTGAAGGACGGCAAGGCACAGATGTGGGCCTCCAAGTCTGAGAGCACCCTTGCTGGTGTATTTGCTCGTGTCAACTATAACTGGCGTAGCATGTTGTTTGTGTCGGCCAGTATCCGATATGAGGGCAGTTCCAAGTTTGGTAAGAACAACAAGTGGGGTGCCTTCCCGTCGGTGAGTGCAGCATGGGAAATGATGGAAGCGGGTTTCATGCGTCCCGCCAAGAATGTGGTAAACAGTTTAAAGCCCCGAATTTCGTATGGTGTGACGGGTCGTAGTGATTTCTCGCCCTATCAATCAGCACCGTCTTATATAGGTAGCGGTAGTTCCTTTATTGACGGCAAATGGGTAAACGGCTATATGATAGCGTCCAACGCCAATCCGGATTTGCGCTGGGAGCGGTCCAGTTCCTTGAATGTGGGTGTAGATTTTGCCTTACTGAGTTCCTCGCTGAGAGGTTATGTAGAGTTCTTTGACCGTAGGTCACCGGACTTGCTCTACAACTACAATGCCCCACAACCGCCTTATATGTACCCGACGATATTGGTGAACGTGGGAACGACTAAGAATATCGGTGTGGAGGTTTCCGTGGACTATGACGTATTCCGCAATAAGGCGGTTAATTGGACCACGGGTATCAATTATTCCTACGGTACGACCCGATTAGAGAAGATTTCATCGGATTTATACCAAGCACCTTATATAGAATTATACCAAAAGCCGGGTGTAGGTTCCAACGAATATTTCTTCCGCGTAGAAGAGAACCAGAAGTTGGGTCAGTTCTACGGCTACCAATATGCCGGCACTTTAGACGGTATGATGTTGGTGTATGACAAGAATGGTAATGCTATTCCGGTAAGCGATGCGGATGCGTCCGATAAACGTTATATCGGCAACGGTATGCCGGAGCATTTTCTGTCCTGGAACAACACGTTACGGTGGAAGTCATTTGATTTGAGTCTTCAGTTCCGCGGCGCTTTTGCGTTTGAGATATTCAATATGCGCCGCTACGGTATGGGTTTATCGGGTTCCGGTTCGGACAACGTGCTAAGGAGTGCCTATTTGGAAGATGCGTCAACGACCCAAGGAGGTGGTGTAATCAGCAGTTTCTTCTTGGAGCGAGGCGATTATTTCAAACTGGATAACATCACGTTAGGTTATACTTTTGCCCCGAAGGAGCGCAAATTATTAGAGTCCTTACGGGTGAGCTTGACCGCAAAGAATGTATTTACATTAACGGGCTATAAGGGCAATGATCCTTCCATAGTGCCCTCAACCGGTTTGACACCGGGTGTAGATGTGGCCACGGCTTATCCCAATGCGACCCAAGTTTCTTTAGGTGTTACATTGAAGATACACTAATGTTGAACATAAATGGTAAAGGTATAAAGTTATGAAAAGAATATATAGAATAGCAATTATCTTACTGTTGCCGTTGGGTCTGACGGGCTGCTTTGATTTGGAGGAGCGCATGTACGACCGCATTGATGCAAGCGATTTCTACAAGAATGAGCGCAGTATTCAAAGTTCCATAGCAGCGATATATGACAAGGCGGCACATAGTTATCACGAGTATTTCTTCTACCTGCAAGAGTTCAGTGCGGACCAAGTAGTGTGGCGCAGTTGGAACGGTGGTGGTTGGGGTTATGACGAAGGTGATAAGTTCGTTATTTCCACTCAGAGTTGGACACCGGAAGCCACGATCATTCGTCAGGCATGGGAGAACGCTTGGATGACGATAGGAATGTGCAATCAGTTATTGGTAGATATCAGTAGCCTCAACGCCGCTGATTTAGGGATGACGGATGAAAAATTACAAGCTTATGTATCCGAGATCCGCACGCTGCGCGCATGGGCATACTATAATATCTATGAGATATGGGGCGGTGCATTGCCGCTCAATACGGGGGCTTCCTCGGCTGACACGCCGTTGCCTCCTTCGGCTTCCGCAGCTAATGGTTTTGAGGACGGATGCAAGGTCATCTATGATTTTATCTGCAAGGAGTTGGACGAGAGTTATCCCACCCTACCGCTTGAGACGGGTGATAATGCAACACGTAACAGGATGAACCAAGGTGTGAACCGTATTTTGAAAGCAAGGATGTTACTCAACGCCGGCATTTTCATCGGTGAGGATCAATTTGAGGAATGCGAGACCTTGTGTAAAGACATTATCGGCGGGACGTACGGCACATATGGTTTGGCGCAAGATTATCGCGACATATACTCCATCACCAATACCAGTTGCCCTGAAGTGGTATTTGCGATGCCGGAAGAGGTGGGTCATCTCAACACCGGTTGGATGCGAGATATGCCATTTTTGCCCTATAACTATAAAGAGTATTTTGGTGCCAGTTACGACCAATCGGGTTGGAACTGTGTAATCCTGACGCCCTCCTGGGATAACTCCGGTAATAAGCGTCCGAATGGCGGTACGAGCAATCCTCGCTCCTTCTTGACCTATTATGGTGATAAGTTAGGCGCAGTTTATGAGCGTTTTGACGACCGCGATATCCGCAAACAGAACTACGTGGTTAAAGAGGACGGCAGCTATGAAGGCATGTTCCTTATTGGTGAGATGCGTGCTGATTTCGGTAAGGGTGCAGCGATTAAGGCAGATGCAGAGCGCGACGGTGAGCCGCTTGTTTATGTTGACCAAGTGGGTACATTCCTTAACCGCGGTCGCAACTTGGAAGATATTATGTCTCCGCGTTGGGGTGAAACCAATTCGGGTGTCCGGCTTGTGCGCTATCCGATTATGCCGGAGCGCATGGGACAAGATTTCCAAGACATTGATGAAGTAGAGTTCCGTATGGCCGAAGTATATTATATGGTGGCAGAGTGTGAGATGCGTAAAGGAAATTCGGGTGTAGCAAAAAGCTACGTAGATGAAGTGCGTAAGCGCTACTACAGCGACCAGAGTGCGTTGTCCGTTCCGGGTCCCGGGTTCACAAGCTTTGATATGGACTGGATGCTCTCGGAGTGGGGCAAAGAGTATATCTCCGAAGGCAGACGTCGCCGGACCGATTTGAGGCGTTTTGACAAGTTTACGCAAGGACAATGGTGGTTCTTCGGTCGTGCGATGGAGAATGGTGTCCAGTTGCCTGCTAAGCGTGAGCGCAAGTACGAGTGGTTCCCGCTCCCGTCCACAGCACTGACCGTTAACCCAGGATTGAAACAGAACCCGAACTATTAATGATAAATTACGGATTACTAATTACAAAATACGAATTATGAAAGTAATCAATCAAATAACGACCTTTGTACTATGTACATTGTGCTTTAGTGCTTTCTTCGGCTGCCAACGGCAAGAGATTGTTTTCCCGATAGAGGAGCACCAATTCGCGGAGAAAGCCGGTTATATCCTTTTGGAGGTCATCGCGCCTAATGAGACCGCGACGAGCAAAGACGTACTCTATATCACGGGTCCTTTTTCCGGTGGTAAGTTGCTGGAGTTAACTGCGGCGGAATACATGGACTACAAGTACGGAATCTATTTAGACCCCACCACTTTTGTGGGTGGCAAGACGCTTGCGGACGGATACCAATTCCGTAGCAAGTTATCGGGTTATGAGATGTCGTCCAGGACCGATACGGTTCATCACTATGAGACGGCAGAGGTAGGTGGGCGACTTGATTTGTCCCTGATGCATTGGGAAATGTTTTACAACGATCATAACGGCTATGTTGTTTACGTAGAGAACAATAGCAAATGGAAAGACCTCGCTCTCTATGCCTGGAGCAATGACGGACCGGAGATATTGGGTTCCTGGCCCGGCATAACCGCGACGGGAACAGAGACTATTGACGGAATTGAGTATATCTATTTCGACTTGCAAAGTGAGAACACCGGTAAGACCTATAATCTCATCCTCAATGACAACATGACCGACAACAAGCAGAAGGATGCCATAAGCAATTTTGAGATAACCCGCGACATCTATTTCGACTTAACCGATGACGCGTGCAAGGAGAAAGGTGTTGCCGCCGGTTATAAACTCTATGTGCTTAATCACACCGGTTGGTTAGAGATGTATCTATATGTATGGGGAGATGGTGATTATATGGGCGGTTGGCCAGGTTCCAAGCCGCTGCGTTCCACCGTTGAGGTGGCAGGTAATACCTATCTCGTCTATGAGTTTCCGGTGACCGCCAACGGCAAGAAAGTCAATCTTATGTTCAACGATGGCAACGAGAAGACCAATCCCGAAAGTATCAATATAACATTGGATAAGAGTTACTATGTGCAGGTTGTTGTGGACGGCGGACCGAAGATTATTGATCCCGAAGGTGAGATTATCAAGCCCGATCTGCCCGAAGGCGATATGGTTATCCGTGCCAATAAGCCCGACGCGTGGGAGAACCTATACATATATTCCTCCGGTTACACCAACGACTGGCCCGGTTCGCTCATGGAGGATGAGGGCGACGGCTTCTATCGTTTTGAACTGCCCCGCGGTGCTTCCTTTGTGTTCAACTCCGCACCTATCGGCAATCAAACCGCTACGATTAAGGGCATTAAAGATGATGCCTGCTTCCAAATAGAGAATAACGGTACGTACCAAACAATAACTTGTGAATAGTATGAAAAATATTGTTCGTCAAACGAAGTATTTCTTCGTAATGGCCATAGTAGGTCTGCTGGCAGCCTGCCAATCCAAAGAAGTGCCCCAACCGAGTGAGATAGGCGATGCCACGGCATATGATGTGGATAATACCTCCGCGTCCGGCAAAGGAGACCGCGTCATCTATGAGCTCAACCTCTATAATTTCACCTCCGCCGGTACGTTTGCTGCTGCGGAGGCAGAGCTCGACCGGCTCCATACCCTCGGTGTGGATATCGTTTGGCTGATGCCGATTCAGCCGCGCGGAGAGGGGGATGCCTCAAGGGGTATCAGTAAGATCGGTTCGCTCGGAAGTCCCTATTCGGTCAAGAACTATACTGCTGTCAACTCGGACCACGGCACAATAGCGGACATGAAGCATTTTGTGGACGCGGCACATGCCCTCGGCATGGAGGTATGGATGGACTGGGTGCCTAATCATACGGCGCCGGACAACATCTGGATAACCGAGCATCCCGAGTACTATGTGCTTGAGAACGGGCAACCCAAGATTGTGCGTTATACAGATAACAGTGAACGCTACAAGGATGTCTGCCAACTCAATTTCAATAACCCCGACATGGTGAATGCCATGATTGAGGCAATGAAATATTGGGTAAGCAACACGGGTATAGACGGCTATCGTGTGGACTTTGTGTCCTCGCCTGTTATCTCCAATGACTTCTGGGATCAATGTATCGGAGCTCTGCGCGCGCTCAAGCCCAATATCGCCCTTATGGGAGAAGCCGATTTCGACACGGATGAGAATAACCACCTCTTCAATGCCGGTGCTGCCTCCGGCGGGTTCGATTATGACTACGCGTGGGCGTTTAATGATAATGTCAAGGAGTTCGGTAAGGCGCGTAACGTGGCTACCCTGCTGACCGCTTGCAAAACCTTGGTGGACAACCAGCACTATGACAACATGGACCGTATGGTGTATCTGACCAACCATGATGACGGCGAACTGGATAACGGCAAGGTGAAAGTCCCCAATTATATTTCGGCATTAGGGGATAACGTTACCCCGCTGACCGTGTTAGAGTTCACGTTCTACGGTATGCCGTTGCTCTTCAACGGACAGGAGATTGGCTATCCGACCCAGATGGATAATTTCAACCGCACCCCGATAGACTGGACCAAGCGGGACACGAAGATAGAGCAGACAATCCGCACCTTGGTAGCGTTACGGCATAGTTATCCGTGCTTCCATGGCGGCACAGCAGCAGAGAGACCCGTCACGACCTTCCTACAAACCTCTGCGGCAGAGCAGAACACCACTATAGCATACACAAAAGAGAAAGATGGTCAGAAAGCACTCGTTGTGCTAAATTTCTCCCGTGCACAGACGGTGACTATCTTCAAGTGCCCGGAAGGCAATGCAACACTGCTGTTGGATAGCCGCACGATTGCCAATGGTCCGACCAAAGCTCCGGCTGTGCTTCGCGGTCAATATCCCGGTACAGTTACGATAGACATGGAAGGCAAAGGATATGCAGTCTTTATGATAGACTAATCAACAATATTAACAACTAAATTTATTTACAATGAAAAAACTATTCTTCTCTTTGACTCTGTTATTTGGTCTTATGGCCATTAACATGAATGCCCAGTCAACCCGCACCATTTATTTGGATGCTACTCTTTGGGCAAATGATACCCCTGTATTCATGGTTCATGTATGGAATACGGGTGATGAGGATGCAGCAGACTACACGTTTGAGGCTGTAGCCGATGCAGAAAACATTTATTCCGCAGAGATTCGCGATGACGCAGCTCATGGTATCTTTGTTCGCAAGGATCCTGCAGGAGACTTGGCCGTTATTTGGAATGACGCCTGGAATCGTGCCTACACGGATATTCCGGCAGACATGGACATCTTTACCATCACGGCTTGGGAAGGCGGCGAAGGTGAGAACCCCTGCTTAGGTGTATGGTCTAAATATGGCGAAGAGATTGTAGAGCCGCAACCGGTAGAAGGCGACAAGGTGATTGTGAAGGTACTGAAGCCTGAGACATGGGATGTTATTTATGCCTATGAGTGGCATAGTGCCAAATCAGACGCCTCTCTTCTTGGCGGTTGGCCCGGCACAGAATTGCAAGAGCTCGGCAACGGGTGGTATGGTTTGGTCGTACCGGCAGAGGCTAATCTCATCCTCAATAACGGAGGCAACGGCGAACAAGCCAATGACTACTATATTACCAGTGCTGTTTGCTTAGAAGGTGTAGCCGATGGACAGGACGTAACCGTATCTGAGAACTGTGCAGATGTGCCCGACCCAGAAGAAGGTGTAACTCCGGAACCGCAACCTGTTAATGATGCCGTTATTAAAGTGCGCAAATTGGATGCTTGGAGTGCCATGAGTATTTGGGCATGGGGAAGTGCAGATGATGACTTTATGGCTCAATTCGTAGCATGGCCTGGTGTGGCTATGCAAGATTTGGGCGACGGATGGTATGGCATTACTGTTAAGGTTGATGCGACCCTCATTGTGAATAACGGCGAAGGTTCTGAACAGAGTCAGGCATTCACTGTGTCCGAAGATGCTTGTTTGGAGGTCAACACTGAAAAGAACGATGACGGACATTATGTTATCAATAACGCAGATTGCCCTGAAGAGAGTACAGCCATTGAAGCCGTTGTAGTAGATGGTAGCAAGAAGGCGGTTAAGCGTATTGTGGACGGACAAATCATCCTTATCCGTGACGGTAAGGCCTTTAATGTACTTGGCGCTCAGATTCGCTAACTAACAATTGACAATCATGAAACGGCTGTGCTTAATACTATAGGTAGTCTGTTGTACCAGTGCTTTGTGCGCTGAAACCTACCATTTCTATATCAATGACCAGACGGGTTGGGGTAATAACTTTGCCCTCTATATCTGGGGCGATGCCGAATTATACGGCGGTTGGCCCTGACAGATGAATCCTACGGCAAGCATTATTGGTGGTGTTTATTACAAGACCTATACTTATACGGCGCAGCCCGTCAGTGCGGTGAACTATCACCTTATTGCCAGTGATAACGGCAATAGTGCCACGCAGCTTGCGGATTTTGATGTCAGCGAAGCCCGTGACTACTATTTCCGCGCGACGACATCCGGCATGGTGGAGGTGGAGGCACCTCACCCCTCCTCCATGGCCGATGGAACGCTCAATGTCGATTATACGACGCCGATATCCACCAACAACCGTGTGATTTATGAGCTTAATCTGTATGATTTTACCTCGGCAGGCACCCTTGCGGCAGCCGAGGCTTGATTGGGTGCCCAACCACACGGGGATAGATCATGTATGGGTGAGTTCGCATCCCGAATACTATGTTTGGGAGAACAAACACTGGGCACCTTGTCGTCCCGTGTGCCGTATGTGGAGTACAGTAAGGACGGGCATGCCCTTTTGGTGATTTGCAACACGGCAAATAGCGAGCAGTTGGTCAAGTTACCCATGCGTCATGAAGGGTTAGAAATGACCAACTGCTTGACCGGAGTGACCGAGACCCCCGAGACGGTCCTCACCTTCGCACCCTATGAGTATAGGATTTATACGCGGTAAGGGCGGAACCGGCTATACGCGGGGGGTTAGATACCGAGACTCGCCTTGATGGCGGGCACACGCGCTTCGGCTGCTGCCGTGGCGGCATCGTAATCGGCAGGAGTCTTCATCTCGGCGGGAATCTCGAAGTAGAACTTAATCTTCGGTTCTGTTCCTGACGGACGAACGGAGACTTTCAGTCCGCCTTCGGTGAAGTACTGCAGCACATTGGATTTAGCGTCAAGTGCCATGTGAATGGCTTTCTTCTCCCAACGGCCGTCCACGAGGTCGCACTCAATAGACTCCTGGAAATCCTTTATCTTGATGACCTTCTCACCGGCTATTTCGGTAAGCGGGTGCTCACGGTAGTTCACCATCATAGCGGCTATCTCTTCCGCACCGGACTTGCCCGGACGAACGACATTGATGGTCGTCTCGCGTTGGAAGCCGTACTCCATATAGATATTGAGCAGGTACTGATAAAGCGACATGCCTTGGTCCTTAGCATAAGCAGCAATCTCGCAGATAAGGCAGATGGCAGAGGGCGAACATTTGTCACGCACTTTGTCAAACGCCATGAAGCCAAACGACTCTTCACCTCCGCCAATGTACTTGCGCTCGCCTTCCCACATGCGGATACGGTTGGCTATCCACTTGAAACCGGTAAATTCGTCCGTAAGGGTAACCCCCTGCTTATCAGCAATACGACGAATAACCTCCGACGTAACAATGGTCTTAACGAGGTACATGTCGGGCGTCAGTTTACCTAATTTCTTCATGTTGTTGATGATGTAGTAGCAGTACATCATGCACGTTTGGTTGCCATTGATAATGACCCACTCATTCTTGTCGTTGCGGCACACAATAGCTATACGGTCGGCATCGGGGTCGGACGCGATAACAAGGTCGGCATTGAGCTTGGTACCAAGTGCCATACCCATGGACATGGCCTCGGCGTTCTCGGGGTTAGGACTAACCACCGTCGGGAAATTGCCGTCAATAACCATCTGCTCAGGAACGACATGGATGTTTTGGAAACCCCATGAGCGGAGACACATCGGGATAATCTGGCGACCTGTACCGTGCAGCGGAGTATAAACGATATTCAGGTCTTTCTGACGGTTAATCACATCTTGGTCAATCATCACCGACTTAACCGCCATCATGTAGTCGTAATCCATTTCGCCACCGATGATTTGGATAAGGTCCTTGTTCGGCTCCCACTTTACATCGTCGATAGACACTTTGTTCACCTCGCCAATGATACCCTTATCATGCGGCTGGAGCACCTGTGAGCCATCCTCCCAGTAAGCCTTGTAGCCGTTGTACTCTTTCGGGTTGTGAGAAGCGGTCACGTTCACACCACCTTGGCAGTGCAACTGACGGATAGCAAAGGAACATTCGGGCGTCGGACGCAGTGACTCAAAGAGATACACCTTAATGCCGTTGGCAGAGAAAATGTTAGCCACTGTTTCCGCAAAGAGACGACCGTTGTTACGGCAGTCGTGACATACTACTACCGAGAGTTGCTCACCTTGCTTAACGGTCGCAAAACCACCTTCACGACCTACTTTCAGGAGATAGTTAGCGTAGCCCTGGGTCGCTTGCGCTACAATGTATTTGTTCATACGGTTAGTCCCTGCGCCCATGATTCCGCGCAAACCACCGGTGCCAAACTCGAGGGTACGATAGAAGGAGTCAATGAGTTCTGTTTTGTCCTCAGCGTCCATCATACGGCGCACCTCAACTTTTGTTTCTTCGTCGTAATTGCCGTCTAACCACGTTTGGGCGACAGCCATGATTTTTTGGAGTTCTTCGTTCATAATATTAGAGAATTTAGTTAATTGTTGCTTGTTGAAGTGATATCGGGATAGAGGAAATCGTCGTAGGGGAAACGCGTGATGTGTATCTCACGAATCCGACGATACAGCACTTCCTTAAGTTCATCCAAACCATCCTTCATCTTGGCAGAGATAAAGACCACATCGTTTCCTTGTGCCTCAAGGCGCTGCCGCCACTCCGACTCCACCTCGTGGAGAGTCCTGTTCCACGGCTCTAAGGGTGTCAGGTCGTCATCATCCTTAGGGATATAGGTGTATTGGTCTGTCTTGTTAAAGACCACAATGGTCGGCACATCTTCCCCTGCCGCGCTACTGCCGCGCAAGTCCTTGAGTGTCTGTTCCACTACTGCGTATTGCTCCGCGAAATTGGGGTGGGATATATCCACTATATGCAAGAGCAAGTCTGCCTCCCGCACCTCGTCTAAGGTGGACTTGAAACTCTCTACCAAGTGGTGAGGCAACTTGCGAATAAAACCCACAGTGTCCGTCAGGAGAAAGGGGAGGTTCTCTATCGTCACTTTGCGGACGGTCGTATCGAGGGTCGCAAAGAGTTTGTTTTCCGCAAAAACCTCCGATTTGGAGAGTACCGTCATCAGGGTGGACTTACCGACATTGGTGTAGCCCACCAATGCCACACGAACGAGTTTGCCCCTGTTCTGCCGTTGTGTCGCCATCTGGCGGTCTATCTTCTTAAGCTCCTCTTTGAGCAAGGCAATGCGATTACCGATGATGCGGCGGTCAGCTTCTATTTGGGTCTCGCCTGTGCCACGGTTCGTTCCGCCGCCACCACCGTGCTGTCTGTCCAAGTGCGACCACATCCGCGTTAAGCGAGGGAGCATGTACTGCAGGTGCGCTATCTCGACTTGCGTCTTCGCGTAAGAGGTCTGCGCGCGCCGGAGAAAAATCTCCAAAATCAAAATCGTCCTGTCCATCACCCGGACCTCACAACGCTCACGCTTATCGTCCCGCCAATTCAGGGCACGCTCTATATTACGGAGTTGCTTGGGACTTAACTCGTCGTCGAAGATTACAAGGTTAATGGCTCTCTCTGCATCCTGTTGGGCAATGAGGTATTGGCGGATCTCCTCTACCTTGCCCTTTCCGATGTAGGTCGCCCTATCCGGAGCGACAACGCGCTGGACGAAGCGTTTAACGGCGTCTATCCCCCGCGTGTCAGCCAAAAAGGCCAATTCGTTTAGGTATTCCGCCGTGCGCTCCGCGTTCTGCATCGGAGTGATTAAACCTACCAATACCGCGCGTTCCCTATGTTCTTCCCTATGCTCTTCCATTTTGCCTGCAAAGATAACACTTTTTTCTGATATATGCAAATAAAATGTGATTTTTTTGTAATATTTGCATATTTTCATAACACCGCGACTTTCTTTTTTTGAGTTCCGAAAGAAGGTATAGAGCCACCGCGCGCTATGTCTCTACAAAGGGCGCGATTATGGTCAGCGTTCGATAGGCGTTCGATAGGCGTTCGATGCGCGATGGTAACCGTGACGGAAAATTGACCGAAAATTGACACCGATTGGAGATGCAAGATGCAACGCCCAAGGGGCTATGCAAGATGCAAAATGAGGCAGTAGCCTGCGATAGGGTAGTTTTCCAGGTTTCCAGGAGACCAGGTGCCCTTTTATTAGCTTCGCTGTTGGGAAGTAGATGTTGGGAAGTGCCTGTTGGTAAGTTCTTGTTGGTTAGTAAATGTTGGTTAGTAAATGTTAGTTAGTGCCTGTTAGTTAGGACAGTGTGGCGTATAGGTATTCGGCTATGGCAGTGAACTTAGGTATAGCAGGTTTGCGGTTGTTATTGTCCGTTTCACAGAGCTGTTCGATTTCTGCGAATTGCTGCGGGGTGCATTGCATGGCCTGTGGGAATTCCCGGCAGAGCCACCGGAGCATAGGTATGACGGCGCGTAAGAGTTCTCTTGTCAGCCCATTCACATCCTTATCCTCTTCGTCAAAGGCATCCCAGAACAAGGGGTCGGGTATGGCTCGGTCAATAACCTCGTTAAGGAGAAGCCTCACCCCCGCCCCCTCCCCATAAGGGGCGAGGAGTTGCAGATAGAGAATAACGGCGACTTGCTCTGCGGCAAAGCCTTTCTCAAGGATATCACATAAGAGATAATGTCGGTGTAGGAGAATAAGTGCATACCGGAGGGGTTCCGGTCCTTGGTTCGTAGTCTGAGCCACTGCGCGTAACATTTCCACTAATCCAAGTTCATCCTCGTTTGACAGATGGTCCGGGATATAGTGATTATCTGCCATATACTGCCATACTTGCGTGGCATATCGTTCTTTATCATCCGCGTTCTTATACTGCTCAAAGAGCGCGTCAAAGGATTGCGTTGTCTTTGTGCCGTCCAAAACGGTGTGGAGGATATTCTTAAGATCAGCGATATTCATAGGGTTACGATTTTTCCATTATTGTTTGTTGTAGAAATTGTTTCGCCGGAGTATAGTAGTATTGTTGCGAGGGACTGTTTGTATTCCTGCAGGGCACTATCGGAGTTATCCACCAAGGGTTCCCGGATGGCGATAGCTTTCTTAATCAATGCCATTGCGGCGGCACTATCGCCCGTCTGTTGGAATTGAAGGAGGGCGAGATTATAGTACGCATAGGCTAAGGTGGTTGAGTCTGCAAGCCTATGCTCTGTTTGTAGGTCGATAATGTGTTGGAGCAGGTTCATTGCTTGTCCCAGTTCTCCATAGGCGACCCATATCTGTGCGTGGAAGCAGAGAGTGTCTTGCGCGTTACGGATGTGTCCGCTCTCCATTGCCAGATTGTAGGCACGGTCGTAATGTCGATGTGCTTGTTCCCTATCTCCTGCAAGATGATACAACTTACCCAAGGTGTTATTCAGTTCCATGAGAGTCTCTACCTGCGCGTTGTCTGTGCCGCAGCGGAGCAGGTATTGCTCCATGGCGACATAATGCTGTAGTGCATTCTTCGGGTCGCCTAACTGCACATAGATTTTAGCGAGTAGTTGGTGTGCCTCCATGGTATCGGGTGCGTCTTCGCCCAATTCGTGGATAAAGATTCGGAGTGCGTTTTCCGCATATTCGGCTGCCTCGGCAGGTTGGTCCGATAGTAACTGCATGGCGATATTACTATACTCGAAGGCGACATCCACATGATAAAAGCCGTAGAGTTTCTGATAGATAGCCAGGCTCTTCTTATGGAGTTCCATCCCTCGTTGAGGCTCCGTGTACGAAATAGCGGCAGCGTAGTTGGAATAGGTAGTTGCGATATGATGATTCACCTCTGTGCCGTACTTTTTGAGTTGTGCGGCGAGCACAGATTGTAGGATGTCTTGTGCGTAGTGGAGGTAGGCGGCATTATGGTCTTGCTCGTAGAGACTCAAGAAGATTTCTCCGATATTCCCAACGGAGGGGTCGGACATATCTTCACACTCGTCCATATGTTCGGCGTATTGCGCTAACACTTCCTTGAGTTTCCCCTGCAAGCGGTCCGAGACCCGCAGGTTTTGGAGAATGCTCTTGCGCAGGTCGTCATATTCCCCTTGTTCGTTCTCGATCATTTTGAGCAGTGCATATTGGAGTCTACTGCCTTCATGGGAACGGCGCATGGTATTGGTAACGAAATTAGCCAAGTCCTGCATGTGGTGAATATGCAGGTTCTGCAGCACGTAGAACTGCATGCCTATCCAACTCATGTGCTCTTGGTCGGGTGTAAACTCGGTGTAGAGCATTTTCATGATGTCATAGCGGTAGGGGTTGACTTGCAGGAGTCGGTTCCAGTAAAGGCTCAACTCGCGCTGTCGATTCTTCTCGATGTACTCCCGGTACACATTGAAGTGCGCCAGTTGCTTATAGAGTTGGTCGTAATCGCCTAACTGATAGTATTGGTAGATCACTTCGCGTTGCTCTGTTTGTTGGGCGGTATAGTATTGCACGATATTTTGTCGCGCGGTCTGTTCATCCTTCGGTATACCGTATACAGCCTTCACGGCTCGTCTAAAGGCGTCATGGGCAAAGACGATGCGTCCATTGCGCTCAGCAAGCTGTAAGCTGTTGATGCCCAAGAGTATGGACAGTCCCATTCGGGTGATGCCGGTCAGGGCGATCAGGTCTTCCTCGGGGAGCCCCACCCGAGAGACATAGATAGATAGTAGGACACGGCGATACAGGTTCTGCTCCTGCTCGTTATCGGAGAAAACGGCACAATGCCGGCGGAGCAGGTATTGGAAGAAGTCGTCGGGGGAGGTGAAGGATGTGAGTCGCTCCATCTCGGAAGTAACGGTTTCAAAGTCCCCATGTTGCCGGATAGCATCTAAGAAAGACACGAAAAGGAGGGTATTATCCAGCAGTTTATTGGTTCGTCCGATTAGGTTGAGTTGCTCCACGGAGAGGGTCTTATTAAAGTCCTTCTTCAAGAACTTTTGTGCTAATTCGACCCGTTGGTCGAGGTTCAGTTTAACCAAGGGTAGGGGCTGATACTCCAAGCGTTGGAGGTTATGGTATATCTCAGAGTCTTCGGTTGCCGAGCAGATGATGTAGATGTTCTTATCCCATTGTGGCCACCAGAGGAGCGAGTAGTCTGCTTGGTCGGTGGTCACGATTTGGTTCCAGCCGTCAATAACGAGAAAGAGTTTATGGTCGGGATGAATAGTAGCGGCGGCACGTTGCAGTTCCTCAACAGGCGAAGATGAGGGGTCATAATCGAAGTGATAATGGGCTTGAAGCGATTGGCATATCCAGTCTGAGAGGTCGTCAAAAGTCGCGCCGTTCGCCCTATTGGCAGGAAAGAAGGAGATAACCTGTTTATTGTCCTGTAGGTATAAATCGAGGGCTATTTTGGCGAGCAGTGTAGATTTGCCCAATCCGCTTTCTCCTGTGATGAGTAAGCCTTGTGTGTCGTTTTGTTCCATGAACTGCCGGATAGTCCGTTCGGTATCGGGTAGGGGGACATAATGCCTTACCGCGCGTTGCAGTTCACTATACTGCTGTTGCTCTTTGGCTGTCTGCGTATGGCTTTCCTCGGCAGGGTACAGGCGGTCTAAGAGTGCGGTAAAGTCCCTGATAACGGCTTGGGCTAAGTCTTCCACATTGTGATAGGTACTGATGGGGAAGTTCTGCTGTTCACGGACCATGTTGCGCAGTTGTTTCTGGCGAGGGTCTATAGCGTCTTCAGGCAGATCCTTGATGTAGAAGGCAGCATTAAGCGCATCGTGATAGTGAGACGTTCCGTGCCGTATCTCTAACTCGGTCATGCTCTGACCTTGGTAGATGCCGTCTATCGCATGGGCATATTCAGAAGAGACCTTGCGGTGCCAGTCCACGGGTTCTGTAACGGGTTGCCAGCCGTATCTACCTCCCAATATGCCGATAAAGAACGGGCGGGAACGGTCGATTTCTTCCAAGCATATTTGTACGACTTTACTCTCCTCGGAGGCTTCTTTAGATATTCCCCAACGTAGGTCAATCTCGGAGAGTGTGACCTGGCGTTCTTGGGCTTTGCGTCTTAGAAGGGGAAAGACTTTAGACACTAATTCCTGCCTCTCGGGCTGCATATCCTCGAAGGTAGAAGAGATAAAGACACGGATGTTGCGTGTCGGGAGAGATGGCGTGTGATGGTCTGAGCGGTCAGGGTTTTTCATTGTAGTGGAGAGGCGTAATGTAGTTGCGTATATCGTTTTTCATCACCGGAGAGTATAAGCAGCAGGTCTTCTAATATTTCGTCGGGGTGCGTTATGCCTCGCTCCCAGAAGTTATTGGCTCCTGCGGGTGTGGAGGCTTTATACCAGTTGAATACCCTGTGGTTGCTGTATGCCTTAAAGAGTGCGTGATTAGCGTCCAGAGCCAGCAGTTCGGTATAAGTGCGGCAGTTACAGCCAATCCACACATCGGCAGTGCCGAAGGCTTGCAGGGCTGCCTCGAAGGTGAGGGGTATAGAGCTTTGGCGCATATCCTCGTAGAAGGGGTAAGCTGCTCCGGCGTCATAGAAGAGCCTGCCCATATAGGTACCTCCAGACGGGACGTACCATGTACCTCGGAAGGATGCACCGGAGAGCACCGAGGTCGGCACAGAAACAAAGCGGTGATTATCCTTAACGAGTTGGTGGTAGCGGGCGGCAATGTTGTTCATGAGCGAGTCGGCTCGCTGTTCCTCGCCAATGAGAGCACCGATGAAGCGTAACCAATCGGCTCGCGCGAGCGGTGTTTGTTCCCTAAACTCAACCATCTCGATCACCTCTATGCCTGCACGGCGAATGCGGTCCAGTGACGGCAGGGGTTGGCCGTAAGAGGTGACGAGCAGAACCTGTGGCTGCACGCGGAAGAGTTCCTCGAGGTTGAGGTTAATATCCTCCCCGATGTCTGCAACATGGTGTGCGGGGTGATTATACATAAGGTCGGGACGCGTCATGGCGACCACTACATCTGTGCGTCCTAATGCCTCAAGAAACCCCATATGGGTTGCGCTGGTGACCGCGATGCGGGTGTAGGGTTTATTAAAAGCATATTGCCCCAAGAGAGCATTGCTCTCGGGTTGATAAACCTCCAAGATAGTCGTCAGGCTATCGTGGTCGATAGAGAAGTATTGCGCAGTGTCGGAAAGGATAGCGGGATGCGGGATCTCGTGGCAGGACACCAGCATCAACGCAAGGATGGATATGAGAATATATTTTCGTGGCATGGCGATTTTGCATTTTAAACGCGGCTCTGCCGCTTTTAACCGCAAGCGGGTGCAAAAATAGTACTTTTTTTTAGAAAAAACAAGAAAAATTGTTTTTTTTCAAAAAAAATTTGCATATATCGCAGAAAAAGTATAATTTTGCGCGATTTTTCGCCTTTCGTCTCTGTGCGATGAGGTACGGGTTCCTACTCTCGCTCTCCTGCGAAGGAGAGGAACAGCCGATTAGGAGTGCTCGGAAGTGTAGTGCATACGGAGGGTTTAACAGGCACCACAGATGCAAGATGCAAGATGCAGAATGCAGAATGCAGAATGCAAAATGCAGGATGCAAGATGCAAAATGCAAGATGCAGAATACAAGATGCAGGAGGTGCCATAAAAATGAGTCAAGATGGCTGATTTAATGAAGATTGCCGAAGAGGCATTTGTCGGAGCGAAGAAAGAGTTTCCGGCATTCCAAGCAGGTGACCAAATTACGGTTGCTTATCGTATTAAAGAAGGTAACAAGGAGCGTGTGCAAGAGTTCCGTGGTGATGTAATCGCCATTAAGGGGACAGGTGCGAAGAAGCGCTTCACCGTTCGCAAGATGAGCGGCAATGTCGGTGTTGAGCGTATTTTCCCGATGGACAGCCCGTTCATTGAGGCGATTACCATCAACAAGTATGGTAAGGTACGCCGCGCTAAACTGTATTACCTGCGTAACCTCACCGGTAAGAAGGCTCGTATTCCTGAAAGACGAGTTAAGTAAGAAAAAGAGGCGCGAGCCTCTTTTTTAGTAAATGTTAGTCAGTAAATGTT
>FLNX01002740.1_pt1 | contig 31995 bp, 20 predicted proteins | sample 1140341 | NCBI WGS metagenome assembly FLNX01 (sample SAMEA3878208, study PRJEB12797) | bioreactor metagenome | biome: Moose rumen | place: Sweden | collected 2011-10 | reverse complement strand
ATTTTTCCCGAGATTCTTATGTGTTTTTCCCGAGATTGTAGGTGAGAATCTCGGGAAAAAGCAACTTAAATCTCGGGAAAAATATATAGCAATCTCGGGAAAACTTATAACAATCTATCGGCCAACAAGATAAAAAAGCACGCAGAAGAGCAGGGAAAGCCCCTGTAAAATGGTTGGATTTGCCTTGCTTTTCAACTCAACTTTCAAGTTGATGACATCCCCGTGAATGAGTCGGTCAAGGATGCCATACAGGGTTTTCGTGATGGGGCAGTGGTGCCGATGAAGGTTTCAGCATTGCCGATTCTACCGTGCTGAAGTTCCTGGCAGAAAGGAAGAGCAAATACCGTTTCCCCCTGTTGGTACCCATTTGCGGAGGCTCAGCCATGACGTTTCAACCCTTGGCCGACATACTCCAAGGTTTTAGGACAGTGAGAATTTAAAATTTAAATCAGGGGGATTTGATGCGACCGAAGAAGACCGCTGAACCCTTGTAACTCGTACGACAAAAAGTTATTGCAGTCCGTCCAGCTCTTTCTTCAGTGCCTTCAGCTCTTCACGGATGTTCGTCAGGCGGTTGATCATGTCGGCCGTCTTGTCGGCACCGTCACGATTGTTGTTGATAATTTTCTTGGCGGCGGCCAGCTTGAAGCCGCGCACCTTCACCAGGTTATGAATGAGTCGAATCTGCTCAATATCCTTCTCGGTGTATTGGCGCACCTTGGCCGGCCCGCTTGTCTTCGGCTTGAGATAGGGGAACTCCGTCTCCCAGTAACGCAGCGTACTCTCGTTCAGCCCAAACATGTCGGCCACCTCCTTGATGGAGTAGTATAACTTCAGGTTCTTGTTCAGATTCAGTGCCATAGTCTTGCAATAATTGATGTTTCTGCCGACAAAGGTACAAAAAAGTTGAGAGATGTGTGCTGAAAGTTGAACTTTTTTTTTACTTTTGCACGCAAATAACCCTAAAAGCTTAAACACATGAGAAGAAATCTTTTAATCATCGCTGCTGCGGCACTGTTGCTGACCACCTTCAGCTGCCAGCAGACAAAGAAAGCCGACCCGTCGTCGGCTGAGGGTGACAGTATCACCACAAAGGGGAATGAGGCCCCTACTGAGAACGCCTCAACGTACGATGCCACTGACGCAACGGCCTTCGGACTGAAAGGCAACGTAAAGAAAGTAGTCACCCTGCACTACGAGGCGAGGCCCGGCGGGCAGTCGCTCGTCAGGGGCAGCCTGCTGAACAACTATAACGACAGCATCATCACCTTCAACGAACAAGGACAGGTGACTTGCGACGCTTTTGCCAACCCCTACACCTACGATGCTGAGGGCAAGTTCATAAAGGGGCGCGCCAAGACCACCACGATGAAACGCAATGAGGACGGGCGCATCATCAGCTATGATCACCAGATAAAAGGCGAAGGCCACTGGAACAGCTACAGCTACGAGTTCAAATACGACGAACTGGGCCGCATGCAGGAATATACCTATACGGGCTGGGAGGAAATCTTCGGATACAAGTACATCTACGACGACGACGAGACCCTATGGCCCGTGAAGATAACCATGGAGGGACAGGCCTGCGCCGACCTCTTCGAGTCGGAGATGCTCTACCGCTACCTGAAGTTTGACGACGAAGGCAACTGGACTGAGCGCGAAATGTCGATGGTGGAACGCCAGGGCGTGGACGACGGCAGCGACAACCCGGAAATGGAAACCTCTAACTCCTACTTCATAGAGAAGCGAGAGATAACCTATTATTAACCCGCTACGCTCTACCCCATAATAAAAATGGGCTGACTGTTTGGTCAGCTCATTTTTTCTTCGTAATTTTGCACCCAAATTGTAAAAATCGTAAATCGTAAATAAATATGTTGACAGCTAACGAGATTCGCGACTCATTTAAAAAGTTCTTCGAGTCGAAACAACACGCCATCGTGCCCTCGGCACCGATGGTCATTAAGGACGACCCCACGCTGATGTTCACCAACGCGGGCATGAACCAGTGGAAAGACATTATTCTCGGAACACGCGACCCCGAGCCGCGCCGACGCGCTGATACGCAGAAGTGCCTGCGCGTCAGCGGTAAGCATAACGACCTGGAGGAGGTGGGACACGACACCTACCACCACACCATGTTCGAGATGCTGGGCAACTGGTCGTTCGGCGACTACTTCAAGGAAGGTGCCATCGACATGGCCTGGGAATACCTGGTTGACGTGCTGAAGCTGAACCCGGACGACCTCTACGTTACGGTGTTCGAGGGCTCTCCCGAAGAAAACATCCCCCGCGACGACGAGGCTGCCCGCTACTGGGCCAAGCACGTGCCCGAGGACCACATCATCAATGGCAACAAGCACGACAACTTCTGGGAGATGGGCGACACGGGGCCCTGCGGTCCCTGCTCAGAGATTCACGTCGATAGCCGTACGCCTGAGCAGCGCAAGGCCAGTGGCATCAGCGGCCGTGACCTCGTCAACAAGGACGACCCGCAGGTCATCGAGATATGGAACCTCGTGTTCATGCAGTTCAACCGCAAGGCCGACGGCTCGTTGGAGAAGCTCTCCATGAACGTCATCGACACCGGCATGGGCTTCGAGCGCCTGGTGCGCATGCTGCAGGGCAAGCACTCTAACTACGACACCGACGTTTTCCAGCCCATCATCAAGGCTGAGCAGCAAATCACGGGCCTGAAATATACGACCTTCGAGGAAGAGGCCAACACCCAACACCCAACACCCAACACCCAGGACGACATCAATGTGGCCATGCGCGTCTGCGCCGACCACCTGCGTGCCGTCTCGTTCTCTATTGCCGACGGTCAGCTGCCGTCGAACGCCAAGGCCGGCTACGTCATCCGTCGCATTCTGCGTCGTGCCGTGCGCTATGCCTACACCTTCCTCGGACAGAAAGAGGGTTTCCTGCACAAGCTCGTGCCCACACTGGTGAGCGAGATGGGCGATGCCTTCCCCGAGCTGAAGGCACAGCAGCAGCTCATCACCAAGGTGATTAAGGAGGAGGAGGAGTCATTCCTCCGCACACTCGACAAGGGCATCGCCATGCTCGACAAGGCCATGGAGGAACTCAAGGCAAACGGCAAGAGCGAGCTCGACGGCGTACAGGCTTTCCGGCTGTTCGACACCTACGGTTTCCCGCTCGACCTGACCGAGCTGATTTGTCGTGAAAACGGCTTCACCGTTGACGAAGTGCAGTTTAACGCCGAGATGCAGAAGCAGAAAGAGCGTGCCCGCAATGCTGCTGCCGTTGAGAACAGCGACTGGATTCAGGTGATGGGTGATGGGTGTTCGGTGTTGGATGATAGTCAAGCCACCAACACCCAACACCCAACACCCAACACCCAACACCCAACACCCAACACCCAACAAGAGCAGCAGTTCGTAGGCTACGACTACACGGAGTACAGCTGCCACATTCTGCGCTACCGCAAGGTGACACAAAAGAAGAATGAGTTCTACGAGCTCGTGCTCGACTACACCCCGTTCTACGGTGAGATGGGCGGTCAGGTAGGTGACTGCGGTGTGCTCGTCAACGAGAATGAGACCATCGACATCATCGACACCAAGCGTGAGAACAACCAGAGCATCCACATCGTCAAGAAACTGCCTAATGACCCGACAGCAGAGTTCATGGCCTGCGTTGACACTGACAAGCGCGACGCCAGTGCTGCCAACCATACGGCTACTCACCTGCTCGACTATGCACTCAAGCAGGTGCTGGGCGACCATGTGGAGCAGAAGGGCTCGCTGGTAAGTCCTAACACCCTGCGCTTCGACTTCTCTCACTTCCAGAAGGTGACCGACGAAGAGCTGCGCCAGGTAGAGCGCATGGTGAACGACATGATACGCCAGGACATCCCCCTCGACGAGCACCGCGACATGCCCTTCGACGAAGCCAAGCAGCTGGGTGCCATCGCCCTGTTCGGCGAGAAATACGGCGACAAGGTGCGCGTGGTACGCTTCGGCCCGTCATGCGAGTTCTGCGGTGGTATTCATGCCTCCAGCACGGGCCGCATCGGCTTCTTCAGGATTATCAGCGAGAGCAGCGTGGCTGCCGGCATCCGTCGCATTGAGGCCAAAACGGGCCGTGACTGCGAAGAACTGATGTACCAGATTGAGGACACCCTGAAGGCTGTTAAGTCGTTCTTCAACAATGCCAAGGACCTGGAAGCCGCCATCCGCAAATATATTGAGGAGCACGATGCCATGAAGAAGGACATTGAGTCGTTCCAGGCTCAGGCCGTAGAGCGTGCCAAGGAACAGCTGCTCAGCAAGGCTCGCGACATTAACGGCGTGAAGGTGGTGAATACCGTACTGCCCATTGAACCGCAGTTGGCCAAGGACCTCGCCTTCAAGATTCGCCAAAGCCAGCCCGACCATCTGCTCTGCGTCATCGGCTCCGTCTATCAGCAGAAGCCGCTGCTCACCATCATGCTCTCCGACGACATGGTGAGCGAGCACCAGCTGAATGCCGGCCAGATTATCCGCGAGGCTGCCAAGCTCATTCAGGGCGGCGGCGGCGGGCAGCCCCACTACGCCCAGGCTGGCGGAAAGAACGCCGACGGCCTGTCGGCAGCTATTGACAAAGCAATAGAACTGGCCAACCTGTAGTTGTAGTTCCGGCTTTTTGGCAAAGTGGCACTTCTCCGACTGAGAAATGCCACTTTGCCTGTTTTTATTTCACGGTCAGCGTGACGCTCTGTACGTCACGGCTGTTGGGGCCTGTCATGATGACAAAGTCTCCCGGCTCCAGCACCAGATTGCCGTCGATGTCGTAGAACGACAGCAGGTCCGGGGTCAGGTCGAACGTCACCGTCTTGCTCTCACCAGCCTTCAGATGAATGCGCTGGAAGCCCTTGAGTTCCTTGACGGGACGGCTCACCGAGGCAAAAACGTCACGGATGTAGAGCTGCACCACTTCGTCGCCATCGCGGCTGCCCGTGTTCTTCACCACCACACTTACCTGCTTGTTGTCAGCAGAAAGCGCAGGGGCACCATACTCAAAAGTGGTATAGGTCAGTCCGTAGCCAAAGGGATAGAGCGGGTCGTTGCGTACGTCGAGGTAGTTGCTGGCGTACTTGAAATACTGGGTGGCTCCCTCAGCCACAGGGCGACCCGTGTTCAGATGATTATAATAGAGGGGCACCTGTCCGACGGCCTGCGGCATGGTGACGGTGAGCTTGCCGGTGGGGGCCTTGTCGCCAAAGAGCACGTCGCAGATAGCATCGCCAGCCTCAGAGCCAGCGAACCATACGTTCATGATGGCATCAACATGCTCCTGTTCCCACGTCAGCACGGTAGCACGACCGGAGAAGTTGAGCAGCACAATGGGCTTGCCCAGCTTGACCAGTTCCTCTAACAGTTCACGTTGCACGTCAGGCAGTTCGAGCGTAGCACGGCTGGAGCTCTCGCCTGAGAAATCGGCACACTCTCCCATGGCACACACAATGACATCAGCCTGACGGGCAACGGCCAGCGCCTCGGCCTTCAGCTGTGCCTCGTCACCGCGTCGGATGGTCTTGCCAAATTCGGCGGCACGCTGCAGGGCCTCGTCACGCGTCAGGTTACAGCCCTGGGCATAGAGCAACTTAGCGTTTGAGAGTTTCTGCATTTTACGCTGCAACGCCTCTTTGATGGTGGCATAACGCTCTGGCGTATAGGCCACACACCACGTGCCGGCAATGTTGGCACGGTCGTCAGCCAGCGGGCCGATGAGGGCAATATTCTGCTCACCCTTCAGCGGCAGCACGTTGCCGTTGTTCTTCAGCAGTACGAAAGTCTCGGCAGCCATTTCGCGGCTGGCCTGACGGTTGGCATCGGTATAGATGTCACGGGCCCGGCGCGTGGGGTCGAGGTATTTATAGGGATCGGCAAAGAGGCCCAGCTTATACTTTGCCTCCAGCACACGACGGCAGGCCTGGTCAATGTCGGCCATGCTGACGCGACCGTCCTTCACCTGCTGCTCGAGCGTGCCTAAGAAACCCTGTGCACACATGTCCATGTCGGTTCCGGCATGCAGGGCCAGCGCAGAGTTATGGGCCAAGTCGCCAAAGCCGTGGTTGGTCATTTCGCCAATGGAGCCGTAGTCAGTCACCACAAAGCCGTCCCATTTCCACTGCTGGCGCAGTACATCGGTCAGGAGCCAGCGGTTAGCCGTGGCATGCTGGCCGTCAACGAGGTTGAACGACGACATGAACGAGCCTGCACCAGCCTCGGCAGCCGCCTTGTAGGGCGGGAAGTACTGGTTATACATGCGCAGATGGCTCATATCTACTGTATTATAATCACGTCCGGCCTCCACAGCACCATAAAGTGCAAAGTGCTTCACGCAGGCCATGACCTCGTCCTTGCCTTTCATGTCATTGCCCTGATAGCCACGAATGTAGGCCTTAGCGACGGCACTGCCCAGGAAGGGGTCCTCGCCAGCCGACTCTGCCGTGCGTCCCCAACGGGCATCCACACAAATATCGACCATGGGGCTGTAGAACCAGTCGATGCCGTCAGCCGACGCCTCAACGGCAGCAATGCGGGCGGCCCGCTCAATGGCCTGCATATCCCATGAGCAAGCCATTGCCAGGGGAATGGGGAAGATGGTCTCATAGCCATGAATGACATCCATACCCACAATGAGGGGGATGCCCAGGCGCGACTGTCTGACGGCAATGTCCTGCAGGGCACGTATCTTGTCAACACCCTTCAGGTTGAACACACCGCCCAGCTTGCCACCGGCAATGAGCCCGGCCACTTCTGTGTCCTGTGCCTGACCGGTAGTAATATCGCCAGCCACCTGCAAGTTCAACTGACCGATTTTCTCCTGTAACGTCATGCGCGCCATGAGGTTGTCAACAAAAGTGCGCATGTCCTGCTGCTGTGCAGAGGCAGCCAGCGTGCCCAGCACCACAGCCGCCATTAGTAGTAATACTTTCTTCATGTTTATATCCGGTTTTTATTATTATAACGAAACGAATTCCTTTTTATTGTAAACAGGACGTATGCTCACGCACGCGTCCTGTCATAACCAAAACTAACTCTAATAACTTACCTAAGGTTAAATGTGTATGTACTAACTATATTGTCTGATGAAGTGCCGACCAGCGCCTTGAACTCGCCTGGCTCGGCTTTCCACTGCTGAGAGCCTTCGTCCCAGAAAGAGAGGGCACGCTCATCAATGGTCAGGGTGACCGTCTTGGTCTCACCCGGTTGTAACCAGACCTTCTGGAAGGCCTTGAGTTCCTTGACAGGACGGGGCACCGACGACTTGACATCGCTGATGTAAAGCTGCACCGTCTCGGCACCGGCCACACTGCCCGTGTTGGTGACGGTAATTGAGAAGCTTCGCTCCCCACTCTCCTCTCTCCTCTCTCCACTCTCCACTAAAGTCAGCTTGCCCAATTCAAACGTGGTGTAGCTCAGACCGTGGCCGAAGGGGAATAAGGGTTGAGCGTTCTTGCTCTGGCAAGCGTCCCTGCGGGCCGAGCGGAGTGTGGAGCGTTGAGCGTGGAGCATTTCTTTCTTGCGCTTGGCAGAGAGGTCGGCCCAACGGTAGCCCACAAAGATATCGTCCTTATATTCCTCGTCGATGACGTCGTGACCCTCGCGCCATGTGCCGGGATAAGCCCCAAACCAGTGGGCTGGCACATCGCTGAGCGTCTTGAACCACGTGAAAGGCAGCTTGCCACTGGGGTTGACACGTCCCGTCAGCACGTCGGCCAGGGCATTGCCGGCCTCAGAGCCGATGAACCACCCCTGCACCACGGCAGGCACTTTGTCAATCCAAGGCATGGCCACAGCATTACCCGAAATGTTCACAAACACGATGTTCTTATTGACCTTGGCCAGTGCCTCCACCAGCTCGTTCTGCTCGTAGGGCAGTTCATACTGCCGGCGGTCGTGACCCTCACAGTCCTGGAAGTCTGCCTTATTCAGACCTCCAAAGATGATGACCACGTCGGCTTCCTTCGCCTTTTCAACAGCCTCAGCACGCAACTCGGCATTAGTGCGGTGCTCGGCAATGCTACGGCCAACGGTCACCCCATTATAGCTCTGCACGGTGTCGCCTACGTAGCCGCGGGCGTAGTGGAGCGTGGAGAGTTGAGCGTGGAGCCCGTCCAACGGCAGCACCTCATGCTGCACCTTGAGTGACGACGAGCCGCCACCAACGGTCATCATCTTGATGGCGTTCTCACCGACTACGAGGACCTTGGCATTTTGCTGAATCGGCAGCACATTCCGCTCATTCTTCAGCAGCACGATACCCTCGCCGGCAATCTTGCGGGCTGCAGCATAGTGAGCTTCCGAGCAAAGGAAGCCGTAGGGACGCTGATGGTTCATCGTCGTGCGGAAGTGCAGTCGGAGCACGCGGCGCACCTTCTCGTCAAGTTCCTTGGTGGTATAGCGGCCTTCCTGAATGGCCTTCTTGTAGGAATTGGCCAAATAGTAGTTGTCGTAGGCGTTTGTGGCACCCATGGTCAGACCGTCGGTCCACGTACCAAACTCCATGTCGAGACCGTTGCGGACAGCCTCATCCATGTCGTGACAGCCGCCCCAGTCAGAAACCACCACACCGTCGAAGCCCCACTCCTGCTTCAGTATCTGGTTGAGCAACGTCTCGTTGTGACAGTTGTGCTGATTCTTATAAAGGTTATAGGCACCCATGATGGCCCATGCCCCACCCTCACGGACTGCAGCCTCGAAGGCTGGCAGGTAGATTTCACGCAGGGCGCGGTCAGAGACAATGACGTTCACCTGATGCCGATATTCCTCATCGTTGTTCAGCGCATAGTGCTTTACACAGGCAGCCACACCCTTCGACTGCAGGCCCTGTACGTAGGGCACCACCATGCGGGAGGCCAGCCAGGGGTCCTCGCCCATGTACTCAAAGTTACGGCCGTTGAGTGGCGTGCGGTTGATGTTGACACCGGGACCGAGTATCATGGCCTTGCCACGATAGAGCGCCTCCTCACCAAGTCTCTCACCATATAGGCGGGCCATCTGCGGATTCCATGTGGCAGCCAGACAGGTCAGCGCAGGGAATGCCACGCACGAGTCATTCGTCTGGCCGGCCTGCTCCCACTCGTCCCACAGCACGTCGGGGCGTACACCGTGAGGGCCGTCGTCGGTCCACATATCGGGGATGCCGAGGCGCTTCACGCCCGGGGCGCTGAACTTCGACTGCGCATGGATGATGGCAATCTTCTCGTCGAGCGTCATGCGACTAAGCGCATCCTCCACGCGTTGCTCCAAGGGCTTCGACTCGTCTAAATAGACCTGGGCTGTTAAAGGTAAGAAGGTGAAAGGGTTAAAAAGTGAAAGAGTTAAAAGCAACCCCCGCACCCACTTTCCTACCATATTGTTCTTTGACTGTTTCATTTTGATTTGAGATTTATTTTTTTGTCTAAGGTCTAAGGGAACCGGTCGGAGCGTTGAGCGTTGAGTGTTGAGCGTTGAGCGTGTCTTCGCACCTCGTACCTCGCACCTCGTACCTCGACCTTCCCCCTTTTCACTTTTTCACTTTTTCACCTTCCCAAGTCCCATGGACTGAATGTACTCCGTCTGGGGCTGACAGCGGTCGAAGCGACAGTTCTCAGCATACTGCATGAGCAGCCGGAGAGCCTCTGCCTGACGAGGACGGGCCTCGCGCCACTCCTGGTAAGAGTTGCGGCTGGTCTCCGAGAACTTCACAATGGTGCTGTCCCAACCTTCGGGGCGGGGAATTCCCATCATGCAAGAGTCGTCAATCTTCTTGTAAGGCCAGAAGGTATAGCCGATGTTGTTTTGCTTCATCACCTCGACGAACTGCGCCTGCCACTCCATCGTGTTATGGCCTATCTCACCCATATACATGGGCAGCTGCGTCTTGTCGCGGAAGTCAATGTAGTCCTTGATGGCCTCCTTGGTGGCCGGACCGCCATAGCGGTGGCACGTAAACATGATGTTCTTGTCGAACGTCCAGTCGTCAAACATAAAGAAGAAACTGTTCCAGTGGGCACCGCCCAAGAGGATGACATGATTCTGATCGACCGTGCGGATGGCCTTGACGGCACGCTTGTAGAGCGGTTGCAGGAGCGTATAGAGCGAATCCTTGTTTTCAAAGTAGTGGGCAATGGGCTCATTCATCAGCTCATAGCCAAGAATGGTGGACTCGTCGCGGTAGTGACGGGCTATCTCCACCCATATATCGCAGAACAGCTGCTGACTGCGCTCGCTCTCAAAGAGCCAGGGGTAGCCGTAGCCGTCGTCAATGTTGTCGCCCGTCTGCGACCCCGGGCAGTCGTGCATGTCGAGGATGAGGTACAGCCCGTTGGCCTTGCACCACTCCACCACACGGTCCATGAGCAGGAACGGTTGTTTCTGTCCAGTCTCGCCCATGTAGTCCTCGTCAGTGAAAAGTTTATAGTTAAAGGGAAACCTGACGGTGTTGGCTCCTTGTGCCGCAATGAAATCAATGTCGGCCTTGGTAATATAATTGGTGCGGAACGCCTGCCAGAAGTCTGCCGTAGCATCCGGGCCAACCATTTCCTTCAGCATCAGGTCTATCATCCAGGCGGAGTTGGTCTTTTTCAGTCCGAACATGTAACCCTCAGGATTGAGCCAGTTACCCAGATTAGTACCCTGAATAAACAGCCGCTCACCGTTGGGCTGCACCAGGTCAGGACCATCAACGTGGATGAATTTGCCTTGGGCTTGCAGTCCGGAGACTGCAAGCACTGAGGCAACGAGTAAGGTGAATAGTTGTTTCATTAATTTATTAAAGTGTCTTATTTCTGGAATACGCGAACGTAGTCAATCTCCATTGTAGCGGGCAGCGCACCTTCGTCAATGCCATACATGCCACCCCATGAGCCACCCCAGGCCAGATTGAGAATGACATAGAACGGGGCATCGTATGGCCAGTCATCATGACCGAGGCCGCGGTTGTCGTAAGACAGCTGCTGCTGTCCGTCAACGTAAGTAGTGATGTTGTCGTGAGTCCAGAGAATGGAGTAAGTATGGAACTCATCCTCTGCCCCCGTACAGCGCATCTCGTGAGTAACTTGGGTACCATTAGAGTGAACGTGTGCATTGGCATGCAGGCTGGAAGAGACGTACTCGGCATGGCCGCCCACTTCCTCCATGATGTCAATCTCACCACTGTCGGGCCAACCGGTGTAGTTGACAGGCATCATCCAGAAGGCAGGCCATGTGCCCTTGCCCTTCGGCAGCTTGATGCTGGCCTCGATGTAGCCGTATTGCCAACCCTGGCTCACCTTGGCATAGACACGACCAGAGTATATCTTGCCGTTCTCCTTCAAGGCACGTATGTTCAGCTTGCCGCCATTGATGCGCGTCACCCAGTTGCCCTCGGGCGTCTTCTGGTTGACGTAGTTCTGCAGTTCGTTGTTCACCCAGCCCGAACCTTTCACCTCGTGTGTCCAGTCGTTAGCGTTCAGCACGGTGCCGTCATCGAACTCGTCGTGCCATACCAGATGATAGCCTTCTGGCGCATAGTAAGGCGACTCAGCAGCAGCAGCCTGCGAAACGGGGATGTTCTTGCGGGCTGTTCCTGACATGATGACAACCGAACCTGTACGTGCAGTGGTGGTAGGATTCTCAGGAACCGTCACCGTGACGGTTCCTGAGTTGGAAGACGTGCTTTCGGCAGAGACCCTCACCCACTCCTCGTTGCTGTAGGCATTCCACCCCGTTCCTGTCGTTGAGACATTAATGGTATAAGTACCGCCCTGAGCAGTTACGTTGATGATCTCAGGCTGTGCAGAAATGCTCGCATTAGCAGCAGGTGTCGATGGTTCATCGTCGCCACCACAGGCAGCAAACATACTGCCATAGACCAAAAGCAGTGAATATAATAACGCTTTCTTCATTCTGATTTGAGATTTGTTTTTTGTCTAAGGTCTAAGGGAACCGGTCGGAGTGTTGAGCGTTGAGCGTGTCTTCGCACCTCGTACCTCGCACCTCGTACCTCAATCTTCGGCCTTTGACCTTTGACCTTTGTCCTTTGACCTTTATTCCTTGATAAGAATGATATCACTGATTTCAACGTATGTACCGACGGGCGAGCCACCGAAGTCGAAGAAAAGTGAAAGGGCGTGAGCATCGTTCTTTGGCAGCGACACACCATGCACCGTATAGACGTAAGGCTCATTAGCCGTCACGTTGTGCCGGTCAGCAAAGTAGAAGTTCTGGTCGTGCTTCGTGCCGTCAGCATCGTCGGTCTCCGTCAGTTTGATGGTGACCCCATTGCAGTCCTGATTGGCCAGAATGGTGCACGAGAACGAATACTTGTCGTTTTGTGCCGTAGCCAGTGTAGTATTGATGGGGAACTGGCCCTGCCACTGGTCGCCACCCATGCCGTCGGGAATGGTCAGTGCCCAAGTGTTGCCATCGTGTGACCACTGGGGATCAGCAATCTGAGACCAACCGCCATCGGCAAACCAAGGAGTAACGCTGATAAAGGCATCGCCGCTGTCAACAGCCTTCCACAGGTTGTTAGCGTCATTATAGTCCAAGGCACCGCCGCCAGCACTCTCATTGTGTTTCTGAATGATGATTTCGCTCAGTCTCAGCTCGAAGCCAACGGGAGCACCGCCGAGGTCAATGAACAGCTTGGCAGTCTGGAAGCCGCTATCTTCACCCTTCCTCTGGCACTTCACGCCGACGAACTCCACATACTGCTCACCAGCCACAAGCGTCAGACCACCATTATATACCAAGGTGTTGTCATCATCGCCCTCGTCGCAAATCTTGAAGGTAAAGCGGCCCAGATCTGCGCTGGCCTCAATCTTGGCACGCACGTCGTAGAGCTGTCCCGGCTCAATGTTGACCGCCGCATTGTGGATAGAGTTCTGAGCCTGCCACTCACTGCCACCATTCTCAGTAGCCGTGATGGTATAGACACCGCCGCTGTAAGAGAATCCGGGATTGCCAATCTGGCTCCATCCGCCATCAGCCCACCAGAACTCCATAGTGCCAATGGTGTTAAAGTCCTTACCAAGGTTGTCGGGAGAGTCAACAGCCACCCAGTTTACAGTTACCGGGCCGTCACCACCTTCTTCAGGCAGCACTGTGCCGTCGTCGTTGGCATGGTCTTTCAATACCACGTTGCGAACATTAATGTGTGCGTCGTCAGCCGTTACACGACCGAAGTCAAGCACCAACTTAATCTGCGACAGGTCAAGACCCGGCATGTCGCTCTTCCAGAAGATGTAATCCTCACCGGCCTTCAGGTTAATGTCGTCTGCAAAGTAGAAGTCGCCACCGTCAGCCTCGTTGGTCAGTTTCACCGTTACACCCGAAATGTCCTTATCGGAATTCAGAATGAGCGAGAAGTCGTAATTACTGCTGCTGACAGTATTTAGGTCAGTATGGAAGTGTACCTGTGCCTGCCACTGGGCGTAACATGCCGACGGAACAGTGATGTTGTAGTCGTTGTTACCTAATTCGAAGAGCGACTCGAACAGCGCTGTCTGTTCATTGCCCCAATTTGGATCAGGATTATAGTAGAACGTCATTACAGGTGTAATGCCCTTCCACATGTTGAAGTCGTTGTTGGCATCGAAGCCCTCAAATGCCTTCTCTTCGCCCTTGCTGGTCAGGATGAAACGCCAGGCAATGCTCTCGTCGGGAGCCTCATAAACAAGCACCATCTTCGTTGCTGTCAGGGTCTCAATGCGGAAGCGCGGGTTCTCATACTGAGCGTCTGAGCTGATGTAAGGGAAGAGCGTGTTGGGAGCCAGCACGAGGTAATCGACAGCATTCTCCTGTCCCTCTGAGTCAACCCATGTACCACGCTTGAACTCGAACGTAGTGGTCTGCGCCTGATTCGGCGTGTCAAAGTCAGCACCTTCTTGTCCCCACTTAGTGGTACCTGTATTCACATACGTCATGCCATCAGCACCGGGGTTATAGGTGAACGTACCACCCTTGTTGCTTTCTGCCGTGAAGGTAATGCGGTCGTCATAGACACCGAAGTCCTTTTTCTCGTTGGGGGCAGCACTCCACCAGCCTGTACCGTCACCACCATAAGGGCCACAGGCCATGTGAGCAGGCTCTGAATAGTCAATGCGCCACTCCTTGCCTGCTACGCGGTTCAGCAGGTTGGTGTAATTGATTTTCGTCTCGTTGAAGGTGAATGTCTTCTTGATACTTGTCTGGCTGAAACCATTGCGGTTACCCAGTTTCATCTCCACCGTGTAAGTACCAGCCTCTGCATTAGCCCAACCGGCATTGTTCAAAGTAGAATAAGTTGCACCGTTGAATATCCAAATAGGATAAACACCCGGGGTCTCTGGATAGCTCACCGTTACCTGGTTGACTTCCTGGTCAACCGTCATGGTAAAGTCCTTTCCGTCAAGTGACGGAATCTGCGTTTCATCTGCGCCGCTGAACTTGTCAGGCGAGCAGGCTGTAGCTAAGCCAATAACCAATAAACAATAACCAATAACCGTTATCTTATTGGCAAGACTCTTTATTGTTAATTTCTTCATAATCAAAAAAATGTTTTTATTTCACGTTTATTGTTTATTGTATTAATACTCGTTTTGCTTCAGCGTAGGATCAGCATCAAGCTCTGACTGTGACAGAGGAATGTGCTTCTTGCTGGGCTTCCATGAGTTGGTACGGTAGCCGTAGTTGTCAGGAACGAGCACGTTAGAGGCTTTCTGGGTTGCACCAGAGATGCCCTCAGCACGTACCAAGTCGAAGTAGCGTTTTCCCTCACCGCAGAACTCCAGGTGGCGCTCGGTCAAGATGTCGTCAATAGAAACACTGCCCAGGTTGTCGAGTCCTGCCCGTGCACGTACCTGATTGACATACCCTGTAGCTTCACTGGCACTACCGCCAGTCTGGAGCAGCAGCTCTGCAGCGTTAAGCAGTGTCTCTGCATAACGATAGATACGCTTGTTGTTATTGTAGTTCAGGTTCTTTGAAGAAGGACAGTCCTGATTGTTTACACTCTGTGGGCGATACTTGCCATGCCAGATGTGCGTATCCTGATAACGCTCGGTGTATGTATAGCCACGAACGTCCCAGCAAGTGGCCTCACGACGAAGGTCGCCTTCAGCATACATATTGTAAGTCTCTACTCGCATGGGCAGGAATCCCCAGCCGTCGTTACCGCTATCCCAGCCTTCACCGCCGGGCCAGCCGTTAGGCGAGCAAAGCGTGGGGAACACGGTGCCACCGGCAAACATGGCCGTACCCCAGTCGCGCTGTGCATTGTCATCGTCGTAGTTAATCTCGAAGATGGACTCTTCGCACCACTCTCCGCTCTCCTGCCAGAGGTCGGTGAAGTCGGCATGCAGCTTATAGTCACCAGAGGCTATTATCTCCTTCATGTAGGCAAGGGCCTTCGGATAACGGGCAGCGTCATTCTGGTACATCACCATTTCGGCAAAGAGCATGTAGGCCATTGCCTGCGTAACGCGGCCAGCCTCGGCATTGCTTCTGCGCAGGGGCAGAACGTTGCTTTCAATAATGCTCTCCAGTTCTGGCAGCAGCTGGGCATAAATCTCATCGGCCGTGAGCTGCGGAGCAGTGTAAGGCGTGCCAAGATTTTCCAGATAGAAGGGTACGTTTCCGTAGTAGTGCCACAGAATGTTGTAGTAATACACGCGGAGCAGACGGGCCTCTGTCTCATACATGCGACGGTTTGACTCCGTGCCTCCACCCCATGAGCAATACAGAATAACATCGTTACAACGCTTGATGCCACTATAGAAGTCGCCCCACAGCGTACCTAACGTGTTATTGCCGTCGCCCTCAAAATTAAAGAGCTTATGCCAGTGCTGGTTATCGGTAATGCTTGCACCACCTACCCAGAAGTCATCGCCCAGAATCTCGGCGTCGCAGGTCAGGTCGTTATAGGCTGTTCCGTCCCAGTCGGGCCAATGCAGGGGTGAATAGGCCGATACGAGCGACTCGTACAGCCTTTCGTTGGTCGTGTAATATTCCTCTAAGGGGTCGCCGTCGGGCTTGGTCACCTCCAGGAAGTCGTCGCTACAGGAAACAAGCATCACTGATGCTGCAAAAAGTCCTGTTATGATGGATATTTTCTTGTTCATAAACTTCATCTGTTTTAAATTATTCCTATCTTCAATACTTGTGTTTTTAGAGTGAAATATTGAATCCTACAGTCCATGTGCGAGCCTGCGGATACACTCCATAGTCAACGCCCATAGACGAGCTGCCGGAACCAATTTCAGGATCGAAGCCCCAGTACTTGGTCCATGTGAAGAGGTTTTCTGCTCTTACATATACGCGGAAGCGGTCGATGCTGATTTTCCTGGTCAGCTGACGGGGCAGCGTGTAGCCCAGGGAGATGTTCTTCAGACGGAGGTAAGAACCGTCCTGCACATAGATGTCGCTGATGACCCAGTTCTTCGAGTCACCCATCTTCAGGATAGGCAGGCGGTTTGATGTACCCTCACCGGTCCAACGGTCGAGCATCCAAGTAGGATAGTTTGCAGATGCAATATCCTGACGGTAGGTTGCGTCGAACACATCGGCACCACTGACACCCTGGAAGAAGGCATTGAAATCGAAGCCTTTCCACTCGGCACTCAGGTTCAGACCGAAGGTCCAGTCGGGAGTCGGCTTACCAATTTTGGTACGGTCGTCAGAAGTAATCTGTCCGTCACCGTTTGTATCAACAAAGCGCAGGTCACCGGGTGTTGCGTCGGGCTGAATCAGCCCGCCGTCAGCATTGGTGTAAGCATTCACCTCTGCCATATTCTGGAAGACACCTGCTGTCTGGTAACCATAGAAGAAGGGGAACGGCTGTCCGTTTTCTGCACGAGTACCACCATCGCTGAACTGAGAAATACCATAGTTCAGGAAACCGGTATCGTTACCCAGGTTCTTCAACGTATTCTTCAGATAAGCAGCGTTACCCTTAATGGCGAAGCTGGCATCAGAAATGCGGAACTTGTAGCCCAGTTCGAACTCAACACCTGTGTTCTTCATGTCACCGGCATTACCCCAAGGTCTGGCCTCACCCACGTAGGAGGGGATAGGCAGCTGAATCAACATGTCGTTGGTCTTCTTGATGTAATAGTCAACAGTAAAGGTCAACGCATTGTTGAAGAAACCAAAGTCAATACCGAAGTCGGTCTGCTCACTGGCCTCCCACTTCAGGTCGGGGTTGCCCAGTCCAGCTGACTTAGAACCGTAAATCATCGTTGCCTGACGACCATAGTAGTAGTTACTGGTGCCACCAGTCTCGGTAAGCACTGTGTAGCGGAAGTCGGGAATGTTTTCATTACCGTTCTGTCCCCAGCTGAAACGAACCTTGAAGTTGGTCAGCCAGCTACGGGTCTGCTCCATGAACTTTTCATTCATTACGTTCCAACCTAAAGAGAAAGAGGGGAACACACCATACTTCTTATTAGAACCGAAACGGCTTGAACCGTCACGACGGACTGTTGCCTGCACCATGTAGCGCTCATCGTAGTTATAGCTGAGACGGGCGAAGAGAGAAGAAAGCCGGTGCTCTACATACGGACCGCCGCCGGCACCTACCAGACTCTTCACACCTGTAATATTTCCGTCATCGTCCAGCGTAGTCTCATAGTCGCCGCCTGTGGTGTAGTTCAGATAAGGCTTTGAGAGGTTGACCAGATTCCAGTGAGAAGCAGACAAGTCGCTGCCCTTGAACTTCAAGGCTGACTGTCCGAGCACAACACCAATAGTATGCTTACCAAACACCTTGTCGTATGTCAGGGTGTTTTCAATCTGCCATGTAGAGTTGTTTCCTTTATATGAAGAAGCCCATGTGTGGTCGGAATTGTTGTTTCCTGACAAGTAGTACTTCTGCAGGCCTGCAGCCTCATTGCCCCAGAAGCTCAGTTCTGCACTCCAGTTGAAATGGTACTTCAAACCGTCATAGAGCTGCAAATCAACAGTGAACTTCGGCATAAACTTGTGCGACCAGTTCTTGGTGGGGTTACCCTGCATCATGGCGATGGGGTTATTCTGCTCCTGATAAGAACCTACGAAGTTAGGAATGGTATAAGGATCACCATTGGCATCACGATAGAGGTCGTAAGCAGCATAGCGGTCAATCATGACCTGACCGATGTTGGGATTATTGTTCTCGTCATATCCGCCTTTCAGTGTTACAGGCAGGATGGGAGCCAGATAAAGGGCAGAACCCAACGGTGAGCCCCATGTGGAGTTTGCATCGATACCAGTATTATGCACACGCATATAAGAAACGTTGGCACTAATGTCCAGCTTGTTCAGGAAGTCACGCTCTTTCGTAACATCCATCACGTTAAACTGGTTGTTAGAGCGGATGGTCAGACGGTCATAGTTAGACTGACCGTAGTTACCGCCAACGATACCTTCCTGATTGAAGTAGCCAAGAGATAGATAGTAGTTCACCTTCTCTGATGCACCGCTAATGGAGAGGTCATGCTGCACGATGGGGGCATTGTCATTGAACAGCAGGTCCTGCCAGTTTGTACCAAAGCCTGTGATGGCTTTGCCATTGGCATCTACCATGTGATAAGGATCAGCATACAAGGGAGCCTGTCCGCCGTTTACATATTTCTCATTCTGCAGGATGGCGTAATCAGTAGCACCAGTCACGTCGCGCTTTCTCCAAGCTGACTGCCAGCCGTAGGAGAAGTTATAGTTAACCTGGGCCTTACCCATCTTACCTTTCTTTGTGGTAATCAGGATAACACCATTGGCAGCACGGGCACCATACACAGCACCTGAAGCAGCATCCTTCAGTACTTCAATTGACTCAATGTCGTTCGGGTTCACACTCTCCATACCATCCTGGTCGGTCGGCATGCCGTCAATGATGTACAGCGGGTCGGTATTATTATAAGTACCCACACCACGCACGCGAATCATTGATTTAGCTCCAGGCTGACCTGAAGCCGAAGTAACGTTCACACCAGCGGCCAGACCCTTCAGGGCATCATCGGCACGCAGACGCGTCTTACCGTCCAGGTCGTCAGCACTCACCTTAGCGATAGAGGCCGTTACCACACTTCTTTTCTGAACACCATAACCGATGACCACCACTTCCTCAAGCGACTCTGTGTCCTCCTTCAGGACAACGGTCATCTGGTTGCGGGCTGCTACTTCCTGAGTAACATAGCCAATGTAAGAGATAACGAGGGTCTGCCCAGCGTTTACCTTGATGGAAAACTGACCATCAATGTCGGTAATTGTTGCATTCTGGGGGTTTCCCTTTTCGACGATGGAAGCACCAATAATCGGTTCGCCGTCACCGTCAGTCACAGTACCCAAGATTCCTTGGGCATGGGTTGCTACCGACACACAAAGTGCGAAGAGTAGCCATAGTAACCTGCTTTTTTTCATACCTTGATTATATTAGTTATTATTTAAGTTAGAAAATTTGCGTTTTAAAGTTTTCTGCTGCAAAATTAAAGAAAAAAAGCAAACGAAAAAGGTTGAGGCATTGAAAAAGTGGACGTTTTTCAAGCCCACTAATACATAAACAGCGGATTTTCAGCGTATTACTATTTTTGCCAACAAAGAAAAGTATAGACTGAATATAGAGGTGTAAAGAAAACATTTATCCCGATAAACGGGGTGTTTATCGGGATAAATATTGGGTGAAAAGGGGCGTTACTCGTCAATGACCTTCCAAATGCCTGCAGCAAGTGCACCACCAATCAGCGGGCCAACGATGAATACCCACAGGTCTGCCAATGCCTGACCTCCCTGGAACAGGGCGGGACCGATGGAGCGGGCGGGGTTCACACTCGTACCTGTGAAGTGAATACCAACCAAGTGGATGAGAATGAGTGACAGACCGATGGCCAGACCAGCAAAATTGTTGGTGGCTCCGTTGGTCTTTGCCGTGGCTCCCAGAACGACAAGCACGAACAGGGCTGTGAGCACTATCTCTACTATGAGTCCGTTGGTCACTCCGTATGTGCAGGCATTGGCTCCCGTAGCCGTAGTAATGACTGCCGTGGGGTCAGTGGCTACGATACCTGCCAGAACGGCAGCAGCCAGAATGGCACCAACAATCTGGAATACCATGTACATGCCGCAGTCCTTGGCATTCATACGTCCGCTGAGGAACACGCCGAGCGTAATGGCCGGGTTGATGTGGCAGCCGCTGATGCCGCCAATGGTGTAGGCCATGGCTACAACAGCCAGACCAAACGCAATAGCTGTACCGACGATGGAGGCGGTGTCGCTTCCACAACCTAAGGCTACGGCTGTGCCGCATCCTAAGAAAGTAAGTACGAATGTACCTACGAGTTCTGCTAAATACTTTTTCATAATCTGTTAATTTTTTAAATGAATATTAAAACATTAGTGTTCTTGATAATCGAAATAACTAAATACACCATAGCAATCGGCATCGAAGTCCATAGCCTCAGCCGTCATGCCGATGGTGACTCCCGTGAAGCCTCCTACCACCTCTGTGCTCAGCAGCGCACAGTCAATAGTGTCAAGCAACTCGAACTCCTGACCAGGCAGCGCATAAAAGAACTGATACTGACGGCCGTCACTGGTAATACGCAGACGCACTGTTTGGGGGACGGGGTCGTCCAGATACCACTGGAATTTCTCCATATCCAACTCCACAGATTTCAGTTTTCCTCCGACAGCAATGCCCCCTTCTGATACATAGAAGTGAATAAAACCGTCGTTTATCTGATAGACGGTCAGTCCGCAGATGCCATTACCCTGGGGAACCTCCACTTCGGTCTCGGCAGTGAAAACGGCGCTTTCCTGTCGGCGCCCCACAAAGGTAGGACGCTTATTATCGGCCAACCAGCCATTTGCACGGAGGTGGAGTCGGCCCTCCTTCATCTGATAGTTCTCTGCAATGGGGTTCTGAATATACACCCACTCGGGACCTAACTTGTTATTAAAAAATGTACGTGAAGCCGGCTTCCTCACGGGAACGGCCGGCAGCGTCATGACCGACATCAGTGTGTCAATAGGGTTACCTCCATTCACTACGGGCCACTGGTCCTGCTGCCACTCTACTGGTGCCAGACAGGTTTCGCGGCCTATGTGGTGATAACTGCCGCCGAAGTTGCGATAAGCAAGGAAGACCATCCACCAGGAGCCGTCAGCGGCCTGTACAAGGTCACCATGACCCGTGCCCTGAATCTGCATGCCCTGACCAGCCATGGAGCAGTTGGTCAGAATGGGGTTGGCAGGGTTCGCCTCATACGGTCCGTAAATGTCACGGCTACGGGCAATGGTCAGTTTGTGGGCCAACTCTGTGCCTCCTTCGGAAATGAGCAGGTAATAATAGCCGTCCTTCTTGTAGAGGTGCGGACCTTCAGGATAGCGGCCGCCCGTACCGCGCCAAAGGGCACGGCTCTCTGTCAGCTGCCTGCCCGTCACGGGGTCTATCTCGCAAAGCGTAATGGTATTGTCGGGATTAGAAACCATGTAGGTCTTGCCGTCCTCAAAATAGAGCGAGGGGTCAATGCCCTGCTGCTCCAGCCAGACGGGTTCGCTCCACGGTCCGGCAGGGTTAGTGGCGGTGACCATGAAATTGCCACCGTTGCCTACATTGGTGGTGATCATGTAGTACGTGCCTTCATTGTAACGAATGGTAGGGGCATAGATACCAAGCCACGACGTGGCTCCGTTCAGCGGCAACTGGCTCTCACGGTCCAGGACATTACCTATCTGCTCCCAGTTCACCAAGTCCTTGGAGTGGAAAACAGGTACACCCGGGAAATACTGGAAAGAGGAGTTAACCAAATAGAAATCTGAACCGACACGACAGACCGAAGGGTCTGGATGATAGCCTGGGATAACGGGGTTACGCAACTGTTGTGCATGGAGAACAAGCACAAAAATAACCAAGGAAAGAAGAGTCAACAGTCGTTTCATACGCCGCAAAGTTTGTTAAAAACAGTGCAAATGTAATAAAAATATTTGAAACGACAATAACTTTTTTGTACTTTTGCAACAAAAAGCAAGAAAGTATGACCGAAAATTCTTACATCAAACAGTTTCCTGACCTCATGGCAGGCAAGAAAATCCTTTATGTCCATGGTTTTGCATCAAGCGGACAGACAGGCACCGTCACCCGCCTGCGCACCGTATTCCCCAATGCCACTGTCATTGCTCCCGACCTGCCCATCCATCCAGAGGAGGCGCTCTCCTTATTATATAATATATGTAAAGAGGAGAAGCCGGACCTTATTATCGGCACCAGCATGGGCGGCATGTTTACCGAGAAGCTCAACGGCTTCGACCGCATCTGCGTGAACCCCGCCATGCAGATGGCAGAGACCATGAAGGAGCACGGCATGATAGGTATACAGACCTTTCACAACCCACGAAAAGACGGTATTCAGGAGTTTTATGTTGACAAGGCACTGGTGAAGGAGTACAAGGGCGTGACGGAAAAGAACTTCAAGGGCCAAAACGAGGAACAACACGTGTGGGGGCTGTTTGGTGACGAAGACACGACGGTGAACACTTACGACATGTTCCGTGAACACTATCCGCAAGCCACCCGCTTCCACGGTGAACACCGCATGAACGACCACTCGTTCATGCACAGCGTAGTACCCGTCATACGCTGGATTGACGACCAGCAGGAGAAGCGCCAGCGACCTATTATATATATATGCCTGCCCCCTGCCCAAGGGAAGGGAGCCATGCCTGCACCTTCGTTCCAGAAAGCGGTGGGACTGCTCATTGAACGCTACCAGGTCTATTTCGTGGCTCACTCTCTTGGTGAAGAGGCTGCGTGGCTGGCTGAATACGTTGGTGTGCCTGCATGGCAACACTTCATTACCACGCCGCGGCTGGACCTGCTCTACGGTGACTATCTGATAGTTCCCACCAACCAGAAGCGACAGGAGGGGACTTCCCTATGTACCCTCATAGAGCTTGGCAGCGACACGTTTAAGACGTGGGACGACATCATAGAATACTTCGCACGGTTAGGCGGACAATAGCATTTCAACGAAAGTGGTATTCCACAAAAGCCTCCATGGCCTCGTAACAAGCGAGGCCTAACTCGTCGTATCGGCGGGCTGTGTCACGGTTCCGGTCTTCGGCACGCTGCCAAAACAGCCGTTCGTCGTTGCCGAGAAAAGGCGCACTCTCCATCTGACTCTGATGACGCAGAATGCTGTTTCGTTTCTCTCGCAATTCCTCGGGGCTCATGGGTACACACATCTCGATATCGGGCACGTCCCACTCATCCCATGCCCCCCGGTACATCCACACCCTACAGTCATCAAGCCATGCTGCTCCCGCCTTCTGCTCTTCGTCAATGGCTGCCAACACAGCGTCGGTACACTTACGGTGAGTGCCGTGAGGGTCGGCCAAGTCGGCTGCCACATAGATCTGATGGGGCTGCACCTGCTGAATAAGCCGCTGCACAATGCGCACATCCTCTTCCGTCATGGGCAGTTTCTCAATGCGCCCACTCTCATAGAACGGCAGGTCAAGGAAGTGGATATGGTCTCTGGCAATGCCGTTATAGTAGCAGGCTAAGCGTGCCTCTCCTCTGCGTATGAGGGTCTTGACGGTCAGAATGTCACGCGTGTCGGGCTGCCCGTCAGTTTTCTGCTTCAGGAAACTGGTTATTTCGCGGTACTTGCTGTTGATGACTTCGTCAGGTTCCCTGGCAAAGAGCTGGTTAAACCCGTTGATGAAGTGCATGTAACGGCGCACCTCCTCGTCACCCACGGCAATGTCGCCACTGGTCTCATAGGCTATGTGCACGTCATTACCCTGCTGCATCAGTCGGCGAATGGTTCCTCCCATGGAGATGACATCATCGTCAGGATGCGGAGAAAACACCACCACCCGCTTGGGAAACGGCAAAGCGCGCTCCGGGCGGTTACTGTCATCAACGCCAGGCTTACCTCCAGGCCATCCTGTAATGGTATGCTGCAGCTCATTAAACACCTCGATATTTACAAGACCTGCCTGACCGTCAAACTGTTCCACCAAGTGTCCGAGCCCACCTTCTACATAATCTTTAGTAGAAAGCTTCAGCAGTGGCTTGCCTGTCTTTCGGCAGAGGTCAATAACCTGACGCCGAAGTGCATGCTCCGGCATCGTTATACGTGATGTTAGATTCAGGTTCATATTGTTGTTGGATTTAGGAGTTCAGGAGTTCAGGAGTCAGGAAGCAATACCACAGCATGCTGTTTCTTACCGTCCATCATTATCTTCAGTGGTTTTTCAAATCGCACATGGCGCACATACTCGGTTTCCTCAACGGCAGGCATGTCGTCAAGGATTTTTTGTTGCAGCACGCCGTCGCCCGTATAGGTGTTAATGTTGAAGTAGCCCACACCGAACGACGTCAGGTTCTGGAAGAAGTGGGTGCCCTGCGAGGGATCGACATGGTAGTTCTTCAGTCCTGCCTCCACAATGACACGGGCAGCTGAGATGTGGGGCCACTTTACGGGAATGCCCAGCCAGTAGTCGCTGGAACCCCAACGGCCCGGGCCTATAAGGATGTAAGCCCCCCCTTCGGCCTCCAGGAACCGCTTATTAATTTGTGCTATCTCATCGGCTATCTGTGGATTGTTAGCAGCGGTGAAGTCATCGCCTGCCTTCACATAGACCACGTCATAGACGTCTTCACTGATGCCGTGGCCTAACGAATTATTAGAACGCAACAGGCACTGCTCGTCGGGAATTACGGTCAGGTCCTCGTCGAGCACCTGCTTGGAATCGACTATGGGTCTGATCTGCAGGAGATACAACTCACCCTTCACCCCACCTTGTGAGGGGTCGGCAGAAGAATCCAGGTTACATGCAAACTCTATCTCTACGGGGCGCTTCATCTCGTCGGCACCTAACTTCTGCACCAACTGCAACAGCTCCGGCAGGGGGAAGATGCCGTGCTGCAACACACCGCAGAAAGAGATTACCTTACGCCCCCCCTCATAGATGCCGTCACGTATAATCTGGTCGTAGGGGTCGTAGGTAGAGGCTATATAGTTCAGGGAGCCGTCCTTGTCGGCCTCCTTCACACGGAGGTTCAAGATGTTGAAGCCGTCATCTACCTTAAAGTCGGCTCCCACGTTCGACATGTCGAGGGCATAGAAGCGCGTCTGTGTGTCACGCAGCGCCGTCTCCAACTCGCTGGTTTGCAACACCTGGTGTGGATGGTAGGGCGAAACGCGCAAAGTCTGTCCACCGTCAACGATGTATTTTCCCAGTCCCAATGCCAGCGAGGCAATGCCCTCCTCTGCCGTTTCATCACCTATGGGGTAATAGTTGATGGAACGCAACACACCAGAGAAGCTGGGATAGTAACGGGTGCCGTACTGACGGCCCACCACCTCCTGCAGGATAACGGCCATCTTCTCCTGGTCAATGACGTTCGACGTAGCAGTCATGTAAGCCTTCGAGTCCTTATAATAAACCGAAGCATACACACCCTTGATGGCACAGGCCAGCATGCGCAGCATTTCGTACTTATCGTGCAGGTACGGAATCATATAGGTGGAGTAGATGCCTGCGAAAGGCTGATAGTGCGAGTCTTCCAGCAATGACGACGAGCGCACGGCAATGGGGGCCTTGACAGCATCGAAGAAGGTGAAGAAGTCGGCTATGAGCGAGTCAGGCAGCTGGGCACGCATGAAGTGGTGCAGAATCTCCTCGTCAGGCGCATCACTCAGGGCTATGCCCCACAGGTTATTCGAGTCCATAAATTCGTCGAAGAGGTCGGTACAGAGTACCACGGTCTTAGGAATGGTCACCGTGGCATTGCCCCACTGCTGCAACTCGGGGTGACGCTTCAGTATGTTGTCAAGGAATGCCAGTCCACGTCCCTTACCGCCCAACGAGCCGTCGCCGATACGGGCGAAGTGGGCATAGCGGTCGAACTTGCCACGGTCGAAAACGGCCACAATGCCTATGTTCTTCATGTGGCGGTACTGCACAATAGCATCGAAAATAATCTGGCGGTGAGCCTGCACGTCCTGCAGCTTGTGCCACGTCACGGTCTTCAGGAACTGCGATACGGGGAAGATAGCACGGGCACAAAGCCACCTACTCATGTGGTTTCGTGAGATGTGGTAGAGCATCGAATCCTCTGGAATCTTGAAGATATTGTCCTGCAGTTCCTTCAGCGTAGCCACACGTGCCACCTCAGCGCGTGTCACTGGGTCGCGGAAGATGAAGTCGCCGAAACCCATGTGCTCTTCCAGCAGGTTGCGAATATCAATGTTCATCTTCTTCGAGTTCTTATCGATAAAGTGGAAGTGCTCAGCCTCGGCCTTTGCCTTATTGCCCACCTCGCTACTTTGCAGAATAAGGGGCACATACTCGTCACGTTTACGAATTTCGCGCAACAGCTTCAGACCGGCCTCAGCATCGCCTTCCTCCACGTGGCTCAGTCTTCCAGGCACCGTCTTCAGGGGGAAGCGTGTGTCCGAAATGACGCCCAGCGTGTTGTCGTGGTATTTCTCATACCACTGCATGGCCTCGTCGTAGTTCGTAGCCAGCACCACCTTGGGGCGACCGCGCTTACGCTGTGTGGCAGCATGTGGGTTCAGGGCTTCGGTCGAGAAGTTCTTGCTCTGTGCGAGAATGTAGCTGTAAAGGTTGGGCAGGATGCTGCTGTAGAAGCGTATGTTGTCTTCCACCAGCAAAATCATCTGCACGCCAGCCTCTCGTACGTCGTGCTCAATATTCATCTTGTCCTCAATGAGCTTGATGATGCTCAATATGAGGTTAGTGTTGCCCAGCCAACAGAACACGTAGTCGAATATGCTCATGTCCTCGTTCTCTATGCGTTTCGATATGCCGTGAGAGAAAGGCGTCAGCACCACACACGGAATCTGGGGAGCGGCCTGCTTCACGTCGCGGGCCACGGCGAAGGCGTCGTTATCAGCATTACCCGGCATGCAGATGACCAGGTCAATGTCGGTCGTTTTCAGCACGTGGTCTGCCTCCTCAGTGGTTGATACCTGCGTGAACGTAGGCGGATAGCGCAGACCCAGGTCCATATACTCGTCGAATATCTTTTCATCCACACGTCCGTCGTCCTCCAGCATGAAGGCATCGTAGGGATTGGCCACAATCAGTACATTGAAGATGCGACGTGTCATGAGGTTCACGAACGACACGTCTTTCAAGAAGAAGTTGTTAAACTCCTGAGGTATATTTTCGTTCATAATGTCAGTTTTTATGGCACAAAGGTACAAATAAGCAAGTAAAATGCCAAATTAATTATCAACTTTTCTACTGAGACCTCCGGCAGGAGGCCAAGAAGGAAGCAAGGTCCATGCATTCCCAATTATTAATAATATGTAAAAAAGATACATTCCCGATACAGCGTATGCATCTTTTTTACTATCTTTGTAAAGAAAAAAAGAGACATTCAAGCCTATGGAATCTAACACCCTGTTTGAAATTTGCGGCTGGATAGCCAGCATCAGCATGATACTGGGCTATCTGCCGCAAGCCATTGAAACCATCAAGACACGCAACACCGATGGCATTGCCTTGCCCACCTTCCTGATGATGGGTGTAGGAGGCTTGTGCTTCATGCTGCAAGGCATACTGCACAAGCCTGACATTCTCTGGGCACTGTTCATTACTAACCTTGTCACCACTACGTGCAGCTTCATCGTGGGCGGAATCAAGGTTTATAACGATTACTTCAAGAAGAAACAGCAGTAATATTAAGTACAACTTTTATAACTTTAAATGTAAAAACAACAACTATGAATGTACAAAACATTATGCAGCAACTGGAGCGCAAGCATCCAGGCGAAGCAGAATTCCTGCAGGCAGTAAAGGAAGTTCTTCTCTCAATTGAAGACGTTTACAACCAGCATCCTGAGTTCGAGAAAGCCAAAATTATCGAGCGCCTTGTTGAGCCCGAGCGCATTACCACTTTCCGTGTACCCTGGGTTGACGACAAAGGCGAGGTGCAGGTGAACATCGGCTACCGCGTGCAGTTCAACAGTGCCATTGGCCCGTACAAGGGTGGACTGCGCTTCCACCCGTCAGTGAACCTCAGCATCCTGAAGTTCCTCGGCTTCGAACAGACCTTTAAGAACGCACTCACCACGCTGCCCATGGGCGGTGGCAAGGGCGGCTCCGACTTTGCTCCCCGCGGCAAGAGCGACGCTGAGATTATGCGCTTCTGCCAGGCCTTTATGTGCGAACTCTATAAGGTCATCGGTCCCGACATGGACGTGCCAGCTGGCGACATTGGCGTAGGTGGCCGCGAAATAGGCTATCTCTTCGGCATGTACAAGAAACTCACCTCACAGTTCCACGGCGCTACGCTCACCGGTAAGGGTCTGGAATGGGGCGGTTCCATTCTGCGTCCAGAGGCTACTGGCTTTGGTGCTCTCTACTTCGTGCATCAGATGATGGATACCCACGGACTCGACATCAAGGGCAAGACCGTTGCACTCTCCGGTTTCGGCAACGTGGCCTGGGGTGCTGCCAAGAAGGCGACCGAACTGGGGGCCAAGGTCATCACCATCTCTGGTCCTGACGGCTACATCTACGATTCTGCCGGACTCGACGATGAGAAGATAGAATACATGCTTGAACTGCGTGCTTCTGGCAACGACGTCTGCGCTCCTTACGCAGAGGAGTTCCCTGGCTCTACGTTCTTCGAGGGCAAGAAACCGTGGGAGCAGAAGGCTGACATCTATCTGCCCTGCGCTACCCAGAACGAGCTGAACGGTGCCGATGCCGACCAGATCCTGGCCAACAAGCCGCTCTGCGTGGCAGAGGTCAGCAACATGGGCTGCACCGCCGAGGCTGTCGATAAGTTTATTGCTGCTGGCCAACTCTTTGCTCCCGGCAAGGCTGTCAATGCTGGTGGCGTAGCAACCAGCGGACTGGAGATGACACAGAACTCTATGCGCATGGCCTGGACGGCTGCTGAGGTTGACCAGCGTTTGCACCAGATTATGTCAGGCATCCACGAGCAGTGCGTCAAGTACGGTAAGCAGGCCGACGGCTACATCAACTACGTGAAGGGTGCCAACGTTGCCGGCTTCATGAAAGTTGCCAAGGCAATGCTCGCACAGGGTGTGGTATAATAAAAAAAGAGGCGACCACGTCGCCTCATAGAAAATAAAGAGAGGCGGGTGACCTGCCTCTCTTTATTATTTCTTCTTCGTCGGAACGACAAACTCATACGTCTGCCCTTCCACTTCACGGTTGTTAATCACGATGCCCACACGCAGCCTCGCCGTACCCTCACGCAACTTCTTGTCAGCACGAATAGTAGCCGTGTAACGAATGCCCTTACCCGGCAGGATGCTCTCAATGTGCAGGTTCTGTGAAATGTGGATGTGCTTGTTACCCGTCAGCTCATAAACCACCGGCTGGATATCGAACACCTCTTGCCTCGACTTGTTCATGATTTCAAACGTCACCGTACACTCCTCACCAGCCACCAGCACCTGGTCGCCGCTGGCATCACGGAACAGCGCATTACGAACAATGAGACCCTCCTCAGCACGCGGTGAGGTAACGGCAGGAGCTGCCGGAGCCGGTGTGTCATCGAAGGTGATGCGGTCGTCACCGCTGTTCGTCGGGTCGAAGTAACCCTCATCGTCGTCAGTACGGGTGTCACGGTTGACACGGGCATGACGATCCGTACGGGCATAGTGCTCGTCACGGTCACGCTGGTACTCCTCGTAGCGGCGCTGTTCAGCCTGGTCGGCAGCATTGCCGATGGCAGCCCCCACAATGGCACCGCCCGCCATGCCAATGAGCGTTCCTACGTGACTGCCATGACGTCCCCCAGAGATGCCGCCAATGGCCGAACCAATAATAGAACCGAACTCACCGCCCACAAAGGCTCCCGTTCCGGTATAAGTGCCGCAGCTGGTGAGCAGCAGTACCGTAGCCAATAATATCAATACATTCTTTCTCATAATTTCGTCACTTAAATATTATCACGGTGCAAAGATATGTATTTTTTCTGTAACCTGCAAGGGGAAAATCCCGATTTCAAGTTAGGGGATTCCCTAAAAGTCCCCAATACCCGTTTTTCCCAGCACCTTACGACCATTCTAAATAACCCGCATCAAAAAGAGGTTAAAAAGAGAGCGCAGAACATGTTTTTTCACCAAATTATTATTACTTTTGCATTCAAATATAAGTAGAATTAAACAATTTAAGTATCATGAGAAAGATAAACCTATGGTTGTTGGCCGTCATTTTTCTTTGCGGCACCAATATACAAGCACAGGATACGCTTAGGATGGCTTATCCACAGGCCGAGTGGTCGAAGGCAGGTGACATACTGATGCACACGCCTGGGCAAGAACTGTTCAACGGCATTATCCACCCCTTGGCCGGTCTTTTCGAGAACTACTTCGATGTGGACAAGGCTGCTGAGGAGCACCGGGGATATATCAGCATGCTCGAGAAGAACGGCATACGCGTACACACAGTCATCGGCATTCTTAACGAGGTAGGTATTGACAGTTTGAGAACACTTGCAGCAAATGTACTTACCTATGACACCAGTAACATTCCAGATGAGAATCCGGAAGAGGTAGAAGCCTACAGACAGGAAGTGTTGTCGAAAATGAGCCGCAACGACCTGATACGCTGCATTCTGTTGCAGCCCACAGTAAAACTCTCGGAGACGGACAATAATACAGGCTACGAGGCCCAGTATTTACAGAATCCCCTGATGAACTTGTACTTTACACGTGACCAAAGCATCACAACACCACGCGGACAGGTCATCTGCAACATGAACAGCACACAGCGCGCTCCTGAGACAAACATCATAACACTCTGCTACGAGCACCTCGGACTAAAGCCCATTCTCCGCATCGAGGGGGACGGGAGGCTGGAGGGTGGCGACTATATTCCCGCCGGCAATGTTTCGTTCATAGGTTGCGGTATGCGGACAAACGACGAAGGCATCCGCCAACTGATGGAGGCCGACGCTTTCGGACACGACACCATTGTGGTGGTGCGCGACCATAAACTCTGGCAGATGCAGATGCACTTGGACACCTACTTCAACATCATCGACAACAATCTCTGTACGATGGTGAAGAGCCGCCTCGAAGCCTGTCCAGGCGACCCGGAATACAATACCTGCAACATTTGGGTACGCAAGCCGGGTAATAAGAGCTATTGGTTGTGGAAACAGGACCTGCCCTTCGTGGACTACATCAAAAGTCGCGGCTTCGAGATTATTCCCATCGACTACGACGACGAGATGCACTATGCGAACAATTTTCTGACCATAGCCCCACGTCATATCATGGCCGTCGGAGGACAGAGCGAAGAATTGCAACAACGCTTCCGCGAAGCCCGTGTTACCGTGGAATGGATACCGCTGGAAAACCTAATCTGCGGCTACGGTGCCGCCCACTGCATGACACAGGTGATACATCGCGAAGTATGGAGCTCAAAATAGGCCGTGAGCTATTGTTTAGAAAACCTTTTCAGAGAGGTGCCGTTTACTGAAAACATTCCCTTAATCGAGGGAAATTTGAAGAAAAATGGCAAACACCTACCTCAACATATCTGAAAGTCCGATACAGACAGCGTTTGAGGCACGGTAGGTGTTGCCGAAACACCTACCTAACACCTACCTAAGACCTACCTCGACACCTACCTCCCTTATTGATGTAGGTAATGGTACATAAATGGCATAGTTAAACTGCAAAAGTGGCACATTTGGCTGGCCAAGTGACGCATTTAGGTGGTGAAAACGGCACTTTGAGTAAGGAGAAACGGCACTTCTCTTGGGGAGAAACGGCATTTCTCTTGGGGAGAAACGGCACTTTATTTCGTAGGTAGGTGACTTTTCCTGATTTCACTAGACACTTTTTCTCTTCATTAACTGAAACAGTAGACAGTAGTTTTGTAGTCGTACTGAATCGGTAGACACAAGCGAAAAAGCTGTGCTGTTTTTGTTGACACTTCTGCCATGCTGGACACGCAGAGCCCGGGCTGGTTTGTTCGGCAAAACTGGATGCCCCTCGATGGGGCATTCAGTTTTTTGTCAGGTGCGCTGGCATACGCC
>FLNX01004396.1_pt1 | contig 32026 bp, 31 predicted proteins | sample 1140341 | NCBI WGS metagenome assembly FLNX01 (sample SAMEA3878208, study PRJEB12797) | bioreactor metagenome | biome: Moose rumen | place: Sweden | collected 2011-10 | reverse complement strand
TTGCATCAAAAAATCGGCAAAAATCATCCGCCATACAGAAGATTTCAGTAACTTTGTCCTCGGTAAACATTAGCGATATTCTTTAGTATAACTTGTTTTTTGGTAACTACAAATTTACTAAAAATATCGCTAATTACCTAATAATCAGACAATTATTTTCTATATAATTTTCGTCGAACTCACGTTAATATACCAGTAACTAAGAAAGAATGATTTGAGGCTTACTTTCAAGGTGTTTGTGGCTTACAAACGGGTCGAATGTAACGTTCAAACGGGTCGAATGTAAGTCACAAGTTTGCCAACATGCTCACCAATAACTTGAAATCTCATAACACAAGCGTTAAAAGCCATTTTTTTCTCGAAAAAAATAATTACCTTTGCATCCAAATTGAAAGATGATGGATTATCTGCCCAAAGACCCAGCCATACTTGTGTCGAGTGTTAACATGCTCCTGAGAGACGAGGAGTTTGACACGCTGGAGGCATTGTGCTATGCCTTTGACAGAGAACTGGACGAGATCAAGGAATACTTACTCCGCAAAGGCTTCGTATGGAGTGAGCAACAGAAACAGTTCAGACCAATCGGCTACGACGCATGATGACGAAAGACAGCATAGAGACCGCATATAGTTTCCTGCATCAGAAACGGAACGTCTATATCCATTCAGTCCTCAACTGGCAGAGGGACGACATAGAGTACGCCATTGCGTCCTATGTGGATGACATGAGTCAGGAACTGTACGACGAACTCTCAGCCGGCAGGTCAGATTTCCTCAGAGATCACCAGCGGTTCGAGCAGGACATCACCGAAGCCGTCCGCCAGTTAGAGAATATGCTAACCACCACTAACCGTTAACCGCTAACCCTTCACCCTAAATCACAAGCCTTGTGATGACTTTTTTCTTGGAATTTTTCGGCAAATACAAAATAAAGTTGTATCTTTGCACTCAGAAATAAGTCCTTTGCAACTGAAAGGCTACGTTGACGTAACTCACTCGTGTAGGTTGTACGGGGCTGTTTCTGTTTTTATGATGTTTCGTGAACCCCTCTTTTTTTGCAAAAAACATCACAAACATCACTCGTACTGACTATCAGTTAGTTACGGGTGATGTTTGTGGTGATGTTAGTGATGTTTTATCTTTTATGGCTTCACTCACGCAGGGAATTATCTTGAGGGACAATAAGTTCGGGCAAACGAAATAAAGAACAGAAGCGCCTGCAAGTCAATGACTTTGCAGGCGCTTCTTCGTAGCGGGACCCAGGATTGAACTGGGGACCTCATGATTATGAATCATGCGCTCTAACCGGCTGAGCTATCCCGCCATCACAGGGGTGATTCCTCTGAAATCGGGTGCAAAGGTAATATAAACTTTTTAATTCTCAAAACTTTTTCCCTAAAAAACTTTGAGTATCGGATATTTTTTGTATTTTTGCAACACAGAAACTAACCTCAATTAGGATATGCACAAAAACATTCTAAAGAAAGAATACCCGCTATCGGCAAAGTCACCAAAAATAGTTTGGGACATGATCAGCAATGCCGCAGGACTACAGAAATGGCTCGCTGACGTAGTAACGGAAGACGGTGACGAGATCACCTTCACGTGGGGACATCCATGGACAGAGCGCGATACTAAGGTATCGAAGGTGCTGGAGATGGAGAAATACAGTCATATCAAGATGAAATGGGACTATCAGGAGGATGACCCAGATGCCTATTGGGAAATGCGTATCGAGCAGAGCGAGTTGACCGGCAACCTGAACCTGCTGATTACCGACTATGCGGACGCAGAGGACATTGACGACCTGAACGACCTCTGGGATGCCAATATGGAACGGTTGCATCGGGTTAGTGGTTTCTTGTTATAGACACTAAAAGTGATAAAAAAACGAAATATTTGCCGTGCTCTGAATTTTTTATGCTAATTTTGCATGCCCATAGTGCATATTGCTGATGTTTCGTATCAGGAAATTAGACATATTTATCACAAAGCAGTTCGGGCTGCTGTTTATCGGAACGTTCTTCATCTGCCAGTTTGTGCTGATGATGCAGTTCCTGTGGCGTTATGTCGACGAGTTGATTGGTAAGGGACTCTCGTTGGAGGTGATGGCACAATTCTTCTGGTATATGGGACTGATGCTGATGCCTCAGGCTTTTCCCCTTGCCATCCTGTTGAGTTCGCTGATAGCCTTCGGTAACCTGGGCGAGAGTTCGGAGTTGACGGCTATCAAGGCGGCGGGTATCTCCCTCCTGCAGGCGATGCGCTCATTGATCGTCATTGTCGTCATTATCTCCGGCATCTCCTTTTATTTCCAGGAGGTCATCGGACCAAAGTCATTCATTTCTTTCCGCCAGTTGCTGATGTCGATGCAGCAGAAGAACCCCGAGGTAGAGATACCAGAAGGCATCTTCTATGATGGTATCAGCGGCTCCAACATCTATGTGCAGAAGAAAGACATGAACACGGGTATGCTCTACGGCATCATGATATACCGTATGAACGGAGGCTATGAGGACGCCGCCGTTATCCTTGCTGACTCCGGGCGCATGCAGACGACGGAGGAGAAGAAGCATCTGCTACTGATCCTCTATAGTGGAGAATGGTTTGAGAACATGCGCTCACAGGACGTGGCAGGCTCCGCGAATATACCGTATCGACGAGAGACGTTCTCCACCAAGCGCATCGTGCTCGACTTCGATGGCGACTTCAACATGCAGGACGCTGGTTGGATAGCCAGTGACGCCCGCTCAAAGGGTATGGGGAAAATACTGCATGACCTTGACTCCATCCGTGAGTTCAACGACTCCGTGGGACACCAGTTCTACAAAGAGGCGAAACAGACGGGGTTCTACCTGCCTCCCCTCGAAGGAAAAGACTCTGTGAGAATCGTGTCGGAAGTGAGACAAGGGGTTCTCAATTTTGACTCGCTATACCAGAAACTGGCACCAGAGGTAAAACAGCGTGTGATGAAAGCCGCCGTGAATGACGCCCAGACCTCGTCTGCCGACTTAGAGTTCAAGGGTGACTATTCCGATGCGCTGAACACCAATGACCGTCTGCACATGATTGAGGCCATCAACAAAGTAACCTTGTCTTTCTCTTGTCTGATCTTCTTCTTTATCGGAGCCCCCCTGGGAGCCATCATCCGCAAGGGAGGACTGGGTGTGCCTGTCATCATCTCCGTCTTGGTATTCATCATCTATTACATTTTGGAGAATACTGGCATGCGCATGGCACGAGATGACATATGGACGGTATGGTTCGGCAAACTGCTTGGCACCTGTACGCTGAGTCCTCTTGCCGCCTTCTTCACCTATAAGGCAAACAACGACTCTGTCGTGTTCAATATCGACCTTTACAAGCAACTGCTCTTCAACATGCTGGGACTCCGTGGCAAACGGCATGTCAGCATGAAGGAAGTCATCATCGAGGATCCTATCTACATGGCGGATGCCTATCACTTGTTGCGCATCAACCAGGAGATCAGGCAATACAGTACGGATCACCAGTTGCTGCACCTGCCTAACCCCATCAAGGTATTCTTCCGCCCCGGTGACGACCATACCATCGAGCGTATCAGCAAGGAATTGGAGGAGACCATTGAGGATCTGTCGAATACCAAGGACAGGATGGTCCTCGCCTACCTCAACCGCTATCCCATTGTGGCGACCCATGCCCATACCAGACCCTTCCGCCAGAAATGGCTGAACATCATTACGGGACTGGTGATTCCCGCAGGACTCTTCTTCTACCTGAGAATGTGCCGTTTCCGTCTGCGTCTGCGAAAAGACCTGCATACCATCACGCATACTAATGAACTGATGGTACAACGGATCTCGGAGATTACCCCAGGCACATCCATGACTTTAGAGGAGTTGCAGAGGACACCCTTCATCATCGAACTTATTAATAATAAATAATGTGTAACTACTGTAGATAAGATATGGAGAATTTTAGACTAAATACTATTGAAGAGGCATTAGAGGATTTCCGTGAGGGGAAATTCGTGATTGTCGTTGACGACGAGGACCGTGAGAATGAGGGAGACCTTATCTGTGCGGCGGAGAAGATAACACCAGAGATGGTAAACTTCATGCTGAAGAACGCGCGAGGACTGCTTTGCGCGCCTATCACCATCAGCCGTAGCCAAGAGTTGGACCTGCCCCATCAAGTACAGGACAACACATCATTGTTAGGAACTCCTTTCACGGTCACCATCGATAAGATAGAGGGATGCACCACGGGGGTCTCTGCCCACGACCGTGCCGCCACTATCCGCGCCCTTGCCGACCCCACCTCTACCCCAAAGACCTTCGGACGTCCAGGACACGTGAATCCACTCTACGCCCAAGACAATGGCGTGCTTCGCAGGAGCGGACATACAGAAGCAGCCATCGACCTCTGCAAACTCTCCGGGCTCTATCCCGTTGGCGCCCTTATGGAAATCATGAACGACGACGGCACGATGGCACGCATGCCCCAGTTGATGGAATTCGCCCATCTCCATCATATGAAAATCATTACCATCAAGGATATGATCGCCTACCGGCTCCAAAAAGAGTCGCTCATCGAGGTCGGCGAGGAGGTGGAGATGCCCACAGACTATGGGCACTTCAAACTGATTCCTTTCCAACAGGTCAGCAACGGACTGGAGCACATGGCACTCATCAAGGGAGAATGGACTGAGGACGAGCCCGTCCTCGTAAGGGTTCACTCCTCATGCATGACAGGTGACATCCTTGGCTCCAAGCGCTGTGACTGCGGAGAACAACTCCATAAGGCAATGCAGGCTATCGAGAAAGAAGGCAAAGGCGTGGTCATTTACATGCAACAGGAAGGACGAGGTATCGGACTGATGAACAAGATCGCCGCCTACAAACTGCAAGAGGAGGGTCTTGACACTGTTGATGCCAATGTGCACTTAGGTTTCAAGCCTGATGAGCGTGACTATGGCTGCGGCGCCCAGATGCTGCGCCACTTAGGTGTCCACAAGATGCGACTGCTGACCAACAATCCCGTGAAGCGTGTCGGTTTGGAGGCATATGGACTGGAGATCGTGGAGAACGTACCCATCGAGGTGACTCCTAACCCCTATAACCTGCGCTATCTGGAGACCAAGAAGAACCGCATGGGGCACACACTGCACCTGAAGTAAAGGCAAAGAGGTGAGGATAAAAAGGTAAAAAAGATAAAAAAGTGACACATTTCTTTCTTTTAAAAGAATAAAATGATTACTTTTGCAGTTAAATACATACACTAACAAACGAATATGAAACAATTATCTGACCGTTTGCAACGTTTGGCACCCTCTGCCACACTTGCTATGTCACAGAAAAGTTCTGAAATGAAAGCACAAGGCATCGATGTCATCAACATGAGCGTCGGAGAGCCTGACTTCAATACACCCGATCATATCAAACAGGCGGCGAAACTTGCCATTGACGAGAATTATTCCCGCTACTCACCTGTCCCAGGCTATCCTGACCTCCGTCAGGCTATCGCCCGTAAACTGGAACGTGAGAACCACCTCCACTACCAGCCTTCTGAGATCCTGGTGTCCAATGGTGCCAAGCAGAGCGTCTGCAACACGGTGATGGCATTGGTCAACCCTGGCGATGAGGTCATTATCCCTGCCCCCTATTGGGTCAGTTACCCGCAGATGGTGCTGCTTGCCGGAGGAAAGCCTGTGATCGTAGAGGCAGGGTTCGAGCAGAACTTCAAGATGACACCGGAGCAATTAGAGGCAGCCATTACCCCCAAGACCCGTCTGTTAATACTCTGCTCGCCCAGCAATCCGACAGGCAGTGTCTATGGCAAAGAGGAATTGGAAGGACTTGCCGATGTCATCAAGCGCCATGACGACCTCTTCGTGCTTGCTGATGAGATCTACGAGCACATCAATTATGTGGGCAAACATGAGAGTATCGCCCAATTCGAGGGTATGAAGGAGCGCAGTATCATCGTCAATGGTGTCAGCAAGGCTTACGCCATGACAGGTTGGCGTATCGGTTATATCGCAGCCCCTGAGTGGATTGTCAAAGGGTGCAACAAACTACAAGGACAATATACGAGCGGACCCTGTTCCGTCAGCCAGAAAGCAGCCGAGTTCGCCTATGTCTCCAGCCAGGAGTGCGTGGAGGAGATGCGCAAGGCATTCGAGCGCCGTCGTGACTTGATTGTCAGACTCGCCAAGGAAATTCCCGGATTAGAGGTGAATGTGCCAGAAGGCGCCTTCTATCTGTTCCCCAAATGCAGTAGTTTCTATGGGAAAAGCGATGGGGAGAAGACTATTAACAACTCCACCGACCTTGCCTTATACCTGCTGGAGAAAGGACATGTCGCCACTGTTGGTGGAGATGCTTTCGGCGACCCCGAATGCTTCCGCATGAGTTACGCCACGAGTGACGAGAACATCATAGAGGCAATGCGCAGAATCAAGGAGGTATTGGCGAATCTTCATTAAAAATCGACCAATATCAAGTTAAAAGTTCTTAAAAGGGAGGTTTAACCGCTGCAAATTGTTATCTTTGCCAAATGATAGGCGTATTAAAAACGTCCTGTCTGCTACCTAAGGTAAGACAAACCACAATAAATCAGAAAGATATATTATATTTAATTCATTTAATAACTAAAATTTAAACTTTTAAAAATTATGGCAACTACACAAAAGGCTGCAGCCCCAGCCAAGAAATCGGGCTTCCAAGGTGTTAAGGCAGCATGGATTATCCTCGTTATCTGCTGTATTGCAGGTTACAGTGTTTGGTATTTCGTAATGGGTAACCCCGACAACTTCATTGGTGGCGACCGTAGCGGACACCCGGCAAACCTGTTAGGTACTGTATATAAGGGAGGTTTCGTGGTTGGTCTGATCCTGACCCTGCTCTTCACCGTTATCTGCTTAGGTATTGAGCGTTTCTTCGCTATCAAGAGTGCTTCTGGTAAGATTAACCTCGCCAAGTTCACCGCTCAGGTTAAGGATCTTATCAAGGCTCAGAAATTTGCTGAGGCTGACGCTCTCTGCGACAAGATGCAGGGTTCTGTAGCCAATGTTGTAAAGGCTTCCATTAAGATGTATCAGACTGTTGAGGGCGACACCACTTTGAAGAAGGCTGCTAAGATTGCCAAGATCCAGCAGGCTCACGAGGAGGCTACCCAGTTGGAGATGCCTACTCTTCAGATGAACATGCCTATGGTTGCTACCATCGTATCTCTGGGTACCCTGACCGCTCTGTTCGGAACCGTGCTCGGTATGATCGGATCATTCCAGGCTCTGTCTGCTGGTGGTGGTGCTGACTCTATGGCTCTGTCTGCCGGTATTTCTGAGGCTCTTGTAAACACAGCATCTGGTATTTTGACCTCTTGGGTTGCTACCGTTGTTTACAACTTCTTCTCTAACAAGATTGACAAGTTGACCTACGCACTCGACGAGATTGGTTTCACAATCGCTGCTACATACGATTCAAACCACAACGAGGCTTAATTTTTAACCATTTAAAACTCAAAAACCAGTTTTAGTATGGCTAAAATTAAGATACAGAAAAAAGACATCTGGATTGACATGACGCCAATGTCAGACGTGATGACACTGCTTCTGTGTTTCTTCATGTTGACCTCAACATTCCTGACCCCGGAGCCGGTACAGGTTACTGCGCCAAACTCCGTGTCAGAACTGAAGATTCCCGAGCAGGACGTTCTGAACATTCTGGTGACCCCAGAGGGTCGTGTCTATTGCGGTACGGAAAACAAGAACAACATGCAGGCGATGTTGGACATCATGACTGATAAGTTTGGTGTAAAACTTAACCAGAACCAGGTCAAGCAATTCCGTGAGGATGCTATGGTTGGAGCCAGCATGTCGCAAATGGCAGCGTACCTCAACCTTGAGCCAGAGAAGATGGCTGAGGAAATCCAGAAACTCGGTCTTCCGCTTGATAGTATCAAGGGAGGCAAGAGTGAGTTCCAGGAGTGGGTCTCCGCGGCCCGCGAAGCCAATCCTGACATCAAACTCGCCATCAAGTGCGACTCAAAGACCCCTTATGCTTCTATCAAGAAGTTGATGTCAGAATTACAGGATATGAATGAGAACCGTTTCCAACTCATTACGAATCTCGATGTTAAACGTTTAAACGATTAGTGGTATTATGGCAAAGAAAAATCTATCCAAGCAGAAAAAGATGGATACCCGCGTGAACTTCACGCCGATGGTAGACATGATGATGCTTTTGATCACGTTCTTCATGCTGTGTACTACACTGGCAAAACCGCAGGCAATGCAGTTGACCATGCCGTCAAACGATGACACGAAGAATCTGAATGATGAGCAGAAGCAGGTGACTAAGGCTTCTCACACCATTACCCTTTACCTTGGCTCTAACGACAAGGTATGGTATATTGCCGGTCTTCCAAACTACGATGACCCCTCATGCGTGAAGGAGACCACTTACGGCAAGGAAGGTATTGAGAAGGTACTCAATGAGCATACTACCGAGGAAGGTATCAACCCTATCGCCAAGATCAAGATGGCAAAGAAGGAATTGGATGCCAAGAAGAACGAGTATAACTCAAAGATGACAGACGAGCAGTATCAGGAAGCACTCAAGAAACTGAAGAAGGGTGAACTCCCCAACGGTGAGAAAGTGCCTACGATGACCGTCATCATCCGTCCTCTTAACACTGCTACCTACGAGAACATGGTGGCAGCCCTCGATGAGATGCTGATTAGCAATGTTGATAAGTACGTCATTGACAATGTCGACAAGATGAGTGACGATGACAAGGCACTCATCCAGAAGGCTGGTGTCAAGTGATTAACCCCTAAAAAGTAGAAAGAACTATGGCAAAAATAGATCTTATAGACAATGGCTGGGTTGACCTCGTATTTGAGGGTAAGAACCAAGCATACGGTGCTTATCAATTGCGCAAGAACACAGGTGCTCGTAACCTTAAGGCCCTTATCACGATGTTCATTGGCTTTGCAATCATTGCTGCCATCGTCATCGCAAAGGTTTCTATTGAGAACTACATCGCATCACAGAATGCAGCCATTGAGGCAGACGTAGAACTCCAGAGCCTTGCTGAGAAGAAAGAGGCTAAGGTCGAGAAGAAAGACGAGCCCGAGGTTGAGAAGATTGAGGTTGAGCGCGTTAAGAGTTCCGTAGCCTTTACCGTTCCTGAAATCAAGAAGGATAATGAGGTGAAGGAAGATCAGGAGATGAAATCTCAGGAAGAACTTCAGGAGACCAACACCGCTATCGGTGCCTTCAACGTGGAGGGTAACGATGAGACAGCCGGTGAGGTGCTTAAAGCAAAGGAAGTGATCGCTGAGCCAGAGCCACCAAAGGTGGAGGAGACGAAAGTCTTCGACGTGGTTGAGCAGATGCCTTCATTCCCTGGCGGACAAAGTGCACTGATGTCATGGCTGAGCAGCAACATCAAGTATCCTGTTGTAGCCGAGGAGAATGGCGTACAGGGTCGCGTAGTATGTACCTTCGTGGTTGAGAAAGACGGTTCTATCACCGACGTGAAAGTTGTCCGTGGTGTTGACCCCTCTCTTGACAAAGAGGCCGTACGTGTGCTCAAGCAGATGCCACACTGGATTCCTGGTAAGCAGAATGGTTCAGCCGTACGTGTGAAGTACACTGTTCCTGTAACCTTCAAACTCCAGAATTAATGACAAAGAACCTATTCAACAAACTCGTTGGATTAACACTTATCTTAGGCTTGCTCCCCGCTTGTGGGAGCAAGCCTAATCCTGAACAGGAGGAAGCGTATCAGAAAGCCGCAGAGGCCTTTGTGTCTGATGAGAGTTTCTATCCTATCCTCGACGAGGAACTTTTCTACTTCAACAGCCAGCGCTTAGACACGATCGGTGTAGCGTATGTGAATGAGCAGGAAGCCGTCGAGAAACTGATGAAGTTGGAGACATGGCTCGCCTTCACCACCCGTGACTTCACGGCAAAGGAGAGGAAGAGCCTGCAAGACCGTAAATACCTGCCCCGGGCGATACCCATCGCATACGACGGTCTTTCCATCATCGTCAACAACACCAATCCCGACAGTTGCATCACCATCAAGGATTTTGCACGAATACTGCGTGGAGAGGTCACACAATGGGGCGAGATATATCCCAATTCCAAATTGGGGGACATAGATGTCGTCTTCGACAATCCATTATCCAGTACGGTTCGTTGGTGTGTGGACTCTATCCTCGGGGGTAAGGAGTTCACGAACCCCAATATCGGAGCCGTCAAGACCAGTGCCGCTGTGATAGACTATGTGGAGAACCATAAGAACTCCCTTGGTATTATCGGCTCCAACTGGTTGAATGACAAACGTGACACGACCAATGTCACCTTCAAGAAGAACATAACCGTGATGGGCGTATCAAAACTCGACTCTGCCACAAAGGCAAACAGTTGGAAGCCCTATCAATACTATTTATATAATGGTAATTATCCGTTACGTCGCACCATTTATGCGCTGCTGAATGACACCCGCAACGGTACGCCGACAGCATTCGCGCATTATTGTCAGTTGCCAAAAGGACAACTCATCATCCTACGCTCCGGCTTATTGCCACGCTCAGCGAATATGAATGTGCGACAAATCATTGTCAATAAGGAATAAACCAATTTGACACTCATACGTCATAACAATAGAGACTGGAAACAAGAAGTATAACTTTAATAAAACAAAGATTATGAAAGCAATTAAATATCTCGTAATGGGAGCGCTGATGTTAGGATTCGGCACTCCAGTGTTGGCACAAGACGGCTCTAAAGCCGATGTTGATGCCGTAAAACAGTTGATTAGTAGTAAACCAGCCGATCTCGACAAGCAGATGAAGCCTTTCTACAAGGCTAACAAGAAGAACGCAGAGAATCTTCTTGCCATAGGACGTGCTTTCTATGAGGCTAACGACACTGCCCATGCCCGTGAGTATGCACAGCATGCATTGGTAGCCTCTAAGAACAAGTATGCACCTGCCTATATTCTGTTAGGCGACATCGCAGCCCTTGCTGACGATGGTGGTGGCGCCGCTTCATGGTATGACCAGGCGATCTACTATGACAAGACCCTTGCCGAGGCATACCGTAAGTATGCCATGGTATACCGTAAGATCGACCCAAGAGGTGCCGCCCAGAAACTTGACGAACTGAAGGTCAACTGCCCAGAGGTGAATGTGGATGCCATCAAGGGACATATCTTCATGGTTGCCGGTGATGAGAAGAGCGCATATAATGAGTTCAAGAAAGTGCCCATTGCCCAATTGGACAAGAGTTATCTGAACGAGTTCGCGCGCGCCAGTTATTTCCAGGGACACTTTGAGGATGCGCTTGCCGCTTGTGAGCAGGGTCTGAAAGACAAGCCACGTAATGCCACTTTCACACGCCTCGCCATGTTCAGCAACTACGAGTTGAAGAACTACGATGCCGCCAAAGGTTATATCTATAAGTATTTCAATGAGACCGACAGTGCGAAGTACTCTGAGTATGACCACTACTATTCCGCATTGGTCTACGACGCACTTGGTGAGCAAGAGAACGCTTTCGGTGAGTACGACAAGGCACTCGCTTTGGTCAATGACTCTTCTATGATCAAGAAATGGGCTATTTTAAAGACCCTCTCCGACGCCTATCTGAAGAACAAGGACTATGCCAAGGCTACCGATTACTACAAGCAGATGCTGGCTGCCAAGAAGGACTTGACCTATGATGACGAGGAAGGACTTGCCAATATCTACACGAAGGACGGTGACGCATCTGCGGATCCCGCCAAGAAGATTGAGATGATCAAGAAGGCAGATGAGGTCTATGCCGCTCTCACCCAGAAGTATCCTACCCAGGAGGTTTACTCTACTTATATGCGTGCCAACCTCAACAACAAACTCGACAACAACATGGAGAAGAGCCTTGCCAAGCCTTATTATGAGAAACTTGCGTCTTTGTTGAGTGGCAGAAGCGACCGTACCAAGGGTCAGGACACCATGCTGAAGACCGCCTATCACTACTTGATGTTCAACTCCTATATCAATAAGGACATTGACGGTGCCAAGGCTTTTGCTGAGAAGATTCTCCAAATCGACCCGGAGTACAAGGCAGCATTGGAGATCCAGGCTTTGAAATAAGTAACTTTTAAAGGAGCGTAAGTTTCGGCTTACGCCCCTATTTAATCAATCATGAATCTGAGGAGACTAACACACATATTATTTGGGGTATACGTCATTACCATATTGGGGATGACGGCATGTACCTCACGTCAGCAAAATGTTTCCTCTAACAACAGACAACACAATGAGAATGAGGTCCTTATTGAGCAGGTCATGGACAGGAGCACAGACAGTGCCCTGCACCTGATTGACAGTCTTGAGAACAGAAACCTCATACCAGAGCACAAGGCAAACTACTACCGTGGGCAGATTCATTATAGATTAGGACAAGAACTAACCGCAGAACTTTATTACAAGAGAGCCTTGTCCACCAACGACTTATTGGAGGAGCGCCCATCACTATATTATTTCGTTTCCGACCAACTATCCACGATACTTACTGTCAAAGGCGATCAAGACGGAGCGGTAAAGATAGCGACAGAAGCCTACTCCGTTGTCCGTGAGGACACGACACAGGCAGGACACTATTGGTCAGCAGTCCTCCTGCATGATATCGGCTATAGCCAGATGCAGTTAGGGCATTATGCCGAGGCAGAGAAGAACTTCATCTTGGCATGGAACACGCTAAAGCAATTAGCACAAGAGGAGCCTATCTTTGACAATCTCTATACTTGGTCGAGAATCACCTACAACATTATTGACGCCTATACCAGCACCGAGCAGTTCGCTGAGGCAGAGAAATGGATTCCTCAGGCAGAGGAGGCGATTGACTGTATGGCTGCCTCCCCCGACTGTCCTGCCACCACCGCAGAGGAATTCACCGCCGGACTCAATACCCATAAGGCACTCGTCTATGTGAAGACAGGACGAAGGAACGAGGCACGTAAGGCATACCAGCGTTTTGTCGGGACCAACTACTCCAAGACCAGTAACGGGCTCATTGAGCATAGTGAGTACCTTGAACTTGCCGAGCAATGGGAAGACCTCGCCAGACTGACTCCAAAAGTCGACTCCGTCGTCAGTTCGTGGGAAATCCCCTTGTCACTATACTATCTGAAGTCTTACCTTACACCTTATTTGAAAGCATATATCAAATCAGGACGTAAAGAAGACGCGCTGAAGATGGCTGGTCGTATTGTTGACTCTGTCGACTCCATCTACAATTATGAGCGACAGCATAATGCGGCGGAACTTGCCATCATGTATGAGACACAGGAGAAAGAGAAACAGATTGCCGAGCAGCAGTCTATGCTCAAGAACCAGCAGGTCATAACAGGACTCGCCGTCATCCTGATCATCCTTATCTCAATTATCATCATTGTGCTTCTTCGTCTGCGCAATGCCAGACGACTTGCGGAGAAGAACCAGGAACTGAAACAGAAGAACAAAGAACTGACACAGGCTAATGCACGTGCCGAGGAGTCCTCACGGATGAAGACAGACTTCATTCAGCAGATATCCCATGAGATCCGTACACCCCTTAATATACTGAGCGGATTCACACAGGTGCTCACCACACCAGGTATCGAACTCGCAAGCGAGGAGCGGGCGGACATCAACAAACGCATCACCGTCAACACCAAGCGTATCACCGAACTGGTCAACAAGATGATAGAACTCTCCGATATCCATAGCAAGACCGTTTTAGAGCGTAACGACAAGGTGACTATCGTGCAGATTGCCGCACAGGCGGTTGAGGATTCCGACCTTCAGCATGATAAGCACCTGCAGTTCAACTTAGAGTTCGAGCAGGATGACGATAAGATCATACTCACCAATGCAGCCTCCGCCTCCCGTGCTCTTGCACTCTTGCTGAACAATGCCACCAAGTTCACGAAGGAAGGTAGTATAGAACTGCGTATCACCCTCGACAAGGAGGCGAAGACAGTATGCTATACCGTCACCGATACTGGCATTGGCGTACCGGTCTATGAGGCAGAGCGTATCTTTGAGGAGTTCACGCAACTCGACGAGTACTATGCCGGCACAGGTATCGGGCTCAGCGTCGCCCGCAGCATTGCCCGCCGCTTAGGTGGTGACATCTATCTTGACACCAGTTACCAAGGTGGTGCCCGCTTCGTGATGACCCTGCCAGACGAAGCATGAGAAAAGGCTTCCCTATTGGAAAGCCTTATAATCATCTCAACTTGTTTGTGACTTATGCCGGGAGGCTGATAGCCTCTGACGGACAAACGTCAGCGCATGTACCGCACTCTGTGCAGACATCAGGGTTGATAGAATACTTATCGCCCTCAGAGATTGCTCCTGCCGGGCACTCATCGATACATGTTCCACATGCGATGCAGTCGTCACCAATTACGTATGCCATAATCTTCTCTTTTTATAAAGTTAATACTAAATACTCATTATTTGTGATGCAAAGATAGGAATAATTTTCGATATATACCTAACTTTAGGTACATTATTTTTATAATTTATACGATGTCGAAATAATAAAGGACCCCTTTCTTGCGTTATGATTAATGTGAGAAAGAAACATATTATCCTCTTGGCACTGCTGCTTGCCAGTATTCTCTCCGCACCAGCGCAACAGCGTCGTGTGCAGCATAAGCCGTATATAGACTATCGCCCCTTGCATTTCGGTATTGTCATCGGTACCCACCTGCAGGATATCGAGTTTGAGAATGTAGGACCACAGACACTTGTCGACGAGGAAGGCAATGTCAGCAATCACCTCATCATGGCTGATGCTGACAAATGGAACCCCGGATTCTCTGTCGGAGTGCTTGCCGAGTTGCGACTGCATGACAATATCGCCTTGCGCTTTACCCCCTCGATGCACTTTGGAGCCAAGCACCTCTCTTTCTTGAACATGCTGGACATTGACGATAACGGGAACCCTCGCAAAGTGACGCAAGACCTCAAGAACACTTACGTAGGCTTGCCAGTGAACGTGAAATTCAGCGCTCCCCGCTTCAACAACTACCGTCCCTTTATCTCTGCGGGCATCAGTGGGATGATTAACCTGACTGGAGGCGGCGAGGACTATGTCAGTCTGAAACGCTTCTCGACCATGCTTGAAGTGGGTATGGGATGCGACTTCTACCTGCCTTTCTTCAAACTCATCCCCGAGTTGAAGTTCTGTTATGGCTTAGGCAACAGTCTTGACACGAATCACATCAATGACTTACGTGACACCAACAAGCGAGCCTATGCCGGCAGTGTCAGCAGCGCACAATCGAAGATGATCATGCTCTCGTTCTATTTCGAGTGAAGCGTCATCACTATCTTCCCCACGAAAATAGCATGCTTTCCGTTCTGGTCGACAGGTACTGGCTTGCCGTCCATGTTCTTCTCATACTCCAATTGCTTGAAATAGGTATGGGTATGTCCACCCAACACCAAGTCAATATACCGTGAACGGGGAATCACATACAGGTCATCCTCCCCACGATTACTCTGCCAGCCTAAGTGGGATACGCAGATAACGACATCGCATCTCATCTTCTCTTTCAGCATCGTCGCTGTCTCCAAAGCAACTTGCGCAGGGTCGAGGTACTTCACGCCCACACAGTTCTTTTCCGACACAAGTCCCTCCATCTTGGGAGAAAGTCCAAAGACACCAATCCTCACCCCATTCCGCTTGATGATAACATAAGGTTTAACCAGTCCCTCGACAGGTGTCCCCGTGAAGTCATAGTTCGCACAGACTATCGGGAAGGTGGCAAGACGGAACACACGAGCCATCTCCTCCAGTCCGAAGTCAAACTCATGATTCCCGATCGTCACGGCATCGTAACCCATCCGATTCATCAGTCCAATCTCCACATCCCCCTTGAACATGGTGTAATAGGCTGATCCCTGAAAGAAATCGCCGCTGTCAAACAACAACAGGTCCGGGTTCTTCTCCCGCTCCTCCTGCAGCATGGCGATACGACGGAGCGCCCCTGCCCTACCCGCCTTCATCGTATCGGGCAGTTGGACGTTGACAGGTTGTATCGTACTATGCGTGTCATTCGTATGCAGAATGACCAACTGCTTGTCTTTCTTCGCCTGGGCACTGAGTCCCATCAAGGCTATGACGACTATTAGAAAAAATCTTGCCTTCATCGCTCTTACTCCTTTATCGTTACACGTCCTTCCATCTCCGCATCCACCTCCTTGCCTGACCTTGTCTGCTCTCGGAAGTAGTTCATGATGACAAAGCGGCTGTTGTTCTCCACCTGCTGTGGTGAATGGATGTTCCTCCCCTTCTTGAAAGCAGTCATCTTGTCAGTACCCCCTAACAGATAGTCGATGGTGGCAATGCGATAGTCTTGCTGTGGGTCGATGGGTTTCCCATGGATTGTCGCACCCACCAGTTTTCCGTCTTTGGTGATTACCATCCTTACAGAATGACTCACGCCCTCACCCCCGACAGAAGCCATCTCGCCAAAGAGTTCTAATACCTCTGCACCAGAAAGGGTGACAAAGGCTATCTTGTTCTCAAAGGGTGCGATATCCAGCACGTCGCCATAGGTCACATCACCCTTCGGCAAGTCCGCACGAATACCGCCCATGTTATACACCCCGAAGTCAGGCTGCTCCTGATAGTCCTTCGCCGCCCATACCATGATATCGGCAAGCAGGTTGGATATCTCGCTCTCCGGGCGGTGAGGTGTCATATACTTTGCCGAGCGTCCCACTTTCGGACCCATGATACTGTCAACGATATGTGTATAATGCTGGAGAAACTCGGCAGCCTCCACGTCTGGACGCGCATCATAGCGGCTGTCCACCAGTATTCGTGAGCGCTCTACCGATGCCACCTCGTAGTGCGACCGACATGCCGTCAGCCCCACTGCCATCATGATTACAATAACTGATTTCCTGTTCATTCAACTTGTTTTAGTGACTACAAATGTACGAAAAAAAAGACAAAAAGCAAAAAATCCGCAGAAATTATTGTGAGTTTCAAGAAAAAGCAGTACCTTTGCATCCGCTTTCCGCGTAATCGCTGGCAGGAAGTCACGAGTTGCCTGTTATGTTGCGTAGGAACGATACAACAGTTTAATAAGAAAAGAAATGGATCTAATTAAAGTTGCTGAAGAAGCATTTGCAACCGGCAAGAAGTTCCCAGAGTTCAAGGCTGGTGACACTGTAACTGTCGCTTACAAAATTATCGAGGGTTCCAAGGAGCGTATCCAACTCTATCGTGGCGTTGTCATCAAGATCAGCGGCCACCAGGAGAAGAAGCGCTTCACCGTTCGTAAGATGTCCGGTACCGTAGGTGTAGAGCGTATCTTCCCTATCGAGTCTCCTAACATCGAGAACATCGAGGTAAACAAGGTTGGTAAGGTACGTCGCGCCAAACTTTACTATCTGCGCAAACTTACTGGTAAGGCTGCCCGTATTAAGGAGAAGCGTCGTAATGCGGCTGAGTAATCCGCAGACCTGCACAACATAAAAAAGAGATATCCCAAGTGATATCTCTTTTTTATTTCTTCTGTTTCTCTCCTACCTCATAGTTCTCCTCCCCATCACCTTCCCCGTGCAAGGCTTGCTGGAACGACTCCCAGTCCTGAAAACCGGCAAGCAGCGACAGCCTGTCGAGTGTCTTCTGATTGGGTTTCCTCAATAACTCATGCTCTACTGCCTCCAACAGTTTCCGCAACGCATGTCTCTTCTTCTCCATCACTATAGTTTTTGGGGTACAAAGGTACGAATAAGTGAGTAAAATGCCAAATTTATTTGAGCATTTTCGAACGGGAGAAATTTATCTAAACCGAGAGAAAAAAAACAAAGGAAATGTTTCTATATTCCGAAACTTTGTCGTATCTTTGCAGCGTCTAACTAAATATTAAATAGACTATGAAATTAGAGAAAAAATTCAAAGTCGTTTTACATTATGAGGCACAAGAATTCCTTGAAAGCCTTGACGAGAAGACGAGAAACAAAATATACCAGACCTTTGACAGAGCCAGTCTATTACTTAATCCAGAGGTCTTTAAGAAACTGGCAGATACTGACATCTGGGAATTCCGTACGCTCTTCAATAAAAAGAGGTACAGAGTGTTGGCATTTTGGGATAAGACGCAACCCGTTGACACATTAGTCATAGCAACTCATGGGTTTGTCAAAAAGACACAAAAGACCCCACAAAAAGAGATTGACAAGGCGATAATAATTAGGAATAAATATTTTGAGAACAAGTAAATGGACAAAGATATGAAAAAAAAGGAATTTTACACATTAGAGGAATCTAAAGATAAACTCATTGGCAAAATAGGTACGCCTAAGCGGGATGCCTATGAGGAAGAATTGAATCTATATGCTGTTGGTGCCGCCATCAAACAGAGTCGTAAGCAGAATAACCTCACACAAGAAGAACTTGGACGTATGGTTGGTGTACAGAAAGCACAAATATCACGTATAGAGAATGGTAAGAATCTGACATTTGCTACCGTCCTAAGACTATTCAAGGCAATGAATGTCAGTGTAAAATTGGACATAGACAAATTAGGAAGAGTAGCACTTTGCTGAGGTTGACTTAGACCGATTACACCTTTTCCTTTTGTACAAAGATCGTCGACCTCACGTTATCGTTTACGGACGTAATGCGTAAGAAAGTTTGGGAATTATTTGGTTAATTGACATAAATCAACTATCTTTGCAGTCGTTGCGTGTTATGTCACGTAACGAACTTCCCTGAGGGGGAGTTGACATGATGGGATTTTAGAAGAGAAGCGCATGCTTCGTCTTGGTTTTCGAAATCTGGTAAATTTCAAAAAGGACTCAAGATGATCATGGTGACTACTCTCACGCGATAGCGTGGGATAATTGTATCACTATATCTTAGTCCTTAGGTTTACCAGAGCCACGAAAACAGAGATGTAGAGTTGCGATGATTCTACGCTCTTTTTGTATGCCATTATATATAATAATGTACGCACGAGGGCTTCCCCATTGAACCAGAAACTTCTATTTACTTTATATTAATAACAAACTAAAACAAAAGAGTATGAAAAAACTATTTACTTTATTAACGCTCGCGCTGATTTCGATAGGGTCGGCGTGGGGAGAAGAACTTTGCTCTGCAAATTTATCTACAGTTACGAATTCAAACAGAAGTAGTGGGAGTGCAGATGGAACTAATTGCACTATTTCATGGGACGGATTTAGCGATGTAAGTTCCACCGTAGTAACCGTAAGTGGGAATAATTATATAAAACTATCCAATGATACAAAAAAAATTACTTTAGCACTGACTTCTGGAAAATTCCAGCCTGGTGACATTCTCACGGCTTCCATTGCTACAACGGCAAATACGGGTACTACTGTTGGCTTTAAACTCCATCAGAATAGTAACGCTGCTATTACAGAATCTGGAACTAAAAATGGTGCTGTCGATGTCTCCTACACATTAACTGCTACTGACATTGAGTCAGATGGAAAAATTTACATTCTTCGTGCAAATTCCAATTCGTACATGTATAGTTTCTCTGTTACAGGAACACGTAATGCTTCGGCTTTAACCGTTCAGTTTGATGCTGGAAGCCATGGTACATACACACCTGGCAGTATTACAGAAGAATCTGCAAACGATGGTATCACGCTGCCTGCATTATCGACTGTAGAATCAGGTTATTCTTTCCTTGGATGGTTCACAGACGCAACAGAGGGTACTAAGATAGGTGATGCTGGTGAAACATATTATCCAAAGGGATCTTCGACCATTACACTATATGCTCAATATTCTGCTCTCTCTGCTCCAACAACAGTAACCATCACTCCTTCCGCAACCAGTGTTGAGAAGAATGCCGAAGTAACCTTGGCTGCTTCTGCTGACGGCACACCTGCTCCCGCATTCCAATGGTATAGCAACACAACAAATGCGAATACAGGTGGTACAATGATTGATGGTGCAACTTCAGACACTTATTCTCCTGCTACAACATCTATTGGAACAACATATTACTATGTAGTTGCTGCGAACGCATCAGGCTCTAAGACTTCTGACACTCAGGCTATTGAGGTTGTAGGTAGCAGTGCTTGTAAACTGAATCAAGTTATCTACTCTAATACTTTTGATGCCTTCATTTTAGAACCTACTACGGAATCCAATGGTAAAGTCAAGGCTTATTATCTTGATGGTACGGCAGAGCCAACTATTTCCAGTTATCAGATTTCAGAAAATGCAAGTTATAGCATAGATGGTAGTGTTATTACAGTAACTGCCGAAAATGGAGTTAGTACAACAAAATATGATATTACTGTTGAAGCCGTAACGCCATACGATGGCGCTGGTCTAACCTTTGATGGTTCAGAAGCATGGGTTAAGACAGGTAATGCATACAGTAACACTTCTGATAAGCAAGGATGGGTAATATCACGTAATGCAAAGACTGAAAGTGAGGCATGGGAACGTGAATCTCCTGGTAAGAACCGAATTTATATGTTCCTTGCTCCAAGTAAGTCATTCTCATTTACAAATGGTGGAACTAAACGTGCTGTCAAGGTGTATGTAAATGGAACTGAAAAGAAGTCCGCTGATAGTGATGCTTTGACTGATATTGAAGGTAATGAAGATAATGCCTATATGGTGGCTATTGTATCAAATCAGACAAGTGGTGACGGGGCTATTAAATCGATTTCCATCTCTAAGTCTTCTGTTTCTGTCCTCGTTGGTGACACAGGCTGGTCAACCTACAGCAGTGCATATGCTCTTGACTTCGGAAATGCGGAGACAGGCATTGAGGCTTATACAATCACAAGTAATTCCGGGACTACTCTGACAACCAACAAGATTACTGGTACCGTTGCTGCCAACACTGGTCTGTTAGTGAAGGGTACTGCAAATACAAGTTATAATGTTCCTGTTGTCGCAACAGGTGATGCTGCTGGCACTAACCTGCTCGTTGCTTCTGTAGCCGGTGGAACCGTCAGCGCAGGTACAGATTCTTTCGTTAATTACGTTCTGGTGAACAATAGCGGTACTGCTGAGTTCCAGTGGATTGGCAGTAATTCTGCCACATTGGGTGCCAACAAGGCTTATCTTTCTATCAGTGGCGGTCCTGCTAGTGCTCATGGTTTATTCATCGACATCGACAGTGACGTGACTGGCATCAAGAACATCAAGGTAGGCAGTGACGATAACATCTACTATGACCTGCAGGGTCGTCGTGTGCTCTATCCTACTAAGGGTCTGTATATCGTGAATGGCAAAAAGGTTATCGTTAAATAATAAATAAGGAGGAAACAAATTATGAAGAAACAATATATTAATCCCGAAATGGAAGTCGTGAAGGTAGATGTACCTCAGATTATGGCTGGTTCGCCTGGTATAGGTGGTGAATATGGTGGTGAACTTACACCACAAGGTCACTTCCTCGATGACTTCGAAGACTAAATGACAACAAATAATACAAATAAATACTTGTTTGTTGCTGCTCCTTTGTGAAAAGCATGCAGCGCAGAATGTTAATTAATTAAATAGTAAATGTAAATAATGGATGCCACTGTTCCGCGATGGAACGGTGGCATTTTTTATAAATAAACGGAAAGAAAAAATAAATGAATTTATTTTGTTCTTTGCTCGGTTTGCACTATCTTTGACTTCGTCGAAGGTAGACGGCACCTCGAAAGAAAAAATAAATGAATTTATTTTGTTCTTTGCTCGGTTTGCACTATCTTTGCAAACAGAAACTATACACATCATTAATATAATGAAAGAACTACAGTTGAAGTACGGATGTAATCCGAATCAAAAGCCCTCTCGCATCTTCATGACAGAAGGCGAGTTACCCATCGAAGTGATTAACGGTCGTCCCGGCTATATCAATTTCCTTGATGCCTTCAATGCCTGGCAATTAGTGAAGGAACTAAAGGCTGCTACGGGTCTGCCCGCCGCTGCCTCCTTTAAGCACGTCAGTCCTGCCGGCGCTGCTGTGGGACTGCCTTTGAGCGACACGCTGAAGAGGATTTACTTCGTTGACGATATCCAAGGGTTGGACGATTCCCCCATCGCTTGCGCCTATGCCAGAGCCCGTGGCGCCGACCGCATGTCATCCTATGGTGACTTCGTGGCACTCTCTGACACCTGCGATGCCACCACGGCACTCATCCTGAAGCGTGAGGTGAGCGACGGTGTGATAGCCCCCGACTATACCGCAGAGGCTATCAAGATCCTCAAGGACAAGCGTAAGGGAACGTATAACGTCATCAAGATTGACCCCAACTACCAGCCTGAGCCCACAGAGCGCAAGCAGGTGTTCGGCATCACCTTCGAGCAGGGACGCAACGAGATCAAACTCGACGACCCCGCATTGTTTGAGAACATCCCTACCCAGAACAAGACTTTCACTGCCGAGGCAAAGCGTGACCTCATCATTGCCTTGATCACACTGAAGTATACCCAGTCGAACTCCGTCTGCTATGTAAAGGACGGACAGGCTATCGGTATCGGTGCCGGACAGCAGAGCCGCATCCACTGTACCCGCCTTGCCGGTAACAAGGCAGACATCTGGTGGTTGCGCCAGCATCCGAAAGTGATGGCACTTCCTTTCAAGGAGGGCATCCGTCGTGCCGACCGTGACAATACCATCGACGTATATATCTCAGAGGACGAGCACGATGACGTGTTGCGTGACGGTGCCTGGCAGCAGTTCTTCACCGAGCAGCCCGAGGTACTGACCCTCGCAGAGAAGAAAGAGTGGATTGCCCAGAACACGAAGGTAGCCTTAGGCTCTGACGCTTTCTTCCCCTTCGGCGATAATATCGAGCGTGCCCATAAGAGCGGCGTGGAGTTCATTGCCCAGGCAGGCGGCAGTGTCCGTGACGACCATGTCATCATGACCTGCGACAAATACGGCATCGCCATGGCATTCACTGGGGTAAGGCTTTTCCATCATTAATAATAAATATAGGAACTATAGGGACTATAGGGACTATAGGAACTATAATCAAAAAAAAACTATGAGTAAGGAAGACGATTTCCTGTTGATACTGGAGAATGGCATCTCGTTTGGTCGTGGCGGCGGTCCCCGCAAGGAGGACGACAAGGTGAAGACCAAGGCGAAGAAAAAGAAATACATCACGGGTGCCCACGGTAGCGGCTCTGCACGGCAGAAGGCTAAATACCGTGAGCAACGGAGAAACAGACATAAATGAACTAAAACTACTATAATTAAGAACTCATGAGAAAACATTTATTATTAACATTATTTGCCCTCCTGGCACTGACTGCTAACGCCCAGAAATATGTGGGCGGCGATATCTCCATGCTTACACTATATGAGAATGCAGGCGCAGTCTATAAGGACAAAGATGGTAATGCCGTCAGCGATCTTATTTCTTATTATAAAAGTATTGGACTGAACTCCATGCGCATCAGGTTGTTTGTCGACCCGTCAAAGGCTTCTGATGACGAGAGGAAATACGGTGCCATTCAAGATCTTGACTATGTAATCGCTCTTGGTAAAAGAATCAAGAAAGCAGGATTGGCATTGGTATTAGACTTCCACTATTCTGACACATGGGCAGACCCTAGCAACCAATGGACACCAGACGCATGGAAGTCATTGAGTGACACGGAACTCTATACTGAGATTTACAATTACACGAAGAATTGCCTCAATCAATTAAAAAATGAAGGAGTTACACCAGATTTCATTCAGACAGGCAACGAAATCAGTTATGGTATGTTGTGGGGACCAAAGGGTACAAGTAGTCCCAAGATGTGCTATACCAACTCAGATACCAACTGGGCACGTTTCGTCAATCTCTTGAATAAAGCAAATGAAGCCTGTAAGGAGATATGTCCCAACGCAAAGATAATCATTCACAGTGAGAGAGCTGCCAAGCCCTCAGTTTTGACAGCCTTTTTGGATAAAATCAGCGAAGTGAATTATGACATCATCGGACTGAGTTACTATCCCGACTATCATAAGGACTTGACAACTTTAGAAACGACACTGTCAACACTTGAGAGCCAATACAGCAACAAGAAGATTATGATTGTTGAGACAGGATATAGTTATTCCTGGGCATTAGACAAAAGAACATATGACTACACCAGCACCTACCCTTACACTGAGGAAGGACAGCGTAAGTTCACAGCAGACCTTATCACTATGCTTAACAATCATAACAACGTGATAGGCTTATACTGGTGGTTCCCTGAAGATAACGAATATAATATAGTCTATAAAAGCGGTAGTACAGACTGGTCAAAACAAATAAGAGACTTCTGGAATGCAGCCCTTTACGATCATTCGACAGGTAAGCCATACGCTGCTCTTTTCGAACTGCCGATTTTCAATCCTAACAGTTCCGGCATCAGCAACCTTATATACTCTGCACCAGAGGATAACATCTGGTACGACCTGAGTGGAAAACGAATGACCAATAAGCCTGCATCGAAAGGTATCTATATCAACAACAAGAAGAAAGTGATTATCAAATAAACAAGAAAAAAGCGGAGCGCTGTCACAGCGTCCCGCTTTTCAATTTATTCATCAAGAGTGTGTCTATTTAAAAATTCAAGTCCTTGCCTCGATAGAAATCAAGGAGGGTCGTCTGATAGAGGTATTCATAACGAGCCTGTACGAGATCACTCTCCGCTTTCAGGAAACGGTTCTTCGCCTCGTTGAACTCCGTGATATTCGCCTTGCCATTCTCATATTTCGCCTGGGCAAGGGTGAAGGCATCCTCACTCGACTGGCGGGCAGCCTCACTGCTCTCATACTTCGCCTGGGCGGCGACAGCGTTATAGTACACCTGCTGTATCTCCTTGTAAAGCGTCTTCTTCACGTTATCCAACTGCAACTGCTGGGTCTCACGGTCGATTCGAGCGGAACGGATATTGTTACGGGTCGAGAAGCGATTGAAGATAGGGATGTTCAGGCTCAGTCCTATATACTGGGCGAAGTTGTTCTTCAACTGGGTGCCGAAACCATCCTGCTGCATCCCACTCGTCTTATAATAGTTGGTCTGTAATCCCCCATTCAATGAGAGTGTCGGATAAAGTCCTGCCTGTGCTATCTTGATGCTCTTCTCGGTGGCATCAAGGCGTAACTGCTCCGCTTTGACCTCCGGTTTGAAAGCGAGTGCCTCCTGATAGATTATATTCGGATTACTCGGAATAGTCAGAATATTCTGATTAACCAGATCAGGACGTACCACCGAGAACCCATCGGGGGTGGGCAGTTCCAGCAACTGCGTCAAGGCAAGCATCGACAACTGGAGATTGTTATGCGCCTGGGTCGCCGTCAACTGGCTCTGCGCAAGCGTCGCTTTCTGCTGTGACACCTCGGCTCCACTCGCCTTGCCATTCTCGAAGAAGACCTTCAGGCGTGCCACCTGCATGGAGTCTATCTCCACCTGACGCACGGCGACATCGGCAATCTCCATATCATAGAGAATCTGCACATAAGCCTGTGCCACCTGCATACGGATATCATTCTTCGCCTTCTCCAAGTCCTGCGTCGCCGCCTCCAAGTTCAACTGGTTGAGTTTGATGGTATTAGGAATCTGGAAACCAGTGAACAAGGGGACACTGGTACCGATGCTGAATGACGTGCTGCTGGTACTGCGATTGGTATAGGTGTTATCCATCGTCAGACCACGACCAAAAGAGAACGACTCTCCTGCCTGTGCGTTCAAGTCGGGCAAGCGGCTGTTCTTTGCCGTTGACAACTGCAACTCCCGTTGACGACGCTGATTGTCTTGCTGTTGGATGCTGAGGTTATGACTGATGGCATACTCCGTACACTGGCGCAATGTCCATGTCTCTTGGGCTGAGGCGGGGGAGATAGGGACTATAGTGATTATAGTAACTATAGTGATTATAGTAACTATAGTGGCTATAGGAACTATAGGAACTATAGTATCTGATAAAATATTCTTCATCATTTACTCCTCCTTGGTATCTGCTACAATCTGCGGACCACGCACCTTGTCCTTGGCAGTAAGTCCTTTCTTAATCTCGATATTCACACCGTCGCTAAGTCCGGTGGTCACAGCACGACGCTCATACTCTTTCTTCGCGCCCGTACCTTTTATAATATATACGAAGGTGGAGTCGCCAGAGAACTCAATGGCACTCTCTGGAATAGTCAGTGCCTTCTCCACCTGGGCAAGGATAATCTCCGCATTAGCGGAATAGCCGGAACGCAACTTGTCATCCTTCGCCACCTTCACCGCCGCCTTGATCTCAAACTGGTTAGCACCGTTATTCTCCACAGCCTTGGGGGAGATATACTCCAAAGAGGCGTCGAACTTCAAGTCCTGCAAGGCACCAATGGTAATCTTCATCGGTATGCCGCTATAAAGTTGTCCCACCTCCGTCTCGTCGATATTACCACGGAAGATAAGGTCGTTCATATTCGCTACCGAGGCGATAGTGGTACCGTCGTTGAAAGTATTGCTGTTGATAACAGAATTACCCACCTTCACAGGGATATCGAGAATGACACCGCTAATCGTAGCGCGAATCAGGGTGGATGACGCACTGGCGTTCGACTTTGACACGCCGTCACGAACTACCTGCAAGGCATCCTGAGAGGCGGCGACCTCCTCCCTCGCCTGGTTCATCGTCTGCTTGATCTTGTCAAACTCATCGGCAGACACCAACTGCTGGTCGTAGAGGTTCTTCTCACGCTCATAGTCCACCTGTGCCTGTTTCAGATTGATGTCAGCAAGGCGCACACGACTCTCCGCCGAACTGAGTTGTGCCATATCGGGGATTACCTTTACCTTGGCTATCACCTCTCCTGCCTGCACATAATCGCCAGGCTCCTTATAGAGTTCCGTGATGATACCACCAATCTGCGGCTTGACATTCACCTCGTTGCGAGGCTCTATCTTACCCGTGATAATCGTCGTTTTCCTCACCTCGTTCATCTCGGGCGTGAACTCATTATACACAATCTCTTGGGGTTGTGACTTTTGCCATAGGAACACGAAGGTCCCAATGAAGATCAAAGCAATAATTGTTGCGATAATCAGTTTTCTGTACTTTTTCATATTGTGATTTTATTTTCGATATTACGATATAACGATATTACGATATTGCGATATAACGATATTGCGATATTACGATATTGCGATATTACGATTATTCATCGCGCATCGCATCAACGGGTTTGATACTCATGGCCCGGGAAGCGGGGGCAAGTCCGGCAAGGACACCCATCAGACTGACCATCAGGGCTGCGACGATTGCCGTCCAGAAACCCACTTGGAAATGAGCGGTGACCATCCCGTCCTCCATATTCCCTACCTCTACCATCTGTAGGATGGCGACGGCAAAGAGGATACCACTCATGCCTGCCACAAGAGTCAATACGATACTCTCTGAGATAATCTGTGAGAGGATCATCCTCGGAGTGGCACCGATGGCACGGCGGATGCCTATCTCTGTGGTACGCTCACGAACGGTGACCATCATGATGTTCGACACGCCAATAGCACCAGCCAGTAAGGTTCCCAAACCGACAAGCCAGATGAGGAAGTTGACACCCCGGAAGAGGTTGTCAAGCAACTGGAAGAGTACCTCGGTATTGAACACCATCGCTCCTTGCTCGTCTGTCGGATCCACGTAATGGGCACGGGCTACGGTCTCACGGATACGGGATGACAGACGGCTCATCACCACGCCATCACGCCCTGTAACGGCTATCATATCCACCTCAGAGCCACGATTATAAGTCTGCTGTACCAAGGTCAGCGGCAACGTGATATTCTCCTCGGCACGCCCGTTGAAATTCATACCACCACTGGCATTATAGTCTACCCCTATCACCTCGTAATAGGTGGAGTCTACACGGATGCTCTTCCCACAGGGGTCTCCCCCCTCTTTAAAGAGGTCCTTATAGATTTTCTTACCCAACACGCAGACCTTACGATGCTGTTGAATATCCATCTGGTTGATATAGCGACCATAATAAAGGCGCGGTGCCACAATATCGGCATATTCCGGAGTCACTCCCTGAATACGTGGTGTGGTCTTCTGATCACCATAATAGGCAGTATTCGTAGTACCCCACGTGCCAAACAACACGGGAGCAACCGTCTTGAGTTCCGGGACACGCTGACGCAATCTCCCTATGTCGTTATAATCCATTGCCCACCAGCGACCCTTGCGGAAACCCTTATAGGGCTTTGTTGTCTGCTGCGCCCATATCATTGCCGTATTCTGGGCAAAGCCCTCGAAGTTCTCATTCAGTTTCTCCTTCAACCCCTGACCTCCGCCAATCAGTGCCACGAGCATGAAGACGCCCCAGAACACGCCGAAGCCAGTAAGAAACGAACGTGACTTATTACGGGTCAGCGTATCGATGATCTCTCTGTAACTGTCAATATCTATTCTCATAGTCAATCTGCTCTTAGTGCCTCTATGGGGCGGATTCGTGATGCTTTAAATGCGGGGATGAGTCCTGCGATGGTGCCGGCGATGACCATGACCATCGTCGCCTCGAAACAGACATCCAGTCCGACGGTAGGGTCAACGAACATCGTCGCCTTGAAGAGTCCTGTATCTATCTCGTTATGTCCTAACGTGGCATCCATATACTCGTTGGCGAAGATGCCTAACAGCATACCGATATAGCCGAAGAACGTGGTGATGATGACACTCTCTACGATAATCAGGCGGAGGATGCTCCACGGCTTAGCGCCTATCGCCTTGCGGATGCCAAACTCATGGGTACGCTCCTTGACCGTAATCAGCATGATGTTCGAGACGCCCACGATACCACTCAGTAACGTGAACAAGCCTACGATCCAGAGGGCGGTGCGAATGATACTGATACCCTGCTGCATTTGCAGGTTCTGGGTATAGCGGTTCCACAACCAGATAGAACTCTCATCCTCTGGATGCGCCTGGTGGTTGGCATTGATACGCTGGCGGTAGTCTTTCTCAAACTGCTCGTTTGCCTCCTCTGTGTCTAAGCCATGAAACGTAAACTCGATATTCCCGGCATTGTCGGTATTGGCGCCATAGATACCCTTGATCGTGGAGTAAGCGGAGAAAGCCTCAGCCTGTCCGTTCTCCTCATCCTTATAGATACCGATGACCTTGAACATGAAGTCGCCCACCTTGACATCCTTGCCCAACAGGCTCCGATATCCCTTAGGCTCCAGTTCCTTCGCCTGTTTACTACTCAGAACGAGTACCTTGCGCTTCTCCTGCATATCCACCTGATTGATGAAACGACCACAAAGGATCTCCGTCTTGTCAATCTTCGGATGGTTAGGATAGACACCAAGGACGGTCGTATTGAGGTATTCCTGGTTGTTAGAGATGGTTGCTGAGATACTATAGCGTGCCCCCACCTCATCGATATTCTCGTTGAACTCCTCGTCTGTCGCCTCCACATCTCTGGTCTGCAGACGAATCCACCGCCCCTCCTTCAGTCCTTGATAGGGTTTTGAGGTGCGACCTCCGAAGACCACCATCGAGTTAGACAGGAAGCGCTCGCTCTGTTGGAGGTTGGCATTGATAAGTCCGTTGCCAGCCCCCAACAGGACGATGAGCATGAAGATGCCCCATGCCACGGCGAAGCCTGTCAACCCTGTACGCAGTTTATTGCGACGAGCCGTCTGCCATATCTCATTCAATAACTCCATCTTTGATACGGATAATACGGTTAGTCTGCGCCCCCACATTAGGGTCGTGGGTCACGATAATCTGTGTCATTCCCTCGTCAGCATTCAGTTGTTTGAGCAACTGCATCACCTCCACACTGGTCTTCGAGTCGAGGGCACCTGTCGGCTCATCGGCAAGAATGATCTGTGGCTTGGTGATCAAGGCACGGGCAATGGCGACACGCTGTTTCTGTCCACCAGAGAGTTCGTTGGGATAATGCTCTGCCCAGTCTAAGAGTCCTAAACGCTCTAAGTACTCTAACGCAAGGGTGTGCCGCTTCTTACGCGACACCCCTTGATAGAAGAGCGGCAACTCCACATTCTCTACTGCTGTCTTGAATGAGATCAAGTTGAATGACTGGAAGATGAAACCTATCATGCGGTTACGGTACTCCGCCGCCTTCGACTCGGAGAGGTTCCAGATGGGAGTCCCGTTCAGGAGATACTCACCAGAGTCATAGTTGTCGAGGATGCCCAGGATATTCAGCAGGGTCGACTTTCCAGAGCCTGACGCACCCATGATGCTGACGAACTCGCCTTTCTTGATATCGAGGGAGATGCCTTTCAGCACATGGAGCGGCTGTGCGCCCTGATAGGTTTTGTTGATGTCTTTTAAGTGTATCATATGTCTTTTAGACGTTATAAGTGTCGAAAAGGTTGCATACCTCCTCCTTTTTTTTCCTAAAAAGATGCGATAACTCAACCAGTAGTTGAAGCAAGTATAGATTTTCATGAAAGGAGATATTTAACATTTCCACATTATTAATTATTACGCGTGCGTACAGATATCGGAGTGATTGTAATTCAAATTGAATTGCAAAGTAAATCAAATTGAATTACTGAGCAAATCAAATTGATTTACTAAGTAAAATAAATTGATTTACAATTACCACCTACGCTCTTGTATCTCAAAAGGGTCGCTATATTCTCAAACTACCCAAGGCTTAGTCAGCCACGCTGGTCGGCACCCCACATCATCTTCTCACGCAAAGTATGGAAATACTTCTGTCCGGCACGTTTGACAACCTTTACCTTATAGGGTGCCTTACGAAGTGTCAGACGAGTTTCCTCACTGCAATTCTCCGAGCGTCCATCAAGGGCGACGAGAAAATTATGCGAGCGACTCTCTACCGTCAAGCATATCTCCGCATTATCGGGAATGACTATCGGACGGATATTCAGTGAGTGGGGAGCGACGGCAGTCATGGAGAACACACTGGTACCTGGTACGATAATCGGTCCCCCAACAGATAAAGAGTATGCCGTAGAACCTGTTGGCGTACTAACGACCAGTCCGTCAGCCTGATAGGTGGTCAGATAGTCGCCATTCACAGAAACACGGATGGATATCATCGAGGCATTGTCACGCTTTAAGATGGCAACATCATTCAAGGCACAATGATAACCTTTCAGCGGGGTACCGTCTGTCTCCACGGCAATGGCTGCACGTGTCTCAATAGAATAGTCTCCCTCATAAATAGCCTCCACGATATGCTCTATCTCGTTGGCACTGATATCCGCAAGAAATCCCAACCGTCCCATGTTGACACCTAAGATAGGTATTTGTTTGTCACCCACCACACTTGCCGCACGGAGGAAAGTGCCATCACCACCCATGGAGATGACGAAATCCGCCTCGAAGTCAGAACCCTCGAACACGCGTATAGCATCAACTCTCATGTGCTCATGGTGCATGAGGAAGTCATAAAAATTCTTTTCTATCATCACATCTGCCTTGCGTTCTGACAAGCAAGCAAGTATTTTCATGATAGATGCCGACTTCTTCGGCTGGTAAGTATTGCCGAAAATGGCGAACCGTAGTTTTCGTGAGGTCATAAAAATTCTCTCCTTTTTAGCCGTTATTTGACAAACATTTCGTATCTTTGCCGTGTATTATGTGCGCAAAGTTACTGATTTTTAGTGAAAAAGCGTGTAACAAGAGGAATAAATTTACTTAGAAAATGACAAAACTGAGTGTAAATATCAACAAAATTGCCACCTTACGCAATGCCAGAGGTGGCAATAATCCTAATGTCTTAGCCGTTGCACGGGATATCGAGATCTTTGGTGCTCAGGGCATTACCGTCCATCCTCGTCCTGACGAGCGTCACATCCGCTATCAGGATGTCCGTGACCTGAAATCATTGATTATCACGGAGTTCAATATCGAGGGGAATCCCATCGACTCTTTCGTTGACTTGGTGTTGGAAGTGACACCCAAGCAGGTGACTTTGGTTCCTGACGGACACGACCAAATAACCAGTAATCATGGGTGGGACACTATCGAGAACAAGGCTTTCCTGACAGATATCTGCAAGACGTTCAAAGA
>FLNX01004395.1_pt1 | contig 32037 bp, 25 predicted proteins | sample 1140341 | NCBI WGS metagenome assembly FLNX01 (sample SAMEA3878208, study PRJEB12797) | bioreactor metagenome | biome: Moose rumen | place: Sweden | collected 2011-10 | reverse complement strand
CAAAGATGCGACAAAGAAACAGGACGCAAGAGCATCAAGAAGTGGTATACAAAAGTGGGAGAATTTGATAACAAGGCCTTCAACGACATAGCCGCAGCCATGTACGACAGGGAAGACGAAATACTCAACTATTTTGTGAATAGGTCAACCAACGCTTCAGCGGAATCACTCAACGCAAAAATCAAAGACTTTAGGGCTCAACTAAGGGGTGTTATTGACAAGAAATTCTTTATCTTCAGACTGGTCAAGATTTTTGGTTAATCCACGTGGTTATGCAGGTGACCCGAAAAAGCCCCTGCTCGATAAACTCGAAGACAGGGACTCATAATGAAAGGAGGAGTGGTACCTCCAGGAATCGAACCGGGGACACACGGATTTTCAGTCCGATGCTCTACCAACTGAGCTAAGGCACCATCATTATGTACTTTCGTGCAATCCTCTTGATTGCGGGTGCAAAGGTACAACAAAAAAAATAATCCACCAAACTTTTGGCGGATTATTTTTCGTTCTACTCGAATTTTACCTCCACATCTTAAAATAATTAAATAAAAGTTGCAAGTATTAGATTAATTATGTAATTTTGCATTATGTAATTTTACGTAATTGTGTTAAAGTGCTTGATATGAAGTCATTGAACAATCCGTTTGTAATAGGAAAGTATGTGTCTAAGGACTATTTCTGCGACAGGGAGAAGGAATTCGTGACTTCATGGAGAAATATAAACTATTGAGGTCAGACAAGATTACATGAGCAATGAAAGGACGGTGTGATGCCGTCCTTTCATTGTTGTTCTACTCGAATTTCTCATTATTTCGCAGCCTCTTTAGCGGCTTTGACTTGTTCCTCAGCCTGCTTGTAGGCATCTGTCTTCTTATCCATGATGACGACCTTTGCTAACTTTGCCCATCCTTCGGGGTTCTTCCAGATATTCCCCTTACTACTGGAGGTATAGAACATGGTGTTGGACTTCGCCCCCTCTTTATAGGCTTTGGCTTTCCAGTCTGCGTCGGAGTCCTTGCCCATAAATACGTTGCCACAATTGACGCTCAGCACATTACCGTCGCTGTCGAGAGCCACATAACAGTAGTCGTTGAAGTTGGTGAAGGGAATGCTGGCTGTCAGTACCAGTGACGACTCAGCTTTCACCGATACGTCATCGTCAGAGATGGTGACTTTTGTAATCTTGAAGTTGCCTTCTGGACGGATGTCAATGCCCTCGGAGACCTCCAGGGGAATCTCATTGCCCTCAACGGACGGAACTGCCTTGATGGCTTCGTCCCACTTCGCCTTCAGCGCATCTTCTTTCTTGGCTATTTCCTCACGATTCTCAGCACTGGAACTTTTCCACCTTTGCTCTTGAAGTTGGTTGATTTCAGGCAGATATTTGGCTGCAACTGAGGGAATCTCGCCGAACGGACCGTCTGTCGGAACATTGCTTCCTGCACCACTACCACCTCCGCAAGCGGAGAACACACCAGCCACGAGTGCTATCGCACCTGCGACCAAAAGAGATCTTGTTTGTTTCATAATTGTCATTATATATTATAAGGTATATTATCAATCCTCCTCAGGGAGTTTATTATTTGTTTGTTTTCCTACCAAAGCGGTCAGTCCTTTGATACCATCTGGGTTGTAAATATAGAACTTGCCGTCACCCTCCTGCATCCAGAAATTACCGTTCCAGTCGCAATACAGATAATCTACTTGGTTGAACTTGATCTCACCAAACATCATGCCCATCATGCCGTAGTTTCCTTCGATACCTGTGGTGAGTTCCTGTGAGATCTTCGGCTCGCCCTTCAGGTCTTTGTTGTCCCACTCGTAGAAATGCTTCTGGTAGTTGTCCGTTACGGCAAGTACACGCTTACCGTTACAGGCAATACGGGTAAACTTCTTGTTCTCACCAGGCAGGCAGTAGGCTTCTTCCCATTTCATCTTCTTCATCGGGGAGCGCATCACCTGCTCACCCATGCCGACATAGATCATGCTGTCCACATCATCACGCCAGATGCCAGAGAGTTCGCCGCCGCCACCATTGCCGATCTCCTTCATCTTCCATATCTTGCTGCCGATAGCGTTCCGTTTGTCACGGCTGCTGTTGGAGGGAATACCCTTTGGGAGTGCTCCTATCTCATCCCCGTTAATATAAATTAGGGTACCGTTATCGCTGAGCAGACCATCTGTCGCTTTGTCATAAAAACCAGTGACACGATGCTCTTTCTGGTCGATAATCATATTCGTGGCATTGTTGATTAACCCAAGATAGCGACCGCTGGGGGAAGTGATAATCCGTTTATGCTCATGTGCCTTAATAAGAAATATCAAGGGATCGTTCCATGCTCCTTCCGGGAGGATGACCTCTGAGGTGTTCACGTCTGTACCGTTATACTTGACGAGACCGATGTCGGCAAGTCGGAAGTAGAGGTTGGTGCTGTCTGCTCCACCGCTAAGAATCTTCGCACGACGGCGTGTTTTCTTAGGAATGACAATCTTGATCTCTCCCGTCTTCTTGTTGACGGCACGGAGTGCATTGGAGTCTCCATTGGGATAGTCAAGGATGTAGATATTCTCCGCATCCTCCCACAGTCCGTTGTTGGCCCATTCATCCAACTGTAGGATGGCAAACTTGTTATTCACTTTAGCGGCTGTTGGCTTCTTCGCAGCGGCAGACGGCTTTTTGGCAGCCGGTCTTTTCTTTACTTGTGCTGTGACGGCAATGCAGGTCATCGCCAGTACACAGACCATCATGATTGTTCTTTTCATCATATCCACTTTTAATATTCATCTTCTTCATCTTCACCCAGTAACTCTCGTGCGGTGGCAGGATTCGACAGGATGATGTTGACAACGCTGACGATGTCCGTCACGTTCACCACTTCGTCGCCATTCACATCAGCGGCAATCAGGTCGAACTTAGCAGAGGGGTGACCTAAAATAGCATTCACAATCTCCACGATGTCAGTGACGTTCACGTTGCCGTCGCCATTGGCATCGCCAGGCAGGACATCGGTGGTCTCGTCGACATTGACGGTCAGACCGTAGATCTTTACGGCATCGTCGTTGGCATAGGCGGCACGGTTGTCTCTGGCTTCTGTATTAGAGACGGCTTTGTAGGCATAGACGTAGATGCGTGAAGCCATGCTGACCTCGTATGGGACAGTCATCGTCTTACGACTGTTGGCGTTTACCTGTTGTGGGGCAGCGTCGCCAATCTTCACGAAGATCACGTTCTGTCCTAAGGTCTGGCAGTCGATGTCTATCGTTCCCTTGCCGGCAGGCACCTCGAAGATAAGACCGTTGAACTGGTTCTTCACCGTCAGGTCGTCAGCATCATCGGCTGTAGCGGCGGCAAGAGCCTCCTCGGAAACGGTGGAGTTGATGACGAGGCAACCCTCTGTGGCATTATAACCATCACCGCTGTCCTCCGTGTCGAGGGTCACGAAGATGTTACCAAGCATGGTACTTGTCAGGTCGGTATCATCAGTTACCGTCTCGCTGATGCTGACAGTACTTGTTTCCTTAACGACAGCAGCACTGGATGCCCCGTCGAACTGTTCAATGGTGTAGAACGTAACTGCCCACGACGGGTCAGCCAGATAAGCGTCCAGTGTTCCGTTGGGCACCTTCAGCAGGGGCACGACGGCTTTCTTGTTTGCAGCCTCTTCTTCGGCATTGCCGCGCTCATAAGAATAATCTATATTTCCAAACGGGGTTTCGCTTGATGCATTCACGTAATGGTATGGCAGCCACTCATAGCCTGCGTTCGGATCCCAGACGGTGGTTTTGCCAGTGCTCTCATACCAGGTAATGTTGCCATTTTCATCTTTCCATCCCAACTTTTCTGTCTCACCTTCCTGCACGGATGCACTGCCTAAGACAAAGGGCTCTCTCATATATGATGTTACCGACTGGAATGCACAACCAGCAAAGGCGCCTTCTCCAATCTCCCTCAGCGACGATGGCAGGTCGATATGGCTCAACGAAGAGCAGCCATTAAAAGCATAGTTTCCGATGCTCTCTACGGTGCTGGGCATCTCTAAACGAGCGATGTTCTTGAGACCATAGAACAGGTTGGCAGGAATGCTCTTTACGCCTTCACCAATGATGACACGGGTCACGCTTTCGGGGAAAATGTGTACGTTGTAATTTTCACCGTACTCGTTATATAACGATGCGTTCTCTGCATTATAATAGACACGTACCAGTGGCGTTCCTGCGAAAGCATAATAGCCGATATACTTCACATTCTTCGGGATGTTGACGCGCTTCAGGCTACTTGTACCGCCATCAACGGCAGCAAAGGCTCTTTCACCAATCTTCTCCAACGACTCGGGCAGTTCGACGCTGCTGATGTTGGCATTCTTCAAACACTCCTTACCTAAGATGCGTAGTGTAGAGGGTAGGGTGACGGTAGTAGGTGCTGTCCAGCCATTAAAGTTAGATGAGGAACCCCAGGAATTATATTCATCATATTCATCATACAGATAATTGTGATTATTGAGGAAAGCGTCCGCCACGCCCAGTGTACCTTCCTTTATCTTCAGGTTGCTGCCACCAGTAAAGATATAGGCAACACTTCCAATATATTTCACGCCATCCTCCGCAGGCAGATTCGTGATGAAAGGTGTGTCATAAACGCCCACACCATATTCACCATTACCTTGGAAGGCATGTGACCCTACTTCCTCTAAGGTGTTAGGTGCGGTCACGCTCGCCAGATTGGGATTTGAGGAGAATGCAAACGCCCCGATTGTCTTGATACCATCTCCCAGGACAACGGATGTCAGGTCACAGCCAAAAAACGCTTTTTTACCGATCATCTTTGCGTTGATATCTACTGTTGTTAACTTCTTGCAGCCACCGAAAGCCCCATCGCCAATGCTCTCCAGTTTACCGGCAAACGTTACCTCAGCCAGTTTAGGACAATTGTTAAATGCTCCTTCACCAATGTTCTGCACTGTTGATGGTATCGAAACGGACTTCAACCTATAGCAACCGTTGAACGCATTGGCGGCAATGGTCTTCAAGTTGGGATGGAATTTCACTTCTGCGACGTTGGTCTCTGCCAAACAGCCATCTCCCATCCTTGAGATACGGCTGACATCAATCGTGCGGAAGCCTACTCCACGCATAGCGTCAACACCCAGGCTATCGATGGTCTCTGGCAGGTCAACACCCTGCAGTGTTCTTCGCAACACAGAGAAATAGCCTCCCGTCTCATTGACAAATGCGCCGTCAGCAATATATGTGGCGGCATCGGGAAAGGTCACTTTCTCCAACACCTCGCAGTCTCTTAAGATGGAACTTCCTAAGCCCTTAAGCGATTTGGGAAGTTTGATTTGCTTGAGGTATTTCATCCCGTTGAACGCATAAGCGAAGTCATTTCGTCGCAGGTATTTCACCGTGGAAGTCGAGGTGCCTGTAAAGCCACCTCCCGTTCCTGCCTCTTCCTTGTTCTCTGCCGAGAAGGTATAAATTTGGTAGAAATAGTTGACGATACCGATAGGAAGGTCTCCACCGTCATTAGTGGCAATGGTATGGTACGGCTCATCGTCGTACACCATCTCGATGTTGGAGAGATCCAGATACTGTAACTGTGAAACGAGTCCTTGCTGCTCTTTCAGGTAGACTAAGTCCTTACCGCCAAACTTGCCTTTGACGGTCAGATAGTCCACCAGATCGTAGTCTGTCTGGAACACCGCGTTCTCCAGTCGCTGCTTCAGCGTGTTAGGCTCTGCGAGATTGATGGTGAAGTGGGCACCTTTCGTGAGGTCGATGTCCTCAGCAGGTGTCGTGCCATCATTCTCTTTATCCAATATCTCTTCAGTTTCTTCTGGCATTGATATTAAGATATCTCCCCCTTTCGTGGAAGAATTAAACTTAACAGTGACGAGAAGGGGCTTCCCTAAGTATTTGTCATCACAGGATAGATTAAAATTAGTATAAGACCTCTCATATTCATAAAACCATTTTTCTTCACCTAATGGCAATTCCCAGTCTGTAGGCGCATACCGCTTTTCTGCGATTTCATCCCACCCGTCAGCAGTTGAAGCCAACTGAGTCGTCATTGTAAACTCCCGATTAGTGAACGTCACCATCCCGGAGAAGATCCCGTCCTCCGTTTTCTCTAAGGTTGCCGAAGCATGATTCGCCTCCATGATGCCGTCAGTTCCTATCAGGAAACAGTATTCTGGCATACGATTCTGATCTTCCGGGTCATTTGGGTCAACCTCTGGATCGGTGTTCTCTGGATTAGGATCCTTAAGAAGGATAGTTCCGTTGTTAAAGTCAACGGTCACCTGATAAGTTCCTCTTTCCCTCTCACCGAACCTAAAAGGGTAATTATTCCTGGTGGAGTAACCTTGGCTCAAAGGCACAGCAGTGTCAAATTTGATATTGCGATTAGAGCGATCTGCAGCCCACACGTTGTTGTCGATGCTTTCCCAGTCATCAGCACTGTCTGCCAGTTTCGTGGCAACATAAAATCTTAAAGTTTCGTCAGTGTCGGCGAACGTCACCTCGCCCTCGAAAACACCATCACTGACCTTGGGCAGCGTCGCCGAGGCATGGTTTGCCTCCATGATGCCGTCAGTTCCGAGCAGATAGCAGACATTCTGGGCTCCAACAGCCAATGGCAACATGAGCATCATCATCATGATACTCTTTCGTAAATTCTGTAACTTTTGTATCATAGTTTTCTTCATAATAAAGATGTTTTACATTGTAATCTTGTTGGCAAAGATACAACTTTTATGGAAAGAAAGGGCTTTGGCGAGGGCGGCTCTATGCGTCAATCAAACAAAATCGTGCGTCAATGCGTAAATTTTGACGCTTTGATTCTTTTGCGGAATGATAGTTTCATAAATTATGTGTATCTTTGCATCATGGCAGACTACATCAATATTTCAGCATTCCTCATAGGAATCACTACGGCATTCTTTACGATCTTTGCGCTGCATATCCTGTTCTGGCGCAAAGGGCGTACCCGTTTCCAGACAGTGTTAGGGTGCATCATGGCTGTATGGGCAGTGTGGAATGCGAAGGACCTGGTTACCACCTTCCCTGGCATGTATCGTCAGGAGGTGCTTGATTGGATTATGATTATTGATGGTTGGTCGGCTCTGACCTATACCGTGTTTGTGTTCGAGGCGGTCATGCCCGGTTGGGTGACCCGTTGGCGTCTCTTCTTGTTGTCGGTGCCTTTTGCCGTTTTCACCTTATTATATATAATATGGTCTGAGAAATGGGTCATTCATAGTTATGTGGTCTTCCTTTGGTGTTATGCCTGGGCGGTGGTAGGAATAGGATATGTCAAAGTGCGCCGACATATCAAGTATGTTCGTGAGAACTTCTCCAATATCGACAGGATAGACGTGGCATGGCTGAAACCTGTGTTTGTCTTTGCCATCGTCAGCCAGTTGGCATGGCTGTTCACCTCCCTCTATGCCACGGTCTTTATGGATATCATCTACTATATCTCGACGATCGTGTTGTGGTTGATGGTGCTGCATTACAGTTGGGACTTCCGTCCTATTGTGGTGGAGAAAGAAACGGGGGGGGGGGAGATGCTGCCGCACAGAAGAATCCGCTCCCTATTGCTGAAGGACAACTGGAACAGATGGTAGAGGAGCAGCGGTTGTATCTGAACAGTAATTTGACACTCGCTGATATTGCCAAGGCATTGAATACCAACCGTACTTATGTCAGCAACTATCTCAGTCAGGTACGTGGAGAGACATTCTATGACTATATCAACCAACTACGTATTGAGCGTGTCAGTCTGCCTATGATGCAAGCGCATCCAGAGTATAAGTTTGATTATGTCGCTAAGGAGAGTGGCTTTGCCTCTATCTCCACCTTCCGTCGCGCCTTCATCAAACTGACCGGGCAAACCCCCAGCCAGTTTATAACGGATTCCACCCCTGAGCCTTGAGTTCGAACTCCTGGTCGTCACGGGTGACAAGGATATGTCCAAGGCTTTCTTTGGTAATGTGTCCGATGAGTCTCACATCCTCCATCGCCTCTATCTTCTCATGGTCACCGATGGGGACGGTGAACAGCAGTTCGTAGTCCTCACCACCGTTGAGGGCACATGTGGTGACATTCATATTCAGTTCCTCAGCCATCACAGCCGTCTGGTAGTCGATGGGGATGTTCTTCTCGAAGATGCGGCAACCCACATGGCTCTGTTTGCAGATATGCATCAGTTCACTGGATAGTCCGTCTGAGATATCCATCATGGCGGTAGGGTGGATGTTCGCCTCATGTAACCGTTGGATGATGTCCCCACGAGCCTCCGTCTTCAACTGGCGTTGCAGCAGGTATTCCTTGCCGGCGAAGTCGGGTTGGAAATGGCTGAGTTCCTCTAATGCTATCTTGTCACCTTTCTTCTTTGCCTCATCCACTTGGGCATAATAGACGGCTTTCTCACGCTCCAACAGTTGCAGTCCCATATAGGCGGCGCCGAGGTCACCGCTGACACAGATCAGGTCTGTCTCCTTGGCACCGTTGCGATAGACAATATCCTCCTTGCGAGCCTCCCCGATACAGGTGATACTGATGGCAAGACCAGTATAGGAGGAGGTCGTGTCGCCTCCTACGATATCCACGTTCCATTTGTCGCAGGCAAGGCGCAAACCGTTATAGAACTGTTCCATGTCCTCCACGGTGAAGCGTTTGCTGACAGCAAGACTGACGGTCAGTTGGCGGGGAGTACCGTTCATGGCGAAGATATCGCTGATATTCACCATTGCCGACTTGTAGCCCAAATGCTCCAGGTCGATATAGGTGAGGTCGAAGTGCACACCCTCCATGAGCATATCGGTGGTGACAAGCACCTCGCTGTCAGGGTAGTGGAGTACGGCACAGTCGTCGCCCACACCATATTTCGTAGATGCGTTCTGTGGTTTGATATCTTTTGTGAGTCGGTCGATTAAGCCGAACTCTCCTAATTTGGCTATTTCCATTTGAAAAAGTCCCCTAAGTTAGGGGATTTAGGGGTCTGAACAAGCGTGTATCAGCCCTGTTTGTTGTTGATTTTAGAGTCTGCGCTTGTTCAGACCCCCATCCCCCTAACTTAGGGGACTCGGATAATCATCTCCCGCATAATCTCCGTCATGAAGGGCTGGGCAGTATTTGCCGCCTCCTGCACCTCCTCATGGCTGACCTCCACAGGCTCGTCGAAGCCTCCCAAGTCGGTAATGACAGAGATTCCGAAGGTGCGGATACCACAATGGTGGGCAACGATAACCTCAGGTACGGTAGACATGCCAACGGCATCGGCTCCGAACAGACGGTACATTTTATACTCGGCAGGTGTCTCAAAGGTAGGACCTTGTACGCCGATATATACACCGTATGTGACACGAATCTTCTTCTCATGGGCGATATCGGCGGCTAATTGAATGAGTTGCTGGTCGTATGTCTCATGCATGTCCGGGAAACGGGGACCTGTAGGGAAGTTCTTGCCACGCAAGGGGTGCTCCGGGAAGAAATTGATATGGTCGGTGATAATCATCAGGTCGCCAATCCTGAACTTAGGGTTCATACCACCGGCGGCATTTGATACGAAGAGTGTCTTGACGCCTAACTCATACATGACACGGATAGGGAAGGTTACTTCCTTCATGGAGTAGCCCTCATAGAAATGAAAGCGTCCCTGCATGGCGAGGATGTCAACACCACCTAACTTGCCGAAGATCAGTTTTCCACTATGTCCCTCTACGGTAGATACGGGGAAGTTGGGGATTTCACTATAGGGTATCTCCTGCTTGTCAGTTATTTCGGAAACTAATTGTCCGAGTCCCGTTCCCAGTATGATTGCTGTCTTTGGGCTTGTGGTCATCCTTTGCTTTAACCAGGATGCTGTTTCTTGAATTCTTTCGTACATAGCCTATGATATATTGGTTAAACGTTTCTTCCTGCTCTAACATGAAATGGATATTGACAGGAAGCGTGTAGATGCTCTTGCGGACCTCCTCGCTCAAACCTTCTGCGTCATGGAGACGGGTCGCATCCTTCTCCGTGGTGATGATACAACGAGGCTCTGACAGTTGCTCGAAAGTCTCATTGATCAGTTGAATGTCCTTCCTCTTGAACTGATGGTGGTCGGCGAAGGTAAGGGGAGTGAGGTTCTTGGTATAGGGTGTCAGGTCGTGGATAATTTGCTCTGGGGAGGCAATACCAGTAAGCAGAAGGACATGGTGTTCTCTGAGTTCTTCGAGTCCTCTGAGTTTTCCGAGTTCTCCGAACATAGGCTGCAGGTCACCATACTCCAGACAGGTGAAAAAGAGGCTCTGATAGGCATAGAGGCTCATTGCCTTGGTGATGACACGATACTCCATGGGCTTCAGGTCCTTCGGACATTTGGTAACAATGACAATGTCAGCACGGTCTTTGCCAGATAATGGTTCCCTGAGTCGTCCGGCAGGGAGCAGGGCATCGTAGATGACCAGTCGGTGATAATCGACCAGCAGGATGTTCACCCCCGGTTTCACATAACGGTGCTGGAAAGCATCATCTAACAGGATGACATCCAACCCCTTGTCGTTGCTTGTCAGTTCCTCGATACCATGGCAGCGGCTCTTGTCAACGGCAACTGTCACATCGGGGAATTTCTGCTTCATCTGGTAGGGCTCATCCCCGATCTCCGGCATGGTTGTCTGTGCTTTGGCGATGATGAACCCCTTGCTTTTACGCTTGTAGCCACGACTGAGCACCGCGACATGGAAAAGGTCTTTGAGGTGTTTCACTAAATACTCCACATGAGGGGTCTTGCCCGTACCGCCCACGGTGATATTGCCCACCGAGATGACAGGCACGTCGAATGAGCGGCTCTTGAGAATACCCAGTTCAAACGCCATGTTGCGCAACTTGACACCTAAACCGTAGAGCCAACTCAAAGGCAATAGCCATTTGTTGATGACGATGAAATCCCCCTCAACCCTCATACACCTTATTTATTTTATACGGAGGAAATAGGGCAGGCGGGCCTGGATGGCACTCTGCTTGTTGATGCCTCTGATATAGTGGAAAGGCTCGTAATACTCACCTAAGGTGGCACGCATCTGCTCGTCAAGGTAATTGTCCTTGTTGGCAATATTCATAATCTGGTCCATCCAGTCAGCAGGAGCAGGATAAGATGCTGTCTTGTATTCGTCGAGTTTTGCCAGTTGGGCAGCCTTCTTCACAGCGTCGTCCAAAGAACCGATAGCGTCAACCAGTTTGATGCCAAGGGCATCGTTGCCTAACCAGACACGTCCTTGTGCGATTTCCTCTACGGCATCGACAGAGAGTTTACGTCCATCAGCAACACGTTTGCGGAAGAGTTCGTAGCCACGACCGATATACTGGTCGAGCAGTGCCATCTCCTCTTCGTTGAAAGGACGTGCCATGGTACCGAAAGCGGCATGCTTGTTGGTCTTCACCTCGTCAAACTTAATACCCAGTTTGTCGGTCAGCAGTCCGCTGATATCAGGGAACATGCCAAAGATACCAATAGAGCCGGTGATGGTGGTAGGCTCAGAGTAGATGTAATTGGCGGCGCAACTGATATAGTAGCCACCAGAGGCGGCATAGCCACCCATTGAGACCACAACAGGTTTCTTTGCCTTCAGGTTGGTGACTGCATGCCATATCTGCTCAGAGGCATAGGCGGAACCACCGGGAGAGTTGACACGCAATACTACTGCCTTCACGTCATCATCCTCTGCCAGTTTCTCCAAGTCTTTACAGACGGTAGTGGCGACAATACTATGCTCTTGCTGAGTAAGGCTACCCGTCTCGGAGTCAATGATATCACCATATGCATAGTAGATAGCGACTTCCTCTCCTTTCTGCTTCTTGCCTTTGACGTTAATCATATCGGAGAGGGAGAGTTGTTTGATATGGTCATCAGCATCAATCTTCAGGAGTTTCTTGATTTCTCCCTTCACCTCATCGGTGTACATCAGTTTGTCGACCATCTTCATCTTCACCAAGTCGGGCTGGTCGGCAAGGGCGACAAATCGGTCGGCGTAGGCATTCAGGGAGTCAACAGACACCTTGCGGCTCTCAGCCACATCCTTCAGCATCACTTTCCAGATACCAGTCATATAGGCTGTAACCTGCTCACGGTTAGGCTCACTCATGCCGTCAGCGGTCATCATCTCAGGCGCACTCTTGTATTTACCTACCTTGCAGAGTTGATATTTCACACCAAACTTAGCGAGGAGGTCTTTGAGGAACATGGGATTGGCGGCAAGACCATGCCAGTCGACCATACCCTGTGGGTTCAGGTAAATCTTGTCGGCAACAGAACAGATATAGTAAGCGGTCTGGGTGTAACTGTCTCCGTATGCGATAATCCATTTGCCACTCTTCTTGAAGTCGAGCAATGCCTCACGGATGGCATGGGCGGAGGCAGGGGTGTCGATAGAGAAAAGTCCTGACTCGATATAGATGCCCTTGATGTCCTCGTTGTCTTTTGCCTTCTTAATAGAGGTGATGATGTCGTCCAGTCCGAGATTCTCGCTGATTTGTCCGCTCAACAGACCCATGATGTCTTCCTCCGCACGTTCGTTTACCTGTCCTGATAGCATCAGGGTGAATACGGAGTTGCTTTCTACAGGAACAGAAGATGCCGATGAGGCGGCAAGTCCTACTAAGGAAATAACGAATAGGATTCCCATAATAAGGGAAAACACGATAATGCCAGTAACAGTGGCAAACACATACTTGATAAAATCTTTCATAACCTATTTATAATTGACTACATTTTGCAAAGGTACGAATAAGTGAGAAGAAAACCAAATTTTATGGTCTTTTTTTATTTAATATAATCAAGGTATAGTACTTTTTCTGCCAAAGTGTCAGTTAGGAAAGATTGGCACGTTTTTCGCTTCTTTTAGGGCAGAAGTTTCATTTAAAATTTTAAGTATTATGAATATTAAACCATTAGGAGACCGTGTGCTGGTAGTGCCTGCACCGGCAGAAGAGAAGATTGGCGGTATCATTATTCCTGATACGGCAAAGGAGAAACCCCTGCATGGAACCATTAAGGCTGTTGGTCAGGGAACAAAGGATGAGGAGATGATCCTGAAAGCAGGAGACGAGGTGCTCTACGGGAAGTATAGTGGCACTGAACTTGAGTTTGAGGGTGAGAAATATCTGATGATGCGTCAAAGTGACGTACTCGCAGTGATTGAGAAATAATCAGAATATTCAGAATAATCAGATTAATCAGAAAGTATTATGGCAAAAGATATTAAATTCAATATTGAGGCTCGCGACCTGCTGAAGAACGGTGTTGATCAGTTGGCAAACGCAGTGAAGGTAACTTTAGGTCCTAAGGGACGTAATGTTGTGATTGAGAAAAAGTTCGGTGCTCCGCAGATTACCAAGGACGGTGTGACCGTGGCTAAGGAAATCGAGTTGGAGGACAAGTTTGAGAATACTGGTGCTCAACTGGTGAAGAGTGTTGCCTCTAAGACGGGTGATGACGCTGGTGACGGTACGACAACCGCTACTATTCTGACACAGGCCATCGTGACAGAAGGTCTGAAGAATGTGACCGCAGGTGCTAACCCCATGGACTTGAAGCGTGGTATCGACAAGGCAGTGAAGGCTGTCGTTGAGTTTATCAAGGACAATGCGGAGAAGGTGGATGACAACTATGACAAGATTGAGCAGGTTGCCACTGTCTCTGCCAACAATGATGAGGAGATTGGTAAACTGCTTGCCGACGCTATGCGTAAGGTTTCTAAAGATGGTGTCATCACCATTGAGGAGTCTAAGAGCCGTGATACCCACATCGGTGTTGTTGAGGGTATGCAGTTCGACCGTGGCTACCTGTCACCTTACTTTATGACCGATAGTGAGAAAATGGAGTGTGTGATGGAGAATCCATACATCCTCATCTATGATAAGAAGATCTCTAATATCAAGGATTTCCTGCCTATCCTGCAGCCCGCTGCGGAAAGTGGTCGTCCTCTGCTGGTGATTGCTGAGGATGTTGACTCTGAGGCTCTGACTACTTTGGTGGTTAACCGTCTGCGTGGTGGTCTGAAGATTTGCGCAGTGAAGGCTCCTGGCTTCGGTGACCGTCGTAAGGCGATGCTGGAGGATATTGCCATCCTGACAGGTGGCGTTGTCATCAGCGAGGAGAAGGGCTTGAAACTGGAGCAGGCTACTCTTGAGATGCTGGGTACTTGCGACAAGGTGACCGTCTCTAAGGATAACACGACCATTGTCAATGGCGCTGGTGAGAAACAGGCTATCCAGGATCGTATCGCCCAGATCAAGAAGGAGATTGAACTGACAACCTCTTCTTACGACAAGGAGAAACTGCAGGAGCGCCTTGCCAAATTGGCAGGTGGTGTCGCTGTCCTCTATGTCGGTGCCAACAGTGAGGTGGAGATGAAGGAGAAGAAAGACCGTGTGGATGACGCTCTTTGCGCAACACGTGCCGCTATTGAGGAAGGCGTTGTCGCTGGTGGCGGTACTACCTACGTCCGTGCACAGGAGTCATTAGTCAATGTCAAGGGTGCCAATGCTGATGAGCAGACTGGTATCAATATCATCTGCCGTGCCATCGAGGAGCCTCTGCGTCAGATTGCTGTCAATGGTGGTGCTGAGGGTGCCGTTGTCGTACAGAAGGTACGTGAGGGTAAGGGTGACTTCGGTTATAATGCCCGTACTGATGAGTATGAGGACATGCGTAAGGCAGGTATCGTTGATCCTGCAAAGGTTGCACGTGTCGCACTGGAGAATGCTGCATCAATTGCTGGTATGTTCCTGACAACGGAATGTCTGATTGTTGACAAACCGGAAAAGGAGCCTGCTATGCCAATGGGTGGTGCTCCAGGTATGGGTGGCATGATGTAATGTAACGTTTTGTAAACCAGACATATCAAAATGCGAGGGGTTGAGAAATATTTCGGCTCCTCGCATTGATTTAAATCAATTTCTGTATAACTTTTTCAAAGAAATGCTTGTTTTGTGTGCGCAAACTTACTAACTTTGCAATGTCAAAAGGTTAAAGGCAATGACAAGATAATATTAGGATTTAGCAAAATAAAGATATTTTTTTGATTTGTTTTAGTAGATTAGTTTTTAAGTAGTTTGTTTCAAAACCGATTGTCGGGAGACAGTCGGTTTTTTTTATTTCCTTTTCTTTCGTTGGTTTGCGGATAATTTCGTAACTTTGCAAAATAAATATGCATCAGTTACTGAATCTATACAAGCAGTGGAGTGGACAGGAACCTGTGAAAACAGAGCAGTTGCCTGTGGCGGGAAGCAACCGTGTGTATTATCGGATGACGGCACAGGATGGCTCAACGGTAGTCGGTGTGATTGGCACCAGTCGTGATGAGAACCATGCCTTTGTATATCTCTGTCGTCATTTCACCAAGCGACAGTTGCCCGTACCGCATCTGCTTGCCGTGAGCGATGATGAGTTGCGCTATCTTCAGACCGACCTCGGTACGGTGTCTTTGTTTGACGCTATCCGAGGTGGTCGTGAGGCAGGTGGTCGCTATACCCTGAAAGAGCAGGAACTGCTGAAGCGCACCATCCGTGAGTTGCCGAATATCCAGATGCGGGGCGCCAGGGAACTGGACTTCTCGAACTGTTATCCGCAGGCGGAGTTTGACGTGGACTCCGTGCTCTTCGACCTCAATTACTTTAAGTATTGTTTCCTGAAGGCGACAGAACTCGACTTCCATGAGTTGAAGTTAGAGGCAGACTTCCGTCTGCTTGCCAAAGACCTGACGGCAGAGAAATGCGATGCCTTCCTCTATCGTGACTTCCAGGCTCGTAACGTGATGCTCGACCCGAAGGGGTCTCCTTACTTTATCGACTTCCAAGGTGGACGCAAAGGACCTTATTACTATGACCTTGCCTCATTCCTCTGGCAGGCATCAGCGAAATATCCGTATAAATTGCGTCGAGAACTGGTGTATGAATACTATAATGCGCTGAAGCAGTTTACGGAGGTGCCCACGCCCCATCATTTCGTGGCACGTCTGTCACTCTTCGTCCTGTTCCGTATCCTACAGGTGTTAGGTGCATACGGCTTCCGTGGCTATTTCGAGCGAAAGCAGCATTTTATCACATCCATACCTCCTGCTATCCAGAATCTCAGGGAGTTATTAGCCGTCACCAATTTCCCCTATCCCTATCTGATGGCAATACTCCGCAAACTGACGGAGTTACCGCAGTTCCAGCAGATACCGACAACGGCAAGTCGTGCCGACGGTTATAAGACGACAGACCGAAATCCCTATACCCCTCATCCGCAAGACGGACCAGCCACCTTCTCGAAGTATGACGCACAGGGTCCGTTGGTGGTGAAGGTATATAGTTTCTCTTACCGTAAGGGTATCCCAGAGGATGAGAGTGGCAATGGCGGTGGCTATGTGTTCGACTGTCGAAGCACCCACAACCCCGGACGTTACGAGCCGTATAAGCAACTGACGGGATTGGACGAGCCTGTCATCCGCTTCTTGGAGGATGATGGCGAGATACTGACTTTCTTGGAGAGTGTCTATAAACTCGCCGATGCCCACGTGCGCCGTTACATCCAGCGTGGCTTCACCTCCCTGATGTTCTCGTTCGGTTGTACGGGAGGACAGCACCGTAGTGTCTATTCCGCCCAGCACCTTGCCGAGCATATCCATCAGAAGTTCGGCGTGGAGGTGCGCATCTGCCATCGTGAGCAGGACATTACCCAGACCCTTCCTAAACGATGAACTATGAACGCTGAACTGATATGAGACAAGCGATGATCTTTGCCGCAGGATTAGGGACAAGACTGAAGCCCCTGACCGACACGATGCCGAAGGCGTTGGTACCAGTGGGTGGACAGCCGTTGCTATGGCATGTCATCATGAAGTTGAAGACAGCAGGTTTTGAGCGTATCGTCGTCAATGTGCATCATTTAGCCGACCAGATCATCGACTACCTAAAGGTGAATGACAACTTCGGATTGGATATCCGAATCAGTGATGAGCGTGAGCAACTCTTGGAGACGGGTGGTGGCATTAAGAAGGCGATGCCTTTGTTTGATACGGAGAGTCCTATATTGATACATAATGTGGACATCCTCAGCAATCTTGACTTAAAGAGTCTGCCGATGGATACGCCCTTGTTGGTTGTCAGTGAGCGCAAGACGAAGCGTTATCTCCTTTTCGATGACGATATGCGACTGAAAGGTTGGACGAACATTGAGACGGGAGAACTGATTTTGCCCCCTAAGTTAGGGGGCTACAGGGGTCTGAACAAGGCTTCTTCAGACCCCCAACCCCCTAACATAGGGGACTTGCGAAAACTCGCTTTCTCCGGTATCCATGTCTTCCATCCCTCCTTGGCACCCTTGCTGAGTGATTGGCAGGAGCGGTTTCCTATCATGGACTTTTATCTGGGCGCTTGTGCTACCCATCTGATTAAAGGCTACGAGGCGGCAGACCTGCGCCTGTTGGATGTCGGTAAACTCGACACCCTCGATCAAGCGGAGAAATTCATAACTAATAATATATAATGTAACATGCAACAGAAGATTATCATTTTGGACTTTGGTTCACAGACGACCCAGTTGATTGGTCGCCGTGTCCGTGAGTTGGATACCTTCTGCGAGATTCTGCCTTACAATAAGTTCCCGAAGGACGACCCCAGTGTGATTGGTGTTATCCTCAGTGGATCGCCCTATAGTGTCCACGACCCAGAGGCTTTCAAGGTAGACCTGAGCCAGTTTGTAGGCAGACTGCCAGTTCTTGGTATCTGCTATGGCGCTCAGTTTATCTCGCATACCCTTGGTGGTAAGGTGGAGAAAGCGGACTCTCGTGAGTATGGTCGTGCCCATTTGGAGACCATCAACCTCGACAACCCCCTTTTCAAAGGCTTCGAGAAAGGCTCACAGGTATGGATGAGTCATGGTGACACCATCACCGCTATCCCTGATGGTTTTGAGTGCATCGCATCGACAGCGGATGTCAAGTATGCCGCCTATGCCAGCAAGCAACAACCCGTATGGGCTGTCCAGTTCCACCCAGAGGTGTTCCATACCATTCAAGGTACACAACTATTGCGTAACTTCGTAGTGGATATCTGTGGCTCCAAGCAAGACTGGAGTGCTGCTTCTTTTGTCGATACGACCGTCAAGGAACTGAAAGAGCAGATAGGTGACGACCGTGTCATCCTCGGTCTCTCGGGTGGTGTCGACTCCTCTGTCGCTGCTGTCCTCCTCAACAAGGCGATAGGCAAGAACCTCACCTGTATCTTCGTCGACCATGGTATGCTCCGTAAGAACGAGTTCACACAGGTGATGGAGGACTATAAGGTGCTGGGCTTGAATGTGATTGGTGTGGATGCCAGTCAGAAGTTCTTTACTGACCTTGCCGGTGTGACAGAGCCAGAGCAGAAGCGCAAGATTATCGGACGTGACTTCGTAGAGGTGTTCAATGCAGAGGCAAAGAAGATCACTGATGCTAAATGGCTGGCCCAGGGTACCATTTATCCTGACCGTATCGAGTCGCTGAATATCACAGGAAAGGTCATCAAGAGTCATCATAACGTGGGTGGACTGCCTAAGGAGATGAACCTCCAACTCTGTGAGCCGCTGAAATGGCTGTTCAAGGACGAGGTGCGTCGTGTAGGTCGCCAGTTGGGTATGCCTGAGCATCTCATCACCCGTCATCCTTTCCCTGGTCCCGGTCTTGCCGTTCGTATCTTGGGCGACATTACCCCCGAGAAGGTTCGTGTCCTGCAGGATGCCGATGACATCTATATCCGTGGTTTACGGGAGTATGTCGACACCGATGGTGAGACCTTGTATAATAAGATATGGCAGGCAGGTGTCATCCTGTTGAGCACTGTCCGTAGTGTTGGTGTGATGGGAGATGAGCGTACCTATGAGCATCCCGTGGCACTCCGTGCCGTCACCTCTACCGATGCGATGACGGCGGATTGGGCACATCTGCCTTACGATTTCATGGCGAAAGTCTCTAATGAAATTATTAATAAGGTACGTGGAGTCAACCGTGTCTGCTACGATATCTCCTCCAAACCACCCGCAACCATCGAGTGGGAGTAAGACATAACAAACGAGGAAGCGACAATGCTTCCTCGTTTTCTTTTTTCCTCGCCCTCAACAGGGGGAGGTCAGGAGTGGGTGTTTCTCTCAACTTTTTCCTTTGTATCCTTTGGAGTTAGAAATATTATTAGTATCTTTGCATGAGATATTACTACACTGGACGTACATGAATGAAGAAATTCTTTCTTTGTCTGAGGAAGACATCAAATTAAGATATATCACACCAGCCATCATGGCAAAAGGTTGGTCTGTGAATGATATCACGATGGAAACTAAGGTGAAACTGACTGATGGCAAGATTAACCTTAGAGGTAATTTGGTGGCTCGTGGCAAGGCAAAATACGCGGATTACATGCTCTACTATAACAGAGCGAATCCTATTGCCATTGTCGAGGCAAAAGATGCTAACCATAGTGTTAGTTTTGGCATGCAGCAGGCAAAAGAATATTGTGAGATGATGGACGTACCTTTTGCCTTTAGTTCAAATGGTTTCGGATTCCATGAATACGATTTCCTGACTGGTAAGGAGCGTTCTTTCTCCATGGATGAGTTTCCTACGAAAGAAGAACTATATCAAAGATATTTGAGCGAGAGCAATGATGGCGAGGGACTATCAGTAAACGAGTTGAAGGTCATCAACCAACCATACTGCACAGGTCAGGATATCTATCCACCTCGTTACTATCAGCGCAATGCCGTGAATCGTACCGTCGATGCTGTCGCAAGAGGACAAAAGCGTATCTTGTTGGTGATGGCAACAGGAACGGGCAAGACATATACAGCCTTCCAGATAGTCTATCGTCTGATGAAGGCAGGTCTTATCAAGAAGGTGCTGTATCTTGCCGATCGTAATGTGTTGGTCGACCAGTCTATTGAACAAGACTTTAAGCCATTGACAAATACCATCCATAAGGTCAACTATCAGCAAGACAAGAATAACAGACCCACTGCCCATGAGGTTTATTTCTCACTCTATCAGCAATTGATAGGGGAGAATGGCAAACAACAATATAAAGAGTTGTTTAAGCCAGAGTTCTTCGATATGGTGATTGTTGACGAGTGTCATCGTGGTAGTGCCAAGGATGACAGCAACTGGCGTGAGATACTGGAGTATTTCAGTGGTGCCGTACAGTTGGGTATGACCGCTACACCCAAGGAGACACGCTACCAGTCGAACATCACGTACTTCAACGAACCACTCTATTCGTATAGTTTGAAAGAAGGAATTGATGATGGTTTCTTAGCACCTTTCAAGGTTATCAATATCACGACGAACATTGGCGATGAGTGGCGCCCCGCCAAAGGACAGCGTGACATCTTCGGCAACCTGATAGAAGACCGTATCTATAATAACCAGGACTACGACTATAACATCGTCATGGAAGACCGTATCCGTGAGGTCGCCCATGAGATCAGCAATTATCTGAAGGCTACTGACCCCATGGCAAAGACCATCGTCTTCTGTGCCGATGAGGACCATGCCGAGCGTATGCGAGTGGCATTGGTCAACGAGAATGCGGAGATGTGCAAGAAATACCCTGACTATGTGGTACGCATTACTGGCAGCGATACCTACGGACAATCCAAATTGGACTATTTCATCTCTGTCTCTTCCAAGACCCCTGTCATCGCTACCACCAGCAAACTGCTGTCCACTGGTGTTGACTGTAAGATGGTGAAGTTGATCGCCCTCGACCAGCGCATCAACTCCATGACAGAGTTCAAACAGATTGTAGGACGTGGCACTCGAATCCGTGAGAAAGAGGGTAAGACCCATTTCACTATCATGGACTTCCGCAATATCACCCGTCTCTTTGCAGACCCCGAATGGGATGGTCCACTGGAGGTGGACAGTGGCTATATCAAGGACACCCCCAAATCTCAACCCCATCCATTCGACCCACCATTTGCTCCAGAGCCACCATTTGCTGCTGAGCCAAGACCTGTAGTCGCAAAGGACGGTTGTGAAGTGAAGATTATCAACAAAGTGGTTTCTGTCTACGATGCCAATGGTAAGTTGCTTCGTACAGAGAGCATCACAGACTATACACGCAAGAATATCAACGACACTTATGCCAACCTGACTGACTTCATCAATCATTGGAACGCTGCAGAGAAGAAGGCGGAGATCGCCGACTTGATGCGTGAGAACGGTATTGACCTGCAGGCTCTGAAAGAAGACCAGGGGATGGGTGATGTTGATGACTTTGACTTCATCTGCCACATCGCTTATGGCAAGAAGCCTTTGACTCGTAAGGAGCGAGCAGAGAATGTCAAGAAGCGTGATGTGTTCAGCAAGTATGGTGAGGGTGCTCGTAAGGTGTTGGAAGCCCTGCTCGATAAATATGCCAGCGATGGCATCAGCCAGTTGGAGAATCGCAAGGTGCTCAGTCTTGACCCCTTCCGGCAGATGGGTTCTCCTGCCAGCATAGCCAAATTGTTTGGGGGTAACAAGCAGTATTTCGAGGCAGTGAAGGAACTGGAGACCCTGATTTATAACGTAACTGCATAAAAGCAATAGGAAAAGAATATGGCACTGACGAATTTTGTGAAAAGCATTCGTGACATTATGCGTAACGATGCAGGTATCAATGGTGATGCACAACGTATCGAACAGATAGCATGGATGCTCTTCCTGAAAGTATATGACGAGAAGGAAAACGATTGGGAGTTCAACGAAGACAACTACCAGTCGTTCATTCCAGAGAATTGCCGTTGGCGTAACTGGGCCCATGACGAGGGTGATGGTAAGGCGATGACTGCCGACCGTCTGTTGGACTTTGTCAATAACACCCTGTTCCCTACGTTGAAGTCATTGGAGGTAACTCCACAGACTCCTATGCGCAGTGCCATTGTCCGCACTACGTTTCAGGATGCCAATCAGTATATGAAGGATGGCGTGCTGTTACGTCAGGTCATCAATGTCATCGACAGCCTTGACCTGAGCAGTTACGAGGAGAGTCATGCCTTTGGTGAGATCTACGAGAGTATCTTGAAAGAGATGCAGTCGGCAGGTACGGCTGGTGAGTTCTACACCCCTCGTGCCTTGACAGACTTCATGGCTGAGATCGTACAACCCAGAGTGGGGGAACACATGGCAGACTTCGCCTGTGGCACTGGCGGTTTCCTGACTTCTTGGCTGAAGGCACTCGAACGTGAGGTGCATACGGCAGAGGATCGTGAGCAGTACGCTCAGTCCATCTATGGTATCGAGAAGAAGCAGTTCCCTTACATGCTGTGTGTCACTAACATGTTGTTGCATGATATTGAGATGCCTCATGTCTATCATGACAACTCGTTGGCAAAAGACGTATTGAACTATACTGACGATGACAAGTTTAATGTCATCCTGATGAATCCACCATACGGAGGCAACGAGAAGAACGACATCAAGCGACACTTCCCCTCAGACCTCTCATCCAGTGAGACAGCCGACTTGTTTATGGTGGTCATCATGTATCGGCTGGCACAGGACGGACGTGCTGCCGTCATCCTGCCAGACGGTTTCCTGTTTGGTACGGATGGTGCTAAACTCGCCATCAAGCAGAAACTGCTCAGAGAGTTCAACCTGCATACCGTCATCCGTCTGCCAGGCAGTATCTTCGCACCCTATACCTCGATAGCCACCAACATCCTGTTCTTTGATAATACAAAGGCAGAGGGAGCCGCTGAGGGTTTCTCTACCAAAGAGACGTGGTTCTATCGTATGGATATGCCAGAGGGCTACAAACATTTCTCGAAGACTAAGCCCATGCTGTTGCAGCACTGCCAGCCCATCCGTGACTGGTGGAACAATCGCAAGGAGATAGTCGATGCGGAGACAGGGGATGAGAAGTCACGTTGCTTCACAGCCCAGCAACTGATAGACCTTGGTTGTAACCTCGACCAGTGTAAGTTCCCAAAGGAAGAGGAAGAAGTGCTGCGCCCAGAAGAATTACTCAAGCAGTATCACGAGCAGCGTACTGCTCTCGACACGAAGATAGACGCACAACTTCGTGAGATAGAAAACATTCTTGGAATTAATATAAACTAAAATATTTATAACTATGACTAAAAGACAAATTATCAAACTATTTGAGGAGCGTAAAGTTCGTACAGTTTGGGATGATCAGGAAGAGAAGTGGTACTTCTCTATTGTGGATGTTTGTGGAGTGTTGACTGATAGTAAGGATGCACTAACAGCACGAAAGTACTGGAACAAACTGAAACAACGTTTGAAAGAAGAAGGAAATGAAACGGTGACAAATTGTCACCAGTTGAAAATGAAAGCGGCAGACGGTAAGATGCGACTAACGGATGTCGCTGATACTGAGCAACTTTTCCGTATCATCCAGTCCATCCCGTCACCTAAGGCAGAGCCTTTCAAGCAATGGATGGCACAGGTGGCAAGCCTGCGTCTTGACCAGATGCAAGATCCGGAACTGAGCATTGATCAGGCTATCATCGACTATAAACGCTTAGGCTATAGTGACGCATGGATCAACCAGCGCATCAAGTCGATAGAAGTGCGAAAAGAACTCACTGACGAGTGGAAACGCACTGGTGTCAAAGAGGGGATGGAATATGCCTCGCTGACAGATATCATCACCCGTGAGTGGAGTGGCTTCACCACCAAGCAGTACAAGCACTATAAGGGTTTGAAGAAAGAAAACCTTCGTGACAATATGACAAATCTGGAAATCGCCCTCAATATTCTTGCAGAGGCATCTGCCACAGAGATTTCTAAAGACCGTAATCCTAATGGCTACAATGCTCAGACGCAAGTAGCGAAAGAGGGTGGCAGCGTAGCGAAGGCTGCACGTAAACAACTGGAGAGCAAACTTGGACGCAGCGTGATTACCAAGGATAAGGCAAGTGACTATCTGTTACCAGAAAAGAACGAACAAGAAGACTAAAATAATGAACGCACAACAGTTAAGAAACTCCATATTACAAGAAGCCATCGAAGGTCGTTTAGTTCCTCAAGACCCCAATGACGAGCCAGCCAGCGTATTGCTGGAACGTATTCGTGAGGAAAAACGTAGGCTGGTGAAAGAAGGGAAACTCAAAAAGAAAGACCTCGAAGAGAAACCCATCTCAGAGGACGAAAAACCGTTTGACATTCCTGAGAGTTGGGAGTAAGACATAACAAACGAGGAAGCGACAATGCTTCCTCGTTTTCTTTTTTCCTCGCCCTCAACAGGGGAAGTAAGGAGAGAGTCTTCCGTAACTTTTTCTTTTAAATCTTTTTGGAGTTATAGAAATTATTCGTACCTTTGCAACGTCTTTACTTCAGAAGTCTCAGGTATAAGGTCGAAGATCTATAAAGGCCGAAGCGGATGGGGTGGGCACTTATTTATAAGGAAGCGTTATCTTACGCTTTGTCTTTTGACAGCTGGAATCTGGCAGTTCCAAAACTAATCGTCAAATGCAAAGCAACGGGTGATGCTCATTAATATGTAATACGTGTATTTACATATTGCGTGGGCTTCGGCGTTGCTCGTCACTGACGATTAGGGCGATGCCAGAGCCTCAGCTGTGGGACGAGTAACAAGGATTGACTCCCACGCTTTTTTTAATAAGTAATCATAATTATTTAATAAACTGTTAGGGAGTGGCAGTTTACATATAACATTGTGATGAGACAAAGATTTTGTACATTCCTGCTCCTATTATTTTTCATAGTTCAGGGGATTTTCGCACAACAAGTAATGAGTAATGACGACATGCTATTACCTGCAAAAGCAAAAGGTGATGCCAATGGAGATCGTGTTTTAAATGCTACCGACATCGTATATATTATCAATGCCATGAATGGAAGCATTTTAGAAGGTTATAATGAAGATGCAGCAGACGTAAATGGTGATGGAGTTGTTGATGGAAAAGATGTAGAGTTGACAAGAAATATTATCTTTGGAAAGCCATCTGAAGAATCAAATGATTGGAGTAATAGGAGTTCAATTATTATTCCTACTCAACCTTCTTGTGCATTAGTAAATATAACAGGTATCAGTTCAATGCCTACAGCAAAAGGAACTGATGCACATGCATGGATGGAAGTTTGGGATAATGGTATATATTTTAAAAAAAGAGTTATTGTTGACTTGAATGGAGATTCTTCCATCGCCAAGGAAAAAAAGAATTTTTCTGCAGATTTCTGTGAGGATGAATGGGTAGGAGATAAAACAACCGACATTAAAATAGGCAATTGGGTAACGCAAGACGGATTTCACTTCAAAGCCAACTATACTAGTATTACAAAGGGTGAATGCCCTGTTAACTACAAACTGTATGACAAATTTAGAGAAACCAAACCTTTGACGCATCATGCTCCATTTATGGATTATTATTCCGAAGAAAAGATCATAGAGATATTTAATAGTGATGATGAAGAAAAAAAAGAAGCGTTTTCTGCAAGATGTTATCCTGATGGATTCCCATGTGTTGTTTATCTGAATGATCAGTTCTATGGAATCTTCAGTTGGCAGTTGAAAAAGCATCGTGATAACTTTAATATGGATAGAAATGATGTTAATAATATTCATTTGGATGGAGGAACTTTAGGCGCTGAAGATATATGGCAAGGAACTATCAAGTGGAGCAATTTTGAGGTAAGAAATCCTAAACCAAAGAAAAGCAAATGGACACTGATGTGTCAAGATGGTTCAAAATATGACGGTGATAAACCGAAAGAACTCATGGGGACTGATTCTGAACATTATGACAGTGATAATATAAATTGTGTAAATTCTGCTAAAACCAAAGATAATATCATTGCTTTAAGCAACTATATGAGTGAAATTGCGACATATGAAACTTCTTATAAAAACACTTCTGATGCTGATAATAAGTCAGTAGCATTATCTTTACTAAAAAAGGAAATAGAAAAGAGATTCTCAATGGAGTGGATGATTGATTATCTAATACTTCAGGTCTTTATACAAAATGGTGATTGCGTTAGAAAAAATTGGCAGTGGACTACATGGGGAGAGATTGATGGGAAAGTTAGATGGAATGCTAATCCCTACGACTTGGATCATGCGTATGGTGTATTAGCAACAACAGCGTTTACATTAAGTAATCCTGGAAAGCCAACCTATGGAAAAGGTAGCAATACACCAGCAAGATATGTATGGGACTATTATTTCGACGATATGAAAACGAGGTATGCTGAATTAAGAAATGCTGGCGTTATTTCCTATGAAACAGTATGGGGACTGATAGAGGACTGGACTAATAGGGTTGGTGCTGCTAATTATGAAAGAGAGAAAGCAAAATGGCCTGATATGCCTTGTGACAGAGAATCTTATATTTCTGATAATTGGGTGTGGACAGGAAGTTCTTACATTTCATATTTTGATGGAGCAAACACAAATGGCTGGGCAAAAACTAAGACATTTGCTTCAGGTGTATATACCAAATACAATTACAGGTGTTATCAATCACTTCAAGACAATAACATCGGGCATATTCCTGACGAAGATAATTCTGTATGGTGGAAAGATGTGACAATTAAACCAGGTACTTATAAGCAAGGGGATGAAATCTTTGATGGACGTTGCAATTTTTACAAATTCCGTGCTTTGACAGATATTACAGTAAGTGAAGATGATTCCAATAATGACAGACAAGACCACTTGATTGGAGCACCTTTTGAGAAATTTTATTCAAAATATCTTTATGAGGGAGGTGTACATGATAGTTTGGAAAGAATAGAACAATGGATAAAAGATAAAATAACTCTCATGGACGAACAAATGGGCTATAATGGAAATTAGTTCAAAATAGATAATATAAGCATTAATATTCTTTTAAAGATTAAGATTCTATGAAGAAAAAGGGTTTTGTTTTAATGACTGAATTAATGTTCTCTGTGCTGTTATCTGCACAATCAGATGTATTTTCAGCGCAAGATGTCACAATGCTATCTGGTGAATTAGATTTGATGGAGGTGTCGCTAAAGAATAGTTCAAATAGTTACACAGCATTTCAGTTTGATGTGGAAGTACCAGAAGGCATAGAATTTGCAACTGATGAAAATGGTAATTATTTAGCAACCTTAAGTGATCTGCGATCTAATAATCATGATATCTATGTAGGAAAGATGGGGACTAATAATTATCGATTCCTTTCCTATTCAATGGCCAACGACGATTTTAGAGACTCTGATGGGATTTTATTATCCGTTACACTTAAAACTGATGAAAATATGGCGACAGGAATTAATACTGTTTACCTAAAAGATGCGCTGTTGGTAACAAATAGCGGTAAAGATTTTTCGATGGAGTCAGTTCCTATTACAGTCTATGTTACTTATGTGGGAGATCTACCAATTAAAAAGGAGGTTACTGGAGATAATGCAGGTAATTGGACGACTTATTATAATGGCACTGGTAGCAATCTGCAAGCAGACGAAAATACAATAGTGTATGAGGCCAAAATTAATGATGGAAAGGTTATTTTAACAGAAGTAAGTTCTAGAATAATTAATGATGGCGCAGCGGTTATATTGAAATCTGTAGATACCGGTCTTATCAGTATGAATATTACATCGTCAAGTGCAATTTACATTGACAATCAACTTCAAGGTAGCAATAGTGATGTGGTGCAAGATGGTGTGTCATCATATTATGGATTTGCAGATAAAACTAATGGCTTGGGATTTTATATTATCAATACGACTGTCAACATTCCTGCAAGGAAGGCTTTCTTGAAAGTGTCAGATGCAGAAACCCATGATTTCTATGGCTTAGGCACAGATAGCGGAACAACAAGAATAGACCATATCAAGGACACACCTGAAAGAATATATTATAATCTCTCAGGACACCGTGTGATGAACACAAACAAAGGAATATTTATTGTGAATGGTAAGAAAGTATTAATCAAATAAAAGAAAGATAGTATGGAGAAATATATCGTACCGGAGATGGTAGTTATAGAAATGGATCTAAAGTTACTGTTGTTAGGCTCACCTTATCAAGTCATATTAAATAATGATGATAAAATTATAAGTATTGAAGAATTTATTTAGTTGAATAGTTACCTTTTTGACACACTCTTATAACAAAACGAGGTTATAAATGCTCCACTTTAGAAAGAGTACTATTTCCCAAAAACTTTAAAAATGGCTGGCAGAGCAATGACTTTGCCAGTCGTCTTTCTATCTCCATAATTTCAAAAACAAAATAATCCTGCTATCCCTGCTACAATGGGGCTGAAATGCCGATGTATAAAGGGCGGAGCCTGTAGCACGATTGGGATTTATCCTGCTACAATGGTGCTACAACCCTGCTACAAAAACAAAAAATCTCCCTATCGCACTACCCAAATGGTTCAAATGCCGATGCACAGAGGGATTGCGGGTAGTGAGATTGCCTTAAAATCTCACTACCATCTCCCTACCCAGACAGCGACTGTTTTTTGAGCGGTTTGTTTTCGGCTGTAGGCGTTCAGTTGTTTGGCTGGAGCCGTTCAGTTGTTTGGCTATAGGCGAACGGTTGAAAGGATGCTTCTAACTCCCTCGAAGGACGGCACTAATACCCCATCAGTAGTAATCTGTTACCCCTAAACAAGGCATCCCCATCATCGATCGGAGGCATCGGTATACTTTACGCCTTGAACACAATCATGTCAGCGAGTTGCAGGAAGTAGTCGTTCGACCAGATGTCGAGTTCTTGTGGGTTGATGACATAGCCTAAGACATCCTCCTTGACAAGGTTTATGTCTGTGTTTGCCAGTTTCTCACGCAGAAGGTGCAAGAATGTTTCCTTATCTATATCATCACCATTAAACTCACGAATACGTTCCTGTAGATGTTGGAAGTCGAGGGGAACCCTATGGCGAACATACCATTCGAAGTCGTACCAGTCACGCCCCTTGACTCGGCGCTGCCATGCACGGTAAACAAGCGCATGCATCTTACCTGCGTAGAGGTCGGGAAGGGTAACGCAGCGTACATTGAAAGAATAGGGCTGTATCAGTAGTTTCTGCTCTGTGTCAAACAATAGGGGCGGATCGGTGTCGAGTTCAATCTTGACCTTAGTCTTCTTTTTTGTCTGGAACTTGATATCGTAAGCCTCTGTGTTCTCCTTGAGGAATGCCGATTCCACCCGACCGAAGATCTTCTTATCCTTCTTGACAATCTCTATCTCGTGTCCAGACAAATGAAACTCTTCGATGATGGCAGGGAAAAAGTTCTCAATATGAATATCGTCTCGCTTTTCTGTCAGTGAGAAATCCATATCCTCAGAAAAGCGAGGCAATTGATGGAAGATTCTGAGGCAAGTGCCACCATAGAATGCCGCATGCTTGAAGAATCCTCCACGATGAAGTCCTGCGAGGGCGATTTGCTGCATGACTTCCTGCTCAATGTTGGGAGTAGCCGTTCCATGTCTCTCCGTGTATTCGGCTACCATTCTTTCATATATAGTCATAATTGCTTGATAATCTTAATAAGGTTGTTCAATATTTCTGTCTTACGACCTGCTTGAGCACATTGCTCAATGATGGTGATGTCAAAGTCTTTCAATGCATCAGTGTCAAAGCGGATGTCCTCCTCTAAATATTGCCATAGACCACGAACAGACTGTTGGGGCAGATAGCGGTCGTGTATGATGGTGTCACATAGGGCTTTCTCTGGTGTTGCTATTAGATAGAAGATACTGTCTTCTTCCGTGGAAGTGACACCAAGGGGGAAATACCGCTGGGTGACCTGTTTATAACTGAAATTGCCTAAGGGGTTATAGAATGACCTGGAGCGTTTGGTAGTGATGGAGGTCACAGTGTGAACACGTTCGGGAATCAGCCCGTAATAGCGGAGTGCCCATTGAAGCGACACATAAGATGGTCCGTAGATGTGATTGGCACAGAGAGGAGCACTAATTGGCTTACCACTGACCTCTGGGCTTACGACATATAGACCACGCTTGAGGCGGATGAGTTGTCCGTCTTTCTCTAATGCGCGTATCTTCTCAACAGGATCTGCGAGGTGAGGAAAACAGGAAGCGATAGTACCTGTTAACGCGGGAATATTGCCCAGTTGAATTAAAGGATTGGTCTTCATTCTATAGATTTTGGGTGCAAATATAATAAAATTCGAACAGAAAACCAAAAAAAACTTGGTTTTCTGTGCGAATTTTTAAAAGTATTACGTACTACTCCTCCACAATCTCCTTCGCTCTTGCCAGTGCGAGGTCGATGTGGTTGCAGATGTTCTCCTCGCCCAAGAGGTCGTTGAAGTTGTTGCGCTTCAGGACGCTCTCCACTTTCTCGTTGACACCCGAGAGGACGACGGTGATGCCCTCTTTCTGACTCATCAAGCACATGTTTTCAAGGTTGTGCAGACCTGTGGAGTCGATGAAGGGAACCTTACGCATTCGGATGATACGAACCTTCGGACGGTTGCCGTAGCGTGCCATGATATCCTCGAAGCGGTTGCCGGCTCCGAAGAAGTAAGGACCATTGATCTCGTAGACCTCCACGCCCTTCGGGATGGTGAGATGCTCCAGGTTGCCAGCCTCCATGTCCGCATCCTCGTTCAGGTCGATTTCGTTGAGAACGGCATGTACCTCAGTAGTCTCAGCCATACGGCGCATGAAGAGCAGACAGGCGCAGATGAGTCCGAACTCGATGGCGACGGTAAGGTCGAAGATGATTGTGAGGAAGAATGTCAGCAGCAATACGGTGATATCGCTCTTCGGGTTGCGCAGCATGGCAAGGAAGGAGCGCCAGCCACTCATGCCGTAGGCGACGACGACCAGTACACCAGCCAAGCATGCCATGGGGATGTACTGTGCTAATGGCATAAGGAACAGGAAGATGAGCAACAGCACGGCGGCATGGATGATGCCAGCCACAGGCGTGCGTCCTCCGTTGTTGATATTCGTCATGGTACGGGCAATGGCACCAGTGGCGGGGATTCCGCCGAAGAGGGGAGAGGCGATATTGGCAATACCCTGTCCGATGAGTTCTGTGTTCGAGTTATGATGGTCGCCGATGACACCGTCAGCCACGGTGGCGGATAGCAATGACTCGATGGCTCCCAGCACGGCAATAGTGACGGCAGGACCTACCAGTCGCTTGATGGTCTCCCATGAGAGGGAGGGGACGACAGCCTCGGGCAGTTGGGAGTTGATGCTGAAGCGGTCGCCGATGGTCTCGATAGAGGTCACACCCGCATACTGTTTCAGCAACAGGGCGGCGATCGTGATGATGATGATTGCCACCAGGGAGCCGGGTACCTTCTTCGAGAAGCGGGGCATGATGGCGATGATGATGACGCTGGCGATACCCATGACGGCACTCCAGCAGTCGATATTCCCTAAATTGGAGATATAGGCAATCCATTTCTCTATGAAATCGGTGGGCACTACGTCCATCTGCATGCCTAACAGGTCTTTGATCTGGGTGGTGAAGATGGTGACGGCGATACCACTGGTGAAGCCGACCACGATAGGATAGGGGATATACTTGATGATGGTGCCTAAGCGGAGCACGCCCAACAGGATGAGGAACACACCGGCCATCAGGGTGGCGATGGTCAGTCCCTGCATGCCATATTGCTGGATGATGCCATAGACAATGACGATGAACGCACCCGTCGGTCCGCCAATCTGTACCTTACTGCCACCAAACAGCGAGATCATAAGACCAGCCACGATGGCGGTGATAATACCCTTCTCTGGTGACACGCCACTGGCAATACCAAAAGCAATGGCAAGAGGAAGTGCCACGATACCCACGATGACACCCGCCATGAGGTCTGCCATGAAAGTCTTCTTGTCGTAATTCTTCATTGCCGAGAACATCTTCGGCTTGAAATCTAAAGTCTTTACCATTTATCTTATCATTCTGAAAACGGGTGCGAAATTACAAAAAAAATATAAGGTGGCAAACAGTTACCACCTTATATTATATATAATAAGCGTTTTCTTGACTTATTTCTGCTTCAGCAGGTCGCGGATCTCAGCCAGCAACTCCTCCTGTGTAGG
>FLNX01001826.1_pt1 | contig 32066 bp, 26 predicted proteins | sample 1140341 | NCBI WGS metagenome assembly FLNX01 (sample SAMEA3878208, study PRJEB12797) | bioreactor metagenome | biome: Moose rumen | place: Sweden | collected 2011-10 | reverse complement strand
GGAACTTGAACGGATCATCAAGCTCAGTGGCATTGGCCTGAGTGTTGACAAGGTAATTGACATCGCTAAGACCATCATCAGCATTGACATCAAGACGGACGGGGTTGCAGGTACTGCGAGAAGGACACTATTCCTGACAGGGGAGCAGAAGAAAATCCAGCCGCTTTTCGACTTAGAGAAACTCATGACGCATTTTGGGTGACGCATCGACGAAGTCAGGAAGAGAACTGGAAGTTAATTCTTTCAGTTCTTTTTGTCTGAGCAGCTGACATTCCTGTAGGTTGGTTGTAAAGAAATAACGGGATTCATGTAACATCCCTCACGCACGCGTAGAAGTTTAATTTGACGGAAAAAACGCAAAGGTTGTGACTATCGGCATCAAATGCACTGGGAGGGATCCGGGAATGCTACCCTAAGGGATATATAACGTAATGTTAAGTAGAGTTGATATGTAACCTGCGTGGCATCTGGGCGTATTGATTTCGTGGCTAAGAAAAAACTATTAAATTTTGTGCGTTTATGGAATTTGACTATCTTTGTAGCGCGATTATGCAATGATAGAGGATATGACAGCAATGAACATGCGCAGATACCCTATTGGGGTTCAGACTTTTTCTGAGATAATCAGAGGAGAATTCATATATGTAGATAAGACTGATCTTATCTGGGATGTAACTAAGGAAAGCAAATATGTTTTCCTGAGCCGACCACGCAGGTTTGGAAAATCGCTTCTGTCTTCCACATTGCGAGCCTACTTTGAGGGGCGAAAGGACTTGTTTGAAGGACTGAAGATCATGCAGTTGGAAAAGCAGTGGACTGAGTATCCGGTTATTCATGTAGATTTGAGCGTATGCAAAGGTATGGCTGATGGTATGGAATTGCGACGTAAGATCATGCTACTGCTGAAAACATACGCCGAAAGCTATGGGGGTGATGATGACGAGACTACTCCAGGCGGCATGCTTGCGGGGGTGATAAAACGAGCATGGCAAAAGACAGGCAGACAGACTGTGGTTATCATTGATGAGTATGATGCCCCACTGCTTGACGTGTTACATACGGATGAGATGCTCTCAGAGATGCGGCAGGTGATGCAGGAGTTTTACTCACCACTAAAGGCAAGTGATCCATACCTGCGATTTTGCTTCATCACTGGTATCACGAAGTTTTCGCAACTAAGTATCTTCTCAACCATCAACAACTTGAAGAATATAACGATGCTGCCAAAGTTTTCCGCAATCTGCGGCTTCACGGAGCAGGAGGTCAAGGAGGTCTTTGCTGAGGATATACGCAGTATGGCTGAGTACCAGGAATATTCGCCCGAGGAGATGTTCCAGAGAATAAAGGCACGTTATGACGGCTATCACTTCGCGTACAGCTCGGAAGACATATACAACCCGTTTAGTCTGCTTAACGCTTTCGCCGACAAGGAACTGGATAACTACTGGTTTGCTACAGGTACACCATCATTCCTAATCAAACAGCTGCAGGACTTCCGTACAGACATCACGGCAATGGATGACATAGAGGTGCCCTCGTATGCATTCGACAAGCCAACGGAAGCTATAACCACAGCTCTTCCCTTGCTATATCAAAGCGGATACCTTACAATAAAGGGGTATGACAAGGAGTCGCAGCTTTACAAGCTCGCCATTCCCAATCAAGAGGTTCGCACTGGATTTACAGAGGGACTGATGCCAACATATACAGGAATGGAAGGCTACGAAGTGCAGACTGGGTTTGCACTGAAGTTCTGGAGAGCGCTGAAAAAGGACGATGTCGAACAGGCAATGCAGGAGTTGCAAACCTATCTTGAAGGTATTCCTTACGTGGAGGGATTCAAGAAAAAACTTGATAACGTGTCATCCGTTGAGAGATTTTATGAATATACGCTCTATCTGATATTCTCAATGCTCAATGTGTATGTCCGTACTCAGGTAAAATGCCGTGGAGGACGGATTGATATGGTGGTACTGATGCCGACAACCACATACGTATTTGAGTTGAAGACAACGGGTACGGCACAAGAAGCCTTAGCGCAGATAGACGACCGTGGTTATGGCATTGCATACCAAACCGAAGGACGCAAGGTGGTAAAGGCAGGCATGCTATTCAACATAGAGAAACGCACATTGGAGGACTGGGCAATAGAAAGCTAAAGCATAGAAACTTGTAAAAATCAATACAAAATGAATTAAAAATACGAGGGGCGGTTCTTATAAAACCGCCCCTCGTATTTTTTCTATAATGTATTGAACCTGCTCATCCGTGACCCATGGACCGCTGGGGAGGCACAGCCCTTTGTGGAAAAGGTCTTCACTGACACCATTAGTGTAGGCTGGCGAATTCTTATAAACTGGTTGCTTATGCATAGGTTTCCATAGTGGTCTTGACTCAATATTAGCTGCGTCAAGCGCAAGACGTAATGCCTCGACATTTCTGTTTGGCTCGCAGGTGGTATGGATGTCACCGCCACCATGGACAACACCAGCAGCACCACCTACGGCTCCTGTTATTGCCGTCTGGTATGCCTTTTCCTCACCTTTTATTCGGAGGTCCTTATCTAAGACGATTGTTGAGAGCCAATAGTTTGACTTATAGCGTCCGTCACAATCTGGTTCAGCATGGTAGGTTATACCATCAATATCCTTGAATGCTTTCTCGTATAGGCTGGCTATATGACGGTGATGAGCAATATGCTCGTTGAGGACAGTCATCTGCCCACGACCTATTCCGGCACAAATATTCGACAAGCGATAGTTATAGCCAATCTTCTCATGTTGATAATAAGGATATGCCTCGCGTGCTTGAGTGGCATAGAACAAGATACGTTTCTTTGACTCCTCATCTGGGCAGATCAACGCGCCACCACCAGATGTGGTGATAATCTTGTTGCCATTGAAACTAAGGATGCCATACTTGCCAAATGTTCCACATACCTGTCCATCATAGCGTGAGCCGAAACCTTCCGCTGCATCTTCAACAACAGGAATATCATACTGGTTGGCAATCTCCATAATCTCATGAATCTTGGCAGGCATTCCATATAAATATACAGGGATGATAGCTTTTGGCTTTTTACCTGTTTTCGTAATGCGATCCTCAATGGCTACCTTTAATAGCTGTGGATCCATGTTCCAAGTGTCAGGCTCTGAGTCAATGAAGACCGATGTTGCACCTTGATATGTAACAGGATGGCTGCTGGCACAGAATGTGAAACTCTGGCAGATGACCTCATCGCCAGGGGTAACACCTAAGTCAACAAGTGCCAAGTGAACGGCTGAAGTGCCGGAACATAATGCGACAACTTGCTTGTTCTCACCAACAAACTCACGTAAGTCATTCTCAAAGGCATTTACATTCGGTCCCAACGGAACGACCCAGTTAGTGTCGAATGCTTCCTGAATGTATTTCATCTCGTTGCCACTCATGTGGGCAAGACAGAGGTAAATCTTATCCATATATTACTTATAATACTTTTCTTCTGCAAAGGTAATAAATTTAAAGTAAAAAGTTTGTAAGTAAGATAATAAATGTTTATTTTTGCAGAAGAATTTGAGAATATTTCATTAATAAGAGAGAATATAATGAGATTCCTACGTAAGTTGTTAGACTGGTATTTCACCAAGAACGCACTGCCGTATTGGATGATATTGCTGGTTGATTTGTTGATATGCTATATATCAGGTATACTTGTATTCTGGCTATATTACCGTGGTGCGGTGACGCTGGGTAACATTAGTCTGTTGTCAAGGACAATCCTCGTATACATGATATTCAACCTGATAGGCTTCAAGGTATTCAGGACATATTCAGGGATAATACGTTATTCCTCCTTCGTAGACCTGCAACGGGTAGGCATGGCGATGGCTCTGTCGTGTGCTATTGCAGAGATTATTCACTACTTCTTGTTTTCCGTACATCAGCAATGGGGATTCGTACCTTTACAGGGCAGGCAGATCTTCCTAATGTATGTTGTCGCTACAATCCTTATGTGGGCTATGCGTGTTCTTGTAAAGACACTATATGATGTCTCTTTCAGTTCTGAAAAAGGATTACGCACATTTATATATGGTGTCAAGGATGGGGGTATCGGTCTTGCTAAGAATATACGTAATGCGAAGCCTACGCGATTCTATCTAAAAGGCTTTATTACCCATGAGCCTGGTTATGGTGGCAGAATACTTATGGGCGAGAAGGTATATGAGGCCGATGACAAGCTGGCAACAATACTTCAGCGTCAGGGTATCGAGGCGGTTTTGGTGTCTCCTGTGCAAAACGAGCGTTTCCGTGAGGATGAGAAGTTGCAGACTTTATTGATAGAGAACGGCATTAAGATATTTATGTCCTCAAAGACGCGTGAGATAGACCCAGAGAACATTGATGCTATTGATGATGAACGATATAACTCCTCGGAATTGAAAGAGGTAAGTGTTAAGGACCTGTTACCACGTGAGCAGATAGATGTTGACATGAACTCCATAGGCGAACTGCTACGTGGCAAAAAGATAATGATTACAGGCTCTGCAGGAAGTATCGGCAGTGAGATGGTTCGTCAGATTGCAATATATAATCCAAAGGAGCTTATTCTGATAGACCAGGCAGAGACCCCGCAGCATGACATCCGTCTGATGATGCAGAAAGAGTGGCCAGACATTAAGGCTCAAGTTTTCATGGCTTCTATAGCGAATGCTGATCGAATGGAGGCGTTATTCAGTAATTACCGTCCAGACTATGTCTTCCATGCCGCTGCATATAAGCATGTGCCGATGATGGAGGATAACCCAAGTGAGAGTGTATACAATAATGTATATGGTACTAAGGTTATAGCAGATTTGAGTGTGAAGTATGGTGTCAAGAAATTTGTGATGATCTCCACCGACAAAGCTGTTAATCCAACAAATGTAATGGGGTGCTCAAAGCGTATTTGTGAAATATATATCCAGTCGTTGAACAACGTTAAAAACGGGACAGGGAACACCCAGTTCGTGACCACACGATTTGGTAACGTGCTGGGTAGTAATGGTAGTGTCATACCGTTGTTTGAAAGGCAGATAAAGGCAGGCGGTCCGGTTACAGTTACAGATCCAAATATCATACGTTTCTTCATGCTTATACCAGAGGCATGTAAGCTTGTCTTAGAGGCTGGTACGCACGGCAAGGGAGGTGAGATATTTGTTTTCGACATGGGTAAGCCTGTACGTATCGCTGATTTGGCGAAGCGTATGATTCTTCTCAGTGGCGCAAAGGATGTGAAGATTGAGTATACAGGGCTTCGTGAAGGGGAGAAACTATATGAGGAAGTCTTGTCAAATGCAGAAGACACCCTTCCGAGCTTCCATGAGAAGATTCGTGTAGCTAAGGTTCGTGAATACGACTATGGACAGGTCGTTGATGATATCAATGAGCTGATAGAGATTTCACATACCTATGATGACATGAAAATTGTCGCAAAGATGAAAGAGATGGTGCCTGAGTATAAGTCGAATAACTCAAGATTCTCTGTATTGGACAAAGCATGAGAGATATTGGACAGAGCAGCCGTTATCTGGAATTCCTTAGATATTCCTTAGATACCACCAAGCCTGTTCCTGACCTTAAGGGAATGGATTGGAAAGGTTTGTATGACTTTGGTATGAAACAGTCAATTGTGGGTGTGCTCTATCAAGGTCTTCAAACGGTTAAAGACCCGTCTGTCCGTCCTGACAAATATACAATTATAGAATGGTTTGCTACGGTAAGGCAGCTCCATGAGGACAACAAACAGCTGAATCGTGATAGTCTTAAGGTTACTTATTCGCTATATCAGGAAGCAAAGATAAAAGCGTGTGTCTTGAAAGGTCAGGGTAATGCTTTGATGTATCCCGATCCATTCCTGAGGACACCAGGAGATATAGACCTTTGGACAAATCAAGACACCATGCCACTTCTACGGTTTGTCAAGAATAAGTTTCCTGATGCAAACATTGAATATCACCATGTAGACTACCCAATATTTATGAAGAGTCATGTGGAGATACATCTCACACCGTCATTCATGGGTAATTTGTTTTATGAATACCGTCTTCGCAAGTATTTCAGGACGCATAGGGCAGAGCAATTCAAAAATCTTGTTGACGTGCCTGAGGAGACGGGAAAGATATGTGTGCCCACAGACAGTTTCAATCGTATATTCCAATTGTCACATGTGATGCATCATTTCTTTTTTGAAGGGGTGGGTTTCCGACAAGTGATAGATTATTATTATCTCTTACGCAAAGGCTTTACCGATGAGGAACGCCGGGAAGATGTGGCAACGCTAAAGCATGTAAATATGTATAAGTTTGCTGCGGGACTGATGTGGGTGTTACATGAAGTGCTTGGACTCGATGAGCAATACCTGCTTATGCCACCCAACAAGAAAGTAGGGCAATTGTTATTAGATGAAATCCTGAAGGCAGGCAACTTCGGATTTCATGATGACCGTTATAACTTTAAAGGGAAATCGCTCTTCAAGCAATATCTGTTGGAGGTATATAGGAATCTGCATTATGCATGGCTATTTCCAAGCGAGACAATATGGGGACGTCCCATAAGCCGCTTTTGGCATGCAGCATATAAATGGTGGATAAGGAAAACGCTGGTGAAGGGTTAGAAACCCCACCAGCGTTTTTTCTTTTTAGTATCGACAACCCCTTCTCCTGTATAGGCATGTTGGTCGGGATTAGAATAACGTGTGAAGGTATGTCCGGACTTAATCATCTGATAGATCTCACCCCAATCAGGTAAACCGCCTATCTGGCGGTCGTCAATAAAGAGATCAGCCTTGATTTTACGGGAATAGTTCTCGTTGCTGTGCTTGCCATTCTCCTCTGGGTAGTCCTTGTTTACAGCCCAGAATTCCACTCCACGTTTCTTGCACCATTCTAATGCATCCTGTAACAATCCAGCCTCCCGGCATGTCCATAGGATTAGTCGGTGTCGGTCGTTTGTTAACATCTTAAGGGTATCGGTGGCGAAAGGTATCTCGTCACCGATATCCGGATATTTATTTTCGACGATAGTACCGTCGAAGTCTACAGCTATTGTCATATTACTTCTTTACAGAGTGATCATCCTTATTGCCGTAATGGCTATTGCTATAGTTGCCGTATGTGGCATAGTTACCATAGCGTCCGTATGAGCCGTAACGGCTCTTGTAACGTCCATAACGTCCATACTTGCCATAACGTCCATAACCGTAGTAATAACCATACTTCTTCTTCGACATGTCGATGCCATTGATGACAACTGCCATGTTCGGAAGCTTCTTCTCAACTGCAAGACTGTTGACAAGATCGAAGCTGGATTTCGGAGTATAGTCAGAACGGCAGATATAGATAGTCGCATCCGCTATACGGCCAATCTCAAGTGTGTCGGAAACCAAACCTACGGGTGCCGTGTCGACAAGGATGAAGTCATATTGCTGACGAAGAAAGTTGAAGATATCCTCCAGACTACTACGTGAAATCAACTCTGTTGGGTTTGGTGGTATCGGACCGGCTAACAGAAGATCGAGGTTGGCATTGACACCAGAGTGAACAATGTTGTTCTCCACGTCATCAAGCGTTGGCTTGTCTTTCATCAGCAATGGTGTGATACCATGCTTATGGTCATTTATGCCAAACAGCTCAGCCAGACGAGGCTTACGGATGTCAAGGCCAACAAGTACCACTTTCTTGCCAAGCAACGCAAAGCTCATGGAAAGGTTGGCACAGTTGAATGTCTTTCCCTCACCAGAGGTGGTGGAGGTAAACATAACCACTTTGTCGTTCTCTTTCATCATGAATTGTACGTTTGTACGTAAGGAGCGGAAAATCTCTTCCATCTGGTTGTTCTTGTTTTCTTGGACAACCAAACCAGCCTTGCCCTTAGCACTCTCATTAGCAACAGCAACGTCGGCAAGGATAGGCAACTTGGTAAGGCGCTCAACATCCTCATGTCCCTCAATCTTGTATCTGAAGAATTCTGTGAGGAATATTATAATGGCAGGGATAGTAAGACCGAGCAGAAGACCAATTAGAAGAATCATTGAAGACTTCGGAGCAACCTGACCACCAGGTTGTGGCTCGTCAATAAGTTTTCCTTTATCGGCTGTTGCTGCTAAGGATATTGAATTCTCCTCACGCTTTTGCAACAACATCATGTAAAGACCAGAGCGGACTTCCTGCTGGCGACCAATCTCTGTAAGAATACGCTCCTGCTGTGGAGTCTGTGATACCTCTGCGGAGAAACGTCCCATCTGTGAAGACATCGCATTGCGTTGAATCTGGAGATTCCTGCGTGACTGGTTGAGTGCTCCTCGAATGTTCTGGCGCAATTCCTGAATCTGTTGTGTCAGAGGCTCAACAACAGGTGAGCTTTCTGAGGCAGTCTGGAGCAGTCGGTTACGTTCAAGGACCAGTTCATTGTAACGGTTTATCAGTGCTGTTGCCGAAGGGTCGGTGAGGCCAATGTTAGATGGCATAACCTGACCATTGCTGCCAGCCTCGTTCATAAAGTCAGACACACTGTTGAGCAGGTCAATCTGTGTTTGAGCGTCAACCATCTTCTTGTCATATTCGTTCTTGCTATTGAAGGATGCGCCGGCGTTCATAGGCAGGTTTACCATCCTGTTTCTTTCCTTAAAGCTTTGCAACTGACCTTCAGTCTGACTCAGCTCGTTGTTGATCTTCTCCAGACGACTATTGATGAATTGCTCAGTGCGGAGAGCAACAACGTTCTTGTCCTCATTCGCCTGACGGTTATATACAACCGCCAATTGCTTGAGGTAGTCTACTGCACGCTGTGGGACTTGATCTATCATTGACAATTGAATGATAGATGTTCCCTTTGAAGTCTGTCCCACGCCAAGTGAGCCAGCAAATCTGCCTGCCGCGTTCTTTGGTGAGACGATTCTTGCCTTGAGAACACTACCTTGCGCAAGCGATCCCGTCTCCGTGTTCTGGCTTAAGGTTATAATACCGTATTTTGTGGAAATCTTTGCCGGCAGTTTGTTGATCTTCTTTGTAAGAACAGGCTTGTCACTGCCGCTGGCAGGGAGTATTACCTCTACATTGTAGGCAGCTTTGTCGCGTGATATTACAAGGTCAACAGGAGTAGACAGGTCTTCAAGGTGAGGCGCATCCATGTCAACATTGATAGCCTGACTCTTGTATACTGGCATGTCTTTGATACGTCCCTCATTAGTGTAGGATACATAGAACTTCAAGTCACGGACAGCTTGCATGGCAAGGTTCTTTGACTTGAGAATCTCCATTTCATTCTCCAGACCCTCAGAGTTTGAAATCATTCCAAGGTTTGTAGCATTCTGTAGGCTGCGTCCGCGACCATTGTTGTCTTCGTTCTTTACCAACAGTTTAGCGTATGCCTGATATGTAGGCGTCGTATACCTCAGGTAAAGAGCAGCCAGTCCCAAGCAGACAATCAATGAAAGCAGGAACCACTTCCAGTTAAGAATCACTGCACGATAGATGGTTTTGAAGTCAAATGATGACTTCTCCTCCTCTAACTGTGCCAATTCCAGTTCTAAATTTTTGTTTTCTTCCATTTTTTGTGATATTTATATTTTATAGTTTCTTCTTCTTAAAATATCAATTAAATTAATGTTTAGTCATTCAATAATCGGAGGAGGTATTGCCCATAGTCATTCTTTGCCATCGGCTTTGCCGCATCACGAAGCTGGTCTGAGGTAATCCAACCTCTCTTGAAAGCAATCTCCTCGAGACAAGCAACCTTGAGTCCTTGACGTTTCTCAATGACCTCAATAAAAGTACTTGCTTCAGACAAGCTGTCGTGAGTTCCTGTGTCGAGCCATGCGAATCCACGTTGGAGGGTCTGCACCATCAAGTTGTGTTGTGCCAGATATTCTTGGTTGACTGTCGTAATCTCAAGCTCACCTCGGGCACTTGGCTTTATATTCTTGGCTATTTCTACTACGCTGTTCGGATAAAAATAAAGACCGACAACGGCATAGTTACTCTTCGGATTCTGTGGTTTCTCTTCAATACTGAGACAGTTTCCGTCTTTGTCAAACTCTGCCACTCCATATCTTTCAGGATCAGTGACCCAATAGCCAAAGACAGTTGCCTTACCGTCTTTCTCAGCGGCAATTACGCTCTCACGCAGGAGTTTACTGAATCCTGCGCCATAGAAGATGTTGTCACCAAGAACAAGGCATACACTATCGTCACCAATAAATTCCTCTCCAATGATAAAAGCCTGAGCCAACCCGTCGGGTGATGGCTGCTCAGCATATTCAAAATTAACACCCAGCTCATGACCGTCGCCAAGTAAGCGTCGGAAACCAGGCAAGTCAAATGGTGTTGATATAATCAAAATGTCACGGATGCCCGCAAGCATCAATGCCGAGATGGGATAATATATCATCGGCTTGTCGAAAATCGGAATCAACTGTTTGCTGATGCCTTTGGTAATAGGATAGAGGCGTGTCCCAGAGCCGCCTGCCAGTACGATACCTTTCATCTTATTCTTTTTCTGTTGTTGTTAATATGCTTTCTTAAAATATAATTTAATTTTCTGAATTTAATATGCTTTCTTGTCTGGTCGGATTATGCTTGTCGCAGTCATGATGATGATGCGTATATCAAGCCAGAAAGACCAGTTCTCTATATACCAGATGTCACGTTTAATACGTTCCTCCATTTGCCATAGTTCCTTTGTCTCACCACGGAATCCTGTAACCTGAGCCCAACCAGTTATGCCAGGTTTTGAGAAGTGCCGTACCATATATTTATCAATTAATTTGGAATACACCTCAGTGTGATGAAGCATGTGAGGACGCGGACCGACGATACTCATGTCACCTTTTAAGACATTGAAAAATTGCGGGAATTCGTCGATGTTACATTTACGCATGAAATTACCGAAAGGAAACTTTCTCGGATCGTCAAGAGTAGCCTGTTGCATGTCGGCATCGTCATTGACATGCATGGAGCGGAACTTATAACAGCGGAATGTTTTGCCATCTAAACCAGTCCTGTCCTGTGAGAAGAACACAGGACCACGGCTCTGACTCTTTATAATCAGTGCGATAATAGGAAGAAATGGTAATAATATAAGGCAAACTATAGCACTGACTATAATGTCAAATGATCGTTTTATTAATTTGTTTAACGGGTCAGTAAGCGGTCCTGGATGGTTGGTAAATATGTTTAATCGTCCAATACGTTCTGGCTGGAGATTCATGCTGTAATTACCAAACATTCTTGGAACATAATGGAACCGAATGACGTTTTTATCACAGGTATCTATAATCTTGCGGATCTCATCAGAGTCATTATGCGACAGACAACAGAAAAGGTCATCTGTCTTTATTGTGTCATGTGGACTATCCAGTTTTGTATTTAAGTCATTCAAAGAACCTAATTTTTTTAGTCCGTCAGGACAATTCGCAATAGTGTCGTTGCTATAATATCCCAATATCTTATAACCTGTTGACGGATCGCCAACAAGTGTTTCGTAAACATCTATATTAGCAGGATCGCTACCTACAAGTATTACAGATCTGGTGTTTCCTCCTCTCTTACGATATAAGCTGAGAATATACCGCTCAAAAATTCTGGCAAGCAAAAGCATGAAGAACACGGTGGGGGCATAATACAGCATAAACTTGAACATTCCTCCATTGTTGTATATCAGACGTATGAATGTAAATGCCAACAATGTCTGGGTGAGTACAAGCTTAAATACCCTCGTTATTATTTGCCTTGTTGTCACATGCCGTTTGTATATTACAGAGTAATAGAAATACTGTGCGATAACCATTGCCATGTTGCAGAAAAACACGAAGATACGTGTCTTTACGTCCATGACAGGGGGTATCAGGTTTGGAAATAGTAAAATATACAAGCCAAGAACTATATTGAGCACAACAAAGTCACCCAATATGACCATTCCCTGAATAATGGAATTGCCATTATGTCTCGTGGTTTTTGCCATTTCTTTTTATAATATGGTGCAAAGGTAATAAATTTTTTAATAGTGATATAATAAAGAGATGTATTTTTGCATTTTTTCTAAGAAAGATTTAGTATTTTGTCTGTATAATTTTGTACTTTTGTATGCTGAAAAGAAGAGATATTCTCTTTTTAAGTTAAAAAATAGTAAACAAAATATGGGATTTTTTTCGAAACTGTTTGGTAAGAAGAATCAAGAAACTCAGAAAATTGGCGGTATGGAAGATTATATGACGCTGATTCGAGTTTACTTTCAGGCATCATTAGCTTCTAAGTTGGGTATCACCAATTTAGCCATGCTTCCAGATTTGCGTACTTTCAAAACTACTCTGCATGTGGCAACTGTTAATAATAAGCTGGGGGTAGGTGAGAAAAGTCGTTGTAAGAAGATGATGAAAGAACTTTACAAAACAGATGATATGTTCTTTGACGAAATAGATCAAAGCATAAAAAAGAATTGTAAGAAACTTCAGGATGTCCAGCCGTATCTTATCCAATTCCAAGGCTTCTCGCAGGATCTGATGATGCTGACAAGCAATCTTATGAAATTCAAGTTGCGTCTGCCTGGATTTTTCAAAAAGGCATTGTACACAATGACTGAAAAGACGGTTGATGATATTTTTAACAAGAATGACTATACAGACGCTGGTGTGATAAAGACCGTTATGGCAGTACGCCAGTATGACAAGAAGTTAGGTTTCTCGCAGAAATGGATTACGGATTTCGTGTATCAAATAGTCATGTTGGCTAAAAAAGAGCCGCAAAAAGCTGATCAAAAGTAAATAAATTCTATATTTTTTTTGGTGAATTCAATTTATTCAATTAATTTTGTAGCCAAATTAAAGTAAGTATATGAATGCGAATGAGAAAACTCTGAATTTGTTTTCCACGCGAGTGAGGCAGATGATTCTCCAATACAATGAGGTTAAGAAGGAGAATAATGAGCTATATTCGCTTGTGGATGCACGTGACCGGGAGATAAAGCAACTTCAGGCACAGTTGGCTCAGGCGCAGTCAGATTACAAGTCGTTGATGATGGCAAAGATGATAGAGATATCCGACACAGACATTGAGTCGGCTCAGAAGCGTCTTGCAAAACTCATCCGCGACGTAAATAAATGTATCACTTTACTTAGTGAGAAATAATACGGTATGGCTGAAGACAAACTACATATAAGATTACACGTATATGATACCGACATCTCCGTGAATGTGCCACGGGAGGATGAGGAATTCTATCGTCGTGCCGCCAAGTTGATTTCTGAAACGATTAATACCTATGCCAATGCGTTCAAGGGGCGTAAGAGCGACAAGGACCTGATGTATATGGCATTGATTGATATAGCGCTTCGGTATGAGAAGGAGTTGTCACGTAATGACACGACTCCATTCAGCGATATTCTTGGAAAGCTCACTTTGGAAATAGAAGATGCATTAAAGAAATAGCTTTCATTAAGAATATAAACAAAAATAATTAAGACAAATGGATTTAATGACTTTAATAGTTGGAGCGGTATGCCTTTTATTAGGAGGTATTGCCGGATATATGATTTTCCGTTATGTAGCCAAAGGAAAATACAAGGAGATTGTTGAGGCTGGTGAGCGTGAAGCTACAATGCTTCGTGAAAAGGCTGAAAAAGATGCGGAAGTCCTTAAAGAGAAGAAAGTCCTTCAGGTAAAGGAAAAGTTCTTGAATATGAAGAGCGAGCTGGAGAAAGAGGTGCAACAACGCAATCAAAAGATTCAGCAAGGTGAGAATCGACTTAAGCAGCGTGAGATATCTCTTAATCAGCGGCAAGAGGAAATTGGCCGTAGGAAGCAAGAGGTTGAGCAGTTGCAGGTTCGCATTGACAATGAGAAGAAACTTTTACTTGTAAAGCAGGATGAAGTTGAGAAAATGAAGCTTCAAGAGCGTGAGAAGCTGGAGGAATTATCTGGTCTCAGTGCAGAGGAAGCAAAGAACCGATTGGTGGAAAGCCTTAAGGATGAGGCACGCACGGATGCTCAAAGTTATATCAATGAGATAATGGATGAAGCCAAGCTCAATGCTAATGCTCAGGCAAAGAAGATAGTCATTCAGACTATTCAGCGTGTGGCTACTGAGACAGCTATAGAGAATTCCGTTAGCGTTTTCCATATTGATAATGATGAAGTCAAGGGGCGTATTATTGGCCGTGAGGGTAGGAATATCCGCGCCTTAGAAGCCGCATGTGGTGTGGAAATCGTTGTTGATGACACTCCAGAAGCTATTGTTATCTCTGGCTTCGATCCCGTACGTCGTGAGATTTGTCGTCTGGCTCTCCATCAGCTGGTGGCTGACGGTCGTATTCATCCAGCACGTATAGAGGAGGTTGTTGCCAAGGTTAAGAAGCAGTTAGACAATGAAATCGTTGAGACTGGAAAGCGTACTGCTATAGACCTTGGTGTTCATGGCTTACATCCAGAGCTTGTACGAATCATTGGAAAAATGAAATACCGTAGCAGTTATGGACAGAACCTTTTGCAGCATGCACGTGAAACTGCTAATCTTTGTGCTGTCATGGCATCAGAACTGGGGCTGAATCCTAAGAAAGCCAAGCGTGCCGGTTTGTTGCACGACATCGGTAAGGTACCTGATGAGGACACCGATGACCCACATGCAATCTATGGCGCTAAGATAGCAGAGAAATATAAGGAAAAACCAGATATCTGTAATGCTATTGGTGCTCACCATGATGAGATGGAGATGAATACTCTCTTGGCTCCTATAGTACAGGTCTGTGACGCTATCTCCGGAGCACGTCCTGGTGCTCGTCGTGAGATTGTAGAGGCATACATCAAGCGTCTCAATGACTTGGAGGCGATAGCAATGAGCTATCCTGGCGTTACTAAGACTTATGCTATTCAGGCAGGACGAGAGTTACGTGTTATTGTCGGTGCTGACAAGATGGATGATAATGAGACTGAAAAGCTCTCTGGCGAGATTGCCACTAAGATACAGAACGAGATGACTTATCCGGGGCAGGTGAAAATTACTGTTATCCGTGAGACTCGTTCCGTTGCATACGCAAAATAATAATTTAATTGGCACAACGTTATTTTATCTATCTGAGCTACGACGGTAGTCGTTACCATGGTTGGCAGATACAACCTAATGGTGTTTCTGTACAGGGAGAGCTGGAACGGGCTTTGTCAATATTGTTAGGCTCAAAGCATGTCGTAGGAGCTGGTAGAACAGACGCTGGTGTTCATGCTCGTATGATGGTTGCCCATTTTGAGGAAGATAGTCCAATAGACTGTGGGCAACTTACATATAGGCTAAATCGAATTTTACCTCGTGATATCGCTGTCAACAAAGTTATACCGGTTGACAGCGATTGTCATGCTCGTTTCTCTGCTGTTTCCCGGACATACCATTATTACATCCATCAGAGGAAAGACCCCTTTCTAAAAGATTATTCCTGTGAGCTTAGGTATCCGTTGGATTTTGAAGCTATGAATGAAGCAGCCAGTCATTTATTGTCTATAGAAGATTTCGGAGCATTCTGCAAGGCTGGCAGTGATGCTAAGACGACACTTTGTAATGTGACGGAAGCACGTTGGGTCTCAGAAAAGGATGGTGAATGGTACTTTGTGATTACAGCTAACCGTTTTCTTCGTAATATGGTGCGTGCGGTTGTAGGTACTCTTATTGATGTCGGCAGGCATCGTATTACCATCGCTGATTTTGATACGGTGATAGCCAGTGGAAAACGTACAGAAGCAGGTGAGAGTATGCCTGGTCATGCATTGTTTCTTTGGGATATTATTTATTAGCCGGATAAGGTACTTGCATTCGGCATTAAAAAGAAAAATATGTTTTTCTTTTGTATTGTCCTCATTTAATCGTACCTTTGCAGCGCAAATTGAAAGTTTACTTATGGCACAAAACATTTTCAGGGGATTAGGTATTGCTTTGATTACTCCTTTTAAGAGTGACGGTTCGGTTGATTGGGAAGCGTTGGAGAATGTTGTTAAATACCAGATAGAAAGCGGGGCAGACTTTTTCTGTATTTTAGCCACAACTGGCGAGACACCATGCCTGACTGCGGAAGAGAAGGTGAAAGTCAAGAATCTTGTCGTTAACCTTGTAGGCGGCAAGTTGCCAATTCTTATGGGATGCGGTGGCAATAACACAGCCGCTGTTGTCGAGGAGATAAAAAACACAGACTGGAGTGGTATTGATGGCATACTAAGTGTATGTCCTTATTATAATAAGCCTTCGCAAGAAGGACTATATCAGCATTTCCGTAAGATAGCAGAGACTAGTCCCCTGCCAGTAGTTTTATATAATGTACCTGGGCGTACAGGTATTAATCTAAAGTCGGCTACAACTATCAGACTTGCTAAAGATTGTCCAAATATTGTGGCAATCAAAGAAGCGAGCGGTAGTCTGGAACAAGTTGATGAGATTATCAAAGGAAAACCGGCTGATTTTGATGTGCTTAGCGGTGATGATGCACTTACCTTCTCTATGGTGGCAAGTGGTGCCGCTGGCGTGATTTCTGTCATAGGTAACGCTCTTCCTAAAGAGTTCTCAAGGATGATCAGATACGAGTTTCGTGGTGAATATGAGCCAGCTCGACGCATTCATCACCGTTTTACTGAGCTATATAGTCTTTTGTTTGTTGATGGTAATCCTGCGGGTGTGAAGGCTTTGTTGTCGGAGATGGGTATGATAGAGAATGAGCTTCGCCTTCCATTGGTACCTACAAAAGTGACAACCAAACAAAAAATGGCGGAGATTCTCAAAGAACTCCGCCTGTAGTATTCTTGCAATAGTTTTAATAATTTGTTGCAAGCAACTCAAAGTGAGCTTTTGGGTGGTCGCATACCGGACATTTCTCTGGAGCATCTTTGCCAACAACAATATGTCCGCAGTTACGGCATTGCCAGATTGCGTCACCTTCACGAGAGAAGACAATCTTGTCCTCTATGTTCTGTAATAGTTTGCGATAGCGCTCCTCATGATGTTTCTCAATTGCGGCAACACCACGCATCTTCATGGCAATCTCAGTAAATCCTTCTTCTTCAGCCTCCCTTGCCATGCGCTCATACATGTCTGTCCATTCGAAATTCTCACCAGATGCAGCTGCGGCAAGATTATCCGTTGTTTCCTTAATTTTTCCTCCTTCAAGATATTTGAACCACATCTTAGCGTGTTCTTTCTCATTGTTGGCTGTCTCTTCAAAGATGGCGGAAATTTGTACGTATCCTTCTTTCTTAGCTTTTGAAGCAAAGTAAGTATACTTGTTACGTGCCATGGACTCACCTGCGAATGCTTCCATCAGGTTTTTCTCTGTCTTTGTTCCTTTTAATTCTTTCATTGTCTAAAAGTTTTAGGTTTTTTATTTGATTTCTTGTTCACTTGTGTGCAAAGATAAACATTTGTCGGGTATTTTATCTACTAACTTGTGTTTTTTTAAGTAATTTATTTTTTGTCTAAAAAACAAAGTAGAATTTTATTAATTTGTTTGTATATCTCATTTTTATTGGTTAATTTTGTATACGAATTGTGTATATTTAAAGGACCAAAGAGTATGAAAAGACTTCTATTAGGCGACGAGGCCGTCGCACAAGGGGCGTTGGATGCCGGATTGAGTGGTGTTTATGCCTATCCGGGAACACCATCTACGGAGATAACGGAATTTATCCAGATGTCTCCTTTGGCAAAGGCAAGGGGAGTACATAGCCGATGGGCTACAAATGAGAAAACCGCCATGGAACAGGCATTGGGAATGTCGTTTATGGGTAAGCGCGCGCTGGTATGTATGAAGCATGTCGGAATGAATGTCGCCGCTGACCCATTTGTGAATTCAGGAATGACCGGTGTCAATGGTGGTGTGGTGGTACTTGTTGCTGATGACCCTTCGATGCACTCCTCACAAGATGAGCAAGATACACGTTTCTTCGCTAAGTTTGCCATGGTTCCCACCTTCGAGCCAAGCAACCAACAAGAGGCATACGACATGATGGAAGTGGCGTTCGATTATTCTGAGCGCATACATCTTCCAGTCCTTATGCGTGTCACAACACGTATGGCACATTCCCGTGCCGTAGTAAATGTTAAGGAACAGCCTCGTGAGGAGAATAAACTTAACTATGATGCTCAGGCAAAAGATTGGGTTCTTCTTCCTGCCTTTGCTCGTATGCGTAATGATATTGTTACAGCTCAACAAATAGAGTTAGAGAAAGATTCTGTTGTCTCAACTTTTAATAAGTATATTGATGGCAATGACCATTCTTTGGGTGTTATAGCAAGTGGTATTGCCTTCAACTACCTTAACGAATGCTTCCCTGACGGATGTCCGTATCCAGTATTGAAAATAGCACAATATCCTCTTCCAAAGGCTTTGGTAAGGAAGATGACCGCAGCGTGCGATGCCGTACTTGTCGTGGAGGAGGGTCAACCCTTTATTGAGGATATTGTACGTGGTGTAATGCCAGGTGACAGTGTCATCAAAGGAAAACTTACAGGAGAGCTGCCTCGTACCGGTGAGCTGACACCAGACCTTGTCCGTAAGGCATTAGGTCTCCCTGAGGCTGATATACATTCTGTTTGTGATGATGTAGTAGGTCGTCCGCCGGCTCTTTGTAAGGGGTGTGGACACCGTGACGTCTATGCCGCATTGAATCAAGTCTTGGAAGACTATCCTAATGCTCGTGTATTCGGTGATATAGGTTGTTATACATTAGGTTTCCTCCCACCATATAAAGCCATACACAGCTGTGTTGACATGGGAGCGTCCATCGGTATGGCAAAAGGTGCAGCTGACGCAGGGCAATGGCCTGCAGTGGCAGTCATAGGCGACTCCACTTTTACCCATAGTGGAATGACGGGATTGCTGGATGCTATTAATGAACAGTCTGACATTACGGTTATTATCAGTGATAACCTTACCACAGGTATGACAGGTGGTCAGGATTCTGCCGGTACCAATAAATTTGAGGCTATAGTACGTGGACTCGGTCTCGACAACGATCATTTGCGTGTCGTTGTTCCACTTCCTAAGAATATGCCGGAAATAACGCAAATATTACGTGATGAAATTAATTATCACGGTGTTAGTGTAATTATTCCACGACGCGAGTGTATGCAAACATTACAGCGTCATTTGAAACAAAAACGAGCAGAGGAGGCAAAAGCATGAAAACAGATATTATATTATGTGGTGTAGGAGGTCAGGGAATCCTTTCTATCGCTACTATTATAGGTGAGGCGGCAATGAATGACAATCTGTATATCAAGCAGGCTGAGGTACATGGTATGTCGCAAAGAGGTGGAGCTGTACAGAGCAACCTACGCTTGTCTGACAGACCAATACATAGTGACTTAATATCATTGGGAGGAGCAGATGTTATCATCTCAATGGAGCCAATGGAGGCATTAAGGTATCTTCCATATCTTGGCAAAGAAGGCTGGATAATCACATCAAGTGCCCCTTTTGTAAACATACCAAACTATCCTGATATAGAAGTTCTTAAGAAAGATTATGAAAGGCTTCCTCATGTTATATCACTGGATATTGAGGCTTTGGCTAAGGATAATAACATACCACGTTCAGCTAATGTTATTCTCTTGGGTGCCGCACAGAAAGCATTGGGAATTCCATTCGAGAAATTAGAGGCAGCAGTTCGCCGTGTATTTGGACGAAAAGGAGATGCTGTCGTCGAAGCTAATATCAAGGCGTTGTCTATTGGTAGGGAGGCACAGCTATGAGACCGACACCAATACAGAAAGAGCTTGTTGACGGGTTGATTGCAGAATTTGGTATTCAGGATTTTGCCAAGGCAACAATCCGTGAGGTTAAACTTGTTGCGTCTGTTGCAGAGAAGAAGTCTGGCGTAGAGTTCGTAAAGATGGAAATGGGTATTCCTGGACTTCCTGCTGCCAAGGTAGGTGTTGACGCACAAGTGAAGGCTTTGCAGGAAGGGATTGCTCATAGCTATCCCAATATTCAGGGTATGCCAGAACTCAAGAAAGAGGCTTCCCGCTTTGTCAAGGCATTTATCGGGATAGACATATCCTCTGAGGGCTGTGTTCCTGTTAGTGGCAGTATGCAAGGAACTTTTGCATCGTTCCTTACCTGTTCACAGGCAGATAGCCGGAAAGACACGGTGCTTTTTATCGATCCTGGCTTTCCGGTGCAAAAGATGCAGCTTCAGGTGATGGGTGTAAAATACCAGACTTTTGATGTTTATGACTATCGCGGTGACAAATTAGGTGAGAAGCTGGAGAGCTATCTGAAAAATGGCAATATCTGTGCAATAGTCTATTCCAATCCAAATAATCCTTCATGGATTTGTTTGCGGGAAGAGGAACTTGCTACCATTGGCAGACTTGCCACGCAATATGATACGATCGTTATGGAAGACCTTGCTTATTTTGCAATGGATTTCCGTAAAGAGTTGAGCAAACCGTTTGAACCTCCATATCAAGCAACGGTGGCACGTTATACAGATAATTACATTTTGCTTATAAGCGGCTCTAAGGCTTTTAGCTATGCTGGTGAGCGTATTGGTGTGACATGTATCTCAGACAAACTCTTTCATCGTCATTATAGTGATTTGGCTGCACGGTATGAGGGACTTGACTTCGGACCTGTGTTCTCAACACGTATGTTGTATGCCTTGAGCTCGGGGACGAGCCATAGCGCACAGTATGCGATGGCTGCAATGATGAAAGCTGCATCTGACGGCACTTATGATTTCCGGAAAGATGTTGGCGTTTATGGTGAGCGTGCCGCTAAACTGAAGGAAATTTTCTGTCGTCACGGTTTTCATATAGTATACGATAAAGACTTAGATGAACCTATTGCCGATGGTTTCTATTTCACAATAGGTTATCCTGGAATGACTAGCGGAGAGTTGGCACATGAACTAATGTATTATGGTGTGTCAGCAATCTGTCTGATAACGACGGGGAGTCATCAGGAAGGTCTGCGTGTCTGTACTTCCTTCATAGAGGATCATCAATATAAAGAGCTTGATGAACGTATGACTGTATTCAAAGAGAACAATCCTGTCATTCTCGCATGAAAGTCTGTATAAACTCTTGGAGACGTAACAAACCGTAGCTACCGCTGACACACGCAATCTCATCGTAATGCTGAACATCATCAGCTTTGATGCCACGGTGCCATATGAGGAAAGGTACAGGCTCATTGACGTGAATACGTAGTTCTACAGGAGTAGGGTGGTCTGGGAGTACTGCTATGCAAACAGGTGCGTTATTTCCATTTTCATCTTTCAGACTTTCGAGTGACTCGTAAATTGGTTTAATGATACGTTGGTCAAGGTAATTAATGGCTTTCAGTTTAAGGTCAAGGTCACCATCATGACCGGCTTCATCTGTTGCCTCTACATGTACGAAAACGAAGTCATCAGTTCTCAATGCCTCAATGGCAGCCTGTGCCTTACCCTCATAGTTGGTGTCGGCAAGACCGGTGGCGCCAGGAACCTTCACGATTTTCAGCCCGGCGTAGCGACCAATACCCTGTATAAGGTCGACAGCCGAAATAACGGAACCGCTTTTAATTTGAGGGAACTGCTCCATCAGAGTCTGCATTGACGGACGGTAGCCGCCGCTCCATGGCCAGATGCTGTTGGCTTGGCGTTCGCCCTTGGCGGCTTTTTCCAAGTTATAGGGATGTCTCGCTAAAAGTTCCTGAGATTTAAGAATGAGCTCGTTTAACAGGTCTGCAGTCTTATCTCTTGTTAACGAGTATTTATGATAATCATTGGCATCGCCATAAATTTCATCTTTCTCTATGTTCAATGTCTTGGGAACAGGCTTTAAGAGCGACTTTACGTCAACATTTTCAGTAGCGTTGCCCGGCTTCACTAACAGTGGTTTCCATTCCTCATTAGGATGGTCGTGTGGCGGGTTGCATATGATATTCTTGTTGCCACCTTTGATGACAAGCAGATGGCGATACTGTATGCCGCAAATGAACTTTACCCGTTCACAGCCTTCACGCTCGTTGATGGGCTTGGCGAGCTCCTCGTTAAGATAGTTAATGAGTACACGGGCGTCATCTGTCTGTAGATTACCACCGTTATGTGTTATGATACGTCCGTCTTCAAGCGTTATGATATTGCAGCGTATGGCAAAGTCATCATCTGCCATCTCATATCCTATGCTGGCAGCCTCCAATGGTCCGCGTCCCTCATATACTTTATTGAGGTCATAACCGAGAATTGCTGTGTTTGCGACCTCGCTTCCTGGCGGAAATCCTTCAGGGACTGTTACTAGTCGTCCACATCTTCCCTCTCGGGCAAGTTTATCCATCATAGGTTTCTCTGCTACCTGTAATAATGTCTTCCCTCCTAGTCTTTCAACAGGATGGTCAGCCATTCCGTCTCCTAATATAATAATATGTTTCATAGTTGTTTCAGACTAAATATTTGCAATTGACATGATATTGGCAAAGACACCGGCTGCGGTAACACTGGCACCAGCGCCATAGCCTTGTATCTGCATAGGGTATTCCTTGTAGCGTTCTGTGGTGAGCAGTACTATGTTGTTTGAACCTTCGAGGTTGTAGAATGGATGTGTAGAGGACACTTCCTGAAGTGACACATCTGTCTTACCTGCTTCCATCTTAGCCACGAAACGCCACCGCTTACCCTCAGCTTCGAGGGTCTTGCGGCGAGACTCAAAGTCTGCATCTAACGCAGGTAGTTTCTCCCAGAAATCATCTACACTACCTTCAAAATAATCTTCGGGCACAAATAGATTCTTCTCTACATCCTCCTGTTCTACTTTATATCCAGCCTCACGGGTGAGGATAACCAGTTTGCGGATGACATCCTTGCCGCTAAGGTCAATACGTGGGTCTGGTTCAGAGTAACCTTGTTCCTTCGCACGGCGTACGGTCTCGGAGAATGGAACGTCGGCGGCAATCTCATTGAAAATGAAGTTAAGAGTACCGCTCAACACAGCTTCAATCTTTAATATGTTGTCGCCTGAGTTGCGCAGGTCATTTATGGTGCCGATAATAGGAAGACCAGCTCCCACGTTTGTCTCAAACCTGAAGAAGACCCCCTTTCGTAATGCTGTTTGTTTTAGCTTAATGTATTTCTCGTATTCCGATGATGCTGCAATCTTGTTTGCGGCAATAACGGAGATGTTATGCTCTAAGAATGTCTGATATAGATTTGCCACATCCTTTGATGCCGTACAGTCAACGAATACAGAGTTGAATATGTTCATGTTAAGAATGTCATCCCGTAGCTTCTCAGGCGAACTTGGCTCAGATTCTTTTAATTGTTCCTTGTAGTTGGAGAGGTCAATGCCGTCCCGGTTGAAAATGGCATTTTTGGAACTGGCAATACCTACAACGTTTAACTTTAGTCCGTTACGTCGTTTCAACTCTTCATATTGGTTCCGTATCTGTTCTATAAGCTTTCCACCAACGGTTCCTACACCACAGATAAAAAGGTTCAGAACCTTATATTCTGAAAGGAAGAACGAGTCGTGTAACACGTTTAGTGACTTTCTGAGGAATTGTGAGTCAACGACGAAAGAGATATTTGTCTCTGACGCTCCTTGGGCGCATGCAATAACACTGATACCGCTTCGCCCGAGAGTTCCGAACAGCTTTCCCGCAATACCTGGCGTGTGCTTCATGTTTTCTCCCACAATGGCAATTGTGGCAAGACCGCTCTCCGCATGCATTGGGAACATCGCACCAGTCTCAATCTCCTTCGAAAACTCCTCATTAAGGACATTGACAGCTGCTTCAGCATCCTCATCACGAACACCGATAGAGGTGGAGTTCTCTGATGATGCCTGTGAGACCATGAACACTGAGATCCCGTTTGTCGCAAGTGCGGTAAAGATTCTTTGATTAACGCCAATGACACCCACCATCGCTAAGCCGGTAACAGTGATAAGTGTTGTGCCTTTTATGCTCGAGATACCCTTGATTGGCTTCCTGTCATCCTCAATCTTCTCCTTGATAAGTGTTCCTGGATGATTAGGGTTGAATGTGTTCTTAACTTTTATTGGAATGTTTCTGACACAAACCGGGTAAATAGTCGGTGGATAGATTACTTTTGCTCCAAAGTTGCAAAGCTCCATGGCTTCAACATAACTAAGCTCATTAATGGTATAGGCTGTCTTAATGACACGCGGGTCGGCAGTCATGAAACCATCAACGTCTGTCCATATCTCCAGAACATCAGCATTGAGAGCTGCGGCAATAATACTGGCAGTATAGTCGCTTCCGCCACGTCCGAGGTTTGTCGTCTCTTTAGAGTCTCTGTCACGAGCGATGAACCCCGGAACAACGGTTACCCTGTGCTTTAACCTGCCAGCAGGCCATGTGACAGAGGAGTCCTCTGTATCAAGGAATGCCTCTCTCACCAGCTTGTATGTCAACTCGCTGTCGAGCGAGTGCTTCCCATTTTTCTTTTCCGTGCGGATAAAATCACGGGCATTCATACGCTTGGCACCATGAATCAGTGTCGCTACGATATTCGAGCTTAGCCGCTCACCATAAGATACTATAGCGTCCTGTGTCTTCTCACTTAGATCATGAATAAGAAATACACCAAAGTAGATTGAGCGCAACTGCTCTAACAATGCGTCAACTTTACTGAATAACAATTCTTGGTCGTGGGTATCGGTGATGATGCTGTCAATCATCTGATGGTGACGCTCCACAATGGCGTTGAACTCAACTTTCCAACGTTCATCACCTTGTTGTGCCAACTGCGAAGTCTCAATCAACTTGTCTGTGATGCCGCCAAGGGCACTGACCACTACTACGACAGGTTGCTTCTTAGCTTCGTTTTCTACAATCTTCTTTAAGCTTTGAATGCTCTTTACGGAACCCACGGATGTTCCGCCAAACTTTAATACTTTCATATTTAATAGTACTTTTTAATATTAATGCTGCCCTGACACAAACAGGGATTCACATAACTTGGCGGCAAAGGTACAAATAAGCGGGCATAAAACAAAAGAAAAATCCGTTTTTCTTTTCATTGTTGAGTAACTGTAACTTAAAATACAAAATACTTGTTACCTCACTTGTTTTGCATTCAAATCCTTTTATTTGTTGACTTTTCTGTGTAAATCATCTAAAAATACTTTGTCAAGTCAGCTTTATTTTGTAAATTTGCAAATTGAAAAAGACTTGTATTTGAATGAACCATATAAGAAATTTCTGTATTATAGCGCATATAGACCATGGAAAGTCGACTATTGCCGACCGTCTTTTGGAATATACAAAGACAATCCAGATTACTGAAGGTCAAATGCTTGATGACATGGATCTGGAAAAAGAGCGTGGTATTACCATCAAGAGTCATGCCATTCAGATGGAATATGATTTTGAAGGTGAACGATATATATTGAACCTCATTGATACTCCAGGACACGTGGATTTCTCTTACGAGGTGTCGCGTAGTATCGCTGCATGCGAGGGTGCCATTCTTGTCGTTGACGCCACACAAGGTGTTCAGGCGCAGACCATTTCAAATCTTTACATGGCAATAGACCATAATCTTGAGATTATACCAGTAATCAATAAGATTGATATGCCGAGTGCCATGCCAGATGAAGTCGAAGATGAGATTGTTGAGTTGCTGGGATGTGACCGAAGTGAGATCCTTCGTGCGTCTGGTAAGACAGGTGAGGGTGTGGAAGACATCTTAAAAGCTGTTGTAGAGCGTGTGCCACATCCCACAGGTGACAAGGATGCTCCACTGCAGGCATTGATATTCGACTCCGTATTTAATTCTTTCCGTGGAATCATTGCGTACTTCAAGATAGAGAATGGAGTGATAAGCAAAGGTGACAAGGTGAAGTTTTTCAATACAGGAATGGAGTACACTGCTGATGAGGTTGGTGTGCTGAAAATGGATATGATACCACGTAAGCAGATGTCGACAGGTGAGGTGGGATATATCATTAGCGGTATAAAGGATGCCAAGGAGGTTAAGGTTGGTGACACCATCACACATGTGAGTCGTCCTTGTCAGAAAGCTATCGAAGGATTTCAGGAAGTGAAGCCGATGGTGTTTGCCGGCGTATATCCTATAGACCCTACTGACTATGAGAATCTGCGGGCTTCATTGGAGAAACTTCAGCTAAATGATGCCTCACTGACGTTTATGCCAGAGTCGTCCGTTGCATTGGGATTTGGTTTCCGTTGTGGATTCCTCGGCTTGCTCCATATGGAAATAGTGCAGGAGCGTCTTGATCGTGAGTTTAATATGGATGTAATAACGACCGTCCCCAATGTTTCATATATGGTATATGACAAGCAAGGTGGAGCGAAGGAGGTGCATAATCCCTCTGGGTTGCCTGATCCCACGATGATTGAACATATCGAGGAGCCTTACATCAAGGCAAGCATTATCACTGACGCCAACTTTATTGGTCCTATCATGAAGCTTTGTCTTGACAAACGTGGAGAACTGGTGAAGCAAGAATATGTCAGCGGAAATCGTGTTGAGCTGATTTTCATGATTCCTCTTGGTGAAATTGTGATTGACTTTTATGACAAGCTGAAGAGCATTTCGAAAGGGTATGCTTCATTTGATTACCATATAGACTCCTTCAGACCGTCGAAGCTCGCAAAATTGGACATATTGCTTAATGGTGAACCGGTAGATGCATTATCTACTTTGGCTCATCATGACAATGCGGTGACCTTAGGCAGGAGGATGTGCGAGAAACTTAAGGAATTAATTCCCAGACAGCAGTTTGACATAGCTATTCAGGCAGCTATTGGAGCGAAGATTGTAGCACGTGAGACAGTGAAGCAAGTTCGTAAGGATGTTACGGCTAAATGCTATGGTGGTGACGTATCGAGAAAGCGTAAGCTTCTTGAGAAGCAGAAGAAGGGAAAGAAACGTATGAAACAGATTGGCAATGTGGAGGTTCCTCAGAAAGCTTTCCTTGCCGTGTTGAAGCTTGACTAAAAGAATTATATATATGAAAGATCTCATAATCAATACAAGGGACATAGCACGTGAGTTGGCACGTAAGTATAGTACGATGACCCATGAGGAGCTTGATGTACTGGAAAGTATCCTTGTTCCTATGAAATTTGCGAAGGGTGAGATGATCCTCCGTGAGGGAGAGGTCTGCAAGCATATTTATTATATTGAGCGTGGTTTAATACGCCAGTTCTATTTTAAGCACGGCAAGCAGATTACTGAGCATCTTGGTGAGGATCATACTATTTTCATGTGTATAGAGAGTTTGTTTAGGGAAGAGCCGACCCATATACAGGTTGAGGCACTTGAGCCTACATTAGTTTATGGTTTGCCAAAGCATAAGCTTGAGGAGGTGGCTATCCGTAATGTGAATATCCAGATGCTATACCGTAAGATATTGGAGGAAAGCCTCATTATATCTCAGGTTCATGCCGACCTTGTGCGTTTTGAGACAGCTCAGGCACGTTATAAAATGATGTGCAAACTTTGGCCGCAGGTTGTGCTTCGAGCACCTCTCGTGTATATAGCAAGCTATTTGCAGATGACTCCTGAGACGTTGAGCCGTGTGCGCGCGGCAGCGTTGCTTGAGTAGTAGAAAAAAACCAAGTTAAAATTAAAATAAGACAATGAGAACCAGATCAGCATTATGGTTTGAGACCAAAGTACGTTATGACAAGACCATGGAAGATGGTCAACCAAAGAAAGTAGTAGAGAGTTACGTTGTTGATGCCCTTTCGTTTGCAGAGGCAGAGTCACGTATTACAGATGAGATGTCTGTATATATCAGTGGAGAATTTGATGTAAAGGCTATTTCACCAGCATCCTATGGGGAAATATTCTTTTCAGAGAATGACAAAGATGACAAGTGGTATAAGACTAAACTCCAGTTTATCACCATTGATGAGAAAACAGAGAAGGAGAAGCGTTCGAGCGTGTATTACCTTGTGCAGGCTTCCAGCCTTAATGGTGCTGTAAAGAATATAGACGAGGTTATGGGAGGTACGATGATTGATTATGTAATTGCCGCAATCAATGAAACCCAGATTATGGATGTCTTCGAGCATAAGGTAAGTGTGGCTGGCGAGAAGAGCAAACCGGAATACGAGGAGTAAATCATGTATGATGTCAAGGGAAACCTGCGTGAAGTGTTGAGCCGTTTACCTGCTGGTGTACGGCTTGTTGCTATTAGTAAGTATCATCCCGCTGAATATATTCAGGCTGCATACGATGAGGGGCAACGGATTTTTGGCGAGAGCCATGAGCAGGAACTTCGTGTTAAGGTCGGAGCGTTACCAGATGATGTTGAGTGGCATTTCATAGGTCATCTCCAGACAAACAAAGTGAAGCTTATTGCCCCATATATCGATATGATAGAAGCTGTTGACTCGATGAAGCTTCTTAAAGAGATTAATAAATACGCCTTGCGTAATAACCGCGTTATCAAGGTTCTTTTGGAGTTACACATCGCCGAGGAATCAACTAAGTATGGTCTCACGCTTGATGCATGTCGTGAATTACTCTCCTGTGGTGAGTGGCGTGAACTGAAGAACATCTCAATCTGTGGCTTGATGATGATGGCGTCGTTTATAGATGATGATGAGCAGATATCACGTGAGTTTCAGACAGCAGAGGATTTCTTTAATGAGGTAAAGGCTGCATATTTTCCGGATGATGACAACTTCTGTGAGCGCAGTTGGGGTATGAGTGACGATTATCATATTGCCGTTCGCCATGGAAGTACTATGGTTAGAATAGGTACAGCAATATTCGGTCCGCGAGTCTATTAATGTCTCAGATTTGTTTTCATGTCTTTTATACACTTTTTCGTTTTTGCTTATCAGTAAGATTCACAGTCAAATAGGATTTAGGGTTGAGTTGCTATAATCACATAAGGCGAAATTTGGGCAAGTGTATGATGATAGGTGTCATCATACTTTGTTCATGCAGTTCGGAGAAGTTTATTCCCGAGAATGAATATCTTCTTGATAAAGTGGTTATAAAATCTGATACAAAGGATGTTGATGCAAAGCAGCTCGCACCTCATATCCGTCAAAGGGCGAATTCAAGATGGTTCTCCTTGCTTAAGATCCCTCTAGGCACTTATGCCATGTCTGGTTCCGACACTACGAAATGGATTAACCGTGCATTGCAGAATCTTGGAGAAAAACCTGTAATATTCGATAGTACCCTTGCGAAGATTTCATGTGAACAGCTGAAGATGGCAATGCAGAATATGGGCTATCTTCATTCTGAGGTAGATTTAAAGACCGAAGTAAAGCGAAAGAAGCTGACAGCCATCTATACATTACATCCAAATACTCCATTCTTCATAAGAAACTTCCGATATGACATTCAGGATTCTGTGATAGAACGGCTGTTGCATCCAAATCTTTATGTAAACCAAGCTCCTCGCCAGTTTTCAGTGTCTTCTTTGGATGCGGAGCGTAAGCGCTTGACGAGTATACTTAATGATAGTGGATATTATCGTTTTCATAAGGACTTTATAATGTATACCGCTGATACTGTAGCAGGCTCGAAAGATATAGATGTTACCCTTCATCTGTTGCTTTATCGTCCCAATAATGATGCTCCAGAGACCCTTCATCCACGCTATAGAATCAACAATATACGTTTCCTGTCAAGTGATTCCATACCATTGCCATTACGTATTAATGTCTTAGAAAACAATACGGTACTCGAGTCGGGGAAATATTTCAGTTCTAAAGACCTTCAGCGCACATACAACAATTTTGGTAAACTTGGGATAGTAAGATATACAAACATAACCTTCACAGAAGGAGATCCGTATGAAAATGGTGACCGGAATCTGGATTGCGATATTCAGATATCTACAAATAAACCAAACACAATCTCTTTCCAGCCGGAAGGAACCAATACGGCAGGTGATCTCGGTGCCGCAGCATCCTTGAAATATCAAAACCGTAATTTATTTCGCGGCTCCGAACAACTGTCTATACAGTTCAGGGCAGCTTTCGAGGCAATAACCGGTTTGGAAGGATATGACAATCATGATTATGAGGAATATGGGGTGGAAACAAAACTGCAGTTTCCCCGATTAGTGGCTCCCTTTTTGAGCCGAAGCTTTATCCGAAGTCGTACTGCTACCTCTGAGCTGTCTTTGAGTTGGGATATGCAGAACCGTCCAGAGTTTCATCGTAGAGTCTTCTCTGCCGGATGGAATTATCGTTGGAACAATCCTCAGAAACGGACTTCTTACTCTTTCGACCTCGTAGATTTCGATTATGTATATATGCCGTGGATGTCAGAGACGTTTAAGAATGACTATATTGATAATGTGACAAACAGGAATGCTATCCTAAGGTATAATTATGAAGATCTGTTTATTATGAAAACAGGTTTCGGTATAGCCTATAATGATGGTTCCAGAGCATTGCGCGCACATTTGGAAACAGCAGGCAATTTGCTAAATGCCATATCGAGGGGTATGGGATTCAGTAAGAACACCGATGGACAGTATACATTATTTAATATAGCATATGCGCAATATGTGAAATTTGATGCAGATTTCACGAAGCTTTTCCATTTGGATAATAATAACCAAATGGCACTACATGCGGGCTTCGGAATTGCTCTTCCTTACGGTAATAGTCGTATGTTACCTTTTGAGAAGAGGTACTTCTCCGGAGGAGCAAACTCTGTAAGGGGATGGCATGTTCGTGGCTTAGGTCCTGGAAAGTTCAAAGGCTCTGATGGGCGCATAGATTTTATCAACCAGACTGGTGACTTAAAACTGGATTTGAATGCTGAATTCAGAACCCATCTTTTTTGGAAGATATATGGTGCGTTGTTTGTTGATGCGGGTAATATATGGACGTTAAAGGAATACTCGGAGCAGCCAGGAGGTCAGTTCGTTCTCTCTGAGTTTTACAAGCAGATAGCCGCCTCTTATGGTCTCGGATTCCGTTTTAACTTTGATTACTTCATACTCCGTTTTGATATGGGTATGAAAGCTGTGAATCCGGCTTATGAAACGTCAGATGAGCATTTCCCGATCTTTCATCCACGCATGAGTAGGGATTTCATGTTCCATTTTGCCGTCGGTCTTCCATTCTGAAAAATATTTGATATCTTTTGCATTCGCTTGCATGAAATTTTAATAAATTTCTCACGCTCGGAAAAGAAAACGAGCTTTCTTAGCTCTCGCTTACTCGAAATTTTGTACCTTTGTACCCAGAAAAGAAAATATATGCTGAAATTTATATCATTTGGCAGTGGTAGTTGTGGTAATTGCTATTATCTATTTACAGGTGATGAGGGTCTGATGATAGATTGTGGCATCGGAGTACGTTCGTTGCGAAAGTTCTTCGACAATTATGGGTTTAAGCTCGTTGATATAAAGAATATCCTGATTACTCATGATCATGCCGACCATGTGAAGTCTATAGGTGCATTGAGTGGAAGCCTCCATGTTCCTGTCTATACTACCTCTGCTATTCATAGTGGCATAGAACAGAACTGGTATGTGCGAAAGAAGATTCTTTCAGAACTTAAGTATGAGATTGAGAAGAATACTGTCATTGAGATTGGTCCGTTCCGTGTTACTCCTTTCTCTGTCCCCCATGATAGCAAGGATAATGTAGGCTATAGCATCGAGTATGAGGATAAAGTTTTCACCATCGTGACTGATTGCGGTCATGTGACAGAAGAGATTGAAATGTTTATTCGGAAATCAAACTACCTTGTTTTGGAAGCGAACTATGATTCTGAGATGTTGGAAAATGGACATTACCCACCATACTTGAAAAGACGTATATCTGGCGGGATAGGACATCTAAGTAACCGTCAGTGTGGTGAGGCTCTTGTGAAGAATGCTACTCCTTTGATGTGCCACATATGGCTTTGTCATCTTAGTGAGGACAACAATCATCCAGAGTTGGCGCGGAAGACCGTTGATGCAATATTGCGCTCTTCTGGTATTATTCCTGGTAAAGATTTTGAGTTGGATGTACTTAAGCGCAAGACTCCGAGTGTGGTTTTTGAACTGTAGAATTATTTAGTAATAGGTCAAGAATATAGAGTTCTTTGTGAATGTGGCTTATCTGTGAATGGGAAGTC
>FLNX01001886.1_pt1 | contig 32144 bp, 27 predicted proteins | sample 1140341 | NCBI WGS metagenome assembly FLNX01 (sample SAMEA3878208, study PRJEB12797) | bioreactor metagenome | biome: Moose rumen | place: Sweden | collected 2011-10 | reverse complement strand
GGTTCCCAGGAGACCAAGTGCCCGATAGGGCTCATGGTCGAGTGGGGAGAGTCGAGAGTGAAGAGTTAAGAGTTAAGAGTAGAAAGATGAAAGTGAAAGTTGAAAGTATGCAGGTGATAGCTATTCATAGTGGTAAGGGTGGTGTAGGTAAGTCGACGATTGCGGCGAACTTGGCGATTACTTTGGCGCAGCAGGGTTATCGTGTGGGGTTGCTTGATGCCGACATCTATGGTCCGTCCATGCCGAAGATGTTCCGTTGTGAGGATGCTCGTCCGGAGTTGGTTGAAGTAGATGGTCGCGATTTGATTGTGCCGATTGAGCGATACGGCGTGAAGTTATTATCGATAGGATTTTTCACGAACGCGGGTCAAGCGACGGTATGGCGTGGTGGTATGGCGAGCAGTGCTGTGCGTCAGATGGTAGAGGAAGCGTTTTGGGGTGTGTTGGATTATTTGCTCATTGACCTTCCTCCGGGCACGAGTGACATCCATTTGACGCTGCTGACGGTATTACGGTTGACGGGTGTGATTGTAGTGACGACGCCTCAGCCGGTTGCATTGATAGATGCCGAAAAGGGTGTAGACATGTTCCGTAACGAGAAGATCAATGTGCCCGTGATTGGTTTAATAGAGAACATGTCTTACTTCACGCCTGCGGAGTTGCCGGAGAGCCGGTATTATATATTTGGTCGTGATGGTGGCAAGTGTCTTGCTGAGCGGTTGCAGATACCTTTTTTGGGTGCGATACCGTTGGTACAGTCCATCCGTGAGGGTAGTGATGAAGGGATACCCATTGCGCTCAATTATGGTCATCCTGCGCGGAAGATGTTTGAGGAGATAGTAGGGCGGCTAATGGGAGGGGAGTAGAAATGGTAAAAGCGACGGAGTTAGGAACGGAATCGATAAAGCGGTTATTGATTAAGTACGCATTGCCGGGCATCATAGCGATGACTGCGAGTTCGCTTTATAATTTGGTGGACTCGGTCTTCATAGGTCACATGTGCGGGACCTTGGCTCTTGGTGGTTTGACGGTAGCGAAGCCTTTTATGGACATCTGCGCTGCTTTCGGGTCGTTTGTGGGGGTGGGTGCGTCCACGCTATTGGCTATCAAATTAGGTGAGAAGGACTATCGTTCGGCGAATAAGATTCTCGGGAATGTGATTGTTCTCAATATTCTCCTTTCGGCATTGGTTATGGCGGTAGGTTTGATATGGTTAGACCCTATACTGATGTCTTTTGGTGCGAGTTCGGCGACGCTCGTTTATGCTCACGAGTACATGGAGGTTCTGCTATGGGGGAACATATTGACGCACATTTATTTTGGTCTTAACTCGATGCTGCGTTCGATGGGTCATCCTAAGTCCTCGATGATAGCGACGGTAGTAGCGGTTAGTGTGAACATTTTTCTCGACTATCTATTCATTTATCGTTACGAGATGGGTGTTCGTGGTGCGGCATTGGGCACTATTATCTCTCAGTCCGTGGCGGTGGTATGGCAGATGACGCTTTTTTTCCGCAAGTCGGAGGTAGTACATTTTCAGAAGGGGATATGGGGTTTGGACAAGGACATTACGCTTCGTTCGTTTGCGATAGGTCTTGCGCCGTTTTTGATGAACATTGCGCATTGTTTTGTAGTGGTGATTATCAATAACCAATTGCATCGTTTTGGGGGTGACATAGCGTTAGCGTCGTATGGTGTAGTGAACAGACTTATCTTCCTGTTTGCGATGATAGTTATGGGTCTGAATCAGGGCATGCAGCCCATAGCGGGTTATAACTATGGTGCGAAGCAATACCCTCGTGTTTTGCGGGTGTTGTATTTGACCTCTATTTCTGCGACGGTAGTGACGACGACTGTTTTCCTGTTGGGTGAGCTATGGCCTGCAGAGATGGCTCGTGTATTCACGCACGATGAGGTGCTCATAGCAGCCACGGTTGTGCCGATGCGGATACTGTGTTCGTCCTTTTGGCTTGTGGGTTTTCAGATGGTGGGTGGCAATTTCTTCACCTCCATTGGCATGTCCGGTAAGTCTATCTTCCTGAGTTTGACGCGACAGGTCATTTACTTGATACCGTTAACGCTGCTATTGCCGTTGTTTTTTGCGGAGCCGATTATGGGTGTATGGTGGTCTATTCCTACGAGTGATATGTTGGCAGGTATAACGGCAGGTGTGATGCTTTTCTTTGAGATACGCAAATTCAAACAACTCATAGCGGAACAGGATCGTTACAACACATCTCTTCCGCCCCAACCCGATTAAGATTATGTCATTACGCTGTGGAATAGTAGGGTTGCCGAATGTCGGCAAATCGACCCTTTTCAATTGTCTTAGTAATGCTAAGGCGCAGTCAGCCAATTTTCCGTTCTGCACCATTGAGCCTAACACGGGAGTGATTACGGTGCCGGATGAGCGTCTTATCCGCTTAGGTGCGTTATGTCACCCTGAGCGCGGTATCATCCCCACGACCGTTGAGATAGTGGATATAGCGGGTTTGGTGAAAGGTGCCAGCAAGGGTGAAGGTTTGGGTAATAAGTTTCTCGCCAATATCCGTGAGACGGACGCTATCATTCATGTTCTCAGGTGCTTTGACGATGCCAATGTAGTGCATGTAGCCGGCGCGGTTGACCCTGTTCGTGACAAGGAGATCATCGATGTGGAGTTGCAGTTGAAGGATCTTGAGACTGTTGAGTCTCGCATAGTGAAGACGGAGAAGCAAGCCAAAGCGGGTGGTGACAAGCAAGCCAAGGTTGCCCTTGATGTGCTCAGGAAGTACCACGATGTTCTGTCTCAGGGACATAATGCCCGCGAGGTGGAGTTACTCAATAAGGAGGAGGAAGATGCGGCAAAGGAGATGTATCTGCTGACCAATAAACCCGTTATGTATGTGTGCAATGTGGATGACGGTTCCGTTGTCACGGGCAATCCGTATGTAGATGCCGTGCGTCAGGCAGTCAAGGACGAGAACGCTCGTGTGTTGGTTCTTGCAGCCAAGACAGAGTCAGAGATAGCCGAATTAGCGACCTACGAGGAGCGGCAGATGTTCCTTGAGGAAATGGGGTTGCACGAGTCGGGCGTTAACCGCCTCATCAAGGAAGCCTATGCCCTGCTTGACCTGAAGACCTTCCTGACAGCCGGCTCGGACGAGGTGCGCGCATGGACCTTCAGGAACGGCTGGAAGGCTCCCCAGTGTGCCGGTGTTATTCATACCGACTTTGAGAAAGGCTTTATTCGTGCGGAAGTGATTAAGTATGAAGATTTTGTGTCCCTTGGTAGCGAAGCCGCTTGCCGTGCCGCCGGCAAATTGGGCATTGAAGGTAAGGATTACCTCGTCCAAGATGGAGATATTATGCACTTCTTGTTTAATGTTTAAGGTGGTAAAATAAAAGACAATTATGGAACAACTATTAACGTTTTGCCTCTCTAATCCGTGGATGTTGGCAGTGATGCTTATTGTCGGATTAGTACTCCTTGTTAAGGGCGCTGATTGGCTCGTTGATGGTGCATCGGCTATTGCCAAACGCTTTGGTATATCAGACCTTATCATTGGTCTTACTGTGGTTGCGTTCGGCACCTCCATGCCTGAGTTTGTTGTCAATATGGTTTCTGTTGCGGACGGTGTCACCGACCTCGCTATCACCAATATTCTTGGCTCAAACATCATCAACACCTATGTTATACTGGGTCTTACAGCCCTCGTGTGTCCGGTTGTAAGTCAAAAACGCTCCCGCAATTTCGATATTCCGCTATCGATTATTGCGGGGATATTGGTTTATGTGGCAGTTACCATCAACTCTCCTCTTCAGGCGACATCGTTTTTCGGGGAGAGTGTCAGCGGGATCAGTCGCGGCGGCGGTATCGTTCTTTTGCTGTTCTTCTGCTACTTTCTTTATAACACTTTTCGTCATGCGAAAGACCATCCGGAGGAAACTCAAGCGGATGCAGTCAAGCCGATGCCGACATGGAAAGCCGTTACATGTCTTGTAGTGGGACTGGTCGGTCTGGTTGTGGGTGGCGAGTTGATAGTCAAGTCGGCGGTTCGTATTGCCACCAACTTAGGTGTGTCTGATGCGATTATCGGTTTGACCGTTGTAGCCCTTGGCACCTCCCTCCCCGAACTGGCGACCTCCGTTATGGCAGCCTTCAAACACAACTGCGACATCGCCCTCGGTAATGTCATAGGGTCTAATATCTTCAATGTCTTTTTCGTCCTCGGCACCTCCGCGACCATCAGACCCTTGCCTGCCTATGACGGAATAGTGTTGGATGCGTGGGTAGCAGCCATCGGTTCTATCCTCGTTTGGCTCTTCGTCAAAACCAACAAAGAACGCGAAATCAAGCGTTGGGGAGGAGCCGTACTGCTGGTCGTGTATGCCGGGTACCTTACCTATCGACTCATGACTATATCATAATAGTATTAACCTCTAAATTATTGAATTATGGAAAAGTATGTATGTGACGTATGTGGTTACGTCTATGATCCTGAAGTGGGAGATCCCGAAAACGGTATTGCAGCAGGCACGGTCTTTGAAGACCTGCCGGAAGATTGGGTTTGCCCCGTGTGTGGTGTGGGTAAAGAAGAATTTAGCGTCGAGTAATGACAATGGCTAAGCACATAACCGCCTCCGTTTCTTGGGTCGGGAAGATAGACTGGGAGTTGAAGTCCTTTCACGGTCACGAGCTCTCCACCCGTCGCGGTTCATCCTATAACGCCTATCTTGTGCGGGATAAAAAGACCGCGCTGATTGATACCGTTTGGCAACCCTTTGACAAGGAGTTTGTTGCGCGTCTCAAGGAGGTGATTGACCTTCGTGAGATTGACTATATCGTCATGAATCACAATGAGATAGACCACTCGGGCTCGCTCCCCGAACTGCTGCGGGAGATACCTGACACACCGATTTATTGTACCAAGAAAGGTGAAGCCATCCTCCGTGGGCACTATCATCAGGACTGGAACTTCGTGAATGTTAAGACAGGCGACACACTCTCTCTGGGGGATAAAACCCTCACTTTCATTGAGGCATCTATGCTCCACTGGCCGGACACGATGTTCACCTACTTGTCGGGCGATGAGATATTGTTCTCCAACGATGGTTTTGGTCAACACTACGCTACGGAGTCACTCTTCAACGATGCGTGCGATAGTGCCGAGGTCTTCTATGAGGCAGAGAAATACTACGCTAATATCCTTCAGACTTACAGTCCGTTAGTAGCTAAGAAGGTCAAGGATATTCTCGCTATGAACCTTCCCATCAAGATGATTTGCCCCTCGCATGGCGTTATCTGGAAGGACAATCCCATGCAGATCATAGAGAAGTACTTGCTCTGGTCGGCTAACTACCAACTTAACCAAGTGACCATTATCTATGACACCATGTGGAACTCCACCCGCAAGATGGCAGAAGCTCTGGCTGTCGGGTTGCGCAGCGAAGACCCAACACTGACGGTCAAGCTCATGAACGCTGCAGTTGAGGATAAGAACGACATTGTTACCGAAGTGTTTCATAGCAAGGCCATTGCCCTTGGCAGTCCTACGGTCAACAACGGCTATACGTACGCTATAGCAGGTATTTTGGAACTCATTAAGGGCTGTAAGTTCAAACAGAAAAGAGCCTTTGCTTTCGGCTCGTATGGTTGGGGCGGAGAGGCTGTTAAGTTACTGACGGCACACCTTGAGGAGTGTGGTTTCGCGCTTCTGCCTCCTGCCGAGAATGAGCCTAACGGCATCCGCTCGCAGTGGGTTCCGACCGAGGACGAGATTCTACGCTGTCGCGCTTATGGACAACAAATAGCTGCGGCTCTCAACGGCTAATATATGTCGCGGTTACAAGCATATCCTTTTGCGGTGCTATTAGCGATAATAGTCACCGCAATTTTGTTTGGATATGGTGCCCCGCCCCCTCCTGCTCATTTCGACACAGAGCCTCATTATCAGTCAGCCGTTCTGCAGTCCGACCTGACCGAGCGTGCACGAACCTACCGCGCGGATGCATTGTCAGAGGATGGTGAACACATTTTCCTCTACTTCGCCAAGGATAGTCTTCTGCCGGCTTATGGCGATACCGTTCTCGTTTATACCCGTTTGTGCGCCCCTGAGCCCATCGGTTCATTCGATTACGCGACCTACCTGCTCCGGCAAGGCATAACCGCTACAGGCTATGTCCCTAAGGGTCAATGGCTCGTTCTTGCCCCTTCTCAACGACCGTGGTACGCCACCGCCAAAGGCTGGCAACTGCACCTCAAAGAGCGTTATGCCGAATTAGGCATCTCGGGTCAGGAATTAGCGACCCTATCTGCCCTCACGTTGGGCTACCGTGAAGATCTCGAGAAGGACATCAAACGCGCCTTTCAAACTGCCGGTGCTATGCATGTTTTAGCCGTCAGCGGCTTGCATACAGGTATCCTTATGTCCGTCCTTATTGCCCTCTTGACAGGTTTTGGGTATTGGAGGCCTCTTTATGATGAGCGGGCAAAACAATTCCTTATCAATGGTCTGATTATCATCTTTCTCTGGTGCTACGCCGCAGTAACAGGTTGGAGCCCCTCAGTGGTGCGTAGTGTCATCATGTGTACCTTGCTTTTGCTTGCCGAAGTCTTTCACCGGCAGGGCATCTCCCTCAACGCTGTTTTTGCTGCCGCGGTCTTCATACTGCTCTTTCGGCCGATGGACCTCTATTCCGTGTCCTTCCAACTCTCCTTCGCCGCAGTAATCGCTATCATCGTTTTTGTGCCGGTGTTCAATAGCCTCTTGCCTGTTCCGTACCGTTTACCGTACCGGCTTAAGAAAGTTCTCCGCTATTGCCGTGACCTTGTCACCGTCTCTATCGCCGCGCAACTCGGCACCTTGCCCTTTACACTCTACTACTTTGGACAATTCAGTACCTACTTCCTATTGACCAATATCGTCATTCTCCCATTGGCTTTCGTCATTATGCTCCTTGCCCTCATAACCATCACCCTTTCTGCCATTCCTCTCGTTTCTGCTATCCCCTATTTAGTAGACGGCTTATCATGGCTTCTGAATGCCTCTGTCTATCTCCTTAACCACTATGTCCTATGGATAGAATCTCTCCCTTATGCCGTCATCACGCTCTGACCATATCCCCCGACAACCTATTCATAGCCAAAAGCGTTGTTTTTCTCTAAAAAATAAACTTTTATTTGCAGATATCGAAAAAAAATAGTACTTTTGCAACGGAAAAGGAAGTTATGGCTGTGATACGCGTGGGGATAGTGACGGCACCTCATATACGTTATGCGTTGAGGGAGCAGACCTTTGTGCTTCATAATGTGCGCATAGGCATTGGTTTTCATTGGGATAGGTGCGAGGAACAGGAGTTTGAAGGGCAGTTGGAGATTCGCCCTAATAGGGACGGCACAGAGACGGCTATTAACACGATTGACATAGAGGATTACCTGACCTCGGTCATCAGTTCTGAGATGAGTGCTGATTGCCCGTTGGAGTTATTAAAGGCGCATGCCGTCATTGCCCGTTCGTGGGCAAGCGTGGCAGCCGACCCGCGTAAGAGAAAAGGCAACCTGTCTGCAGCGGGACATGAGTGGTACGATATTTGTGCCGATGACCATTGCCAGCGGTATGAGGGTATCCGTAGGCGGAAGGCGCCGGCCATTGAGGCAGTGCAGGCGACCAGAGGACAGGTACTGACCTATGGCGGAGAGATTTGCGACTGCAGGTATCATAAGTGCTGTGGCGGAAGGACGGAGGTTTTTGAGACTTGTTGGGACGTGGAAGACGGGCGCACCTACCCCTACTTGCAGCGTGTGGAGTGTCCGTATTGCGGCCGAGCCGTGGGGCGAAAGGATATTCTCCGGACTATCCTCAACGACTACGACCAAGAGACGGAGGATTTTCACGACTGGACAACAACGTATGTCAATAAGGATATACAGGCGCTTATCCCCCTCAAGCGGGGGGTATCGGGGAGAATCTATGAACTCAAGATCGTCTATCAAGACGGGCATGAGGAAACAATCGGCAAGGAACTGACTATCCGCAAACGACTGAGCGATACTTGTTTATACTCAAGTTGGTTGGATGTGAAGAAGCAAGAGGACGGCATCTTTGAGTTACAGGGGCACGGCTGGGGACACGGAGTGGGATTATGCCAGATCGGTGCGGCAGTCATGGCCACCGAAGGAGCCACCTACGAGCAGATACTTCAATACTACTACAAGGGCGCGCGCCTAACGACAATGAACTAATCAGCACACAATGAACCTTAAATACTATACATTATGCAAAAACTATTCTCAATCCTTCTCGCGGCATGTTTCATGATGCCCATGATGGCACAATCCCCCGATGAAGACTCATGGCAAACGGATTATGAGTTGATGAAGAGCGACGGCTGGAAAGCGCTCAATAAAGGTATGTCTCTCAAGACTGAGTGTCAACTGATGCATGACTATTCCGCCGGTTCGCTTGGCGACGACAGGCAGTACTGCTATGGTGGTGCCCAAGCCAAGAACAAGTCCCGCAAAGAGGCTGCGCGGCAGACCATCTATCAGGCGCAGAAAGACCTTGCGGAGTTCCTCATTTTCGCCTATGCGTCCGGCAGAGAGGACCTGCACGCCTCTACACAAGTGCGGACGGACAAGATAGGCGGGCGAGCCTCTTTCACAACCGTAGACAAAAAACACGGCATCGAAATAACCTTCAAGGACGGCAATGAGGAAAATGGTTATAAGGCTGTTTACACCTTCCATGTCATGAGTAAACCGCTGCCACAAGAGATACCCTCCCTCAGTTTCGGGGACGCGATGGAGCAACTCATTGAACGGCTGCAAGAGGATGTTGTCGTACTTAGTTTCTACCGCAAGGTGGGCGGTCTGACCCAAGTGCAGTCTCTCGCGTACGGCAATATTGAGAAGGACATTGATGATATCTGCGACCTAATCGCTAATCACTGGGCTCCGGATGGTGCTGTACAAATTATTCTTCAAGGAGAGAAGAAACGCTAAGGACTGACAAAATGGCAGTCGTTGCGCGTTGGCACAGCGTTTGCAGGAATAATAGCGATTTTAATGAACTATTACTAAATGCAAACCACTATGAATAACAACACTGAAAATCTGAACAAATTTGCCATCAACTTGTGCGAAAAAGCACAGCAGGGCAAGCTCGATCCTGTTATCGGGCGAGACGACGAGATTAGGAGAGTACTTCAAATCTTGTCCCGTAGAACCAAGAATAATCCTATCCTCATTGGTGAACCCGGTGTCGGTAAGACGGCTATTGCTGAAGGACTGGCGCACCGCATCATTCGCGGCGATGTGCCGGAGAACCTGAAGAAGAAACTGATCTACTCCCTCGATATGGGTGCCCTCGTTGCGGGAGCTAAGTACCAAGGTGAGTTTGAGGAGCGTCTGAAAGGCGTTATCAGCGAGGTTGTTAATGCCGCAGGGGAAATAATCCTCTTCATTGATGAGATCCACGTTCTCGTGGGCGCAGGTAAGAGTAGCGGCGCGATGGATGCCGCCAATATCTTGAAGCCGGCTTTAGCGCGTGGTGACCTGCGCTGTATCGGTGCGACGACCCTTGACGAGTACCAGAAGTACTTTGAGACCGACCGCGCTCTTGAGAGACGCTTCCAAAAAGTGATGGTCGATGAGCCTGACGAAGCTGCCACCATCTCTATCCTGCGTGGTCTGAAGGAGCGTTACGAGACGCACCACAGGGTGCGGATTAAGGACGATGCCCTTATCGCCGCCGTGACTCTCTCGGCACGGTACATCACCGACCGTTTCCTGCCCGATAAAGCCATCGACCTCGTGGATGAGGCTGCGGCTAAATTGCGATTAGAGGTAGACTCTAAACCCGAGTCGATTGATGTCTTGGATAGACAAATCAAGCAACTCGAGATTGAGAAGGAAGCCATTAAGCGTGAGAACAACACCGAGAAACTGACTATTATTGAGAAACAATTATCCGAACTGACGACCGAGCGCAATAAGCTTGACCAACAATGGGAGCAAGAGCGCGGACATGTCGCCACTATCCAGAACGAGAAAGCCCATATTGAGCAGATGAAGCGCGAGGCAGAGAAAGCCGAGCGGGAAGGCGATTACGGGAAGGTGGCTGAGATACGGTATAGCAAGATTCAGCAAGCCGAAACCAATATCAAAGCGGCCCAGCAAGCCCTGGAGGATATCCCGGGCGAGACCTTGATAAAGGAAGAGGTTGACGAAGACGATATAGCGGATGTAGTAGCGCGGTGGACAGGTATACCTGTAAACAAGATGATGCAGTCCGAGCGCGACAAACTGCTTCACCTCGAAGAGGAGTTGCACAAGCGTGTCATTGGTCAAGACGAGGCAATCAATGCCGTCAGCGACGCGATTAGGCGGTCAAGAGCAGGGCTGCAAGACCCCAAACGACCGATCGGCTCCTTCATCTTCCTCGGTACAACGGGTGTCGGTAAAACCGAACTGGCGAAAGCTCTTGCGGACTACCTCTTCGATGACGAGAACATGATGACCCGTATTGACATGTCGGAGTATCAGGAGAAGTTCAGCGCAACGCGACTCATCGGTGCGCCTCCGGGATACGTAGGTTACGACGAAGGCGGACAACTGACGGAGGCGGTTAGACGCAAACCTTACTCGGTCGTGCTCTTCGACGAACTGGAGAAAGCGCACCCCGATGTTTTCAATGTCCTGCTGCAGGTCCTTGACGACGGACGACTGACCGATAACAAAGGACGCACGGTTAACTTTAAGAACACCCTCATCATCATGACCTCTAACCTGACGGAGGAGCAGTTGAGGGCACAAGTACGACCGGAGTTCATCAATAGGGTAGATGATATTATCCACTTCACGGAACTGAGCGAAGATAATATCCGCGAAGTCGTTAAGTTGCAGATTGGTAAGGTGCACGAGATGCTGGAGAAACAAGAAATTGAGTTGCGCGTCACCGACGATGCTATCAATTATATCGCCAAAGAAGGGTATGACCCGCAGTTCGGTGCACGACCCGTCAAGAGGGCCATCCAGAACCTCATGCTTAACGAACTGTCCAAGCAGATCATTGCCGGTCGGGTAGACACCAAGAAACCCGTTGTCGTCGAACTACTGGACGGTGAATTACACTTCAAGAATTAACTACTTCTTCAAGATGATCCACACGATAATGGGCGCTCCGAATAGGGCGCTCATTGTTGATATAGGGAGCGGGTAGGTGAAGCGGTTACATAGTATATCGCAGAAGAGGAGCAGGTCGGCACCGATAAGCGCTGTGAAAGGCAGTGTCAAGCGGTGATTGCCCGTTTGAAGCAGTCCGCGCGCAATATGCGGTACCGCCACACCCACGAACGCTATCGGCCCGCAGAACGCCGTTATACCACCTGCCAGCAGCCCTGTCGCTAAAACAATACCCAAGCGGCTACGACGGATATTAACACCTATGCCGCGAGCGTAGTTCTCACCGAGAACCAGTCCATTAAGGGGTTTGATGAGCGCCAGAGTAAGGCTCCAACCGATGAGCAGCACCACTCCGAGAATCAGCAGCTCCGTCCAACCGACATTATTGAGACTACCCAAGGTCCAAACAATATAGAGTTTGAGAGCGTCAGGGTTGGCAAAGTTCTGTACGAGATTAACCAACGCGCCGGCGATGGAACCGAACATCATACCTACTATCAGCAGGGATACATTATTGCGGACATAGCGTGCCACAACCAACACCAGTCCCATCACTATCGCCGCACCTAAAACGGCGGCTATCATGGTCGTCAGAGAACCGGCTATAGGCGGTAGCGCAAAAGCGTACACACCCATCGTCACTAATGCCACACCCAAGGACGCACCGCCGGAGATTCCTAATATATAGGGTCCTGCTAACGGATTGCGGAACAAGGTCTGCATCATCAGACCCGCCACTGCCAACGAACTGCCGGCCAAAATGGCGGTGAGCATCTTCGGAATACGGATCTGCGTCAGGATAGAAGACTCTATCTCCGTCAACCCGCCAATGGGGTTGATGAAGATACTTCCGCATAGCATATCTAAGATGGCTAAAACGACTAAAAGCCCCCCGAACAGCACAAAAATGACCTCTTTTTTCATGTTTCGCCGCAAAAATACAAATATTTTTTGTTTTGCGCAAATTTTTTAGTAAATTTGCACGCTAAATTTTAAAAACATGTCAGTACATACAACTTTAACGCGGATGACGACCACCAAAATCCGTCAGATGAAAGAGCAGGGCGAGAAGATCACCATGCTCACCGGGTACGACTACACCCTCGCATCTTTAGCCGACGAGGCAGGAATAGATACTATTCTCGTGGGCGACAGTGCTTCCAATATTGTTTGCGGCACCCAATACACCCTACCTATCACGGTGGACGAGATGATTTTTCTGACCAAGGGCGTAGTCCGTGCCGCTAAGCACGCACTGGTCATCGTGGATATGCCCTTTGGCTCCTACCAAGTGAGCGAAGAGGATGCCCTGCGCAATGCCATCAGGATGATGAAGGAGTCCGGGTGTGATGCCCTTAAGATTGAAGGCGGGGAAGATATCCTGCCCGCTATCAGGCACATGATTCAGGTAGGCATACCCGTTTGCGGACACCTTGGCCTGACACCCCAATCGGTCAACCAATTCGGGGGATATGGGCTAAGGGCTAAGAGCGACACCGAAGCGGCTCAACTAATGCACGATGCACAACTCCTCGACGAGGCAGGGTGCTTCATGATTGTGCTTGAGAAGATCCCTGCAGCACTTGCCGAGAAGGTCGCCAAAACCGTTTCATGCCCCGTTATCGGTATAGGAGCAGGGGCGGGCGTGGATGGCCAAGTGCTCGTCATGCACGATATGTTAGGGCTTAATAGCGGCTTCAAACCGAAGTTCTTGCGACATTTCGCGGAGTTAGGCAACGAGGTTAAGAATGCCGTCGGCGAGTATATCACGGCTGTGAAAGAGAGTACCTTCCCTTCCGCGGAAGAGCAATATTGAGTATCCATGAAACAGGTCATTGTCACACCTCAAGAGGCTGCGCGCATGGAGCAGCAATACCGAGTAGTCAAGCGTTCCGTTGACGCGCGGCAGAAGAACCTGCGCGTACTGCTCACACTCTTAGAGGAAACCGACATGCCTCTCACAACCGCCACGCCACAACGCTTAGAGACATTGGCTCACTGTCCCGCTTCCGCGCCTACGGTCGACATCGTCGGCGCAGGACCTGCGGGACTTTTTGCGGCACTGACACTCCTGCAACACAATATACGACCTATCATCTATGAGCGCGGCAAAAAGGTTTCGGAGCGCAAAAAAGATATCGCTCTCCTCAACCGCAACGAGGGACTCAACCCTAACTCTAATTACTGTTTCGGCGAAGGAGGGGCTGGCACATTCAGTGACGGCAAACTCTTTAGCCGCTCTAAGAAAAGAGGCTCCATGCAGCAGGTCATGGACACCTTCCGCTTCTTTGGAGCCGATAGCCGTATCCTCTACGAAACACATGCCCACATCGGGTCGGATAAACTACCCGATATCATTGCCGCCATGCGGAACTACATCGTGGAGCATGGGGGAGAGTTTCGTTTCGGGACAATATGGCATCCCACAGCCGCGGCCCTACAGACTCCCACTATTCTTGCTATCGGTCATAGCGCCCATGACACGTACCGCGAGTTGGTAGCAGCGGGAGTCGCCATGGAGGCAAAAGGCTACGCTATGGGCGTGCGCATAGAACATCCACAAACCCTCATCAACGATATTTTCTACCATCATCCTGCTCCGGAGATCGTCTCTTTAGTCGGTCCTGCAGCCTATAGTTTGGTGACCCAAGTGGACGGGCAGGGCGTCTACTCCTTCTGCATGTGCCCGGGAGGACATATTGTTCCTGCGGGCTCCGAACCCGAACAAGGGGTCGTCAACGGCATGTCTGCCTCGCACCGCAATAGTCCGTATGGCAATAGTGGCATGGTGGTTTCTTTGCCCGTTAGCGGCGATGCACTAACGGCTCTCGATTATCAGGAGCGGCTGGAACACGAGGCTTGGCTGCAAGCAGGCAATACCGCACGCACACAATTCCGTCCCGCACAACGCCTGACGGACTTTATAGAAGGTAAGCCTTCCCAAGACCTACCTGCCTGTTCCTACCTGCCGGGGATATGCGCTTCTCGATTAGACCAATGGCTGCCGCTTGAGATAGGACCGCGCTTGCAGAAAGGACTCGCCTTCTTCGGCACACGACATAAGGGCTTCGTCACACGAGAAGCAGTCCTCGTCGGGGTAGAGTCACGCACATCATCACCTATTCGTGTCTTGCGAGACACGGTAACCATGACCTCACCATCTCACCACAATCTCTACCCTTGCGGCGAAGGAGCAGGGTACGCAGGAGGCATAACCTCTTCCGCTTTGGACGGAATAGTTGCCGCAACGGCACTGATTAACAACCGGCAATCATGAATAGCGAACGAACCATAGCACTCATCGGCGAAAACGCTTATGCGCGACTACAAACCGCGCAGGTCATCATCTTCGGTGTCGGTGGCGTCGGAGGATGGTGTGCCGAAGCTCTCGTTCGTAGTGGCATTCAACACCTTACACTCATTGATTATGACCTCGTGACGGACTCTAATAGCAATAGGCAGGTGGTGGCACTTAGTACCAATATCGGACTGCCGAAAGTGGCGGAGATGAAAGCACGACTATTGGCTATCAACCCCGAGGCTCAGATTGAGACCCGACATGAGCGATATAGCGGAGCCACACTGCCGGAAGGGAAAGGGCGGTATCTCATTGACGCTATTGACGAGATAACACCTAAGGCGCTCCTCTTGCACGAAGCAACCAAGGCCGGATATACAGTCTTTTCTTCGATGGGAGCAGGGCGACGCATAACGACAGAGGCTATTCATACGGGGGAGTTCAGGAAGGTCTCAGGTTGTCCGCTTGCACGCGCACTAAGGCACAAAATGAAGGACTTGCAGTGCTGGCCCGAAGGGAAAGTGCAATGCGTTTGGTCGGACGGAGAGATTGTCGCGGAGAAAGGAACCCTCGCACCCGTCGTCGGCGTCTTCGGCTTTAAACTCGCAGAACTCGTCCTTACAACTATTTTAGATACCACCATTCACTAATCAACATTCACTAATCAACATTCACTAACCAACATTTACTGACCAACACGAAGTCAAAAGAATATGATTAAACACTACGATTATTTGATTATCGGCGGCGGAGTAGCCGGTATGGCCTTTGCTCTTCAAGTAGCCGAGAGCGGGAAGTACACAGTCGCACTTTGCTGCAAAACAACCTTAGAAGAAGCCAATACCGCGAAAGCACAAGGAGGTATTGCCGCTGTCACGGACTTAGCCGTGGACAACTTTGAGAAACACATTCATGACACCATGGTTGCCGGAGATTGGCTCTCCGACCCCGATGCCGTTAAACAGGTCGTAACCCGTGCTCCCGAGGGTATACGGCGACTCGTGCAATGGGGAGTTAACTTCGATAAAAAGGAGGACGGCAACTTTGACTTGCACCGAGAAGGCGGACACTCTCAGTTCCGTATCTTGCACCACGCAGATGACTCAGGAGCAGAGATCCAACGAGGACTGATGACCGCGGTGCGTAACCATAAGCAAATCGAAGTGCTCGAGAACCATTACGCGGTGGAAATCATCACCCAGCACCACTTGGGCGTCCGCGTTACACGCCGAACACCCGACCTGGAGTGCTATGGGGCATACATCCTTGACCCTGAAACGGGTAAGATTGATACGTACCTCTCTCGGGTGACCCTTATGGCGACTGGAGGTACAGGAGCTGTTTATGCTACAACCACCAACCCCGATATAGCCACAGGAGACGGTATCGCAATGGTGCATCGAGCCAAGGGAATCATTAAGGACATGGAGTTCGTCCAATTCCACCCTACCGCACTCTATAACCCTGGCGAAACTCATCCCGCCTACCTTATCACAGAGGCCATGAGAGGATATGGAGGTATTCTGCGACTGCCTGATGGACAGGAGTTTATGCAGAAGTATGACCCCAGACTCAGCCTCGCACCAAGAGACATCGTTGCGCGGGCCATTGATAACGAAATGAAAATTCATGCCCTCGACCATGTCTGCTTGGATGTCACACATAAAGACCCCGAACAGACCCAACAACACTTCCCCAATATCTACCGCAAGTGCCTCTCTATCGGCATTGATATCACCAAAGAGTATATCCCTGTTACCCCATGTGCACACTATATGTGCGGGGGAATAAAGGTCAATCTGGATGCCGAATCAACTATCCACCGACTGTATGCCGTAGGCGAATGTTCCTGCACCGGACTGCATGGCGGAAACCGCTTGGCGTCTAACTCTCTCATTGAGGCAGTCGTCTATGCCGATGCTGCCGCTAAACATAGCCTCTCTGTCATTGACACCTATACCTTTAATGACGCTGTACCCGAGTGGAATGATGAAGGCACAATGACTAACGAGGAGAAAGTCCTTATCGCACAAGACATGCGGGAGGTCGGACAAATCATGTCCACCTATGTCGGTATCGTCCGTTCAGACCTGCGCTTGAGACGGGCATGGGAGCGACTCGACCTGCTCTATGAGGAGACGGAAGACCTCTTCAAACGCGTCAAAGCAACCAAGGATATTTGCGAACTACGAAATGCTATCAATGTCGGCTATCTCATTACACGACAAGCCCTTGAGCGCAAGGAGTCACGAGGACTGCACTTCAATATCGACTATCCCCCAGACCCCAAACTCAATCACCAAGAAGTGTGGTAACACCTAAAAGGGCACCTGGCCTCCTGGTCTCCTAGAAAAATACCCTCCCCAAAAGGGCACCTGGCCTCCTGGGAACCTGGAAAAATACCCTCCCCCAAGGGCACCTGGTCTCCCGGAAACCTGGAAACCCTCCCCAAAAGGGCACCTGGTCTCCTGGGAACCTGGAAAAATACCCTCCCCAAAAGGGCACCTGGTCTCCTGGGAACTTGGAAAAATACCCTAACACCGGCTACTGCCTGATGAAACCTGTGCATCCTGCATTTTGCATCTTGCATCTTGCATCTTCTTGTTGTCCGAGTACCGATGCACCCGACTATATGTGATTCATATGTGATTCATATGTGATTCATATGTGATTCGTATGTGATTCATATGTTATTTAGCATACATCACCGATAGATTGACTAAGCCTTGAATAATCCTGTGACTAATCCCATGACTACATCTGTGACGATTTCTTGGACAAAACACCCAAATCTGCCAAAAAATCCAACAAAAATTTGCATATATCAAAAAATTGTAGTATCTTTGCGGCGGATTTAATTAAACTACGTTAATTATGGCACGACCGATTAAAGAAACACCCACATTGTACGGTGAGGACGCAAGACGTTTCGCCTATGCTGTTGAGCACCCGCAACCCGTTACGGCAGAGGAAGTAAGAAGGGCAAGAGAAATTTACATGGCTGTTAAAGCAAAGTTCCCGTCTGTACTATGATGCAACTGGCAGATTTCGATTTTGTCCAACTAACTCCGGACACAACATTATTGCCTTTCGTTTCCGAAGACGAAGACCTGAATAATTTTTTGATGGAAGACGCAAAGAATTATTCCGCTGATTTAATGGCTGTCACTTATCTCTTTATCGACAGGCAGAAGCAACAAACGGTCGCATATTTCAGCCTTCTGAATGATAAAGTAGCATATGACCCACAACAAAAAGGCTTTTGGAATCGCATAAACCGCCATATTCCCAATAATAAACGTCGCCGTAGTTATCCATCTGCTAAAATAGGTCGTCTAGCAGTCGCAAAGGAATATGCTAACGAAGGAATAGGTTCGCAAATAATAGAATATGTCAAATATTTTATGGTAACCGAGCCTAAGTTAGGATGTCGTTTTATTACGGTTGATGCTTATTCCGATGCAACAAAATTCTATGAGAAGAACAAATTTAAATACTTTACGATGTTAGACACGCTTGACAAAACGCGTTTAATGTACTTCGATCTGAAACCTTTCAAAGACCACATAGAACAAGGCATATAAACCCTATGCAACTAATTTATAATCAGCAAATTACCACCCCCATGCGAATGGGCACGAGGTAAGCAAAAACAACACATTCGCAGCGTTATAGACGGTGTGCACTAATCGTGTGCGCCGTCTTTTTGTGTATGTGCGTAGAAGGAAAAACCAAAACAATATAAAATGTGGCAACAAACTATTAATCAAATCCATTTATTAAAACCGACGGGGCGATGGGATATAACAGCCCACAAATGCTTATGAGAAAATTATTAACATTATTCATTGCGGTTTTCGCGGCAATCAGCCTGCAGGCTCAGACGAGCGGCACGTGCGGCGACAACCTCAACTGGTCGTACAACGAGACGACCAAAGCCCTGACAATCACTGGTACGGGTGCTATGACCGACTATGCCGCAGCTGCCGACAGACCTTGGCATGATTGGCGCGAGGATATTGAGTCCGTTTCGTTACCCGAGGGATTAACCAATATTGGTGCGTATGCCTTTTACCGTTTTAGGGCGTTGACGTCGGTTAGTATCCCTTCTACGGTGGACTCTATCGGTAGGTATGCATTTTACTATTGTGACCAACTTCCTTCTATTACGCTGCCTCAAAATCTTCATAAAATCAACATTTATGCCTTCGGGTTGTGCAGTGCATTAGAAACTATTACCATTCCCAATAATGTCACGCAACTTCCTAGAGCTGTTTGCTACAGTTGTAAAGGGTTGGAATCTATTTCGCTACCGGAAGGATTGCTTTCTATTGGAGGCTATGCGTTTTATCAATGCCGAAAGGTGAAAAACCTATCCATTCCGTCCACTGTCGTCTCTATCGGAAATTCAGCATTCCGCCAAATGGCTCAGTTGCAATCCATCTCCTTGCCGGACGGCCTTACGACCATTGACACCTATACTTTTGCATTGGATTCTGCATTAACGACCATCCAATGGCCGGCTAATCTCAAAAGCATATGCGAGTATGCTTTCAACAACTGCATTTCCCTGACTTCTGTAACACTGCCGGAGAGCGTGGATTCTGTGGGCACCCGAGTATTCTCGCAATGTTCAGGCTTGACAGAGCCCGTGCGTAATAGTCACATGCTTGTATGCATGCCTATCTCTACGGTGGGCGAATATGCCATCCCGCATGGCATCAAGACCATTGCCCCGTATGCCCTCTATGGCTGTACAGGATTGACCACTCTGACCTTACCCGAGACGGTGGATTCAATTGGTCTATACGCATTCCGCTCGACAATGAACTCTTCAAGTCTTCATTACATCAACTTCTTGAGTTCTACACCTGCCAAGAAAGCTGGTAGTATAGGGGGTGTCGGAACAAACGGCAAGATGATGATTCCTTATGGTGCTTTGTATGCCTACCGGTCAGATAATGATTGGGGCATATTCAATCAGTACTACAAAGAAGGCTATTATTCCAACGGTTTGTATTATAGACTCAATAGCGATGCGAATACAGCGAAGGTGAACTATCTTTCCGATTCAGCAGAAGACCAGGCAACATATGTTTCCGGCAGTCTTACCATTCCTGCAAGCCTGAATATATGCGGAATACCTTATGCTGTAAATTCAATCGGACAATCTGCCTTCGCTAACTGTACTGCCCTTACAGAGGTTACATTGCCTGCATCCATTGACACACTCTATGCCCGATGCTTCAAGAACTGCACCAATCTGACTAAAATAACAATGCTCGCCGACCATCCGGCATATCTTGAGCGGTACGATATCTATATGGAGCATTTTGATGGGACAAACAGCAGTTTGATACTCTATGTGCCTGCTGCTATTTTCAATACCTTCAAGCAAAACAGCCAATGGAGAACAAAAACCATTGTGGAGGACAAAATCCGTCCTATTGAAGATGTCGAACTCTTTACGGTCACCTTCTACCATCGCAGCATTGCCTACGGAGCCGATTATACCGGTGACGGCAACGAAATATCTTTTAGCTCAGACTGCATCGGCTATGCCTCCCAAAAAGTTGTTTCCGGTCAACCCGCTATTGAGCCTTATCCCTTGTATGCCGAAACAGACCACAGATACCCTTACGGCGTTATTCCTGAAGGGTATTCCTATGTTGGGTGGGAAGAGGACTTCTCTAACGTAACCGGCAATATGAAAATCCATACCCGTTATGTGGCTAATCCCTACACCGTTACCTTCAAAGACTACGACGACACCGTTCTGAAGGAAGTTATATTTGCATATGGTGAGACGCCATATTATAGTCAAGGCACGCCTCATCGAGATGCCGATGATGATTACACCTACGAGTTCTTCGGTTGGTACTGTCCTTCCACCAATTATACCTATCAAGTGTTGCCGCTTCAAATATTGCCGCCGGTGACTATGGATCTTACCTTTGTAGCTGTCTATACTCCTATAGAGCGCCAATACACCATCACTTTTGAGGACGGCAACGGCAATGTGCTGGAACAGAGAGTTTGGCCGAAGAATATGGTGCCTGTCTATTCGGGCGAAACCCCGACCAAGGAAGGTCTTGTCTTCTACGGCTGGTCGCCTGAATTGCAGCCTGCAACAGCAGATGCTATTTACACGCCTGACTTCCGCGCACGCATTATCTTTAGCGACGAATGGGGACACGTATGGCAGAACAGCCTCTTGGAATTAGGTGCTACTCCTGTGTATTCGGGCGAGACTCCGACGCGTGCCGAGGATGCGATATACACCTATACCTTCAGCGAATGGCCCGCTGTCAGCCCTGCAACAACAAGCACTACCTATACTGCTATCTTTGATAGGACGGTTCGCAAATACCGTATCGCTTTCTTCAACGGCGAGCAACTGCTGCAAGACGAGGAGCTCGAATATGGCACCAGACCGGAATACAAAGGCGAAGACCTTACTTATACCGCCGAAGGCGTTAAGTACAACCACGTGGGTTGGACTCCTGAGATTCACCCCGTCATCGGCGAGCAGTTCTATTACGCCAGCTTTAGCGAAGAGCCGCGCTATTTGGTAATCTTCTATGACTGCGACGGAATAACTGAGCTAAAGAAAGGCTATGTAGAAGAAGGACAAGATGCTGAGGCACCCTTAGAGAGCCAACAAGCAGGCTCAATCATAACCGGTTGGGACAAAGACTTTACCAACGTGCAATCGGCATTGGATGTGTATGCAGAGTGCGAGACGGAGAAATACACCGTTTCCCTCTCCGCCGAGAATGGTTCTATTGCCGTCACCGACGAAAATGGTGAACCTGTGGATATCTCCCTTTCTGTAGAGTACGGCACTATCCTTACGCTGGTGGCAACCGCTGACGAGGGCTTTGTCTTTGACCAATGGAGCGATGCTCACGCAGAAAACACCCGTCATATCACCGTCACTGGTGACATCACCTTGTCTGCATTGTTCAACGTGCGCACATTGCAAGTAGTCTTTGTGGACTGGGATGACTCCGTCCTCAAAGAGGCGCAGACCGTCAACTACGGCGAAGCCGCTGTTGCTCCCGAGAACCCGACGCGCGAAGGCTATACCTTCACAGGTTGGGATGCCGACTTCTCTTCCGTCAAGACCGACCTTACAGTCAAAGCTACCTACGAGAGCAACGGCTCCGGCCTTGAGGATATACTAGGCGGCAATGTGCAATGTACAAAGGTGCTCATTGACGGCATCCTCTACATCCTCCGCCCCGATGGCAAGGTATTCAACGCCCAAGGCGTGAGAGTGCGATAATCGTGCCCTTTAGGGCTAAGAAATAATCGTGCCTCCACGATATTCTCCCCCGAGTGCCGGTTGGTCCACTAACCGGCACTCGTTATATCTGAACATATTTTTATGGTAACGTGTGACTACACCTGTGACGATTTCTTGGACAAAACACCCAAATCTGCCAAAAAATCCAACAAAAATTTGCATATGTCAAAAAAAAGTTGTACCTTTGCCGCCAAATTGAAAAACGCGCTTCTATCATAGAGAAAACGCAACACTATAATTGAGAAACACAGCTAATTATTATTACTATTATGAATACATTCTTGAGAACTTTAGGCATTATTCTCGTTTTGCTGGGAGTATGCTGCTTAGTCGTTTATCGTTTCTGGGTACCATCGAATGTCCTGCTTGTTGTCAGCTTAGTATTAGAGGTCGTTGGTATCTTGGCCTACATCCTTCTTAATCGCAAGCTCGATTAAGGACTAAGTCACGCATGGCCGACTTTAACGATAGTATTAAATATCACCTTAACGGCATGTACCAGGACTGGTTCCTGGATTATGCCTCCTATGTGATTTTGGAGAGGGCTGTCCCCGCTATGGAGGATGGCCTTAAGCCTGTGCAACGACGTATCCTGCACGCCATGAAAATGGTGGATGACGGCAAGTACAATAAGGTAGCTAATATCGTAGGGCAAACCATGCAGTATCACCCCCATGGCGATGCTTCTATCGGCGACGCTTTGGTACAGTTGGGGCAAAAGGACTTACTGATTGATTGTCAGGGAAACTGGGGGAATATCTTGACGGGGGACGGCGCTGCGGCTCCGCGTTATATTGAGGCGCGGCTCAGTAAGTTCGCCCTTGAGACGGTCTTTAATCCCAAAACCACACACTGGATGCTCTCTTACGACGGACGGAAGAAAGAGCCCATCCACCTGCCTGTCAAGTTCCCGCTCCTGCTCGCGCAAGGCGTCGAGGGAATAGCGGTAGGCCTTAACTCCAAGATCATGCCACATAACTTCAACGAGTTATGCGGTGCCTCGCTCGCCTACCTGCGAGGGGAAGAGTTCCAACTCTATCCCGACTTCCCGACCGGAGGAGAAGTGGATGTCAGCCGATATAACGACGGTGAGAGAGGAGGTATCATCAAGGTACGATCTAAAATAACCAAAACAGATGATAATAAGACACTTATCATCAGTCAGGTGCCCTACGGTACAACATCCACCAAAATCATTGAGACCATCATCAGAGCGCAAGAGAAGGGGAAGATTAAGATTAAGAAGGTGGACGATTTTACAACCAATGAGGCAAAGGTCGTGGTACAACTCGCACCCGGAGCCTCGTCCGACAAAACCATTGATGCCCTCTATGCCTTCACCGACTGCGAGGTATCTATCTCGCCTAACTGCTGCGTCATTGAGAATAAAAAACCTATCTTCACTTCTGTTTCTGAGTTGCTCAAGAAAAGCACCGAGAACACCAAGGCGCTCCTCAAGTGGGAACTCGAGATTGAAAAGGCAGAACTGCAGGAGCAGTTTTTCTACACCTCCCTTGAACGGATCTTCATTGAGAACCGTATCTATAAGGAAAAGGGATATGAGGAAGCAACCAATAAGGACAAACTAATCGCCTTTGTCGATAACGCTTTAGAGCCCTTTAAACGACAACTAATTAGAGAGGTACGGACAGGGGACATTGAGAAACTCTTTGAGATACGGATGATTCGTATCACCAAGTTCGACTCTAAAAAAGCCGACGAGTTGATGCGCGATTTGGAGAAGAAAATCAAAGCCTGTGAGAAGAACCTTGCCCACCTTAACGACTACACAATTCGCTGGTTCGAAAACCTCAAAGCAAAGTATGGCGATAGGTATCCCCGCAGGACTGAGGTGCGCAACTTCGCTTCTATCAACGTCAAAACAGTCGTTGAGGCGAACGAGAAACTCTATATCAACCTCGAAGAGGGATTCATCGGTACTGGACTCAAAAAGGACAAGTTCCTGTGCAACTGCTCAGATCTTGACGACATCATCGTCTTCCACAAAGACGGTAAGTACAAGATAACCAAGGTCGCCGAGAAAATATTCATCGGGACCGACATCTTACATGTGGACATCTTCAAGAAAAACGACACACGCACGATTTACAATGTCGTTTATCGGGACGGCAAGAAGGGATCATACTACATGAAACGCTTCTTCGTCTCCGGTGTCGCTAAGGACAAAGAGTACGACCTGACACAAGGAACTATCGGCAGTAAGGTCGTCTATTTCACAGCCAATCCTAATGGCGAGGCTGAGGTCATTAAGATTGCCCTCAAGCCCGCACTGCACCTCAAAAAACTGGAGTCCACGAAGGACCTGTCCGAACTGGCGGTCAAGAGCCGTAGCGCAAGAGGTAACCTACTCACCAAGTACGATATTAAGTCCATTACCCTCAAGCAGAAAGGGCACTCAACCCTCGGCGGACGAAAGGTGTGGTTCGACCCCGATGTGCTGCGGATCAATTACGACGGACAAGGTATCTATCTCGGTGAGTTCCAAGAGGAAGACCGTATATTGGTCGTAATGCCCAACGGCGATTATTTCCTCAATACCTTTGAGGAAACGGCGCACTTCGAGGCGGGATGGCTACGAATAGAGAAGTTCGAACCCGAGAAGATTTGGGCACTCGCCATGTGGAACGCTGAACTGGGATACTATTACGGCAAACGCTTTACCTTTGACGCAACACCGAAAGTGCAAAACTGCCTCGGAGATAATAAGGACAACAAGATTGCCGTCCTAACCGACCGAGATGAGGCTTCCTTTGAAGTGCATTATGCCGACGAGAACCGAGAGAACCTCGTCATCAATATGGCGGATTTTATTGATGTCAAATCACCGAAAGCAAAGGGCAAACGAATAACAACCCTGGATGTCGCTGCTATCGTGGATATTACACCCGAACCGGAACACGAGCAGCAAGAACCCGAACAGACCGAAACCACCGAGCCCACAGAAAACAAAGAAACACCTGCCGCAGCAGATGTTCCTCCCGATTTGGATGTCCCCATGGACATAGACGCCTCCGTACCGGAGTCGTCTAAACCCGTGGACGACCAGTTGAGCCTATTCTAAACTCACTTCTTCTTATCCACCATTTCGCTATCCACAAGAATACGACCGCAGAACTCGCAGACGATAATCTTCTTGTGCAAACGGATATCTAACTGCCTCTGGGCGGGCACTTTAGCGTGACAACCACCGCAGGAGTCCCGTTCCACCTTCACCACTGCTAAACCGTTGTGCGCGTTCTTGCGAATACGCTTGAACGCGGCAAGATGTCGCTCGTCAATCTTCTTCTCAAGCTCCGCGGCTTGCAGCATCAGTGTATCCGTCTCGGCCTTCGTCTCTTGCAGAATCTTATCTAACTCATCCTTCTTCTGCTTCAGGTCTGCAGACTTGTTCGTGATGGCTTGAGTCGTACGGTCTTTCTCCGCAATAGCAGACTCCTTCTGCTCCTCATAACGACGGATGTTCTTTTGGCTGAGCTCAATGTCTGTCTCCTGATACTCAATCTCTTTGGAGAGATTATCGAACTCACGGTTGTTGCGCACATTGTCCTGTTGCTCCTTGTAGCGAGCAATAGCAGCTTTCGCGTTGTCAATCTTCACTTTGCGGTCAGCTATCTGTACGTCGCACTCTTTAATCTCAGCATTGATATTGCTGAGACGGGTCTGCAAACCTTCTACCTCGTCAGACATGTCCTTCACTTCTTGGGGCAGTTCGCCCGCGAGAATACGAAGCTCATCAATCTTAGAGTCCACTTGTTGCAGTTCGTAGAGAGTCTGAAGCTTCTCTTCTACGGTCAGTTCTTTTACTTCTTTTGTCATAATGATATCATTTATAGTATATTAATCGGACTTTTATCTTCTCTGGAAATGAGGGTCTCAACCTTACCCTCGAGCAGTTCCGCAAATATCTCTCGTGTGTAATGCTCAGACACCCAGTGGTCCATGTCAATAGCAACTATTTGCTCGGCAATGGCTTGCAAATCATGGTACTTGAAATCGGCTGAGATATAAGCATCTGCACCTTGACGAATGGCTTCATACGCAAACTCCGCTCCGGCACCACCACAGAGAGCAACCGTCTGAACCATGGGCTTATTGCCGGCTGTATAACGCACCCATGAGGCACCAAAAGCCTCTTTCACCTGTTCTACAAAGACCTTCGTCGCAACAGCATGCGGCAAGGTACCGATGACACCCAAACCAACCTGCTCACCATAACGCTCTGACGGCATGAGAATGCGGTACGAGGGGAGACCTATCTTCTCCGCCATACGACCGCTCACACCGTGCAGATAACTATCCATCGCTGTATGAGAGGAGTAAATGGCAATATCGTGACGAATAGCACTCGCCACAATGCGCTCCTGAGAGGTAGCACCCGTCAAGTGCTTCACACCATGAAAAAGAAGGGGATGATGGCTAATGATGAGTTGACAACCACACGCAATAGCCTCATTGACCACAGACTCCGTTACATCCGTCGTCAATAACGCCTTTTCGATATGCGCGTTCCTATCACCTACTTGCAGCCCCGAGTTGTCCCATTCTTCTTGCCACTTCAAGGGCGCAGCAGACTCGATGATATTCAGTATCTCGTTTAGTATCAAGCGTTTTTAGGAGCAGCATCTTCCGCTTCCGCATCTTCTACGGAGAAATCGGTAATGCCGGCATGAATAAGAATATTATACCATGAGAACAACTTCCGGATATCAGATGGGTACACACGGTCCCTGTCAAATTCGGGCAGAACATCCGCAAATGCAGCACGAAGGACCTCGTTATCCGCCTTCTTAATATCTAAAGTCACGGGCTTAAAACCCTCTTTTTCACCTAATCTGGTCAACACCTCACCGAGACTGACATCATCACCCGTGGTGTACATAGATACATCAGCAAGGGAGACTATCTTGTCGCGAGAATAGGTCGGCATACGCTTAGAGTCAAGCAAAGACTCCACAATCAACATGTTATTTCCACGACTAACAAGCTTGAACAAACCGGGCTTACCGGTGATAGCGAGGATGTTTTTGAGCATAATTCTGTCCTTTAATACCAAATCGACTGCAAAAGTATAAAAATTCTTGGATATATGCAAAAAAAAATGTATTTTTGCACCACTTTTAACCGTTAATCATATTTTTTAAACCATGAATTCTACTATTACACTTAACAACGGGGTCGAAATGCCGCGTATCGGCTATGGCGTCTATCAGATTGACCCATCGGACACTTCGCATTTTGTACAAGAAGCACTCTCTGTCGGGTATCGCGCCATTGATACCGCACAAGTCTATTGCAATGAAGAGGGCGTCGGAGACGGCTGGAAGGCTTCCGGTATCAGCCGCACGGAACTTTTCTTGACCACAAAGATTTGGGTCTCTAATGCCGGATACGTACGAGCAACTAAGGCTATTGACGAGTCCTTGCGTAAACTGCAAACAGACTACATCGACCTCCTACTCATTCACCGCGCCTACGGGGACTATTATGGCACCTATCGGGCTATGGAAGATGCACTTAGAGCCGGTAAAGTGCGGGCGATCGGGGTCTCCAATTTCTACTACGATAGGTTCCCCGACCTCGCTGATAATGTGGATATAGTACCGGCAATGAACCAAATCGAGACATCGGTCTTCTGCCAACAGAAAGATAATCGCGCTATCTGTGCACGATACAACGCCACCGTGACGGCTTGGGCACCCTTGGCGCAAGGCAAAAACAATATCTTTGCCAATCCGCTCTTAATGCAAATAGCGGAAAACCACGGCAAAACACCCGCACAGGTCGCACTGAGGTTCTTGACACAACAGAACATCGTAATCATCCCTAAATCCACTAATCGCGAACGGATGATGGAGAATCTTGCCTCACTGGCGTTTGACCTGACAGAGGAGGAAATGAAACAACTGGAGCTATTGGACCTCGGACATGGACTGATTGACCCCTACCACGACTTCGAAGCCCTCGTCACCGCACAACAAAAAGAACAACACCTTATTATTTAACTTTAAACTTTCCACTTTCCACTTTCCCCCGCACATAGTCCATAATAGCTTCATCATGATGGTCCTCTGCGTGACCTTCCTGCTTGAGACGCTCGCGGAGAATATTCAGGTCTATCGGCTCACCTATATGCAGGTGAACCGGATGGCGATGAACAAAGGTCTCACCCTTTGGCAGTACCTCATAACAACCTTCTATCGACAACGGTACTACGGGCAGATTGAGGTCTATCGCAATCTGAAAAGCACCCCGGCGGAAACGACCTATCGTACCATCAACCGAACGCGTGCCCTCCGGAAAAATAACCGTACAAACACCATCGTGCAGTTGCTCTTTAATAGCATTGATGGACGCAAAGGACTTGCGAGCATTGCCGCGCTCCACAAAAATATGACCGGCTGCCTTGCAGGCCGTACCAACAAAGGGTATCTTACGCGCTTCAGACTTAATCAGCCATTTGAAAACAGACGGCAACCAACCATAGATGAGAAAAACATCGAAAATGGACTCGTGATTGGCAACATACACATAGGACCGGTGCTTGTCAATATGCTCACTGCCGGTCAACGTGACAGGAAGAAAGAGCCAATAGAAAAAAAGCTTGCACCACCACATCTGGTACCAATGCACGAAAGCGGTGTTGCGAAAAGGCACTAAAATCATGGTCAGAACAGCGCACATAATGGTATTGAACACCAATATGGGCAGTACCAATATCTGCCAAAAACAATAAAAAAAACGACTTATTCTACGCATAATACCTTATTATATATATCCTGACTTCGTGTTTAAAAGGGCTAAAGCCGTTTTAAGGCTTCGCGTTTTAAAGGCTGCGCCGTTTTAAGAGCTGCGCCGATACTCTAAACGCAGCAACGCTGCTTTAAATCGCGGCTCTGCCGCTTTTAATCGGCGGCTCCGCCGCCTTACAGCCCCGTCGGATATTTCTGCATAAACCCCCGATAGAGCGCACATATGCGACGAATCTCCTCCCACGTCTCATCACTCAACTTCGTGCCGATTATCTCTACAACACGACCGGCAGCTATAGTGCCTATCTCTCCGCATTTGCGAACATCGAAACCATCCGAAAGCGCATGTAAAAAACCTCCCGCATACAGGTCACCCGCACCCGTCGAATCCGTGCAATCCGTCGTGATTGCACCTATATGGTAACGCCGTGAACCTTGTTGAACATATGAACCACGCTTGCCTACCTTCACAACCGCTATATCACATTGTTCTGCTATCTTGGCCGCAGACTCCTCAGGATTCAAATGAGTGTAGGCAAACGACTCATCCTCGTTCGCAAATACAATGTCTACATACTTCTTGATAAGCTCCTTCAGAAAATAATGATTCTCGTTCACAATATTATAGGAGGCAAGATCTAATGATACCATACAACCCGACTCCTTGGCAAGACGAATAGCCTTCTCTATCAAAGCATTATCCTGGACCATGTAACCTTCTATATGGAAAATATCATAACCGATAAACGCTTCCTTCTGAATGTCATCGGCATGCAGATCCGCCGCAGCACCAAGATAAGTAGCAAACGTACGCTCACCATCCGGCGTGATAAATACGATCGAACAACCCGACATCGCCTCCGACGACGAAAGCAAAACAGGCTTAACTCCATTCTTAATCAAATCGCTCCGGTAAAAATCACCTACCTCATCGTTGCCGATCTTGCCGATGAAAGCCGCCTTGCCACCCAATTGCGCAATCGCCGTGATTGCGTTCGATGCCGAACCGCCCGCTACCATACGCTTACGAAACATCGCAAAACGCTGCTGAATAGCTTCCGCCTCACTACGAGTAATCAAGTTCATACTACCTTTCGACATACCTAACTCACGCAAATCTTCTTCCGAAACTTGAAGCAACATGTCTGTTAAGGCATTGCCTAAACCAAGAATTTTTTTCATAATCACGCAACTTTTAGACAAAAATCATGCAAAATTACGAAAAAAATATGAATTAAACAAAAAAAATGAAAAAAATTTGGTGGAATCAAAAAAAATGTATACTTTTGCACGCGATTTCCGAAAACGAGACTTTCTTTCCGGAATACAACTCGCTTCCTTAGCTCAGTCGGTTAGAGCATCTGACTGTTAATCAGGGGGTCCTAGGTTCAAGTCCTAGAGGGAGCGCAATTAGGCAACGAAAGTTGCCTTTTTTGCTGCGGCTCGTATAGCACCGCACACAAAAAGACCGTTTATCCAGCGGTCTTTTCTCCTTTTCTCGGCTACTGCCCTCATCTCGTGGGCTACTATTTCCTTTTCGGTTCCTTTTTGCCTGCAAAGGTACGGATTTTTTCTGATATATGCAAATAAATCTGCGTTTTGCACGATTTGGCAGGATTTTTTCATCATCTCCGCACATGTTTTTATGGGAAAGTGGAAAAGAGGATGAGTGTTCAGAATTTGCGTTGCTTCGGAGTGGACGATAGATACAATTGGACTGAAATGAGTTAAACATGATTGCGCGGTTACCTCCTTCTTGTTTGAATAAATGCAATACATAGTGGCAGCAAAGCCAGCAATATAGAAAGAGCTAACAATTTAAGAGGTCCAACCCAATGAAACCATGCTGCAAAGAAGACCAATATTCCTAAAATACCATATACAATGCCATAATAACTTGATTTTCTTCTGCGAATATATCTGTAGATGAGATAAGATAGTAGCATTATAAGAGCATATAACAAGGCATTCAGCAGATGAACAGAAACGCACAATAATGTGGTATTTAATACACCTTTAGGTAATAATAGTTTTCTCAAACCGCTTTCCAGTTGGTTGGCTTTGTATCTTTTCCAGTCAGCATAGGTGCCACTATTAAACAAAGAACTGAAGGTATATAATTCCACATCGGATGAACATATACATGTATCTAACAACCGTTCTAACGTTTTCCATGCACAAGAATCCGGCAAATCATAGGCATGAAACATAACCACACAGATAGCCTCTTTCGACCTACAATGCAAGATGCTCTGTTCCGCGGCATTCCATATTCCTTTTTGTGCCATCAAATGACCTAATGTTTCCGGGTAGTATTGAATGGTACTCCGGCTTACTTTTCGGAATACATCTGCCGAAAGAATGGTTATTCCATTTTCTTGCAAACAAGCAGAAAGCGATGCGTTTGTAGCATTGAAAGGCGGGATAAATGTATTGATCGGCTGTGCATATTGTGAGAGTACCTGCTTCCCTTTGTGAATACGTCTATACGTTTCTTCAGAAGACAAAGAGCCGAACTCACCTGCGTTATTAATGTCCGCATGAGTAAGTCCATGAACGCAAGGTTTAGTCCCTTTTTCAGGTTTAGCCAATTCTATCGGTGATGTTTGCTGAATCACATACGAATCACATATGTTTGACAGCTGCAAATAGGTTGTAGCCATCGGCGTGCGGTGTTTAGTGGCGGTGGAAGAAGCGGTAAGAGGTGTCTTATCCTGAAAAAATAGACACAATAAGAACGACAAAAAGTCTACAAGATGAAAGGAAAAAGATTAAATTTTGGCGTAATGGTCATGTCGCAGTCTGTAACATAGTATAACGTACAGAAATAGAGTTTATTACAACCCTCAAGTTAGCTTGAGGCAAAAAATGGCGATTAAAAGTGCTCTATTGGTCAAATTTTAGCCTGCAATTTGACCTATAGACCCATAAAACAGCAAAAACGATTCTAAGTCGGCAGAGCCGATATCAGAATACAATTTAGACGCAACAAAGAAAGAAGCAGCGTTTGGCAAACGCATGAAAGTGTCAAGAAGAAGCCAGCCTGCTCGGTGGTGGAGCAGGCTGGAGTTTGGACTCGCGGGTCTAACCGCGAGAGCAGAACCGAGAGAGTGAGTTATTGGGTTGTATAGAGGGCGAAAAGGGGCGAAAGGAAAAGACAGCTACAAGAGCTGTTTGTCGGATATTATCCGACCCAATAGACAATGCTTTCTCGGCACAGCCGATGTCGGGATACAATCCCGATGCAATTAACAAAGAAAGGGGGTGTGTCAAAATTAGGTTGGCACACCCTTGTTTTGTTGATTAACCGAACGATAAAGCAGGTAATACAAGTGCATTAAAAAGTACAAACTTCGCGAAGCTTTCTCCCGATGAGCATATTAGGCGGCTCGTACGCCGTTTATAGGGGTAGAAAAGGGTACAGAATGCCCCCAAAACAGGTCTATACAGCCTGTTTGATCCGTTTGTAGGCAAGTTTCTTGATATTAAAGGCGATGGCAAAGAAAGCAAAGTCCATGGTGACCTTGTCTTTCCCAACATGCCGGAAACGTTTGTAGTGCATGTCATGTTTCATCTGTCCAAACACCGCTTCGGGTTCTATCG
>FLNX01003636.1_pt1 | contig 32234 bp, 20 predicted proteins | sample 1140341 | NCBI WGS metagenome assembly FLNX01 (sample SAMEA3878208, study PRJEB12797) | bioreactor metagenome | biome: Moose rumen | place: Sweden | collected 2011-10 | reverse complement strand
GGCAAGACCCACCCTGTAGCACAAAAGCAACGCAATGAATTAGGACTGTACGATATGAGTGGCAACGTGTATGAGTGGTGCAGTGATTGGAAGGGCAGTTACAGCAGTGGTTCCAGCAGCAATCCTAAAGGCCCGTCGTCGGGCTCCTTCCGCGTCAATCGCGGCGGCAGCTGGTTCAACTACGCCAGGTACTGCCGCGTGTCGAACCGCAGCTTCAACACGCCGTCGATCCGCTACAGCCTCCTTGGGTTGCGGCTTGTCTTGGTCCCCTAGTTTACCGTATGTCGCTAAGCTAAAGAAACAAGAAACAGCCAAGAACAAAGAAATCAACAAAGAGAAAATAACAATAGAAATAGTTTTTATATATACCACCCGTAGCGGAATGTAATGCACATCTTTCATGACGTGAAAATTGCCTAAATTCCAGTTACAAGTGTATAATACCAGAAATCGCCTACGGACCGCATAGTCGGGACGACCCTCGCGAGGCTTGGCATACATGTAGTGTCAGGTGCCGCCATGCCGTCTTGTGATAACTCCCAATCGGTCTAATGACCGATTTGGGTTGAAGTTGAATAATATTCCCTGATCACTTGCAGGCTTTTCGGGCTACACCTGAGACATAATGTCACAGTGCAAAGGTACAGGTGTTTTCTCGTCTCGTCCACGCCCAAAACAGGCACGCGCCCATATCGGGCGTGGTGACGTGATGGTGCCTTTTGAAGTTTTTAATGTTTTTTTGAAGAACGACAGGCTTATGATGCTGTTGCAGGCTATCGCTTATCATCTTGGCTCACAGGTCGGTTATTCTAAATTGGCTCAGGCTGTCGGCATCGACGGCAAGACGGTGGAAGCTCCGCAGGGCATGGCTATCCGTTTGTCAATTCCCCAAATTAGTATTGAATTTGGCGAATCAAATCACTAAATTCATATCAAATTTGGTGATTGTACTATTATTTGGTGTATTTGCATTCAAAAATACAGTGTCGTGATATACCAGGAATGGAGCAACCTATCAGGAAATACTTTGGACCCTGAGGCCGAACTACCCGTTGTCACTCCTGAGAACTATTGGTCCTTTCTGTCAACTGAAGGGTGAACATCCTGAAGTGTATTGGACCGAAAAAAGTTGACCTCCTTTCCGAGTCAACCTTTTTTCGGTCCAATACGGATTTTTTTTGAGGTCGCTTTAAATAATTATTTTGCCGTTTTGGATTTTATTTGTATCTTTGCACCCCGAAATAGTGGTCAGAAGTGACGATAACAACAAATAATACACCCATGAAAAAAGTATTCCTAATTCTCGGCGCCATAGCGGTTTGCGCTACCAGTGCCTTCGCTCAGGAAGAGCAGAAAGAGGATGATGGCTACAAGTTCGACACCGTCAAGGTGCTGCCTGTCACATCCGTCAAGAACCAAAACAAGGCCGGCACGTGCTGGTGCTACAGTGGACTTGCCTTCATCGAGGCCGAGCTGCTTCGTATGGGCAAGGGCGAGTACGACTTAAGTGAGATGTACATCGTCAGCAACACCTACCGCGACCGTGCCATGGCCGCCATACGCACTCATGGCGACGTCAGCTTCAGCCAGGGCGGTGCCTTCGGCGACGTTATCTACGGCATGAAGACCTTCGGACTGGTGCCGGAGAGCGAGATGCGCCCCGGTGTGGCATACGGCGACACCTTGAGCGACCACAGTGAGCTCAGCGCCATCACCGACAAGATGGTCGAGGCTATCGCCAAGGGCAAGCAAGGCAAGCTGCAGCGCGACAATGACCATCAGCTTCTCTGCATCAAGGCCATCCAGGCTGTCCACGACATCTATCTCGGCAAGTGCCCCACCGAGTTCACATACAACGGCAAGAAGTACACACCCATGTCGTTCTACGAGAGCACCGGCCTCAATGCCGACGACTACGTGAGCATCACCAGCTACACCCATCATCCTTTCTACGAGCAGTTTGTGCTCGAGATTCAGGACAACTGGCGCTGGGGCTTGAGCTACAATGTGCCACTCGACGAGTTCATGGAGATTTTCGACTATGCCATCGACAACGACTATCCCATCGCTTGGGGTAGCGATGTCAGCGAGAAAGGTTTCCGTATGGGTGTCCGCAAGGGCTTCTGTGTCCTTCCCGCCACCGAGACCAATGCCAGCATCGGCAGCGACCAGGCCAGATGGAGCGGCATGAGCGCCAAGGACATCGAGGACGAGGCCGCCAAGCACCCCACGCCGCAGCGCTGGGTCTCACAGGAGGAACGTCAGGAAGCCTACGACAACTGGGAGACTACCGACGACCACGGCATGCTTATCTACGGCAAGGCCAAAGACCAGATGGGCAATGAATACTATATGGTCAAGAACAGCTGGGGCGACTATGGCGACTATCACGGCATGTTCTTCGCCTCGAAGGCTTTCGTGCGTTACAAGACCATGAACATCGTGGTCCACAAGGATGCCATCCCCCCGGCAATCAAAGCCAAGCTCGGCATCAGCGATAGCAAAACCGCTCCCGCCAAGAAAGGCAAAAAGAAATAGTTCGTTTCTTTGAAACAGTCGTTTTCCAAACCTCGGAATAAGGGCAGGCTTTTCTGCCAACCGTCGCGGCGAGAAAACGTTTAAAGAAGTAAATAACATTAACAGATAAAACAAAAAATCCATGAAAAAAGTATTACTGTCAGCTGTGGCGATGCTTTTCGCCGGCACCATGATCGCCCAGTCGCTTGTCTCGACTGAACCCACCAACCGTAATGTCATTATCGAGGAGTACACCGGCGTCGGTTGTGGCTACTGCCCCGACGGTCACGCTCGTGCCAATGCTATCTGCAACCAGTATGCAGATCATGCATGGTCCATCAACATCCATCAAGGTGGCTATGCCATCGGCTCCGGCTATGAAACAGCATGGGGCGATTCGCTTGCCGGCCAGTACAGCATCAGCGGCTATCCCTGTGGCACCGTCAACCGTGGTACCATGCAGAACCGCGGCGATTGGGCCTCTTCGGCCGCCAGTATCCGCAACCAGGTGTCGCCTGTCAACATTGCCGCAGAGGCTTCTATCGACCCGTCGAGCCGTACGCTTACCGTCAATGTCGAGATGTACTACACCGACGACCAGACGAGCGTCAGCTCTAACTTCTTGACGGTGGCTCTCCTCCAGAACGAGGTCATCGGTTCCCAGAGCAATTACGGTTCGCCTACCCCCTACAACCAGGAGTATGTCACTGCTGACGGTCTCTATCGTCACATGCACATGTTCCGCGACATGATTACCCCGGGTGCCTGGGGCGAGGAGATCACCGGCATCAGCACCGGTACATATGTCTCGCGCACCTACACCTATGACATCCCCCTGACTATCGGCGCTGTCAATGTCGACTTCGAAAACCTTGAGGTTATCGCCTTCGTCTCGGCTACCCACAAGAATATTCTTACTGGTACCAAAGCCGAACTGACCATCTTGCCGGGTGCTTACATGGCCGGCTTCTCCTACGTCAGCCAGCCCTGCGGACTGGAGTTCCAGCCCTATGTCACGGTGGCCAACAGTAGCGAAGAGAACGTGATGTCGTGGGAGTTCGACTATGAGGGCAACACCGTCACTGTCAACAAAATCCTTGCCCCCGGCACTGTCGATACCATCAACATGGAACCCTATATCATCAGCGTCTCCGGTGCTCCCGTCCAGCAGTGCAATGCCACCAGGACCATTCGTCTTGCCGGCATCACCTATGAGGATTCGGGCTACGAAAGCATCTCGTCCACTGCGACTGCCTCTATCAGCTTCGCCGACTTCAACATCTACACCGTTGCCGGTCCACTCACCGCTCGTATCGGTATCGACCACTATGGTTCCGAGGCCAGTGTGCAACTCATCAACCAGAACAACTGCTCGCAGGAATGGAAAGAAGGCCCCTGGACCAACCGTCCGGGCAACCTCCAGAGCCTCAGTGACCTTAAGCCCGCACGTATCTATTCTGTCACCTTCGACCCCACTGCCGGTCTCCACATCCTCCGTCTTAACGACTCCTACGGCGACGGCTGGTATATGGTTAACGACAACGATGAACCCGCAGGCGTCTGGCTCAGCAACGCTGACGGACTCATCTTCTCCGAGGAGTACGGCTACTACCACAATCGCCTCTCTTTCTCTGAGAGAGACTTCTATCTGAATGTCACCTCAAACGGCGACGGCTCGGAGAGCATCCTCGGCATCGACAATGTTGCCAATGTCGCTCTCGACATCTATCCCAACCCTGTCACTGACTATCTCAACATCAACTGTGCTGATGCCATTACCGGCGTCGAGGTGCTCGACATTACCGGACGCACCGTGATGACCGCAACCGGAAACACTGTCAGCACCAAGGCTCTGCCTGCCGGTGTCTACATGCTCCGTGTTGTCACTGCCAACGGCGTCAGTGCCCAGAAGTTTGTCAAGGAATAAGGCGGTCCTGTCACGTCAGTGACAAGCCAGACAACAAAGTGTGCGCATCTCTCGTTGCAGAGAGGCGCACGCTTTGTTTCTGTGGTCGTCCGCAGGACAGCGTGCCGCACTCTCCGCTGTCGCCGTGACGGATGACAGCAAACAAGAAAGCCCTGCTGTTGCAGCAAGGCTTCCCTGTTTAAAATCTAAAACAAATTACTTTTTTCTTTTTTCGTCGAGATGCCCGCGAGGCATCCTTGCGTCGGAAGAGCGTTCCGATCGGTCTGATTACTCGGCCTTCTTGGCGTACTTCTTGTACTTGCTCATGAACTTGTCGACGCGACCTGCGGTGTCGACCAGTTTCAGCTTGCCGGTGAAGAAGGGGTGCGAGGTGTTCGAAATCTCGAGCTTCACAACTGGATATTCCTTGCCGTCGGTATAGACGACCGTCTCTTTGGTGTTGGCGCAGCTCTTGGTCAGGATCATATTGTCGTTCGACATGTCCTTGAACACAACCAGACGATAGTTTTCGGGATGGATTCCTTTTTTCATTTTTCTGTTTTTTGCCGTCTAATCCATTTGTTATTAGACGATTGTTTATAAATTATTTATTATTTTCGTTTTGCAAAGATATGACTTTTTTTTTAACTGGCAAAATTTTTTTAATGAATCGAGGATCGATAGGTTCCGGGTCCTTCGTCAGGGAGGCCTTTGCAGAAAGAAACAACGTCGGAACTGCGAAAGCAAGCATTCTCCTTCCCGAAGTTGTTTCGTTTGGCGGAGAGAGAGGGATTCGAACCCCCGGACCCTTGCGGGTCAACGGTTTTCAAGACCGCCGCAATCGACCGCTCTGCCATCTCTCCGTGATGATGCGCTGGGTGTAGATGTCTGCTGTGCAGACTGTTGTCTGCCTTTGACAGGCCTGTGTACAGCATCTTTTGGAGTGCAAAGATACAAATTAATTTTGAAAACGTCGCCAATTTTTTTGTGTGCAGATACAATAATAGTTTGGCAGGGTGCGTTATCTCTGTAAAAAAATACCTTCAAAAATGCTGCAACTGCAATATATCAAAGAACATACCGAGGAGTGTATTTCGCGGTTGAAAATCAAGAACGTCAAGGATGTCGAGGCTCGAATAGCAGAGATAATAGACCTCGACGCGCAGCGCAGGGCGCTGCAGGTCAAAGCCGATGCCGTCAAGGCTGAGCAGAACCGCATGGCCAAAGAGATAGGAGCCCTGATGAGAGAGGGCAGGGGAGAGGAGGCTGAGAGAGCCAAAGCCCGCACGGCTGAGCTTAAGGTGGAGGAAAAGAGCCTGTCGGAGCAGCAGGATGTCACCGAGAAGGCCTTGAACGACAAACTCATTGCGTTGCCTAACGTGCCGCATCCCAGTGTGCCGTGTGGCAAGAGCGAGGCCGACAATGTGGTGGTTGGAGAATATGGCACCAAGCCCGATTTGGCCGACGGTGCGCTGCCTCACTGGGACTTGTGCGTCAAATACAATATTGTCGATTTCGAGCTTGGCAACAAGATTACAGGTGCGGGGTTCCCTGTGTATAAAGGCAAGGGTGCCCGTCTGCAACGTGCCTTGGTTAATTTCTTCCTCGACGAGGCTGCCGAAGCAGGCTTCTGCGAGATACAGCCGCCGCTGATGGTCAACGAAGCCAGTGGACTGGGTACAGGTCAGTTGCCCGACAAGGAGGGACAGATGTATGCCATACCGCTCGACGGCTTCTACATGATACCCACTGCCGAGGTGCCTATAACCAACATCTATCGTGGATGTGTGGTGGATGCGGCGCAGTTTCCCATCAAGCATGTGGGTTACAGTGAGTGTTTCAGACGCGAGGCTGGCAGCTATGGTAAGGATGTGCGCGGGTTGAACCGCCTGCATGAGTTCTCGAAGGTGGAGATTGTGGTTATCGAACATCCCGACCGTTCGTACGAGCAGCTGGAGGATATGAAACGCCACGTTGGAGGGTTGCTCGACAAGCTTGGGCTGCCCTATCATATACTGAAACTCTGTGGGGGGGACATCAGCTTCACTTCGGCAATGACATTCGACTTTGAGGTGTGGAGTGCTGCACAGAAACGTTGGCTTGAGGTGAGTTCGGTGAGCAACTTCGAGACGTTCCAGGCAAACCGCATGAAGCTGCGTTTCAAGGACGAGCAGGGCAAGATGCAGCTGTGCCATACTCTGAACGGCTCGGCGTTGGCGCTGCCTCGCATTGTCGCAGCGCTGCTTGAGAACAACCAGACGCCCGACGGGATAGTGATGCCGGAGTGTCTGCGTCCATACCTTGGCTTTGACCGTATCGACTGAGATATTGCGTAAAATTCGTCAATGTGTCAATGCGTTGGTGCGCAGGCATCCCAGCCTGCGAATTTTATGAATTCTAGCATTTACACGTAAAGTAAGCCCGCTCTGACCAGAGCGGGCTTTTGTTGTTGTGTCCCGTGATGTGACTAGAAGTGGAAGCCGATGCGGAGCATTATGGAGCCTACGGTGCGCGTCTCGCGTCCGTGGTTGAGGGCGTTGTTGCTTGTCAGCTGTGCGGCTGCCACATTGTTTTTGCGCAGCGTCTTCTTGGTATAGTCGATAGGGTGTGTGCCCATGCCATAGTAGTAGACACCTGCACTGACATGACGTCCGAACCAAGCTCCGGCGCCAAGCATCCATGAGAAAGCGGCGCTCGACTTATAGGCATAATAGAGAGTGCCGTTGTTCTCCTTGGATTTTTTGCCCTCGCGTGTAATCTTTAGTATGTCGGTACCGACACCGAATTCGGCGAACGGTGTGATGTCGTTCCACATCTCGTCGTAGAAGTAACTTACACCGGCGAGGAGGGGTATGTTGAAATAGGTCGGTGTGGTGTATTCGGCATCCATGTATTTCTTGCGCCAGTCGGAGCTAATCATGTTCCACATGAAGTCGGCTTGAGCAAAGGGGGCCACTTCGCCGACGCCCACGTCGAAGCGGTAGCTGGCGCGGTAGCCGAGGCCGAATCCGATGCTGGCGTCTTTTCCTATTTCTTCATAGCCGAGGGGGACTGTGGTGTGTGCGGAGCTGACGCTGCGGGCAAAAGAACCAGTGGGGATGTTGCCGTTGAGGTAGATAGATTGGCGGAATTGGGCGTTTGCGACGCTGCCGACACCGGCAACGAAAAGGGTTGTGAATACAAGCTTGACTAAAATGTTCTTCATATCCTTAAAATGTTATATGTTTTTTTATTTCTTTTTCTTTGCGGGTGACTTTTTCTCTGTGGTCTTTGGTGCCGCTTTGGGTTTGGGTGCCCGCGTTGTTTTTGCGATGTTCTTTGCAGCCTTTGCCGTTTTTTGGGAGCTTGTGGCAGGTTTGGCGGCTTTTTTTGTCGGGCTTTTGTCGGCGCCGGCTGGCAGCTGGGCGGCTTCTTCGTCGGGGATGGTGGCGTCGAGCGGCGGTATCTCGGCATCCAGGTATTCTTCCTCGATGCCGCGAAGGTCCTCGTCGGTAGGCTCGAAGTCGTCGTCAGTAGGTTCGTCGTCCAGACGCTCGTAGCTGTCCATCTCGTCGGCGTCCTCGTCGTCGCCGAAGGCTTCCTTGAATTCCTCTTTGTCGATGCCGAGGGTCATTTTCTTCTTTTTGTCTTCGTCGAGGATGTCTTCGAAGTCGCCGTGGCGGAGGTGACGTTCGCGATGCGAGGTGTTTTCTTCTTCCTTTTCGAGGGCTTCGCTCAATGGGGCGAACTCGTCCTCTTTGGTCTCGGCATCGTCGTCGAAGAGGGCTTTGTCGAGGTCTTCGCCAAGAGTGTCTATCTTCACCTCGAATTTTATCATGTAGGAGGTGTCGTCGGTTTCGAGTGGTACGACATAGATGGCGTCTCCGTTGGGTTTGGTGTACTTCTGCAGATAGTTGTTATAGCCTTCCGGATAGGCTTCTTTGAACAATTCCTTTATGTTGTCAGAGAGGTTTTTGTAGCTGACAATCAGATTTTTTTTGTGTTTTTTGGTAGTTGCCATAGTAGTATGATTTGGGTGCAAGTATAGTAAAAAATCTGATACTGGCAAAATTTTTTTTAAGCCACTACTATGCTCTCGTCGTCCTCGATGCGGAGGTTGCGCATGATGAACTCGCGACGTTCGACGGTGTTGTTGCCCATATAGAAAGTGAGGACATGTTTGATGTCGAAGTCTTTGTGCAGGATGACAGGGTCAAGGCGCATATCCATGCCGATGAAGCCTTTGAACTCGTCGGGACTGATTTCGCCGAGGCCTTTGAAACGTGTTATCTCGGCGTTTGGGGTGCCCCGCAGGGCTTCTACGCGTTCTTCGTCCGAGTAGCAGTAGGTCGTTTTTTGCTTGTTGCGGACGCGGAAGAGGGGGGTCTGGAGGATATAGACATGTCCCGAGGAGATGAGTTCGGGATAGAAGCGCAGGAAAAAGGTGAGTAGCAGCAGACGTATGTGCATGCCGTCGACATCGGCATCGGTGGCAATCACCACGTTGTTGTAGCGCAGGTTGTCGAGTGTCTCGTCGATGTCGAGGGCGCTGTGCAGCAGGTTGAGTTCCTCGTTTTCATAGACATCCTTTTTCTGAATCTTCATTATGTTTTGCGGTTTGCCGCGCAGGCTGAATACGGCTTGAGTCTCCACATCGCGGCATTTGGTGATAGAGCCCGACGCGGAGTCGCCTTCGGTGATGAAGATGGTGCTTTCGAGGCGGCGTGCGTGGTTGGTGTTGTAGTGTATGTGGCAGTCGCGTAGCTTGCGGTTGTTGAGGCTTGCCTTCTTGCTGGCCTCGCGTGCTATTTTTTTGATGCCGGCAATCTCCTTGCGTTCTTTTTCGTTGGCGTTGATTTTGGCCTGTAGTATTTCGGCCGTGTCGGCATGTATGTGCAGGTAGTTGTCGAGGTTGCGTTTAAGGATGTCGAGCACGTAGGTCTTGAGTAGCGGGCTGTCGTTGGTGCCGTCGACTTTATTGGGTTCGAGGTGTGTGGAGCCGAGTTTGGTCTTGGTCTGTGCTTCGAAGACGGGCTCCTGGATGCGTACGCACAGTGCGCACACCAGGCCTCCGCGTATTACTTCGGGAGGGTAGTCCTTTTTGATGAAGTCCTTCACCACGCGGGCGTATGCCTCGCGGAAGGCGCTCTGGTGAGTGCCGCCCTCGGTGGTGTGCTGGCCGTTGACGAAGGAATAGTAGTAGTCGTTACTTTGTCCGTTGATATGTGTGAAGGCGGCTTCGAAATCGCCCTCCTTGATATGGATGACAGGGTAGAGAGGTTCGCTCTGCAGGTTGTTTTCCAACAGGTCGAGCAGTCCGTTTTTAGAGTAGTAGCGGCGGTCGTTGTAGTACATGATTAGGCCGTGGTTGAGGTAGGCGTAGTTCCAAATGCGGCGTTCGACGTATTCGCTTATGAAGTGGTAGTTGCCGAAGAGTTTTGCGTCGGGGATGAAGTCGACTTGTGTGCCGCTATCGGCGGCATTGTAGGGCATTATGCCGCTGTCGTTGCTGAGCGTGCCGTCGGAGAATTCGGCATAGCGTGTCTTGCCGTCGCGGAAGCTTTGCACACGGAAGTAGCTGCTCAGGGCATTGACGGCTTTTGTACCCACACCGTTCAGTCCCACCGACTTTTGGAACACCTTGCTGTCGTATTTGGCGCCGGTGTTTAGTTTGCTGACGGCTTCGACCAGTTTGCCTAGCGGTATGCCGCGGCCATAGTCGCGGATACTCACACGGCGTTCGGCGAAGTTGATTTTGACCTCTATTTTTTTGCCGAACCCTGAGGTGAATTCGTCGATAGAGTTGTCGATGACTTCTTTGATTAGCACATAGATGCCGTCGTCGTGAGAGGAACCGTCGCCCAGTTTGCCAATGTACATGCCTGGACGAAGGCGGATGTGTTCCATGTCTTCGAGGTGGACAATGCTGTCGTCGTTGTAGTCGGACATGTTGGGGAGCGGGATGGTAGTTTCGTCTGCCATAGTGTGTGTTATTCTTCTATTTTCAGTTCAGAGCTGACGCTGTAGCCCGAAGGCTCGCCTGCGAGGGGTGCGTCGCCGGTGGTGACGTTGAGGCGGCACGTGCCGATGCCTTGTTCGAGCATGTATTCCGTCACGAGCCTGTTGAGGTGTGAGGCGTGGGTGGTGTCGGCGGTGTGGAGTTCGAGGTTCAGCACCAGCATCGAGTCGGTCGCAGCCACGCCTGCCAGGGTGGAGAGGGCGTGGTATTGTTCCGACGAGAGGCTCCGCTGGTCGGGAGAGACGGCGATGAAGTCGAGGCTGCCGTCGGTCACGCCCATGGCGCCTGCGATGGCACGGGCTGGCGAGGTGGCCACTTTGACGAGCAGGTTGCCCAGAGTCTTCCACACAGCCTTCATATAGTTGAATTCAGGGTCGGACACATTGCCTTTGACGGGCATCTCTATTTCGATTTTGTCGTCTTTGTCCTTGAGGACATAGAGTGCGGCTTTCAGTGGTATCTTCTGTTTGGGTTCGATGTCTTTGCGACGTTTGCCGACGGTGGCTTTATAGATGTCGATGGTGTTGGTGTTGTCAAGTTGTGAGTTGTTGATTGTGAGGTGCGAGGTGAGTCCGAATATGCCGTCGTCGATGGGGTATCCGGTGTAGGCGGCGGCCAGCGGGCTTAGCTGTCTCATGTCGAGACCTTTGATGCCAAGGTTGATGTCCTGGAACGATTTCCAGTTGTCGATTTTGCCTTGCCAACGAAGGATGAGGTTGCCGCCGCCCGGCAGTGTGGCACGAAGGCGTGCATTGTTGGTGCCTCCGGTGCTTATTCTTGTGGCTTCGAGGCTTAGGTTGGTGACGGGGAACGAGAACCCGTCGGGAATGGTGTGGTCGGTATATGTCAGGGTGCAGCCCGACGCCTTCACGTTGTCGACCTTGAATTGCATCGGTTTGCTTTGTTTCGTGGCGGGAGCGTCGCTGGCGACGGGAGCCTCGTCCGGTGTGTCGTGTTTTATGACAAGGCGGCTGACGGTGTTGCCGTCGTCCCATTGTTCGTAGGCGGCGACAAGGCCTTCGAGGGCTATTGTGCCAAATGCGAAACGGTTGGCGTCGATGTTGATGTCGGTAATGCCTATATAGAGGCTGGCCAGTTTTGCCACCGATGCACCGTGTTTGTCGGCAAGGGCGACATCCTCTATGTCGATGTCGCCGCTTATGTGGCTGCGAGTCACTTCGCTCAGGTTGCCGCTGGCCTTCAGGTGAGCATCGATGACACCCGTAATGTCGCTTATGTAGAGGCTCTCGGCGAGGTACTCCTTGATGTTGCGAAGAGCAAAGCCGGTCAGGTGCATGTCGGCCGAGAAGTCGTTGGATGCAGCGTCGTATTTTGTGGCGACATTCAGTCGGCCTCCGTCTTCGAGTTCCAGGTTGAGGCCTGCTTGCGACGACTCCTTGCCACCGATGACGAAGCCTGGTACACGGAGATTCATGTCGGCAATGCGCCATTCTTTGTCGCGTTGTATGTCGTGGTACGAGGCATGTGCGTGGTTCAGGCGTATGTCGCCAAGGCGCACCACCCACTCGCTTGGGGTCGTGTCTTTTTCTTTTTCTTCGTTGCTCTTGAAATGTCCGAGCATGCTGCTGAAGTTGAAGTGTTCGCCTTCCTGGGTGACGTTCACGTCGAGTCCCGACAGCACCACGCTGCGTATGTCCACTGTCTTGCCGACGAGTTTCAGGAGATGAGCGCGCACGTCGAGAGTGTCGAAGCCGGCGAAGGCGGTGGCGCCGTCGTCTTCGTACACCTGCAGTCCGCGCAGGTTGACGTGTCCGTTGAAGAGGTTGACACCGGCATGGTCGAGGTGGACATGCCGTCCGACAAGTTTCTCGCCGTTGGCGTTGGCGACACCTTTAGCCACAGGCCCTGCGAGCAGCGACAGGAGCGTCGGCAGCGCAAGCAATATGCCGATAGTCCAAAGCAACGGTTTGACGATTTTCTTCATGGCTGCTTTTGTCTTGATGGGTTATCGTTCGTAGAAGTGCATCTCCGTCAGGTATTGGTATACGGGCTCGGTCAGCAAGTAACGCACATCTCTTCTTTGTCCTATCAAGGTGCGGATATAGCTGCTGGAGATGTCTATCATCGGCACGTCGACCATCGTCACCGCCGGGTGTGAGGCCAGTTTGCAATGTTCCGATCCTGGACGTGGGTATACTATGATGCGGTAGTGTTCGAGGATGTACTCGTAGTTGCGCCAGCGTTCGAATGTCTGTAGGTTGTCGCTTCCCATGATGAGGCAGAACTCGCGCTCGGGATATTTGTCTGCCAGTGCGGCCAGTGTCACCACGGTGTAGCTCGGTATCGGGAGGTTCATCTCGATGTCGCACACTCTGAGACGGTAGTTGTCGTCCACGGCGCGGCGTGCCATGGCAAGGCGGTGGTGGTCGGGGAGCAGAGTGCCGCGTTCCTTCAGCGGGTTGTGTGGCGACACGACGAGCCACACATCGTCGATGCCGTCCTGTTGCAGCATGGTGTTGGCAATGATGAGGTGCCCGACGTGTATCGGGTTGAACGACCCGAAGAAGAGAGCCGTCCGTTTCATCAATAGTACTTGTAGGCAGTTTCTATTTTGATGTGGCGCAGCTTGGTGCCTTTGAATGTGTATATTTCGGCCACTTCGCCGGCGCCGCTTATCACTTTGAGCACCATGACGTCGGATGTGTACGACTTCGGGTAGCGTTTGAAGAACACGTTCATCACCTCGTCCTTTGTCATGCCGGGGTGTATGCCGTTGGCCAGATGTATCTCGTTGTCGGCGATGTAGCCGGCCAGCAGTTCGACTTTCTTTGTCCAGATGGAGTAGTACATGTCGATATAGCTGCCGTCGAGGCGGCTCATGCGGTTGACGCTCACCTCCATCGAGTCGAAATACTGCTTGTAGCCGCTTTCGCGATACCACGAGAGCTGGTTGTCGGTGATGTACTGCTCTACCGATGTCCATTCGCCGAAGGGGTAGATGACATAGTTGGCAAGGGAGTAGACGGTCATGGTATCGGTATATACCTTGATGTCCTTGATTTGGTACTCGGGACGCCCGAAGCTCATCATGCGCATGGCTTTGGCGCGCGAGGCCACCTGCTGCGACATGCCGCTGGCAGCCATCACCAGCATCGCCGCTATAAGAACTGCTTTTTTCATAGGTTGGTTTTTATATGAGTGGATTCACACGGTTAAGTAACGCTGCATGGTGTCGTTTTATTGCGCCGTCCGGCTGTTTTTTTTGTAAAAATGCCACGAGGCTTGCACCTTTCGGTGAAGCCTCGTGGTCTCTGGTAGCGGGGGAAGGATTCGAACCAACGACCTCCGGGTTATGAGCCCGACGAGCTACCACTGCTCTACCCCGCACTGTTTTCGCTTTTCGGGGTCGGGAAAAGAGGTGTCTTGTCCCTCAAAAAGCGAGTGCAAAAGTACGAACTTTTTCCGAATTGGCAAAATAATTCTTTGCTTTTTTTTGCTATCTCTTGATTATTTGTTTTTTGTATACGTCGTGGTTGGTGGCGACGACGATGGTGTATGGCCCGGCAGGCAGGTCGGAGAAGTCTATTTTGGCACGTTGGCGAACGGTGGTGCGCCCTGTCAGCACCCTGCCAAGAGCATCGCAGACGAAGACCGAGGCTTCGTCTGCGTCGGGAAGCAGCAGGGTGATGTCGCCGTCGGTGGGGTTGGGGTAGAGCATGACGCGGGTGTCGCAGGGGTCGACGAGAGCCAGATGGCTCGAGTCCTGCCACTGTGCATAGATGGTTTTGCTCATGCGCCAATGCAAGGTGTCGCCAGGTTGGTATATGGTGTCGTTGTTGGCACGCCTCTCGCCCCATCCGATGAAGCCGAATCCAGGACGGACGAACCTGTTCTCGGGCAGCACCACGCCTTCGGCAGGACAGAACGTGATGTTGTCCTCGATGCCGCCGCCTCCATTGGGGTTGATGTAGAGGCTGCGCCAGTTGAGCACCTTGAGGTGGATGGTGAACACGGTGTCGAGCCAGATGGCTTCGAGGGTGTTGCTCACCGTCGGGAATTCGTAGTCATGGAATCTGTAGACGGAATAGTTGTTGCAGGTGGTGTCGTAGATCGTCGCTGTGTCGAAGTGTTCTTCGAGGGGCACAATGCCGAATATGGCGCCTTGGCTGTGGTTGAACGAGTGGGTGGCGTTGCTGCCTGTCCCGCCGGCACCGGGAGCCACATTGTTGATATGGTACATGCCGTCGTACAACCCCGACCATCCCCAGTTGAAATGATAACGTCTGTCGCTGTCGGAGCCGTCGAGTACAAAGGCGTGTCCACCTGTCGAGTCGGAGCCGGAGTAGTACATCGGGCGTCCCTGCTCAAGGTCGGCGTCGATCATGGCGCACCAGGCGCTGTCGGAGTAGTAGAAGGTCTCTACGTACGCCCCGTTGTACATTATGTTGCCGTTGCGCTGGCGATATTCCAGGTCGGGACTATACTTGAAGTATTCGTAGAAGGCATTCTCGGCGCACGCCGAGGTCCAATAGCCGCACGACGAGTAGGCGCCGCTGCCGCCGGTGGCGGAAGGGCCGTACATCATGTCGACGGCGACACCGCAGTGGTACGAGAGCAGTGCCACTGCCCGTTCCGACCGTTCGGAGCTCGACACCATCTGTTCGTAGCGGTCGTTCATGTATTCCCAGATGTAGGTGGTGTTGCCGAAGTCGGCACTCTGCATCGGATAGTTCGAGCCGTGTGGTATATAGCTGTGCGAACCTGTACCCGACGAGGGGTGGTTCCAGTATTTCATGATCTGTGCCATTGCCGTTGCCACACACCCTACGACGGTGCGCTGGTGGTAGTTCGAGTCGAAGGGGCACATCTTGTTGTATGGCTCGCTTTGGTCCCAACGTGTCTGGACGAGGGCGGGTATCCTTTTCAGCGAGACCCTTCCGGCGGGTGTCGGAGCGTTCAGCAGCGAGTCCCATTCGGCTATGGCCTGGGGGCTGCGGCGTCCTTCGGACGCTGCCGCCGCAATATCGTCGTTGATGCCGCGCAGCCAGAAGGCCACCTCGGGGTTGAGCTGGTCCGAGGCGGGACTGTCGAACGAATATCCCACAACGGGCAAGGCGCCGTCGTAGGCCGCTACGATGACGAAACCTTCGGCACCCACGGCAAAGACGCGCAGCATGGGCAGCTGGCTGAAGGTGTAGAGAGTGGGGTCGTCGACGCCTATCGTCTTGTTCGCGTCCTCGCGGTGTGCGTTCCAGAAGTTCACCGCGGCTTTGCGGCATACGTCGTCGGGAACTTGTTGCGCCATGCATCCGACGCCAAAGATGACCAGTGCCAGTGCACTTGTTGCTATGCGTTTCATCTATTGTTTAATCGTTTAATGGATTAACGAATTGACAAATTAACGAATTTACAAATTAACGGATTTTCCCGAAATTGCCAAGCCCTTCGTTGAGCCAGCTGATGAACTTCTGCACGTCGCGGTCGTACTTGTAGTTCCTGGCTGTCAGCACCTTGCCGTCGGCGTCGACGATGACGTAATAGGGCTGTGCGTTCATGTTGAAGGCTGTCTTCTGGTAGTTGAGGTTCTTGCGGCCGAGGGTCTTGAGGATGTGGCCTTTGTCGTCGGTCACCCATTCGCTTTCTGGCAGGACGATGGTGTTTTCGTCGGCGTAGAGCGAACACATGACAAACTCCTCGCCCAGCAGGCGTTTCACGTCGGGGTCAGCCCACACATAATGCTCCATCTCGCGGCAGTTGGCGCATGTCTTGCCCGTGAAGTCGATGAAGACGGGCTTGCCGTGCTCGCGGGCGTAGGCTTTTGCCTCGTCGAGGTCGAAGAAGGCCTCGAAGCCCAGGGGCACATGCAGCTTGTCGGCATACTTGCGGTCGGCGGGCAGCTTGCCTGCCTGTACTGTGCCGGCGGCCACTGAGGGTGTGTTCTCTGCCACTATCTTTTCGATGTTGAAGCTCTGGCTCTCCATTGGAGGCAGGAACCCGCTGATGCCTTTGAGCGGTGCGCCCCACAGGCCCGGTATCATCCACACCACGAAGGCCAGGTCGGCTATGGCCAGGAAGAGTCGCAGGGTGCCAATCTCCTTCACCTCGTCGTCGCCTTTGAAGCGCAGCTTGCCGAGCAGGTAGAAGCCCATGAGGCCGAAGATGACTATCCAGAGGGCGAGGTAGGTGTCGCGCGGCAGCAGCCCCCAGTTGCAGTAGAGGTCGGCCTGCTGCAGGAACTTGAGGCCGAAGGCCAGTTCGAGGAAGGCGAAGACTATCTTGACGGTGTTGAGCCATGAGCCGGACTTCATGTTGTTCACGGCCTGCGGGAACATGGCCAGCAGGGTGAAGGGCGCTGCGAAGCCTATGCCGAAGCCCAGCATGGTGACCAGCGACACCCAGCGGTCGGTGCTGCTGGTGGTAAGACCCACCAGGGCGGCGCCGAGTATGGGGCCGGTGCAGCTGAAGGACACCAGTACGGTGGTAAGCGCCATGAAGAAGGGTGCCAGGAGGCCGCCTTTGTCGGCCTGTGCGTCGCTGCCGTTGACCCACTTCTCGGGCATCCTGATTTCGAAGAGACCGAAGAAACTCAAGGCAAAGACGAAGAAGATGATGAAGAAGATGAGGTTGGGTATCCAGTGCGTGCCGAGGGTGTAGAGTGCTTCGGGACCGAACAAGGCGCTCAGCACTGCACCGAGCACGGCGAACAGGAACACGATGCTGAAGCCGAAGAACCACGCCTGGCGACGGCCTTTACGCTTGTTTTCGGCGCCGCGGACGAAGAAGTTGACGGTCATCGGTATCATCGGGAACACGCAGGGGGTGAACATCGTCAGCACACCGCCGCCGATGGCCAGAAGGAAGACGACCAGAAGGCTCTGTTTCTTTCTGGCGGGGGGTGTGGCGTCGGGGTCGTCGCTTGCGGTGGTGGAGACCTCCTGCCCGTCGTCGGCAGAGGCAAGCGCGGCAGAGTCGTCCACGGTGGACAGGGGCTCGTCGGTGGCCGGCGAGGCCACCTGTGTGTCCACTTCGCTGACGGTGAACACGAAGTCGTGGTCTTCGGGTGCGATGCAGCTGCCGTCGTTGCAGAGCTGGTAGCTTACAGTGCCTTTTACCGTGAAAGCCTTGAATGACTGGCGTTTGATTTTCTGACGGAACACCACGTTGCCGCTGAACGATTTGACCACGCATTGGAATATCTCGTCCATCTCCTCGTGCGGTGTGGGCTCCTGTACCTTGCCGATGCGCTGGTAGTCGTTGCCGGGTGTGAAGTTGAATTCTATGGCCAGCGGCCCGTTGGGGTCGGTGTATTGCGAGTAGAGGTGCCATCCGTCGTCAAGCTTTGCGGTGAAGACAAGCTCTGCTTCGTCTTCGCCGATGTTGCGTGCGCTGTAGGACCACCTCACGGGGTCCAACTGCTGTGCCCACAGTGTGGCGGACATCAGCATGGCGAACAGGATAAGGGTCGGTCTTTTCATTTTGTTAATTCGTTAATTCGTTAATTCGTTAATCCGTTAATTCGTTAATTCGTCAATTCGTTAAGTTGGTTGGATTATTTCAGGTTGAACTTGATTCTCTTTTCGCCGCGAGCGGTCTTCACACCGACGGTGTACATGCCCTTGGCCATGTTGCGGATGTTGATTTTCTGTCCGTTGCGGTAGGTGGGGATGGTTTTTACCACCTTGCCGGCGCTGTTGGTGAAGGTGATTGCGGCCGTGGGGCTTCCGATGGTGACGGTCACATAGCCTTCCTCGAGGTGCGGGTTGATGCGGACGGTCTCGTCGCCTTGCTGTGCCGAGGCGGCGGGTTCTGCCGGGGTCTGCGCCACAGAGGTGCGTTGTGGCTGCCCGTCCGGGGCTGCCGGCCTCTTCGACGGCATCTGGAAGCCGCCGAGCTTGGCCAGGCCGCGGGCGTCGTTGCCGAACCAGTGGTTGCCGCGTGCGTCGCTGCGCACCTTGTAGATGTTGCCTTGCGGCAGCGGGCTGTTCTTTGCCGTGAACACCACCCAGCTGTCCACGCCGTCGAACACGGCGGCGCCGCCCGAGGTGGCTATCCACAGCAGGCCGTCCTGGTCGATGTCGATGTCGTTGATCTGGTTGGCAGGCAGGGGGCTGTTGCCGGTGTTCCACACCTGCCAACGTTCTCCGTCGAAGCTGGCCAGGCCGCCAAGCGTGCCGAACCACTTGACGTTGTTGCGGTCTATGGCTATGGCCGGCACTATGTCGTCGGGAAGGCCGCTGTTGCCGGTGGTGTAGGACGTCCAGCTGCGGTCGTTGAACACGCTGACGCCCGCGTTGGTGGTGATCCACTTGCGGTTGGCACGGTCGACGGCAATGTCGAGGATAAAGTCGCTCACCAAGTCGCAGTCTTCCGGCGTGTACTTCTCCCACATCGAGCCGTCGTAGCTGACCACACCGCCCAGCGTCACGCCTATCCACACCACGCCGTCCTGGTCTTTGACAATCTCCTTCACGAACTTCATCTTCAGCCGACGGGTCTCGGCGTTGTGTTCGGTCCAATGTGTGCCGTCGAACTCGATGACACCATAGTCGTCGGTGCCGATCCACACCACGCCGCGTTCGTCCGTCATCAGGCAGTTGATGGACTGGTCTTTCAGTTTCTCGTTGAACATGGCATAGTCTATCCACGAGCCACCGCTGAGGCGGCTGAGTCCTTGGTAGGTGCCGACCCACACCCCTTTCGTGTCGGGCGCTATGGCGGCGATGTTGTTGCCGCCGATATCCGACGTGCGTGTGTCGTAAAGAACCCAGGCTCCGTTGCCTTTGGCGACGTTCTGTGCCGTGGCGCTCATGCCTGTCAAAACCGTCAACCCTACAAGGGCTATCATCGTCTTTTTTGTCATGTCTTGTGTTTTTCTTTTTTCGCTGCCGGGAAAAGTATGTTGTTGAGTATTAGTCTGTAGCCTGGCGAGTTGGGATATAGCGAGAGGTCGGTGGGCGGGTCGCCTACAAAGTGGCGGTAGTCCTCGGGGTCGTGTCCGCCCAGGAAGGTCCAGGTGCCTTTGCCGAACTCGCCGTGCAGGTAGCGCACCTCGCCGAGTTCGCGGTTCTCGGCCAGCACCACACAGCCGCTCTTCACCGTTTCGCGACGGAAGGCGGTCGTCTGTCCCATAAATCCGTGCACCACACGTGTGTGGTTCTGCGTCAGCATGGTGGGTATCCAGTCCCATTTGGCCGAGAAGTCGAACAGCACAAAGAAGTCGGTCTTCTCGTTCACCGTGCGCCCACGGCTGCGGTCGTCGATGTCGATGGTCGCTATCTCGTATTCGGCGGGGTTGGTGCTTATGCGGAAGTCTTTGAATGCGAAGCATCGGCTGTAGTCGAGCGCCTCTTGTGCACCGGGTTGCATGGGGTCGCCGTCGAACATCTCGGCACAGATGTCCACGCCCTCGGCGGCCAGTGCCACGTCGTAGCTGTCGGGCGCCGAGCACATGGCGAAGAGGAAGCCGCCTCCGCCGACAAAGTCGCGTATCTTTTTGGCTACAGCCAGCTTCAACAGGCTCACCTTGCTGAAGCCGAGCTTCGCGGCCGTCGCCTCCTGCCGGCGCACATCCTCGATGTACCATTGCTGCGAGCGGTAGTTGGCCCAAAACTTGCCGTACTGCCCCGTGAAGTCCTCGTGGTGCAGGTGCAGCCAGTCGTAGGCCGGCAACACGCCCGCCATAACCTCCTCGTCGTACACCACGTCGTACGGTATCTCGGCATATGTCAGCACCAGCGTCACCGCGTCGTCCCACGGCAGCTTGTTTTTTGGCGAGTATACGGCAATCTTGGGGGCTTTCTGCAGGCGGACGGCATCCATGTTCACTGCGGGGTCGGCGATATGGCTCAATATAGCGCTGCTCTGCCCGTCGCTGACCACCTCGCAGCTGACGCCGCGCAGGCGGCATTCGCGCTCCAGCATGTCGGCATACTTGGTCATGAACGCCCCTCCGCGATAGTTGAGCAGCCACGTCACCTCTGCGTCGCGTTGCAGCGCCCAATAGGCCACACCGTAGGCTTTCAGGTGGTTGCGCTGTGTCTCGTCCATAGGTATCACAATGTACGACGCGTGCGCCCGCGCGATGAAAAAAAGCACCGACAACACCAGCACCCCCTTCTTCGGGAAGCCCGCCGTGGTTGTATGTCTTTTTCCGGTTTTCACTCCCTTTTCAATTTGCGGTGCGGATAGGGGGGCTCGAACCCCCACCCCTCTCGGGACAAGATCCTAAGTCTTGCGCGGCTGCCAATTACGCCATATCCGCATTCTGCCTCCGGCAGGCCGAAAACGGCTGCAAAGATACGCACTTTTTTTCAATCGTGAGAATAAAATTTTGTCTGCCGTATGCCAGACACGCTTTCCCTGTTGGCTGCGCGCGCTATAACAAACAAAGATTCAGGCAGGTGGCAGTAGCCGTCGGGGTGTTTGTCGAGGTAGTCTTGGTGAAACTCGCTTGCCGGATGGAAGACCTCCAGCGGCTCTGTCTCCACTGCCAACGGCGAAGAATATCCGTGCTGCGTCGCACGCATGGCTTCGTCTATTGTCGGTCTGTCTTCAGGGTCGATATAGTATATCCCGGTGCGATATCGGGTGCCTTCGTCCTCGCCCTGTCGGTTGACGGATGTCGGGTCGATGCATAAAAAGTAGAGCTCCAGGAGCTTGTACAAAGGCAACACGTCGGGGTCGTATTCCACACGTACGGTTTCGGCATATCCCGTGCGGTCGGTGTACACTTCCTCGTATGTCGGCGCCTCTGCCGTGCAGCCGTCGGCTCCGGTGCGGTCCGGCCCTGCCGTGTCGCCGCCCCGCGCGAAGCCCGTCGTGGTATCCACCACGCCGCGTATCTGTTTCAAGTAGTGCTGCGCGCCCCAAAAGCAACCGGCAGCCAAAAATATCGTTTTTGTCATGACATCATAACGTGCATTGTAAGCTTTTATTGTATCCGGTGTTCTCGCGGAGTTTTGTTTCTTTTATGTCACACAGAAATCGCGGAAATCATAGAAAGTTTGTCTGTTGTTTTTGGTTGGTAATGTCGATTTTCAATTAACAAATTAACGAATTAACGAATTGACAAATTAACAAATTAACGAAGTTTTTCCGATAAAAAAATACAATGTAAACGATTTAGTTGTATATTTGCACTTTCAATCCGCGTTGGTTGGATTGATGAAAATATTGTAATTTAACTCATTCGGTTGCTATGAAGAATAAATATTACGATTTGATCGACCAGACATTCGACTTTCCACAAGACGAGTTCCGTACGGAGGACGGAGAGTTGTTCTTCCACGACATCCCGTTGATGGAAATCATCAAACAGTATGGCACCCCGTTGAAAATCACATATCTGCCAAAGATTAGCTCGCAGATACAGCGTGCCAAACGCCTGTTCAACGTGGCTATCGCCAAGACGGACTATCGCGGCACATACAACTATTGCTATTGCACCAAGAGCAGCCACTTCGCCTTTGTGCTGGAGGAGGCCTTGAAGAACGACATCAACCTCGAGACCTCGTCGGCTTTCGACATCAACTTGATACAGGAACTGCATGCCCAAGGTCTGATAGACAAGGACAAGGTCATCGTATGCAATGGATTCAAGAAGGACCAGTATATCGAAAATATCGTCGGTGTTTTTGACGACGGATTCCACAATGTGATACCGGTTCTCGACAACAAAAACGAATATCGTACCTTGGACAGCATGCTTGTGAAACAGTCGGAACCGATGTGTCTGGGCATCCGGATTGCTTCGGAAGAGGAGCCTAAGTTCGATTTCTACACCTCGCGTCTGGGCATACGCTACAACGACATCGTCTCGTTCTATGAGGAACAAGTCAAGCCGAATCCGAAATTCCGTTTCAGGATGCTGCACTTCTTCATCAACACAGGCATACGCGACACTGCCTACTATTGGAACGAACTGGCCAAGTGTGTCAACGTATACTGCGACCTGAAGCGTGTCTGTCCGGACCTGGATTCGCTCAACATCGGAGGCGGCTTCCCGTGCAAGGTGAGTCTTGCCGCCAACTACGACTATGAATATATGGCCGAGGAGATCCTGGCCCAGATAAAAAACATCTGCACCCTGCGCGGTGTCGAAGAGCCGGACATCTTCACCGAATTCGGCTCCTTCACCGTCGGCGAGAGCGGCGCCACCCTCTACAGCGTCCTCGACCAGAAACAGCAGAACGACCGCGAGCTGTGGTACATGATAGACTCCAGTTTCATCACAACGCTGCCCGACACATGGGGCATAAACCAGCGTTTCATCATGCTGCCTGTCAACCACTGGGACAGCGAATACCAGCGTGTCTTCCTGGGAGGGCTGACCTGCGACAGCGAGGACTACTACAATGCCGACAGTCACGCCAACGCCATTTTCCTACCCAAGCTGCAGAAGGACAACCCTCTCTACATAGGGTTCTTCCACACCGGCGCCTACCAGGAGAGCATCGGTGGATACGGCGGCATACAGCACTGCCTCATCCCCGCCCCGAAACATGTCATCATCGACAAAGACGCCGACGGCCAGTACAGCACAAAGCTCTTTGCCAAAGAGCAGAGCTACAAGTCGATGCTGAAGATACTCGGATACTAGAGCTTTTCGTCCCCATCACTCCCCCGTCACTCCCCCGTCACTCCCCCATCACTCCCCCATCACTCCCTCTTTTTGGCTATCAGCTTCCTTACAGTCGAGGATGTGGCGAGGCGGACGAAGTAGATACCGGCAGGGATAGGGCTGATGTCGATGGTGGTCTTGCCGCATCCCACATGCCACCGTCCACATTCGCGACCGATGGCATCGGTCAGGGTCAACGTGGAGGGCCGATCGGTCTCGACGGTCACCATCGTGCTGGCCGGATTGGGGAATATCGTAAAACAAGAGTTTGACGTCGCGTCGACACCGTCGGTGCCGTCCCATTCGAAGAGGGCGACGATGGCAGTGTCGGAGGTGACGAGGATGTCGCGCGGGTTGCCCGTGCCGCCGTCGTCCCAGCCGAGGAACTGCCAATGTCCGCCCACAGCGGTCGTGTCCGTCAGATGGTAGCCTATCTCCACCGTGCTTCCGTCAACATATAAGCCACTGCCATATGTCTCGGCGGCACCGTTTGTGGTGACCAAGACGGTGCGCCAGAGGGTGTCGGACTCATTGGCTTCGAAATAGGCGACAAGCGTGGTGTCGCTGATCACCGTGATGGTACGGAGCATGTCGGTCACATTGTCGCTCCAACGTACGAAGTGGCACCCCGCGAACGCGACGGAGCGGAACGTGACGCTGCCGCCATGTGGAACCGTCTGCGATGTAGATGCAGAGGATTGCGTCCCAAGAGCAACCAGCCCCAATGTGCTGTCGGCACTGGCCAATGTGACAGTGTGTCGGTATTCGGCCGGCCATGCCACATTGACGACGAGGACGGCGGTATCTGCGCCATGACTGTTGGCAGCAACCAGAGTGATAGTGTCTGTGCCGACGGTGTCGTAGGAGATCTCGTATCGAGAGATGAAAATCGAGCATGGGCCTCTCATTGCCGAATGCCAGGTGTAGACGAGACCGACAGTGTCACCCGCAAGCAGCTGGGCGGTGTATGCCACTGTGTCGAAAGCGTCGACTGCCGACGGTCCCACTATCGTCACCACAGGGATATTGGCGACAGCTGCACTGTCGACCACACGGACAATAGCCGTCGCTGTGTTGCTGCCGTTTATGTTGGTGACGACGCATGTGACGGTGTCGGTACCGATGGTGGTGTAGTGGACAGGGAAGGACAGGTTGCTGTCGGGATCACCGGAAACGACGGCTCCCGTGAGCGAGGAATGCCAGCTGATTGCCGTCCCGAGACGCAATCCTCCCGTGAGAGTGGCGTGAACCATTGCGTCATTGCCTATAAAAACGGTGTCAGGAGCCGCCAGTGTCAGCGTAGGGATAGAGTTGTCGTAATCGATGCTGACATCGTCAATCAGGTAGAACCAGTCTTCTCCAACAGCCTTGGAGAAAGCCACGCGGATGCGATGGCCGGCATAGGCATCGAGCGACACGGAGTCTCGTCCGGTATTGGTATTTAGCCAGACAATGGTGTCGGTGAAGTCTTCGGGAGCGAAGCCTCCGAAGGGCGAGACAAACACCCTCATCGGACTTCCCGTTTGCGGAGGGTCTGTCTTGGTCCAGGCAAGTTGCAAACCCACAGAGTCGGGTAGGTCGACAGCAGGCGAGATATACATGCCGTCGGTTGTGGACATGACAGTGGTGTCGCCGTAAGCATCGTAGGCATACACCCAAGGTCCTATCCAACAGGGACTGATGACCGAGAAATCCTCGTACCAAGGCACCGACTGCACCGGACAATTGTAAACAGGCACTCTGACCCATGTGCTGTCGCTACCGTATACGTTGGTTGCCGTCAGGCTGACAGTATCGAAAAGGGCGGCATGGTAGACAACATAGAAGAGCGAATCAACACTGTAGGCAGTGGCAAGACCTCGCTGTTCCAGGGCCGAACTCCATACATAATTTGCCCCAGATCGCACACCATGTGTATAGCGCACACGGTAGATAGCTGTATCATCCACAAAGCAACGCGTAGGTGACAACACGGAGATTTGGACTGGACGTGTGTCGAAGATGCGGACATTGTCGATGAGTAGCACTCCAGGGAGACCGTCCGGCTGATATTGCTCCGTGGTGTAGCGAAATGCGAGATGGATCGTCAGCCCGGCATAGTCGCTTAGGTCAACGCGCATCGTGTCCCAACCATCGCTTCTCAAGGGGTGTTCCGTGTTAAAAGCCGCAAGGGTGTCGTATCCTGCAAGGCTGTCGTAAGGGCCGGTGGTGACCATCACACAGTAGGCATGATGCCGGTCGAAAAGGCTGGCTGCATCCCACCACAGTTGCACTCCTTCGTCTTCGTCGCTGACTATGTTAGGCAGGGAGATAGGACGCGAGACAAGCCAGTTGTCGGACGAGAGGTTGAAATTATACACTGCTGCCATAGTACGATCGCCATAGTCGGGTTGCACCCAATGGTTCTGGTTCCAAGGGTCGGGGGAGATTGGGGGTTGCCACCAACAAGAGAGGCCTGTGCTAAAATCTTCTATCCAGGGGAATGTGTCGACTGTGGAGCATTGTATGATTATCACGGTGCTCCATGCGGAGTCGGAGCCATAGTCGTTGGTGGCGGTCACTGTGACAGTATCCACGCCCCCTGTATAACAGGTCAAAGTGGCTTGAGGGCCTCCGTCGAAGACAATATCGGCATCGCCGCGCTCGGTCATGGTGGAGGTCCAGAAATATGTGATGCTGTTGGTATCACCCTCCAACAGGGTGGCTGTCACTGGTATAGGTGTGTTGAGGAAATATTCCCCACCCAAGGTGAGCGACACCACTGGCTCGCGGGCAGAACGGACCATGAGGTTAGACATCTCCAAGGGATACCACCATTCGCCACTGAAACAGAAGACAAGGTGAATGCGCTCGCCACGATAAGCGTCAAGTGATATTCTGTAACGTCCACCAGTGTAAGTACCAATGCCAAATACAATATTTTCCAGCGTGTCGGCCAAAGCAAGACTGTCTAGCGAGCCTGTGGCAGCAAGTACCTGCAGGTAGCCATAGAAAACGTTATGTGGAATCAGCGAGAAATCGAGCATCAGATTGTCTTCGTCAGGCAGGTCGAGTGACGGTGTGACAACAGCCGTGTTCCAATCGATGATGTTCAGATTGTTGTTGGCCACTTCGCTTTGGCCACGCAGCACCTGCCAACAGTTGAAGTCGATATTGAAATCCTCTATCCAGGGCAAACTGTCGATTATGGGGCAGATGCGGACAACAGCGGTATCGGTAAAGGTGCCGTAAGCGTTAGTGACAGTGACAATGACAGTGTCTATTCCCGCAGTGTAGTATTCAATGCTGGCCTCTGTCCCCGACCCAATGAGTGTGGCCAAGCCATAATTGTCCATGAAAGACTCCCATTGATAACTGATGTTCGTCGTGTCGCCTTCTGCGAGGGACACTGTAGCGGTTACAGTATCGCCACTGTAAACCATGGACGACGAGACGGCAAGGCTACCTGTTGGTTCTCTCTTGTAGCGAATGGAGAGGTCGTCGACATACACAATCTTGTTCGCATTCGAGTGGCGCAATGCAAAACACACTGTCTGGCCAGCGTAGGCATCAAGAGGTAACTCAAAATATTGGTAGTTGTAGTTTACTGTCACTGTTCCAATTACCGTGGCATTACTCCAATCTGTGGTATTGGCATTACCAATCAGGACTGAAATATTGCTGGTGGCGCTCGCGTTATTGGCGTTCAGTTTGCCCCACAAACCCAGTCGCAGCATATAGGCATCTGTCGGCACCTCCACCAATTGCGAGACAATGATATTGCTGTGGGAACTTGTGTTGTATGACCCGAGAGAGTATGCTCCGCTGTGTTGGTCTGTGTTGGTGATTTGCCATGTGCTGTTGTCGTCCTGCAACCAGCAGTCGATACCGTTTTCGAAACCCTCGTTCCATGGAAAATCCGACACCACGCCACAGACATTGTAGATGGCAGTGACGGTGGAGTTGCCGTAGTCGGAGCTGACGGTCAAGGTGACGGTATCCCTGCCAGTGGAGAGATAGACCATCTTCAAGGTATCGTCAGCCTGGAGGAGTGTCGCCAGGCCTCGGTTTTCCATAGTGGAGAACCATGAGTAATGTGGATTGGAGAGCAGACCTGATATGAGTTGAGCCACCACCACTGTGGTGTCACCAACAGCGACGCCAGCCGGGACTTGCAGCGTTACGGTAGGCGTTGTCCGCACCTTGATGCCCACATTGTCCACGCATGCGTATCTGCCGCCGCTGCCGAAGTGCTGGAAAGCTATACGCACACGATGGCCGGCATAGGCATCGAGCAGAATGCTGTGGGCCTGGAAGTATTGTTCGTAATCGTCTATCGTGGCAAGCGTTACCCAAGCGGCGGTAGTGTCGACCTCGTCGACGGTATCGCATACCAGCAGACGCACTCTTACTTTGGGAGCATTGTTGTTCGATTGCTCGCACCGATACCACCAGTTCAGCGTGAGTCCCGCAGTGTCGGCCAGCAATACTCTCGGCGAAACAAGCCACTCGTTGTATACGGTGGATGATACGGTACTATAACCTGAACGCATATAGTAGTTGTTGCTGGACGACACCCGTTGCCAACGGTTGGCGTAAGTCCTGTTGTTTTTCGACCAACAGGCATCTGTGGCAGAGACTTGGAAGTCGTCGGTCCACGGCAAACGGTGTATCGTTCCGCAGCCTGTGGTGAAACTGAATGACCGATGCCGCAAACTGGTGTCGCCGCCGCAGATGGTCTGTATTGTACCGTTATAGGAGGAGACAGGTTCCATGCCACCAAAAGTGAATGAGGTGTCAGAGAGTACAGTATCTATATTCATCTGGGGGATGGACAGTCGCCAGGCCGTACCGCCCAATACACCATTCCAACCCAAGGTGATGCTGTCAGGTTGATTGTTGAGCAACGCAGGTGCCGACGGGAATGGACAGGTGGCCATATCGGGCACAAAACTGTAGTAACGTCCTTGTTCTGGCCACACTCCTGCTTCGTTGGTCGGCAACGGAGCCCCGGTGAGACGCTGCACCGAATGTGCAGCATGGTCAATGAACAGGATGTCGCTGGTAGTCTTTGCCAAGCCAGGTTTTGAGGCAGTCGCCTGGCCGATCGCCGAGGAGACACCGTAAACAATGCGTACATCACCCGTAGCTTCGTAGAGCTGCACTTGCCCACTTACGTATGTACTGTCGGTATTGTAAATCTTCATCCTCGTTTCCACCACCAACACACGGCTACCACTGTCGCCAAGTGTGGCATAACTCACATGGCAAGTTGAATCCAACACCCCCTGGCTGCCAAAAAGGACAGCCTGTGGCATATAGAACGACTGCGTCAGAGAATTGTCTTGAAAAGTAGCCTGTATCATTCCTCCGAGCCGGATTGTCCCATGACAATTCACGGAGAAACTTGTATACGACGTGCCAGCGAAAGAATAAGAAAACCCGATAGCCATCAACCCAGAACGACCGCTGTACATCAATCCAGAAGCGGGAGCTTCTATCAGTGTAGAGTCCATCCCCGTGATGTCAATCCATTTCGTGGTATCGACTCCTGTCGAGAAACGATAGTTATCAATCAGCGTCTGTGCTCGCAGGGGTGACCCAAGCAGCATTGTGGCTGCCGCAAAGAACAGCGCTGTCAGTTTTTTGGTGTCGTGTAGCATTTTTGCAAGATTTAATCGTATTTATCACGCGGGTTCTATTTATTCACTTTTCTTCCTCGCTTCATGCACTTCAAATAACCGCTTTTTGACAAAAAGTCTACACTGGTGGCTAAAGATTAACTTTTTTTAACTCCTCTTAAGTTCAGCTCATAAATGCGCCTCTTTTGCCACAAAAACAGGAAGGGAGTGTAAATACTTTCAAAAAGGGGAGCCCCTGAAAAAATTGTGGCTTCCACTTTGAAGATTGAAAATCAACGAACGTTTTCGATAAGCCGAGCGCAGAGGGCAAATCACGCAGTGTTTGCACTATGCCGAGGCGAGAAAACGACACTGCAAGGTAACGTTTTCGATAAGCCGAGCGCAGAGGGCAAATCACGCAGTGTTTGCACTATGCCGAGGCGAGAAAACGACACCGCAAGGTAACGTTTTCGAAATGCTTGAACAGTTCAACAAAATAATTCACCAAGCTACCGAATCAACAGTTTTCTGCTGACGCTGCTGTTGTCGGTTGCAATGTGCAGGATGTAGATGCCGGGTGCGAGGCCTTGCAGGTCGAGCGTCAGGCAGGAGGAGCCTGCCGTGGCGACGGTGCGTACGGTCTGTCCGATGCTGTTGACGACGCTCACCTTGCGCATGCCGGTGCAGGTCACGGTGCAGCTGCCGGTGGCAGGGTTGGGGTAGACCTCGGTGTCGGTGTCGACGGTCGGAGCTATGCCAAGGCTGTTGAAGGTGTGGTGGTAGGGTTTGTGGCCCTGCACGGTGACGGAGAGCATCAGGCCGGCATGGTCGGCCGGCAGGTGCAGCGTCGCGTAGCCTGTGGCGTCCGAGAAGTCGGCCGAGACGACACGCATGCTGTCGTCCGGGTCGACGGCGGCGACGTAGGCTCCGGCTATTGTGCCGACATACACCTCGGTGCCGCCCTCGATGACCTGGACATATGGCTCGTTGGCCTTTCCCAGCCAAGGCATCAGCGTCGGGTCGCCCAGCAGGTGGTATATCTCCCAATAGTAGTCTTTGTACGACGAGGACGAGCTGGAACCCTGCACCGCCATGTTGCCCATGAACATTATCTTCGACGCGGTGGCGGCGGTTTGGTCGATTGTCTCGTTGTGTGTATGGAACAGGTGGTCGTAGGTACCCATGTTGCCGGCGTTGTAGGCAAGAGTCATCGAGCCGCTGATGTTGCTGCGGACACCCACTGCCCAGTAGAAGTCCTCGTCCCAATAGGTGGAGTTGGAGCCTCCGATGTATCCGATGGCGCCGGCGTTGTAGCCTTTGCGCAGCAGGGCTTCGCCAAAGCATACCTCTTTGTCGAATTTGTTGCTCAGGCAGCAGTTGCCAATCATGAACGAGGGCTTGCCGTTGTTGGTCATGGTGCCGACATGGTTTACGGTGAACGACGGCTGGGACCATTCGTTCCAGTTGCCGTGGGCGCTGTAGTTGATCCATCCTGCACCTTGGTTGTAGAACATGCGCAGTGTCGCGGCGGTAGAGCTGGCTTGGCTGCTTCCGGTGACGTAGACGCCCGACGGGGCCGAGGTGGTCAGGTTCTTGTAGTAGGTCACGGTGTCGTAGCCTTGTGTGTGGTTGACGTAGAGCGAGGCTGCGTAGTCCATTGCGGGGTCGGCATGTGTGTATCCGAAGTCGCCGGAGCGGCCGCCGTCGACACCTGCGATGAGGGCGGCACGTGCCAGGTAGCTGTCGTCGTCGAACTGGTACTGTTCGTAGAGGAGTGTCTTGGTGAGTATGTCGCCGAGCGACGATGCGCTGGTTGCCGAGATGCGGCCGTGGTAGCAGTCGGGTATCTTGTCGCCGCTGGTCCATGTGGTGTAGTACAGGTCGGTGATGTGGTCGTTGGAGGGTCCGTACCATCCGCCGCCGGACAGCCTGCTGCTGTTGGCCGGCACCTGGGCGATGTCGCCGATGATGAGCAGGTATGCCGGAGCCGGGTCGTCGTCGGTGGCGTTGGTGTAGAGTCCTGCCAGCATGGATGCAATGGCTGATGCCGTAGGGATGCCCAGTTCGTCGACGTAGTATACGTCGACACGAAGCCCTTGTTGGCGTTTCCAGGTGAGGAACTCTTCCAGTTTGTCGCATCGCAGCGAGCTGTGTGTTACCACGGCCATACGCACAGGGGTGGCGCCCGAGACGGACTTGGGTTTGGGCAGGCGGTTGAGGGTGCCGCCGACGCTGTAGGCGGGTGTATGGTAGCGACTGTACAGCTCGTTGGTCGCAGCTTCGTCGGCCGCCACATATTCTATCGTCACAACGGCCTCGCGGCAGACGATGGCTTTACCCTGGACAGGGTTGACGCGCACGGGAGAGAAGACGAGACGTGCTATGTTGCGGTCGCGCGCAACGCCGATGTGTTCCACAGCGGCTGTCGTCCCAAGCCAGGTGTCGGACGCATAAGCCTCGCGGTCGACGACGAGGGCATGCCGTGCAGTGTCGCTTTTGCTCCTGCCGGGCTGTAGTGGTTCGACAGGAAGTGCAATGCTGACGGTGTCGTATACGCCGTCGACGGTCACCGCGATGTCTTTGCATACGGGTATCTCGATCAGCGAGTTGAGTTGTGGGAGTGCAGGGGCTCCAATGGCTCCGCCATGCACATAGCCGTCGAGCGACAGGGTGCTGTAGGCGATGCCGTCGATTGTGACGTTGCCAGTCTGCATGTCGCCGACGGTGTATCTGACCTGCAGGCGGTCGAATCCGTTGTGGGTTACCTGTTGTGCTTTGACGGTGATGGCGGACAGCAGCATGGCTGCGATGAGTAGGGTTTTTGTTCTCATGATTATTTGTTTGTTTGTTGTTCTGAAAAAAACATCTCTTCGATGGCTGGGTTGGGGGCTTTGATGACTGTGGGTGCGTGTGTCACGGGGTGTTCGAACTGGATGGTGTGTGCATGCAGCGAGATGCTGCCGTCGGGGTTGCTGCGCCCGGCACCGTATTTGAGGTCGCCTTTGATGGGGCAGCCTATGTTTGCCAGCTGGCAGCGTATCTGGTGATGGCGACCGGTGTGCAGGTCGATGTCGAGCAGGTGGTAGCCGCCGCCGCTGACCGCTATCTCGCGGTATTCAAGGCGTGCCAGTCTTGCGTTGGGTTTTGCCGCCGCGACGACGTAGCTCTTGTTGCGTTCTTCGTTTTTGACAAGCCAGTTTTCGAGCGTGGCGGCCGGCATGGGCGGGGCGTTCTTGACCACTGCCCAGTAGTGCTTCTTCACCTCTCGGGTCCGCACTTTCTCGACCATGCGGACGAGTGCCTTCGACGTCTTTGCCAGCAGCACCACCCCGCTGACGGGTCTGTCGAGCCGATGGATGACACCGCAGTACACCTGTCCGGGCTTATGGTCGCGCTGCTTGATGTATTCCTTCACCATGTCGGACAGGCACATGTCGCCCGTCTTGTCGCCCTGTGTGATCTGACCGGGCAGCTTGTTGACGGCAATCAGGTGATTGTCCTCGTACAGTATCTGGTCGCCAAAGGAGATGCTCATGATAAAGGTTAGAGTTTAGGGTTTAGAGTAAGGGGGAGTAAAAGAGGGAGTGAAATGGAGTGAAATGGAGTGATGGGGGAGTGATGGGGGAGTGATGG
>FLNX01003122.1_pt1 | contig 32278 bp, 43 predicted proteins | sample 1140341 | NCBI WGS metagenome assembly FLNX01 (sample SAMEA3878208, study PRJEB12797) | bioreactor metagenome | biome: Moose rumen | place: Sweden | collected 2011-10 | reverse complement strand
CCGCTTCCACGCCTGCAGGGTGATAGCCCCGCTGCCGATGATCATGCCGTCGGCATCGCAGTCGAACACGGTGCTGCGGTCGGCGGTGATGGTGTAGGTGATGGCAGCGTCGCCCTGTTCGCCGTAGATACGGGATATTACCCAGTCGCCGTCGTAAGCTCCGTTACTGATTTTTCGTTCGGCGCGCCAAATCATCTTCGTCCAATCGGCATACGTATTGGCGGCATCCTTTGTGGGGTCGTACCAATTGGCCTGTTGACCCGAGCCGTTAGCACGGCTTCCATACCCGGAAGCGGTTATCTTGCTGTTTCCTGTCGGTGGTGTTGTTCCAGCCGGCACGTTCGGTTGCGTTTCATTTGGTGAGAACTCAATGTCGAGTGTCTCGGTATCAGTCATTGGGCGTGGCGTAGACCATGTGGCGTCGCTCTTACTCGCGTCGGAGCAGAATGAGCGCGACGAAGCCCATAGCTTTGCAACACCCGCAGGAATCCCGTCATGCCATTTGACATCTGAGATGTTCACACCGCCACTCTTTGCCTGCCATGTATTGTTGTTTTCGTCAGGAGAAGGTGATAAGTAGCTACCCAAGGTGGTATCAGGAGCATCAGGAGTTACGTTCGTGCGGCAGAATACCGTGCTCTTGAACCAGGAGTCGCCAGGGTCGCCAGGGTCGCCGGGGTCGCCCTGTTCGCCCTTGATCTGCGTGATGACCCACTCGCTCCATGTTCCGTTCACCTTCACACGCTCAGCCCGCCAGTTCATCGATGTCCAGTCGACGGATGACGGCTGCGTGCCGTCGTGTCTCTTGCCTGTCGAAGGGTCATACCACCATGAAGGAGCATTATCTGGAGACTGAGGCACACTTGTCACTTGCCACGGAGAGAACTCTACATCATAATGTTCCGTGTCTCCGACTCTTCCTGGTGAACTCCAATCATTCTGCGGAGAATTTCCATCGCTGGTAAATATTCGCCTTGTACTCCACAACGTTCCGTCGCCTGCAGGTATTCCGTCGCTCCAAACTATTGTTTCACCGTCGAAAGTCTGATTGGCTGGCCAGTGGTTGCCACTGTATGAACCACCCGACGGACTGGTATTGCTAATGTCCTTATCTGTTCGTGTAAATGCCGTCACGTCGAGTACTCGCTGGCCCTGCACGACTGTTGTTATACCATTGGCACCATCCTGTATGGTGTAAAGAGTCTCGATGTCCCACATCTCATCGTCATCTACACCAGAACCATGCTGGTCGAACAACTCGAATGCGATACGGTCGGAAGAACCGAGCAGGCTCTCGACGGATGCTTTATTGAGCGACAGCGAAGACAATGCCATTCCACCGACCTTAACAGCCAGCCCGATGGCGGCTAACTGTTGCACGGTGGTAAGCATAGTGCGGTTGCCGAGTTCCGACTTCACTACGCTCAATACTAACGTCTGATCCTTCAATATACCATCAGGATTGAGGTATATTGCCGGTTGTGAGACCTGAAGTGAATAGATGGCCGTAGCGTACTTCTTGCGTATATAGTAGTTGGCTCTCAGAACTATATTGCTGTCTTTGTAGTCAGTATAGTTTCCTGTCGTCTTCGGCTCAGCTATCACGACAACGACCATCTGCTCAACATTTTTGTCATTGCTCAGGTTCGTCGGTGTTACGATGCGTGTACTCGCGTTGATAGACGCTGAGCATCCTTGCGTTGCATCCGAATCTATGGAGAAGTTGAAATGCGAAGACACGTCCACTCCGCCCACCATCACGCTGGCTTTAGTTGTCTCAGGCGTGCCAAAGACCGTTCCGTCAACCAGGGCCTGCACGAGGCTGTTCTCGTTATCCAGATCCAGGATGACAGCATCTTTCCCATCTGTTGCATAATGACTCCAGACAAGCACATCACCGAAAGGTCCCCAAGTCCCATCAACTTTCTCTCGTTTAGCATAATACTCGAAAGTCCTGTTTGAAGCAACACCCGTTGGCTCATCACTCCACCGAACAGTATTCTGGCCGCTTGCAGCTTGTACGTATGGATAAAACTCCCCGCTTTGATAGTCAGCTGATGCTATAATCGCCTTCACTATTGCAGAATTTGGGTTATTGGTGGTGCGAGAAGTGCCATAGCATAGGACGGGAGGATCTGGGGTCAGGCCGTTTCCATCAGGGGCATAGAATACAAACTCCACGTCCGTTCCGTCGTCACCATCCTGCATCACGGGGATTTCCTCAGTCTCCAAGGCATACAGTTTCCCATCCTGCAGTAGAGCAAAGAGAACAGAAGTCGTTGATGCGTTAGTAGTAGCCCTATTCGATTTCGTCCATCCGGCATCCGTCCACTGGGTTTCCGTTGTGTATTCTGCCGCTGATGCAATCAGCTGGCTTGCATTCTGCGATGCCGTCAGCAATCTGCACATTACGCTGAGTTTCTTGCTACCTGCTTGCGATGCTGTCAGTTCGTACTTTCCGTCGTCTGAGCTTTCCCCCATAATGGCTGCGACCACCGTCTGCTCGTTGTCGTCCTGTCCCTTCTTTCGATGGATAGCCGGCGGTGTTATTTGTAAAGAATATACATTTAGGTCGCTCACCCTTGTCAATGTGTGTATTAATGTCCGTTCGTAGCTGATACCTGCATAGGTTGCACTGACAGTGATAATGATGTCGGTCTGGTTAGGGAGTGAGCTGTTGGCTGTGCTGACGTGTAGGATGGGTCGCTTCACGCCGTTCACCACTTCGTCGGTGGTGCTGATATACAGGCCGTAGGGGAATAGGTCTGTGCCTGCCTGAAGCGGGGGTGGATTGAAGGTTGTTTCTTGAAGTAGACTCAACGCTCGGGCATATTGTCGCGTAGTGCTGCCGACCTTGATGCTCAGTCCGGTGATCTTCAGGTCTTGGTCATTGTGCCACATGCGCAGCGGGATGTCGACGGGCAGTCCGATGAAGGCGCTTGTCTTCTCGTTCCAGGAGATGCCGCTGTGCTCGTTCTCCAAATCAGCTCCGACAAACGGTTGCGAGTCGTGCTTGATGGAAATGGGGACATCTCTCGAAATACTGGTGACACCCTCACAATCTATGACCAGTCTTACCATGCAGCTATCCATCAGCCGCATGGCATCATAGTCGAAATCCGTATCATCCTGTGTTCCTGCCACACCATCCTTGACATGTTCAATGCCAGTAATCACCAAAACAGAATTTCCGACATTACAAGTACATCCACGAGGCGCTGCTCCTATCTTATAAGTACCAGGGCCAGCTTCCTGACCGTCCTGAGCCATCGTCAGTATGTCATCCCCACGTTTTACCGTTATGGCAGAACTAATGCGATACGATCGCGTTGTCTGCTGATTACCGTCCGGGTCGGTGTAAGTCTCGTCTGTCCACAGTCCACCTATCACATTGCCAGTGTCGTCTACGATAATCATGTCCACATAGCTTGACAGGTCAACCGTATAGTTATCCCTCGATTCAGCTGTTATCGTGATTACTGCAACTGCGAGCGGAACGAGTTGTGTGGCATCTTCATCTGATTCCCCCCATGCTGTGACAGTATATGTCGCGGCAGGAACACCATCGAAGTCATCTTGAGTACGTGTATGAGATAAGACTATCTGCCCATCATACATCACGCGAGCACCAGAACCTGCTTCATCCTGATTGTTCCAGGAGGCGTCTGACACATCATCACCCGTATTCCGCGCGATGGTCCATCGTCTTACAAGCGCATCTGCATTTCCATCCCAACCACGTATCAGATGAGCCGAAAGCGTCAGCACATTGTCCCACATCACATGTGCATTAGTCCCCAACTCTTTGTTATCGACCTTGCAGGATAAATCTACACGGAGCGGCAATGCGTCAGGCTGGAGATACCAGTCCGTATTATACTGATCGGTACCAAGGATGCCCGTGTCAAGACTAACGCTACGTTGTCCATTCTCAGGAAGCGACACCGTTCCGAGCTTAATCCACCAATAATTCGTCCGATTTCCATTAGCCTGATTCTCGGGAATAGGTCCCCAAGAATAGCGGTTGCCATCAGCATCGTTTGTATATGATGGAGCTTGAGTATCAGTATTCGGTGTGAGGATATAAGGGTCAACCCACTGTTCATCCACCAGAATCTGCGGAGCAAAAACAAGGTAAGCATCAGAGCGAGCAACAGATATAAGGGCAGCATTGTTCAGGCCATCCAACTTCCGCAATCGCGCATAAATTGTATAAGGCCGCGAGTTGTCGGCCAGCCGTCGGTTTCTCCCTGATAGCGTCCATTCCTGATAGTCGGCATCCTGCATGTCCAGCTGCGGAATCGGCGGATAGTATATTTTTATTTTGGCATCCTTGGCCACATAGACAGCCAGGTCGTCTGGAGACCCATTGGCATTGGGTATAATACTGATGGCCTGAGGTGAAATGTAATATATAGGAGATGTGCGAGGCATATTCTTATCGTTGACTAAAAGTTATTTTAATGATAAGGAACTGCATACCTAACGTCAAGGGCGTTGCCCTTGACTATTACCGAAGCAAAACGTATTCTTCCATCAAACATCTATTTTCACATGGAACATCTCGCACTCGAAATATTCAATCTCACCGACAACGGCAGCCAATATGTAACATTACCGGAGGATGCAAGCATCACGATTACTGACACTTCGGAAATATTCGCATCCGGCAATGTTTGGAGTTACCCTTTTACCCTTAACGTCAACGCGAATGCACATATTTTTGGCACATCAGGTGAAATACACGGAGGTCGACTGCATGATCTTTTACATAATCGCAAGGCTCGTCTGTGGTTTGATGGACTACCCGCTTATCTTGGCCATTTGAAGCTGGATGATGAAGTAGGAGTAGATGCCGACGGCAATATCGAAGTAGTATTCAGTAGTGGGCAGAAGACCTTTGAAGAGATGATTAATGGAGCTAATGCGAATCAAGTTCCACCTATGAACGATGTCCGCATAGGAGTTGCCATCTGGAGGAAAAGAATTGTCGAATACCAGCTCAAGCTCAAGGCAGAGGCCATCTTCACCAATGGTCAACATTCGCGTTCTGCCGCTGTGAAAGACCCTTTTAATTCTGGCAGTCCACTGGTATTCCGCAGCGACGATGAAACCCATCCTGCACAACAGTACCCCCGCATGGTATATCCAAAGGGCGATTTCAAGAGGAACAACGGCACGGTGGAACATGTCAACGAGTTGAATACCGACATCCCATATACTGAGGACGAGGACGGCACTCCAACACATCCCTACTGCAATATCGCCCTGTGCTATCAGAAGCAGGGCTACGAAAAGAAACTTGAAGATGGCAGCAAGATAGAGGACTACAGCAGCGAGCCGTCAGCCATACGCGGCTATGAGTACATGCCTGCCAACCGTGTTAACTCTGCGCCCAATTTCTTCGTGATATACTGGATTAGGTCGCTGATGGAACACCTTGGCATCTATATTGAAGAGAACCAGATGATGGACGTAGAAGACCTGCGCAGGCTTTTCTTTGTCAATACGAACTGTGCGTACCGTGAGCCCTCTTACAAATACCAAGACCCGCTCAACGTCAGATGGTATCAATTTGCAAACAAAGACCGGTATCTTTCAGAACATATCGACTTCAAGAAAACCATCAATGTTGAAGAGAGTTCCTTCAGCAGCAATGAGGGTGAGTTTGAGGTGAGTGGTCTAAGATACAGTGAACCCGTCAATCCAGATAAACTCCCAACAATCAAGAACATAGTGATCAGATTCGACAGCGACTCCATTATTGTCGACGATGAGCTCAAGAGGACATATCTATCCAATAACAGTATTCTTCACGAGGCATTTGCCACTGGCGAATGCTTCCCCAACGCAGACATCTCAGAAGTTATCCATTCCATCGAGAACGGTTTCGGTGTCCGTTTTATTTTTAACGGTGACTATAACCGCGTGCGAATCGTTCTTCTCCGGAATCTTTTTCGGAACAAAGAAGTGCAGGACATCGAATGCGAGCTTCTTGATGACCATAAAACCGAAAACAATATCAGAGGGTTCCGCATGACATACGGTGAGAGTGAGGACACACATTTCTATTACAAGGGCTTTGCCGACGCTCTGCCGCACAAGGACGAAATATGGGTAGATGATACAGACAAGCACGACTACTCGAAATGGGATTTCGATGCGAGCTACTCGAAGATCATCCATAAAGCATCCGCCTTTGACAAGACCTGCTATGTGACGAAGAATACCGGCAACGCATACGGCATCAAGGTAGACAAAGATGCCAAGCGCTATGACGACCTTCATCCATCGACCTTTGAGTTCGCCGGTTTCATGGATGCAGAAGACGGAGATTGTACCGGTGAGGAGGAAACCATCAAGACCATCAACGTCGGGTTTCGGCCTGCAATCATGAACGACCTGAACATGGAGGACGAGCGCAACGGTACTTCAACAGAACAGTGCTTTGCCTTGTTTGTTGACGAAGAGATGCGTCCACGGCGCTACGATTTTGGAGATCTTGAACCACCAAAATCGTATAACGACTCGGATGTTGTATATGATGTAGACAAACTGTACGCAGGGAAGACCTTCACTACATTCGACTACAAGCATCTGATGAACAATGGGATTGTCAAGCCCGGTGAGTTTTTTATTACCTCCGACATGTATGCACACCAGGATGGTCTGCGTGCAACGATAAGTAAAACAGTGGATTCTATTGTCGATCCGAACGACGGAATAATTCCTGTCGAAGCCTATTGGGATGTCACCATGAATATCGACGGTCACATCAACGAAGGCTATCGCCTCTACCTCCAAGACAACTTCGAGCCGAACGACGAAGGCATTTCCCCTATTGAGAAGCATGACTGGGGAATCACTCTTGGTATTATGCGGGGGAGCGGCAGCGATTCCTACGTTGACTACATGGCCGATCTTCGCGACGGCGAGGGCAACGACACTTGGGAGATTATACCAGGCAGCAGCGTGACAGCCCATGCAGACACCTGCGACAACTACGGCAAGCTGTGGGATTACAACGGCACACAAGAAGGTGTTGGTGATACTGATGGCAGGATCTCTTTGAAACTCCGTTCAGAAAAACCAAACCCGAAGTATAACCCGAAGGAGCCAGAGAGTGACAAAAACCGCCGATATCTGGAAACAACCGACCCGAACCTTCGCGGTCGCGGAATTGCAGACAAGTTCTACAAAGAGTATTCCTACTTCATCCGGAACTCCAGGATCGACAACATGCAAATCAACATAGAGCTGGCCAAATTGCTTGCCATCGACAAGACGAAGCGGACAACAATAGGTGATGTAACCGGGTTTGTGAGGAAGATGAAATATACGTTCAGCAACAAGTCAGGCTTGGGCCTGGTAGATATAGAAATGATGTACATTTAATCAGATTGATTATGGTTAGCGTTAGTGGAATGTTTGGCAACGACCACACTTACTTCGCCGGGAGTCCGGTTGTGATAGACATCGAAGGATTAGAATGGAGCAAAAACGGGCAGGAGGTAACGAGTCCGTTTACTGTCGTGCGCGTTGAAGTAATCTACAACGGCAATGTTGTTGGAAATTTCAAAGTCGACACAGGTGGGCAGACGAGCATATCGTTCGACATCAGTTCCGCTTTGAGGGCAATATGGGCTGACTATGATTTCTCGGCAGAAATACCTGCAGCCAATTTATCCGACAAACAAATTTTTTCAAGAACATACCGCGATTATTCACTTGTCGTCTATACAGAATACATCGACAGCCAAGACGGACAATTCACGTCTCCGAATAGTGGAGAGTTTACAGGAGGAAAATGTGGGATAGGCTGGCTGACAGAATGGGAGCGCTACGATATTGGAAACAAAGAAAATGCCGACATGTCGTACTGGCAGCATCGTAACAAGCGCAACGGCGATGCCAGTACGAAACCGACGAGCAGCCCTGAGCGGGTAGGGAAAGACAGCATCACATCCTGGGTCGATGTCGGAAACAATGGCACGAAAAGCGTATTCTACCCTTCTTCCAGAGGTAATGGTGTCAGTGACAATGCAGCCAATGATTATACCGACCATGCTCCGTTGGTATTACGCGACAACATTGCATATATTGATTTCCTCTTCGTCAACCGTAGAGGAGCGGTTGAAACTTGTAGTGGCCAGCCATTAGAACAGATGGACATAGAAGTTGAGACGCACAGCTACGCACGAATAGAGCGTCCGGCATTCAAACCTACCCGTACATTGATGTCAATCAGCAAGGGTGGTCGTCGGTCATGGTTGATGAGCAGCGGTCTACAAACGCGCGAATGGGCAGAATGGTGGACGATGGAGTTCCTTCAGGCCAAGCGTTGGTGGATGCTTTATGAAGGTAAATATGTACCCGTCATTGTTGAGCCTGCCAAGAAGAGCGTAACCATCTACGACCGCTCGAAGCAAGAGATGTCTCATGTGGACTTTACCGTGACATTGGCCGTTGAAGGTTGATGCCCTTGATTCATGGAGAGGATAACATTAGATTTGTATTAGTTATTAAAACAAGTTTGACAATGAATGAAATCATGATAGACCTCTGGCCATTTCTGGTACCTGCATTTATTGGAGTGATTACCTGGCAATGGCGAGAAAACCACACGCTGAAGGTGCGGGTAGCGGTATTGGAAAACACTGTGGAGAATCTGCAGGCATCACTGAATAATATTCAGAAGCGGCAGGACTCCCAGTCGAAAAAGCAGGACGACATACTGAATCGGATTAATTCGATGGAAACGGCCGTTTTGAAACAGATGGGAGCTATGGAGGCAAACATCAGCTCGCTTGCCTCAGACCTTAAAGGGCTTTCCAACTTAATATCGATTCTCGACAAAGAGATTCAGACATCAAGAACCAAATAATATGGGAGAAATTATTCAACATACAAGCAACGAAATCAAGGAGCGGTGGATGCAGCGCATGCCCCGATTCTTTCGCGGACTTGTCATCGTCTGCGCTTGCATCGTCGGAACATCATTTGGTATCAACACCATGCTCACAATGACAGGAGCAACGGCCCATCAATGGTGGAATGACATCTATCCATTGCTGATTGGTGTGCCTACCGGTATGGCTATTGTCTGCAAGCTCACCGTGGCAGGTGGCTATAAAGATATAGACCCTGACAAACTGACGCGCGGGAACACCATCCTCGAACATAATCAAGACGAATAATATCCGAACCAACACAAACACGATATATAGGTTGTAAGATTGTTTAGGATAACATGATTTAAACCAAAGGCCACCATCCGCGAGGACAGTGGCTTTTTCTGTTTTTTTTGTGCCATCAGTCGAACCCAAACACCCGGTCCAACTCTTCCTCGATAGGGTCGGGTGGGGGAGAGGGGATAAGGTACCGCGGCATAGGGCAGGGGCACAGAAGATAAAGCGGCAACCACACGTCCTCCTTCACATTGCCAGGCATGTCGGCGAACCGCAATTTCAAAAAGCCGTTTCTTGCCCCGATACACTCGCCGATGCGGTCGCTCCACCAGTCCATAAGCTGACACAGGGCATCGCGAAACTCCCTACGTGTCTCATATCCGTGCTCGGTGTAGCGGTCGAGCGGTGCGCGGCTCAGGTTGTTGTCTACGCGGAAGAAGCCGCTGGCCTTCTCCACCAGCGCGTAGCAGTCCTCGTCGTCCACCAGCGCGAACCGCCCGCTATCGAAGTAGTATGCAGTCGCCCCGATGTCGCACACCGTCTCAACCGGACCACCGACCTTGCGCCGCACGCGGTCGCCGTAGGTAAACTTATGCTTGGTCATTGGCCTTTCTCTCGTTATAGTCAATGACTTCTATCTTCTCCCGTGTGCGACACGCTGTGCGCCACGAGCGCTCCTGGGTGAGCAGCATCGTGTAGAGCAAATCGTGCGGCGGCTCGTCCTGCACGACGTGGAGGGCGAATGGGAAGGTAAAGTAACCGTTGCCCTGCTGAGCGAGGAACGCGGCGTAGGTACGCAGGTGGCGCAGGGTGTCGGCGATGGCTCTGCTGCGCAGTTGCTCGGAAGGGTTGTCACCCGGTGTCATGGCATGCAGGGTTGGCTGGGTGACATAGCACTCGTGCTTGTCAGCTTGCAGTTCCAGCAGGCCGCGTTGTTCGTAGGTGTGCAGCATGTCGAAATAATCGAGCCACGGCTGTAGGTCTTTATTCTTTCTTGCCATAGCCGATGGATTTAAATAAGATGCCAAGGATGACAATCGTCAGCAGCTGCACCACGAGCAGCACACTGAGCGTGAGTCTGACAGGCAGCAGCCACGCCAGTCCGGCGCACACCGCCACGATGAGCAGCAGTGGCAGGAGGTTGATGATAATCTTTTTCATTTTGTTTCGTTTTATGTTAATAATGTTATTTTTCTAAACACGTAATCGCTTTAGCGCTTTCACAAAGCGTAGCGACTGAAAGAATTATTCACGAATATACTCTTTCAGATACGCCTTGCACTTGAATCCCTTGCGAGGCTCGAAGTCCTTGAACTCCGAAATCTGGAATATTTGACGCTTGTTGCACCAATTCGCCATGTCCTTCTGCCATTGGGGTATGGCGGTGTGTGGATTGTCAGGGTCACGGTATGGCTGGGAATATGCGTAGATGTTTGGCAGATGCTTCTCGCGACATTCGCGGTTGCGCAGCCACCAGTAGTGGGTACGCTCGTAAGACTCGCGGAAGTCGCTCTTGCCGCCTATCATCGTATAGAGGAAGTATTCTCCACGGTAGCCGTAGCCGTTGATTATCTTCATAGCACGCTCACATTCGGCTATCTGCCCGTGGGTGTCGCAGCCGAAACGGATGCGGCGGTCTATCCACCTGACCTGTGCCAGCAGACGGGCGAAGCGGTCATCAACGAGCCGTGCGTCAAGAGCCTGGTTGAAGTCCACACGGTAGCCGCGCTCGATGATTTTCTCCAGCTGACTGACGGCATAGTCGCCAGCGGCCAGGATGTTGTTGTCCATCAGCACCAGTTTATGGCGTCCCTCAATGGCTATCTCGTCGCAGTCCATATATGGGCGAATCCTCCCCTCCTTGCGAGGCACCACGCACCACGGGCAGCGGTTCGGACAGCCGCGTGTCAGGAATCCGTAGGCCATATCACCGGGAATGTTCGGATAGATGCTGTAGTCGGGCTGCAGGCAGTCAATCTCTTTGGGCAGCTGGCTATGAATGTCGTAGCCAGTGCCGCCACGGATGATCTCATCGGCATCGTAGCAGGTGAGGTCGTCGGGTGAGAAGTTGAACACCTTCGACATGTAGATGCGGTCGTAGTGGAAGAAGGGGATAGCCCACTCTACCTGATGGCCCTGCCGCCGGTGGTAGCGAGCTATCTTGGCTATGGCAATGTTGGGGTAGATGGTGGCTCCCCACTTCTTTTTGGCATGGCGGCCATCTATGTCAACAAGTCCTATTTTCATTCGTTCAATTCGTTTAATTCGTCGTTTATAAGTTCAGCACCACATACTTGCCCTCGATGCCTGACTGGCGCAGGCGGCGGTCGGCGGTGTCGCCCCAGGCCACGAGGCAGGAGCCGAAGAAGGGCGAGCCGGTGGTGCCGTCGGGTCGCAGGAAGCGCACGCGGTGGCGCATGAAGAGCATCGACTTGGCCGTGGGGAAGATGACCTCCTGCCAGAGCAGGTTGTCCTGACGGTTGACGAGCAGGGCGATGCCGTCGCCGTGGCGTGCCATCTTCTCGCAGAACTGGCGCAGCGGTGCGCGGCTGTATGGTGGGTTGAGCCATACGGTGCCTTGCCACTCCTTCGTCAGTCCGTCGTCGTCCTTGGTGTAGGCCGTCGTCGCGATGGCGAACGGTCGCACGTCCTCCGACGGTGCGCAGGGGTCGAGGTCGAAAGGGCCGAGCGCGTCGATAAGCCAGCGAGGGTGTACCAGTCGTCGGTCGATGCGGTGGGGTTGCGTTGTTGTCGGGTGTCCATAGTCAAGGCTTGTTGTTTGGTCATAATTCATTGTTCGTTTACCATAGTTCGATACCGGAGGGGGGCGTGGCGGTGTCGCTGCTGGTTTCTGGTTTACTTTGAACTTGAAACTTTGAACTTGAAACTTGTGGCTCTGCCACCTCGTCCTCCCACCGCCTGCCGTTGAGCCAGCCTTGCGCATACTTGTACTGTATGCCGTTCTGCTGGCAGTCGGCGATGTAGCCGGGCAGCGCGACGATGGCCGTCTGACGGTCGCCCGCCGTCAGACGGTTCCATGCCTGCTCTGCCCGCTTGCGGTCCTTGTGTACGGGGTAGGCCGCCCAGAAGTCCGCAAAGTCGGGGGTGTTACTGTTGCTGTTCCTTGCCATCGTCTGCCTTTTTGTACTCAAACACGTCGAGGGTCTTGGTCTCGGCAATGTTCGACTTCTCGTAGTCAATCTTTGTGCCGTCCATCACCTCGTTGATGTTCTTGACGGCCTTGTCGAGCGAGCCGGCCTGCACGAGGAAGGTCACGTTGCTGCGCTTCTCCTTCTCCGTTTTCTCGTCGAGGGTGATGAACACGAGCTTTGCCCTGTACCAGCGGTCGTCCTGCTCGTTGTCACTGAAGAACACTTCCTTGTAGGGTGCTTTCTTTACGTCGGTGATTTCGTACTCGCCGCTGATGTAGGCGGACATTTCCTCCGTGATGCGCTGCTCGGCCTCGCTGAACGAGAGGGCTTCGACCACGTACTGTTCTGTTACTTTCTTCTCAGTGCCGTTCTCCATGACTTTCTCATAGCGGATCTTGCACTCAAACCAGTTTGCTGTTCTTGATCTCATTGTTGTAAATGTTTTAAGAGGTTATTACTAATGTCGATTTTCTTTTGCTTAATCTTGTGTCCTACGGATGCGAAGGCGAGGATGGCGGGATGTCCCGGCTCATGCGCCCATTCGTCGGCTCTGGTACAGACGCGGTGCATGATGTCTTTGAAATACTCATCACCATCCTTGCGTGCATAGACATGGAGTGCCATGCAGCGGGCAAGGATTTCAACACCTGCCGTTTCTGCTTCATCCCATGTGCGGCCTTTCAGAGCCTGGTCCACCAGCTCCACGGGAGTCATTTCTGATTTCTTCTTTCTTGTCATAATGTTATCGCCTTTCGGCGAGAAATTGGTTTAAAATTTAGATTAAAAATTATTCAACCTTGCAGCCCGTGAAGGTGTAGTCGCCGTTGCCGTCGCTGGTGATGTTGCCGAGCAGGGTGAGTTTGTTGCGTTTCTTCCATTGTGCGGCCTTGCGCTTCCAGCGGGTGTCGCGGCGGTAGCGTTGGCCAGTGAGGATGGCCTTCTTCATCTTGCGCGGCAGGTTTCTGATGTTGGGCGTGACCTCCATCATCAGCTTCGAGTTGTTGAGCTGTCGGGCAACGCTGGCGATGGTATCTTCTTCCTCCTTGTCTGCCGTGAAGGTGGAGTGGAAGCCCCTCGGTTTCTTATACGTGTCGTAGCCCTCGCTGGTCAGCAATCCAGGCCCTATACTTATCGGTTCGCCCAGCAGCTCCATCGGCGTGTCGGGATTCTTTTTCAGGTCGTCAGCGCGGCAGACGAATAACGTAGAGCCGAGTCCTGTGGGTATCATGTCTTCTCCCATCTTCGTTTCTGTTAAAGGGTTTTCTCAATTTTGATAAATTCGCCCAGAGCGTCACGCAGTCGCTCCAGTTCTTCGACACTCTTATACCACACCGTGCGATGGGCGGGATCATCGTAATGGTTGCGGTCGAGAATACTTACACACAGCCGACGCTGTGGCATGCCAACGGCAGAACCAAAGCTGTCGCTGACGCTGATTTCTACCTTCCAATCATCGGAAAGGTTTCTTGTTACTGTTGTCATAATTCGTTCAATTCTTTTAATTCGTTTTCAAACTCTGTGTCCTCTTCCGTCTCGTCGGAACAAGGCTCAAAGCGGCGGCAGGTGAAAGTTTCGTGGTACATCGTCATGGCGCGCTTGCCGGCGACGCAGACGAAGGGGAAGTAACCGTATGGTTGTGTGCCGTACAGACAGTCAAGACAGAGGCAATGCTTTGTTTTTTCTTTCATAGTCGTACTACATTTCTTCCGTGTCGGGAATGTCTAATTGTTCGGCCTTGATGATGGCGTCGGGGGCGACGCGGCGGTCCCAGTCGATGCGGTAGTCATCCTGCCAGCGGTAGGCGCGGACGGTGAGAGTGACGGTGTCGCTCTGCCAAGTGTTGTACTCCTTTGCTTTGCGAGGAATCTTCGGAAGGCTGATGATGCTGGCCTGCGGTGTCAGTCGCAGATGCCAGTCGAGCGAGTCGCTGTCGGGGCAGCGCACGGTGACGGCCCACTGCTGGTCGGGGTCGAATCGGGCGAGCACCTGCCGGAAGTACATCCACGGCGTGCGGTCGTGTATCTCTGCCTCGGGTTTCCACTCGCCCTCGCCGGTGGTGGGGTGTTTGTAGCCGCGCCAACCGTCGGGTCGCCAGTAGTAGCCCAGGTCGCGGCGCATGACGTAGTGCATATTGCGCCGTGTCTGCTCGTCGCACTGCGGCCATACTTTGTTCACCATGTCCTCATAGACGCTCCAGCGGATGTGCGAGCCGGACATGCCGCCCTGCATCCACCAGAGCACTTCGCGCCAGTCTAATGTCAGTGTAATCATAATTCGTGAAATTCGTTTTGTTCGTTGTCGTCAGAATGGCAGGTCGTCTATCTGCTGTTCCTCGGGGGTGCTCATGTCGGTGGTCTGGGCGACGGCCTGCTGGCGGGGTACGATGGGCTTCATGTTGCCTATGATGGGGTAGGAGCGTCGCTGCTCCTCGGTCATCCGGTCGTATTGTTCGCGGGGGATGTCGCCGCGCACATAGTGGGTGTCACCATACTGCGACAGCTCCTGCAGGGCGTTGGCCGTGAGGTTCAGGTAGGTGCCCTTCTCGCCGAGGAACAGGGCGGGGTTGTCTTCGATGGGGATGCAGATGCAGGTCTTGGTGGCCGTGCGTCCCGTGAACTTCCTGAGAAATGCGTTCTGCAACTTCTGCAGGTCTAAACGGATACTGAAATTCTGTTGCATGTTGCTTGATGTTTTTATTGGGGTTGTTTGTTGTCGTTGTCTCTTGCCGCTTCAGCCAGCGTGGGGAGGTCGGTGATTTGACGCAGCTGGTTGTCCATCTGGTAGCCGTGGTAGTACTGGCTCCAGACGGGCAGCGAGGCCGAGAGGACAAAGTTAATCTCGCACATCGTGCCGTAGCTGCGCTGTATCTGTTCGGGCGAGCCGATGACATAGATGCCGGCGAACAGGTTGTGGTTGGGTGTCGTATTTATATCGACGTGAAGGGTGAAAAACTCGCCGTTAATCCTCTGTAGGCATCGCGCGAGATAGAACCAGCGTGGGGGTTTTGTCGGCCACATGGGCCAGTGGTCGCCTGTTCTCGCTTTGACAATCGCCGTGTAGTCTGCCCAGTCGCCGTCAGCTTTGACTGCCAGTTCCACGGGGTTAATCACCTCGAAGCCCATGTCTTTGAGCCGGGCTTCGGCCTCTAAGAAATCTTTCTGCCAGCCGTCGCGGGGCTGGCCGGTGGCAGGGTCTGTAATGCTGCCTGAAATGTAAATAGTCTTGTTCATTGTCGTATCTCTATTTTATTCTTCTTGATTCGTTTAATTCGTTTTATTCGTGAAATTCTTTTAGTCGGCTGACGCCTTTGTAAAAGCGGCAAAGCCGAGCGATGTTCAAAAATTAGTCAGAATAGGGATGGCTGGCGTTGTTCGTTCCATATCCGCTTTGCCGCAAGGTCGAAATACTCCTTGGAGATTTCCGAGCCGATGTAGTGGCGTTTCAGATGGACTGCCATTTTTGCCGTCGTGCCGCTTCCGAGGAATGGGTCATACACCACGTCGCCCTCGTTGCTCCAGCTGAAGATGTGGTCGCGGGCAAGTGCTTCGGGGAATATGGCGGGATGCTTGAAGGCTTCCTTGTCCTTTGTGGAGCAGTTATTCCCGATGTTGTACTCCCACACATTGAACCTTACTTGAAAATCTTTGCGCTCATAAAGACCTCTATGCCATCGCCTGTTACCGTCCTTGTCTCTTCCGCGTAAAGAATCGCGCATATTACCTTCTTTCAGTACGCGCTTATCCATTATTGGGTTAAATACTTGCGGCTTCCCTTTACTCAATACAAACATATACTCTGAACATTGTTTGTACCGACGGCAATCAGGGTTATAGCATAGCACGCTTGATTTTGCATAAATCATCGTGTCGTGCAAATTAAAGCCGCACTCCATGAAGTAGAGTGCCTGTCGGAATGACGTGCCCGTCTCACTGCCGTCAATCGTTGCATCACCTACCACCCATACGACCACACCGCCAGGCTTGGTTACTCGGTAGAGTTCCTTGGCGATGTTCTCGAAGTCGAAGCTGTAGCCGTTGTAGGTGCGCAGATTGTCGTATGGCGGCGATGTCACGGTCAGGTCTATAAACTCGTCGGGCATCCGTCGCATCGTATCGAGGCAGTCCTCATTGTATATCTTGTCGAGTTCAATCATAGTTCCTTATCTGTTCTTGATTGGTTTTCCACTTGCTCGATGGCTCTGAATATCTCGTACATCACTTGGGGCACGATGGCGTTGCCGTAGGCTTTGATGGCTTCGGTGCGCCACTTTGAGAAAGGAATGGTAAGGCTGTCCACAGGAAAGGGAATCCCATCACTTCCTCCTAAAACAGGGGATTGCATCGGAAATAGTCGCCATCTTTCGCTCCCTCGTAGTCCTTCATCGTTAAATAAGTCCACATGGCTAAGTCCATTTGTCTTCCCTTCTCGATGCGGTTCTCCCAGAACACCGTCGAACTGCCTGCATTTCGGTACGCCCCCGTGTTCGGTGTCGGCAATAGTTCCGTCCATGCAATCTTCCGTATCTTTTCCCGCCAATCGGTGTCCGACGATGAACACCCTGTCTCGCTTGTGGGGGGCTCCGACACCGCAAGCTGGAATAAGCACCGGCTGGACGGCATATCCGTGACTTTCAAGGTCGTCGCAGATGCGTTGCAGGGTAAAGGTCTCTCTGAGTCGGTATCCTCGAAGGCCGTCACCCTCGTCGAAAAGAGTCCCCTGACTTGCCACCTCAAATACCTCGCCCTGCTCGACCATCGTGAGGATTCCAGCAACGTTTTCAGCCACGACCCAATCGGGCCTGACTTGGTCAATGCAGCGGAACATATACGGCCAGAGGTAACGGTCATCCGTCGCGCCGCGTCGCTGCCCGGCATAACTGAAGGGCTGACACGGAAATCCTCCAGTGAGAACGTTGACTCGTCCTCGCCATTCTGTGAAGTCTGTCTTGGTGATGTCTTCATACGATTTACTGTTTGGGTACCAATAGTCTAATACTGCCCGTCCGAACGGGTTGATCTCGCAGTGGAACAGGTTGTCCCAGCCGAGCATGGTCGCCGCCACCTCCGGCCCGCCAATCCCGCTGAATACTGATGCGTGGGTCATAGTTCAAAAATCCGTGTTATCCGTGCCATCTGTGTGACCCTCCACCTCCTTCTGGAACCGCTGCCAGGCTTCGCCCTGTTTCAGCCGCTGCCACTCGTCGAAGTCGCGCTTGGCCTTCTGCTCTGCCTCGCGGTCGAGGTCGGTGTTGATGCTGTCGAGCACGTTGCTCAGTGTGCGGTTGGCCCGGTACTCGCGAATAAGCCGCTCCAGCGTGTCGCGGTCGCTCTGTAGCCGCATATAGTCCGCATCGGGGCCGCTCCACGGCAGGCGATCCTCACGCGGACAGCCGTCGAGCCATGCCCTGAGACTGATGTTCGGGCGCAGCTGGTGCGTCACCCTTGCCCTCACCAGTTCGCGTGCCGTGTCCGGGTCGTGTGAGTCCATCCACCAGTCCACCCAGTCGCGTATCTCCTCGCCCACGGCCTCGCGCGAGCCGTAGCGACCGACGTAGCGGTCGAGGTTCTGCAACACCTGCCACATCTCGCCCACGGTGAAGAAGTAGCAGTCGCCGAAGCACGCCGTCTCTGTCGGGTCGTCGCCCACGAAGTGCTCCAGCCTCATTCCGATAATCTCTCCGAACAGTTGCGCCACCGTCTGCGCCACCGCCCAAGCCTGTTCCTGTAGTTTCTTGTTCATAGTTCCTGATATTCGTGCCATAATGCTTAATCTTTATTCTCGTTCTTCATTTCCAGATATTTCTTCGCGCAGTCGGGGCAGATGATGTCGATGCCGACGGTGATGTCATCGCGCTGGCGCACCTTACGCAGATATGCCTCGATGTCGAAGTCGCTCACCTGTTCGATGGCACCGTCATAGAAGTCGTCGAAGCCCGTCACGCAGTTGCCGTAGAAGAACGGATGCTCCAGCACTCGGTACATGCCGACGGGCTTGTGTACTGTCTTAGCAAAACTGGGCGTAATGAAGAAATACTCGCCGTCGCCGAGGTCGGCGGGGTCGTAGTGTTCCTCGCACAGCGGACATGTGTCAAGCACTTCCTCGCAATAGCAGTCCTCGCAATAGACGCTACCATCCCTGACGGCTGGGTAGTCGTCCATTTGGAACACCGACTTGCGGCACATGCAGCACTCGTAGCCGTTCTTCTCGATTGCGTCCAGTTCCGCATCCGTAAATTCGACAGGACTCGACATGTATTTCGTCCGTGCGTGCAGTTTAAGTTTTTCTCGTTTCTTGTTCATTGTTCCTGATATTTTTTAAATTGATATACCCACACCCAGGGGTTGCTGTCCCACGTGCCCTTGCCTGATATGCGGTCGATGAGGGCGGCGAAGGCTACCTGGGCAGTCTCTGCCATGTACTCGTTGGGGTCGCTCTCGGCCCAAGGATCCAGAATACCCTCGCGGAACTTCTCCAGCGTCCATACGTCATGGTCAGTGTAACGCTGCGGTGTAAAGTCGTCTGGTTCCTGTTTGTGCCACTGTCGCCACGTGACGGGGATGATACCCTCCCGCAGGCAGTCCTCGTCGCTGATGTCCTGAAGCCGCTCCACCTTGATGTCGGTGATGCGGATGTGGTGGGGCATGAGCGAGGCCACGACTCCCTGTTTGTTGCTACAGCCGTGCGACTGGCGCAGCAGGCTCTCAAACGGCCAGCGGTCTGTCTTCCCGTCGGTGCGCCGCTGCATCATAACGTCCATCGGTATATCCTGATACCGCTGCGCCACGGCCACCACCTCGCCGACCTGATAGGCGGGGAATCTGTCGTGCAACTCCCCGTCCTTAGTACGGATGCTGATGAGGGGTGCGGGAAAGTCTGAGCGCGTCCAGTCGTATATGCCTTCCGTACCGTCTGGCAGTTTAATCACTCGCCGCGTCATCGTCTTGCGCCCTTCAAGCACAGACTGAGTGAGGCCGTACTTGTCGTTGAACATGATTTTCTTCATCGGCTCAGTCCTCCTTATCTCCGTTTAATCATCTTCGGGTTGTCGTGGATGTTGCCGATGACCTCGGCCCATTCGTGCGTCGGGGCATTGCAGGGAAACTCGTCGTCGAGGGCGCCGTTCCACAGGAATGCGAATACGCCGCGCACGAAGCGCACCTCCAGACGGCTTCGATCGCTTTCGATGCCGAGGATGTCGCCCTCGTAGATGTCGTGCCCGTTCTTGTCCTTCAGCCCTGTAAACTGGCCCACGGTGTCGGGGTTCACCTTGTGCCAGTAGCTGCCTTTCGACCTCTGCATCGGCTCGTCGTTGAAGATGTAGGGTTCCTCGGTGTAGCCCAGCAGCTTGTCGTGGTTGTCAAGATTTGCTATGTGGTGAATGGCGAAGTAACCTTCCGTCCATTCTCCTTTCAGGGCATCCTTGCCCCGGAATCTGATTGTCCTCATTCTCGTTGTGGTTTTTTTGTTATGGCCTTGCAGCCAGAAATTATCAGAAAATTAGATTAAAAATTATTCAAGTCGGCTATCGCCATTTCCACTTGCGCTTTGTTTTGAGCAACTTGCCACAGCGCTCGCAGTAAGTCGTGGTGACGATTTCCTTTACCCACGTTTGCCACCGTTTCTTCGAGCGGCACTTGTTCGTCGTGCGGCACTTGTGGTGGAACGTGTGGTGGCTCTGCACTGGTTTGTGGAAACCCATTCGGCATTTCAGTGAGTCGAACATATTAGTCTCGTAATCGCTCTTTGATGTTTAAATTAAACTTTATCCTCCGTTGGTTTGAAGAACGTCAGCAGGTCAGTGATGGTTACGACGATTTCCTGTTCCTTCACATTGTCGCTGCGTCCGTAGAGATTGCCGTTTTCCAACAGTTCCAGCCAGTAATGCTCGCCTTTGACGAACGGACCGAAACTCTCTGTGCATTCGAGCCAGTAGCCCAGGTATTCGCGTATCACGTTACGCAAAATGTCGGGGAAACACATGGGGGCAGGCATCAGCTTGTCCTCTTCCTTCTGTTCCTCCTGCTGGTGTCGCTTCGCAAACAGGAAGCCTTGCAGCCACGCCTCTGCCCGCAGGTCGTCTCGACTGTAGGGTACGAGCCGGTCGTCGAGGTGAAATGTCGCCACCCTCGCCAGCTCCAGCAGTTCTTCTCTTGTCAGTGTTATATTCTCCATAATTCGTTACGTTGTTTTATAATGATTCCACAAATTTGTCGATGTTCTCGATCTCGGTTCTCACGAGTTTCGCCATGAGGGCGTTGAAGGTGTCGCTCTGGATGCAGGCCTGCCCATTGCGGGAACAACGCGTCGTGGGCTATCACCGCAGGCTGCCGTTCCAGCGCCAGGCACTGGCTGTCGTAGCCGCTGCACAGCGTCACTACCCTCAGAGGATTTTCTTTTGTGTAAGTCATATTCGTTGTCGTTACTTCTTCTTAATCTTCGCATTCATCTTCTCTATCTCCTTCGCCTCCTTCGTCATGGTGTTCAGTACGGAGAGGACGATGGGGAGGTTCGTGTCGTAGACCTGCTGCTGCTCGGTATAGCCCTGGTATTTCATCACGCAGTTGATGGTGTCTACCTCGCCGGTGAGGGCATCGTGCAGAGGGTCGGACTTGCCCGATGGCTGGTAGAGAAGCGGGAACACCTTCTCGTAGTAGCGCAGGGCGGTGTGGTATGTCTGGAAGCAGAGCGCATAGAACACGGCGGCGGGGGCATCGGAGCCGGTGAGCAGGGAGCGCCAGAAGGGGACGGTCTGCTCGGCTCGGTCGGCATCGTAGCGGAACTGGTGGCGGCGGGCGAAGCGGTCGGTGCCTGTCTGCGCGGGCTGCTCCGGCAGGAGGATGTAAGCCAGGAACTGCGCCTGCAGCTCAATGGCAGCGTCGTCGGTCATGCCTTTCTGGAACAGCATCTGCGTGATGCCCTGTAGGGTACGGTACTGGTGCCAAGTGACGTTGGTGCAGGCCCGCTCTGGTAAAGCGAAGTGGATGGCGTCGCGGTCGGTGCCGTCCTGCTGCCACTGGCTCCCGGCCACGATGCGGCGACCTGTCACCAGCACCTCCTGCTCGGGCAGCTCCATTGCGTCGCGCCAGCCGGGGTTGACGTAGCCGAACACGGGGTCGCGGCCCTCCTTCGTCACCTGTCCCTTCTCGTCTTTTTCCTCCGGCTCGCCCTGGTCACCATAGGGGAAGTCGAACCACGGCAGGGCCTTGCGGGCGAGCCACGCCAGCTCCCTGGCGGTCACGGTGCAGGCTTTGCCGGTTTCGGTTTTCAGGGGGTAGAGCGCTTCGCCCGTCTGCGGGTCGTGGGCGGGGTTCGCGATGCTATCGCGGCACACCTGACAGCCGCAGAGGGCCAGCAGGGCGGCGCAGCGGGCCACGTCGGCATTGCCGCCGTAGCGCAGCTTCGCTGTCCAGCAGTCGCAGAGCTGCTGCCACGAGAGGGCGGCCCAGGAGGAGGGTAGGGGAGGGAGGGTCATATTCGCTTAGTCGCTCTCCTCGATGTGCTCCTTACACATGAACTGTGCAAAGTTCGTCACTTGATTCAGATATTCGCTGCGCTGGCGCACGTCCTGTGCCTCGGCAGTGTTCAGGTTTGATTGTTCGTTTGTCATATTCTTTTTCTTGTTTTGTTTGTTGTTAAAGGTGCGGTGGCAGTTGTGACAGATGTACTGGAAAAACCCGCAGGAAACACGGTCTGCCGCGCCTTGTAATTTTCGGAGGCCGTGGACGTTCAGCCAAGGCTTAGGACCGTGGCCGCACACAGGCCACGCCGCTGCCCCGGCGTGCATGGGCTATGTGGTAGGGTCCCTATCAGGAGTACCATATCTCAGGTATGTATTCTTCCATCATGGGCGTAGTGATTTTAATGCCTGCCAAGTGTACCATGATGAGCGCATGGCATCGTAGAGCGCGTCGTGCGCCTCGCTGCCAGCGGCGTAACAAGAGGGTAGGGGGTCGAAGACCTTGTAGGCCATGTCGGGCTCACGCAATATACGAGGGCTTCCGCCAGCCAGTTCGGGGTATTTCTCAGTTGCCTTCTTGTGCATCTGCATCGCCTGCACCATCGCCCCTTCAAGGATAATGGTGCGGCTGTCGCGGAACTGTGTGTGTGGAACGTCGTCCTCCAGTTCGATGTCGTACTTATAGCAGATATTTCTCAGGATGGCAATATCCACGTCCATGCCCTGGCACCACAGGCAGATGCTTTCCAGTCGCAGGCTTTGCACCATGTCTCGAATATATTCGAGGGCACCGACGAGCACATCCTGTACCGGTTTGACCTGTCCTTTGGTGACGGCCTGCTTCGCAGACTCGCTCCTTTCGGCCCACCATTGAACGGTCTTTGGGTCAAAGTCGAATCCGTCAACCACGCAAGTCCGCAAGTCCACATATCCTATATAAGGCTCCACCCAGTTGATGTTCTGCTCCATGGTCCGTGTACCTTCCTCGTCTATCACGCAGGATACGTTATACATGAGGGGGTCTACCTTTGCGTCTCGGAACCAGGGTACCACTGCCACCATCATGGGCGCGGCATTAGCCGTCAGTCCCACGGTTTCAAAGTCGATTGTAAAATCTAAATGTCTCATTGTTGTTGTCGTTATTTCGTTATTACGCCCAGCCCTTCTCTCAGTACACCGATGGCGTGATGGACTGGCGGCGCGTATCACGTATGTCGTCGGCTCGGCTCTGGCTGACGAAGGTCTGGCGGCGCGAGGTGATGTCATCGCGACGGGCCTTGCGCATGTGACGGTCGAACTTGTCGGGCTCCACGGGCTCGGTGAGTGCCACCTTCGGCGGCTTGCTGTCGATGAACTCGATGGGGGTTCGGTATTCTTTTCTCTTCTTTGCCATAATCGTTTATAAAATTGCTTTGCTTAACTTCGCTTTACCGTGCTTTGCTTCACTTTGCTGCACCAGGCTCGTCTGAGCTCCACTTATCTTTGCTGCACTTCTGTGAGCTCTGCTTTACGCGACTTCGCTTCGTTTGGATGTTACTTTGCTACGCTATTCTTCGCAAGACATGGCTCCTCTCGGATATGCTTTGGTTGACTTCGCTTCGTCGGGGTGTTACTGTGCTTCGCTCTGCAGCCTTTTCCGCTCTACGCGAAACTTCACTGCGATGGGATGTCACCATGCTATGCTTCGTCCAGCTAAACTTCACTGTACTTGACAGGGCTTTGATATGTTGTTATTTCTTTTTCTTCCCATCGTCTTTAATCTCCTCAATGTTATATCGCCCGTAGCACTGGCGGTAGGTGCCGATGCCGTAGCGCAGGCCGGCGTTGGTCATAGCATTCCACACCTCGCTCTTGTTCAGTTGACTCTCGTCGAAGAACAGCTCACCCTCCATGCTCCACTCAGGATAATCATACGGGCGGTTACTATCTTCGCCTTCATAATACCCACGGAACGGATGTCAACGTACTTCTCGGAGTGGTTGGTCCACAGCTCCTCGGGCGAGCAGCCGTTCTCGGCGAACTTCAGCACGCCGTCGTTGAAGACGAACACTGAGCGCTGGAACTTCGCCCCCAGCTTGTTTTCCTTCGCCCCTGCCTCGAAGCTCTTGGCAATCATGTTTGCAGGCAGGATATACTGTCCCTTCGTATTATAGTAGCAGGATGCCAGGAATTTAAGGTGGAAAATCTCGTTCTGGTCGTCGTCGGTCTTTGAACGCTTCGAGGTCAGCTCCTTCAGGGCCTTCGAGTATTCGTTCATCGGGTTTACTGTTTGGGGGTTGTTCAGCATCAACGGACAAGAACCCGTCATTTTGAATTTAATTCTTTGCATAACTTTGTAGCTTTTTTATTGTTAATACTATGTCCTGCATGGACGTTACTTGTCTATGATATCTCCCTGTCGAAGGGGCATACCGCTTCCGCGTCGTCGGCCATGCGTACCACGTTGTAGTACACATCGGGCCGTGCCGGGCTGTCGCCGCAGATAGCATGGAGCGTGCGCTGGATGTATTCACTTCTTTTCATCGTCGCGTCGGTCTATTGTTCTACCTCGTCGATGAACACCTTGTGGCACTCCAGCACGGCTCGTACCGTATCGGGCTTCAGCCCTGCGATATTTACGATGTTCGGGATATGCCATCCCTCGCGGTAAAGATCCATCACTCGCCGGTCGGTGACCAGGCTTACTTGTCGTCTTCCTGTTTCCATAAAAAATCAATCGGTTGTTTAATGTTAATATCATTTATCTTTCAATTATTCTCAGTAATACTTATTCTCCCAGACATAGATGCGGGCGTGGGCTGAGTTGCCACGAGTGATGAACCAAGGGAACTTCAGGCGGCTGTGTGGCAGCGACCGCGTGCATCTCTACATCAGTCTTAATACCACTGCCAACGAGCTTGTTCATCTGTCGGAAGGTTCTGTTCATTGCTGTAGCTTTTTTAAAATTGATATTACTTTCGATACGATATTCTCCCGTGCGTAAGGTCATAGGGCGACATTTCTATTTCGACCCGGTCTCCGGGCATCACGCGGATGTGGCGCTGTCGGATGCGTCCTGAGAGCGTTGCCGATATGCTGACTCCATTGTCAAGCTCCACGGCGAACCGCTCACCGGCGAAAGCCTCACGCACCGTACCCATTGTCTTGATGTTGCTCCGTCTGCTCATAGCTTTGTAACTTTAAATTTCTCTTCCAGCTCCTTGAATCCATGTTCCATCTCACGCTGCTTCTGCTTTTCCTGTTCGAGGCGTGCAGACTGCTCGGCTGCCTCCATCTCCTGTCTGTAAGTCTGCAATCTTTCTGGACTTAAACTGATGGCTTTCAGAGCAGCAGAATCCTGCTTATCGAGGTCGCGCAGGTCATTGATGAACCGTTTCCAAGCCCAGCCAACTCGCGGAGAATTATCTTTCTCGAAGCCACGGACGTGGAGTATTCCCTGTTCGTCTCGGACCGTGGGAATACCAATGGCTGCACTGAACTCAGCAAAACAATTAGTCATCGGCGTGAGGTCGTTGATTCTGAGCAGACGGTGGAGGGATATACCATGAGCCTTATGCACCTCGTCGAAGAACTGACGGAAGGAGATAGCGCAGACCCGCCCCATGCGCAAGGCCAGTTCGATACGGGCCTTCGGTTCCACGTCTTTCCATCCGAGAGCAATCATTCGGTCGCGCAAAGCCGCGTAGACTTGTTCAGCTGTAGGCATCACGGCATCTGCATATATTCCGAGGTGGTCCACATAAGCATACCATGCGGCCTTGTCCATGCGTCTGAAACTCGAAGAGGAATATTCCTGCCAAACATCCTCGCAGCGCTTCCATGCCTTCTTCACATGGAAGCGCAGCCGGCCACGGCTGTCTATGATGTCGCTGACGCGCAGCATTAGGCTATGAAGCACGTAGTTGATGCGATGCAGATATACCATACAAATCTGCATTTCATTAGTTAGCTTACGTGCCTCGCCGTAGGTCAATGCGCAATCTTCGTCCACGTCGATGTCTTTCAGCCAGTAATGGCATTGTCCTGCGACGTGCAGCACGGCAACCGTGTCGAATGCACTCCAGTGCTGCTCGGTGGCATAGTCGGCCAGCAGTGCCGCGTCCTTCATGGCTCGGACGGGAGTCTGCAACGGCAGCAGGTTCAGTTCCTCCCCGCTGTGGCTTGGGTTGGCATTCAGAGGTTCAATGCGCTGTGCTATCCGCTTAACCTCTCGCTCGTATAGGTGATGTGCCACCTCACGGACGGTCGGCATACGGTGGCGAAATTTCTGTTCTTTATTCATCACGATCTAATCTCCGTAGGACTTTAGTTGCTCAACGATTTTATCTGCCATATCCACCACCTGTCCTGCTGAGACATCCGGTCTGAGGTCTGAGCGTTGCAGCAGGATCTTCGTTATTTCCACACGCTGGTCGCGCCAGAAGTGATCTTTCTGCTGATCCATCATCATCTTTAACATAGAGGCAGCGTCCAGTGGATCATATTCTTTGCCTGTTTCCAGGACTTTCTCATCATCAATCTTACACATACTCTTACCTTTTAATTGTTAACGGTTATATTTATTTATCATAATCACGATTATCGCAATTTTCTTCCTCCTTTTTCCGCTGTCGAATCATGCGAGTCCTTTCCTTTTCGCTTTGACGGTAGGCAGTGTCTTTCCAGTATCGCTGACGTCGTTGCCTAAGTCGGTTCTGATGTCTGCGCTCTCGGTCATGATCCAACAGTGGACTGCCGAACTCCGGCGGGTTGTCTGCCATCGTTCGCAGTGTGCGAATGGCCTCGCGCTGACTTTTCGTCAAATCGGCCATGATGGGTAGACTGCCAATGCAATCATCAAGCAAGCGGGTAATATTCTCCCGCCACCGCTGCTGCACCTTAGGCCACTGCCGCTCGCGCTTGCGCTCGCGTTCCACAGTTCGGTAATACTGGCGCAGCATGGCCTTCTTCGTCGGGCCGGTGTAAAGCCATACGGCCTGACCTGTTATGCAGCTGTACTTGATGGTGATGGTATTCATTGTTGTTATATTCTTCACTCTTCGTTTACCTCGGCTTCCGGGTCGTTCTTCGAGGCAGCCTGCACATAGTCGGGGTCGTACTCCTTGCCCACGGTGTAGGGGTTGGCGGGGATGCCGCCCGGCCGGTTGCGATAGAAGTAATGCACATACTGGTGCTGGCTAAGCTCACGCGGCACGCGCCGTCCGGTGCTTACCTCGCGGCGCCAGCGGTCTTTCGTCATCTGCTCCAAGGGTCTGCCACTCTGGTCGAGCACGGTGACCCAAGCACGTGCTTGCCGACCTCCATGCCGTCGATAGGATGCCGTATTTAGGACGACATCTGGATCCATGACGATGCCCATGCGGTTCAGGCAGGGTCTCAGGCACTTAGCGATGCGCTTCTTCGACTTCTCGATAGCGTCGTAGTTCACGGTGTTCTGTTCGTAGTCGAGTAGCGAGATAGCCATTTCCTGCGGTGCGATGGGCTGACCGATGTGCGGATTATCGGGTGTATCTTCAAAATAGCGAAGCAGCCAGTCTGTCAGGCCGCTGTCCTTGCTCATAGCGTAAATCTCGCGGCGCAGGGATCGGCTCTCGGTAGGAGGCAGGATGGTATCGGTTGGCTGCTGGAAGAAGAACAGAGCGCAGGCCAGGAGCAGGTTTCGCAGTTCGTTCTGCAGGTGGTTTGGCAGTCCGTTGGCCACCTCCATCACGCCATACTCCTGCAGAAACTCGTCCTTCGGTGCAAAGTCGAGCCAACGCCCGTCGTCGGTGCCGGCATGGTAGTAGTCGCTGGTGAAGCAGGGATAGATGCGACCCTTGGTGCTACCGCTTGAGCGGTCGAAAGGCTTGTTGGACGCGATGAACAGCTTCGGAACCTCCTCGCCGCGCAGGGTGACTGGCTGTTTATATAGCGTCTTGCACACCAGCGAAACAGGGGCATTGTATAACTCCTCCGCCTTAAAACCGTCGGGCAGCTCATCAATGCCCACCACACTATGCACACCGGCTACCACCTCTCCCAAGAGCACAGCCAGCGTAAGGTTTGAGCCGTTGATGCTCTTTCCGGCTACGTTGGCCGACGAGGGGCGCACGGCTGCCAGCATGTCGATGACTGCACTCTTTCCGTTTCGGCCACTGGCTTTCCGCTCGTCGGTGACGGCATAGTCGGTCATGTGGACGATTTGTTGACGGGCACGGCTACGGTGGCGCGTGATAGCATATCCGATGGCGTGGGCCTTATTGATGAAGTGCATATCCTGCATCTGTCGCTCGGTGGCCGTCAGTGTCTCACCGAACGACTCCTTTTCCCAGAAAATTCTGCCTAAGTTATAGAGAAATCGGAAGTGCATGGGCATCTGCTCCAATGGTCTATCCATTACGAGGCGGTATTTCCACAACTGCTCCCACTGCGTCCAGCGAGTATTCTCGGCGGCCCGCATGGCTGGCGTGGTGCATTGGCGGTTTATCTCTTCGTGACGCTTCTTCTCGGCCTCGTACTTCGGGCTGACGACGATGCGCCACGGCTGCTTCACCAGCTCGAAATGACCGGGCATGATGGCTTCTTCGTTGGTTATCCACGGCAGTTTGGTGTAGTCCACGGCCACGATGCCGTCCTTATCGACACGCACGGCGGTGTTCTCAAAGAAGAAGTGGTCGAAATCTTCACCCCACGAGTGCTCGTTGATGGGCGACGATGACATGGTTCCCATCGTCCGCTGGTCGAGTCCCTTGCCCGTAAAGACGGTATTCACGAGGTTGGCCTTGAAGGGCGCGTCCTCCTCGCTGATATGCGCATCAATCCAGTCGAGCATCGCTGTGCGGCTCACGCTCTCCAGCTGGTTGCCCATCCGCGCCGTGTCTAAATACTTATAGGTATTCTTATACGAGAGCTGGTAGAAGGCCCGCTGACCGCGCTCGTCGCTGTGGCAGCGTATGCCCTTGGCCTCCAGGAACTGCAGGAGGTTGGCCACGCTCAGCACATAGCGCACGTTCTTCTCCTTCTCGTCACCCTCGCGTGTCTTCTTCGTCGTGGCCTTGTCAATCCAGAACTGCATCGTCAGCGCGTTCTTCAGCAGGTGCATCAGTGCCTCGCTGGGGTTTCCTTTGCGCAGGTCGGGGGCAAAGAGCTTCTGTATCTGCGGGAAGTGGGTCACAAAGTCGGTCACATCATTGAGCGGTTTAGAATGCCCGGCGGTTTTGCCGCCGGGGATAATAGTCTGCATCTCCTTCGGCAGCCTTACCCAATGCACGTTGGCGTTCTCTAATGCGATGCTGGCACTGTTGGCTGTACCCGTAGCGTCGATGTCGTAGCATACGTACACGTTCACGGCCACCTGTGTCATCTTCACCAGCAGTGCCTTCAACCAGTCGTCTAAAACGCCGTCGTGTATGCCAGCCGTCTCTGAGTTCAGCCACGCTACATGCGCGTCGGTCGCCGCCCACATCTGCATCGCGTCGCGGGGACCGGAGCATAGCACCAGTCGCTTCATCTTATAGATAGTAACATTCTCCTTCTTCTCGTTCTTAAAGGTAATCTTCACCAGTGGGTGCCGCTTGTCATTTGCTATGTCAGTCCACCAAGTCTGCTCGCCTTCTGTGTGCTCGGCGGTTCCCCCGCCGAGAGCCATCATCGTCGCCCGGTCGCCGTACACCATCGCGCCAACATCTTCCGTTCTGCTCCAGTACCACTTGTAGCCGGCCTTGTTCTTCGGCTCGTATTTCTTCACGCCCCAGTCGTAGGTCATGGCAAAGATGGGGTACGACGGTCTCGAAGGAATCCTGAGCGAACACTTGCCGCCTTGCTTAGCGTCCATCGGTGAAGTGATAAAAACGTTCACAGGGTAGGTCTTGAACTCGCGCTCGATAATCTCGCCCCACTCCGGAGCCGTCATTGTCTCTCCCCTACCCCGCCAATATTCGCGATCCAGCGAACAGCGGTATAGCGGCAGCGGCTTCTCGTCAGGCTGGTGGAAGACATCGCTGCCACTGTGCCCGGCGGTTTTCCCATCTGTTGCAGTGTGTCCGGCGGTTTCCCCGCTGGTGTCTCGATACTTCACCACCAGTTCCCCCTCAGTTCCCCGCTCCGTAGCCATCTTCACCGTGAAGCCCAGCGCACGCAGATGCTCCACCGTCCACGGTGTGAGGTCGAACTCGCACTCCTGCGGCGCAATTGCCTCGGTACGCAGTTCCTTCGATGGTGCCGCGTCCTTAATCTCTACGTCATGGTCGTCAATGAGTCGCTGCACCACCTTCTGCATCTGCTCGCTGGTCAGGTTGGCGTGGCCGAAGCCCATCAGCGCAGCCTGCAACGCAATGGCCCCATAGCCTTTCTTGTCGCAGCCAAAGCATCCCCACCCCGGCGCGTCGTGACCATCGCTAATCCTTTGCTCAACGCTGAACGACGGTTCGTGGTCTGCATGATCAGGTAGCGGGCACAGGTATTTCACCCGCCCGTCTGCCTTCTTTGGCAGATGCGCCGGCTCATATCCGTTCGTCCGCATCACCTCGACGAGCGATATATTGCGCAGTATCTGTTTCTCTTCGTCAGTCATTGATGGTGTCTCCCCATGTGCCGTATCTGGCGATTATTATATCCGACATACCACGATGGGTAAGCCACGAGATTGTTGGCCGATGCCACGCCGTAGAGCATGGCGCGGAAGTCGTCGAGCTGTTCCTTCGTGAAAGGACAGTCAGGGTGAATGTTCGTCCAGTGTATGTCAGATGCTCTCATTTCTTTCTGTCTTTTTCTGATTGTTGCAGAGGGGGAGGGAGTCGAACCCTCGCTCATCCTACGCCGGTTTCCGGACACATCCTGCAAGTTTATGGCACAGACAGCCAAATGTCTCCGGTTATCCCGTTCCTGTTGCTCCTGTTACAGGCTTTCCCCTCTAAGTGCCGGTCTTTCCCGGCTGTCATGCAAGGTTTTAGAACAGAGACGTGATGTATGGGGGCCGGTCTTTCCCGGCTGTCATCTCAGGGCATCTATGGTCGGACGCTTTATGTAGTCGTAAAAAATAAGTTGGTACGTTTTGTTCTTGGCTGAGTAGGAGGCGACGTGTCCTCACGTCGCACCCGGCACTGGTGTCACGTGAGGATACGTGACCTCCTGCATTGTACCAACTTGTTTTTTTGCACATTCCTATAATTCGTATAATTCGTTCAATTCGTGGTCAACAAATGACTGTCCTATTCGCTCGATTCGCCGTCGAAAGGAAAGGCACCCTCCCGCAATGGATGGTACGAGGCTTCTTGTCCATGTTTCCATCCAAGGGTGGTAGGCCGGGAGGGTGCCGTGGCTTGCCGACAGCCATGTATGGGGGCCGGTCTTTCCCGGCTGTCACGGTACGAAGCCTTCGCGGTAGGGCTGCCTACTCCGGCGGCTGATATGAAGCAATCCACTGATAGGGCTACTCCGATAATAATATCCGTTCGGTCATCTCCACGACGCGCGCCCGCGTCTCGCCGTACATGACCACCAGGTCGTCGAAATCCATCTCGTCGAATCTGTCCATGACGAGATTCAGCAGCGTCCGCACATCCCTCGCGTATGCTCTGATAGCTGCGTCGCTCATTGCTCACCTCCCTTCTCCGGCTTCGGCAACCTGCGGGCCGTGTAGGTTCTGCGCACCTGGAACGGCAGCTCTTTGTTGGAGTCGATGTAGGGCGCGAAGAACTCATCGTCGCGATAGATGGGCATCCCTGTGGCTGCGGCGAAGGCCAGCTCTGCCTGAGCGCCAGGCGACTCGAAATAGTCGCCGAGCAGGAAGATACCGTCGCATAGGGACAGCTCTCCGATGCACAGCATGAGTGTGTAGCTGTATCTGCTAATGTGCGTACTCCTAATATAGGAATCGTTGATTTGCAGGTGGGCGGCTATGTATTCTTGGAACTCCTTGCCCGCCGGGTTGAGCACCTTGAACCCACGGGAGCGCAGCATCTGCTCTGCGGCTCCGAACTTCACGCGGGTCTCTTCGCTGATCACGTCCTCTGAGATCTTCCCGCTGATGTAAATAGTCTGTTTCTTTTTTCTTTCCATAGATAGAGTCTCCATTTAAATGATAATTCTCAATTGCTAATTAGGTCGTATTTCGCCATGCGGCGGTATTTCCATCCTTCCACTATCAGGTCGCCTTCCAGTATGCCTGTGGGCATCCAGCGCGCCCAGGCTCTGCCGTCGGCTGTCCATACCAGTCGCATGTTCGTGGTCTTGCCCTTCCAGTCCAGAACCACACCGTCTGCCCTGACAACCTCTCCCTTCCGGAGGCGTATTCCGAGGATCGCCGTCCGCTCAGGTTTCCTGTCTTCAAGCTCCATCACGGTCATACCTCTCCTCCTTCGTCCGGGCGACGGGTAACGATAGCCGACTGCCAATGGTCGTCCGTGGTGATGTCAAAGCCGACGCCCGTCTTCTCAAGTCGCAGGGCTACGGCGCGGAGGGACGTCAGGTTCATGTGCTTGGCATAGAACCGCGATGGCGTT
>FLNX01003121.1_pt1 | contig 32303 bp, 26 predicted proteins | sample 1140341 | NCBI WGS metagenome assembly FLNX01 (sample SAMEA3878208, study PRJEB12797) | bioreactor metagenome | biome: Moose rumen | place: Sweden | collected 2011-10 | reverse complement strand
TAAATTTATTTTGCTCTTTGCTCACTTATTCGTAACTTTGGATAAGTTACTTTCGTTCGAAAGAGCAAAATTAAATAAATTTATTTTGCTCTTTGCTCACTTATTCGTAACTTTGGATAAGTTACTTTCGTTCGAAAGAGCAAAATTAAATAAATTTATTTTGCTCTTTGCTCACTTATTCGTAACTTTGGATAAGTTACTTTCGTTCGAAAGAGCAAAATTAAATAAATTTATTTTGCTCTTTGCTCACTTATTCGTAACTTTGTAGCCCAAATAGCATATTATTTGATATTAGACCATGATATTATTTTTCAAGACACCGTCAGAGCATGTGATTGCAACCGAGGTTGACCATCAGCTCAACCCAGAGGAAATCAGTAAACTTTGTTGGCTTTTTGGCGAGGCTACCCCCGTGGAGGAGAGTCTCCTGCAAGGCCGTTTCGTAGGTCCGCGCCGTGAGATGATCACGCCGTGGAGTACCAACGCCGTGGAAATCACGCAGAACATGGGACTGCAGGGCATCAGCCGCATCGAGGAGTTCTTCCCCGTTGCAGGCGAAGACCATGACCCCATGCTGCAGCGCCTCTACGAAGGACTCAACCAGGACGTGTTCACCGTGGACATGAAGCCGCAGCCCATTCAGCATGTGGCCGACCTGGAAGCCTACAACGAGCAGGAGGGACTGGCACTGAGCGCCGAAGAGATAGCCTACCTGAAAAAGGTGGAGCAGGATATGGGCCGTCCGCTGACCGACTCGGAGGTCTTCGGCTTCGCCCAGATCAATTCTGAGCATTGCCGCCACAAGATTTTCGGTGGGCAGTTCGTCATCGATGGCGAGGAAAAAGAGGCCAGCCTGTTCCAGATGATCAAGAAGACCACCGCCGAGCATCCCTACAAGATTCTCTCGGCCTATAAAGATAATGTGGCGTTCACCGAAGGGCCGCGCGTAGAGCAGTTTGCCCCGAAGGATCAGTCGAAGCCCGACTGGTTCCGCGTGACCGACATCGACAGCGTCATCTCGCTGAAAGCCGAAACTCATAACTTCCCCACCACGGTGGAGCCCTTCAATGGTGCTGCCACAGGAACGGGTGGCGAGATTCGCGACCGTATGGGTGGCGGAACCGGTTCGTGGCCTATCGCCGGAACGGCAGTCTATATGACGAGCTATCCGCGCTGCTCTTCTTCGAGGGGCGAGGAGCGGGGAGCGAGGAGCAAAAATAGCTGGGAAGAGCTGCTGCCGGTGCGCAAGTGGCTGTATCAGACACCTGAGCAGATACTCATCAAGGCTTCTAACGGCGCCAGCGACTTCGGCAATAAGTTCGGACAGCCGCTCATCTGCGGTTCGGTTTTGACCTTCGAGCATCAGGAGCGGGGTGCAGAATACGACACTACGGCCTACGCCTACGACAAGGTCATCATGCTGGCCGGTGGCGTGGGCTACGGCAAGAAGCGCGACTGCCTGAAGAAGGAGCCCCAGAAGGGCAACAAGGTGGTGGTAGTGGGAGGCGACAACTATCGCATCGGACTGGGCGGAGGCTCGGTATCGTCGGTCGACACGGGCCGCTATGCCGGGGCTGTGGAGCTGAACGCCATCCAGCGTGCCAACCCCGAGATGCAGAAACGCGCCTACAACCTGGTGCGGGCCTTGGTGGAAGCCGACGAGAACCCCGTGGTGAGCATCCACGACCACGGTGCTGCCGGCCATCTGAACTGCCTGAGCGAACTGGTGGAAGAGTGCGGCGGCGAGATAGACATGAGCCAGCTGCCCATTGGCGACAAGACCCTCTCGGCCAAGGAAATCATAGCCAACGAGAGTCAGGAGCGCATGGGACTGCTCATCGATGAGAAGCACATCGACCACGTGCGCCAGATAGCTGAGCGTGAGCGCGCTCCGCTCTATGTGGTGGGCGAGACGACGGGCGATGCCCACTTCTCCTTCCGTCAGGCCGACGGCGTGAAGCCCTTCGATATGGACGTGGCCCAGATGTTCGGCCATTCGCCCAAGACGGTGATGGTGGATAAGACGGTGGAACGCCGCCATGCACCTCTCACCTCTCATCTCTCACCTCTCACCTCTCACCTCGAAAACGTTCTCCGCTTAGAGGCTGTGGCCTGCAAAGACTGGCTGACCAACAAGGTGGACCGCTCGGTGACGGGCAAGATAGCGCGCCAGCAGTGCCAGGGCGAGATACAGTTGCCGCTGAGCGACTGCGGCGTGGTGGCCTTAGACTATCGTGGAAAGAAAGGCATCGCCACCGCTCTGGGACATGCTCCGCAGGCCGGACTCATCTCCGCCGAGGCTGGCAGCATCCTCTCCGTGGCCGAAGCGCTGACCAACATCGTGTGGGCACCGCTCGCCGACGGCCTCGACAGCGTGAGCCTTTCGGCCAACTGGATGTGGCCTTGCCGCTCGCAGGAGGGTGAAGACGCCCGCTTGTATCGGGCCGTCGATGCGCTGAGCCGCTTCTGTCAGGGCATTGGCGTGAACGTCCCCACGGGTAAGGACTCGCTGTCGATGACGCAGAAATATCCCGACGGCTCGAAGGTGATAGCCCCGGGAACCGTCATCGTGAGTGCCGGTGCTGAGGTGAGCGACATCCGCAAGGTGGTTTCGCCCGTGTTGGTGAACGACAAGAACACGAACATCTATCATATCGACTTCTCGTTCCAGCCCTCGAAGTTGGGCGGCTCGGCCTTTGGCCAGAGCCTCGGACAGCTGGGCGACGACGTGGCCTATGCCGATGCCGACGAGAAGATGCGCTTCTATTGCGAGTATTTCCGCGATGCGTTCAACGCCGTTCAGGAGATGGTGAACCGCGGATGGATCATGGCCGGACACGACATCTCGGCCGGTGGACTCGTGACCACGCTGTTAGAGATGTGCTTCGCCAATCAGACCGGTGGCCTGCGCATCAATCTGAGTGGCTTCGAGAACAACGACCTCGTGCACGACCTGTTTGCCGAGAATCCCGGCATCGTGGTTCAGGTGGCACAGAAGGATGCCCGCGAAATGGAGAAGTTCCTCGACAGCGAGGGCGTAGGCTTCATGAAGATTGGCTTCCCCACACCTGGCGAGCGCACGTTAGTGGTGAGAAAGGGCGACGAGGTTCATACGTTCGACATCGACCATCTGCGCGACGTATGGTATGAGAAGTCATTCCTGCTCGACCGCAACCAGAGCCGCAACGGATGTGCCGAGGCTCGCTATCAGAACTATCAGCACCAGCCGTTGGAGATGATTGCCCCACGTGGCTTCACCGGTCAGCTGTCGCAGTATGGTCTCCGCTATGAGCGCAAGGCCTTCAGTCCGAAGCATCCGAAGGCAGCCATCATCCGCGAGAAAGGCACCAATGGCGACCGCGAGATGGCCTATTCGCTCTATCTGGCAGGCTTCGATGTGAAGGACGTGACGATGACCGACCTCATCACAGGCCGTGAGACTCTCGACGACATACAGATGATCGTCTTCTGTGGAGGATTCTCCAACAGCGATGTACTGGGTTCGGCCAAGGGCTGGGCAGGAGCATTCCTGTATAATCCCAAGGCCAAGGAAGCCCTCGACCGCTTCTATGCCCGCCCCGACACGCTCAGCCTGGGCATCTGCAACGGATGCCAGTTGATGGTGGAGCTGGGCTTGGTCAACTCGTCAGCTCAAGTCAAGATGCTTCACAACGATTCGAGGAAGTTTGAGAGCGGTTTCTTGACGCTCGAGATTCCCGAGAACAAGAGCGTGATGTTCGGTTCGCTGAGCGGAAGCAAGTTAGGCATCTGGGTGGCTCACGGTGAAGGAAAATTCGCTTTGCCCGAAGGCGAGGACCACTACAACATCATTGCGAAGTACAACCACGCAGAATATCCCGCCAACCCCAATGGCAGCGACTTCCAAGTGGCTGGCATCTGCTCGGCCGACGGACGCCATCTGGCCATGATGCCCCATCTGGAGCGAGCCATCTTCCCCTGGCAGTGCGCTTGGTATCCTGCCAATCGCCGCAAGGACGAGGTGACCCCGTGGATAGAAGCCTTTGTCAATGCTCGCAAGTGGTTGGAGAAATGAAATATGAAGAGTGAAGAATGAACTGATGGTGAACGCTGAACTGTTTAAAACCTTCTTTAAGATAGGCATAGTCACCTTTGGTGGTGGCTATGCCATGATACCCATCATCGAGACGGAGGTGGTGGACAAGCACCAGTGGCTCAGTCGCGAGGAGTTGCTCGACCTGATAGCCATTGCGCAGAGCTGTCCGGGCGTGTTCGCCGTGAACATCAGCACGTTCGTGGGCTATAAGCTCGACAAGCGTCGCGGGGCAGTCTGTGCAGCCACGGCCACAGCCCTGCCCTCGTTTCTTATCATCCTGCTCATCGCCCTGTTCTTCCATCAGTTTAAGGACAACCGCGTGGTGGAAGCCATCTTCAAAGGCATTCGTCCGGCCGTGGTGGCCTTGATAGCCGTGCCGACATTCCGTCTGGCACAGAAAGCCAAGATCACGTGGACCAACTGTTGGATTCCTATCGTCGGAGCCCTCGCCATCTGGGCGTTGGGCGTTTCGCCCATCCTGATTATCCTCCTGGCCGGCATTGGCGGCTACGTGTATGGACAATTCTTTGTTAATTCATAAGTCATCCCTCATCCTTCATCCCCATGATTTACCTGTACCTGTTCATCACGTTTTTCGAGATTGGTCTCTTCGGCTTTGGCGGAGGCTACGGCATGTTGTCGCTCATCCAGAACGAGGTGGTCTACCATTGGCACTGGATGAACACAGCCGAGTTTACTGATATTGTCGCCATCAGCCAAATGACCCCAGGTCCTGTGGGCATCAATTCCGCCACCTACTGCGGCTATACGGCAGTGAAGAATGCCGGTCTGGGCATGCCGATGGCCGTGCTGGGCAGCGTCACCGCCACGTTTGCCCTGGTGCTTCCGTCGCTCATCCTGATGATCCTCATCAGCAAGATGTTCATCAAGTACATGAAGACCCGCCCCGTGCAGAGCGTCTTTCAGGGTCTGCGTCCCGCTGTAGTGGGCCTGTTGGCTGCTGCCACCCTGATGCTGATGACCCCCGAAAACTTCTCCACACCCACCCTGAACCCGTGGCAGTTTTGCATCAGTTGCTTTCTCTTCTTAGCCACCTTCGTGGGAACTTATTACATGAAGATCAACCCCATCCGCATGATAGGCTATGCAGCCGTGGCGGGGTTGGTGTTGTTTTATTAGACGAAATAGGCATAAAAGATGTTAATAATGCATCGCGACAACACAGCCAATGCAACAAAACGAAGGGTTATAGCGTCTTATCCTTAGAAACAAGAATCATCACGTCAATTTATTAAAACCAAGGATTGCTTTGATTGAGCTGAAAGACATTAACAAGACGTATCAGGGAGCGCAGCCCCTGCATGTGCTGAAAGGCATCAACCTCACCATCAGTGAGGGAGAGTTTGTCAGCATCATGGGTGCGAGTGGCTCTGGTAAGTCCACCTTATTAAATATATTAGGTATACTCGACAACTACGACTCAGGAGAATACCGCCTGGCAGGAACGCTGATCAAGAACCTCTCAGAGCGGAAGGCTGCTGAGTATCGCAACCAGATGATTGGCTTTATCTTCCAGTCGTTTAATCTCATCTCGTTCAAGACGGCCGTAGAGAATGTGGAGCTGCCCCTCTTCTATCAGGGAGTGGGCAGGAAGAAGCGCCATCAGTTGGCGATGGACTATTTAGACCGATTGGGTCTGTTAGACTGGGCGACGCACTATCCCAACGAACTCTCTGGCGGACAGCGTCAGCGCGTGGCCATCGCCCGTGCGCTGATTACCCACCCGCGCATCATCCTGGCCGATGAACCAACGGGAGCATTAGACTCGAAGACCTCGGTAGAGGTGATGCAGCTGCTCAAGCAACTCAACGAGGAGCAGGGCATGACCCAGATTATCGTGACCCATGACCCAGGCGTAGCCAACCAGACCAACCGCATTATCAGGATTAAGGATGGAGTTATTGAATGAGATATGGCAGACGGCACGGCGGAATAAGCTGCGCACAGGCCTGACGGGATTCGCCGTGGCCTGGGGCATCTTCATGCTCATCGTCCTGTTAGGCGCGGGCAATGGCCTGATCAATGCTCAGCTCCAACAGAGCAACCGCTTCTTGAGCAACTCGATGATGATCTTCGGCGGCGAAACCAGTAAGCCGTACCAAGGACTCAAGGAGGGACGAAACATCCGCCTGCAGAACCGCGACCTCTTGGCTACCCAGCACGATTTCCCGCAGAACATCGACGATGTGGGAGCCGTACAGTCGCAGAATGCGCTGACCGTCAGCCTTGGACAGCAATATATCAGCACCACGCTGTCGGGCGTTTTCCCCAATCACGAACAGATTAACAAGATGGAGATGCTGGCCGGGCGCTTCGTCAACAAGATAGACATCGACCAGCAGCGCAAGGTGATTGTCTTAGGCAATGGGCAGGCAGCCGAGCTGTTGGGCACGACGAAAGACAATCTGACCGACGAACAGGCCCTCCGGGTGCTCTCTCCCTTGGTGGGAAAGTATGTGCACGTGGGCAGCTTCGCTTTCCGCGTGGTGGGCATCTACAAAGAACGCAACAACGGCAGCGCCGATGCCTTTACCGCTTACTCCACCCTGAAGACGATGTATGGCAAAGGCGACGATGCCGGCAACATTGAGTTCGCCTTCCACGGACTGCCCACCGAACAGGCCAACGAGCAGTTTGAGGGAGAGTATCGGGCCAGGCTGAATGCCAACCATCAGGCAGCCCCCGACGACGAGCGAAGCATCTGGATATGGAACCGCTACACGCAGAACATGCAGATGAACAAGGGCATTGGCATCATCCGCATGGCTTTGTGGATTGTGGGATTGTTTACGCTGCTGAGCGGTATCGTGGGCGTATCGAATATTATGCTCATCACGGTGAAGGAACGTACTCATGAGTTTGGCATCCGAAAAGCCATCGGAGCCAAACCGTGGAGCATCCTGCGCCTGATTATCATAGAGAGTGTCATCATCACCACTTTCTTCGGATATATCGGTATGGTGCTTGGTGTGCTGGCCAACGAGTATATGGATGCAACGCTGGGGCATGAGACCATCGACACAGGACTGTTCAAAGCCACCATGTTCGTTGATCCCACCGTCGGTCTTGACGTCTGCTTCGAGGCTACGATGGTGATGGTGATAGCCGGAACCCTTGCAGGCCTTGTGCCCGCCATGAAGGCAGCCCGCATACGACCCATTGAGGCACTCCGGGCGGAATGAGAATAAAGAATGAAGAATCCCCGGGATAACGGAATCCCGAAATAACGAAATATCGAAAAAAAGCCCCATGAGAATAGACATCGACCAATATAGAGAGATCCTCGACACGCTGACGCGCAACAAGAGCCGTTCGTTCTTGACGGGCTTTGGTGTGTTCTGGGGTGTCTTCATGCTCGTGGCGCTGATTGGAGGAGGCCAAGGCTTGAAGGAGAAGCTCAACGAGAATTTCTCAGGCTTCGCCACCAATGCCGCGATGGTGTGGGCGCAACCCACGACCAAGGCCTACAAAGGCTTCCGAAAAGGGCGCTCATGGCAGATGGACTATAAGGATGTGGAACGGCTCCGGCTGCATGTGCCAGAGTTGGATGTGGTGACACCCGTGCTTTTCAGCAATGGTGGCTTCGCCTATTATGGCGACCGAAAGACGCAGATTGGCGTCAACGGAACAGCCCCCGAATATCAGTCGATCAACAACCCGCAGATGTTCTATGGCCGCTACCTCAACGATATGGACCTGAAGCAGCATCGCAAGGTGTGCGTCATTGGCAAGAAAACCTACAAGGACTTGTTTCCTGGGGGAGGCGATCCCTGCGGTCAGCGTATTCGCATCGACTCCGTGTACTATCAGATAGTCGGCGTAGACTACAACATGTCTGGCGGCATGTCGTTTGGCAATGAGGCGGGAACCACCGTGATCCTGCCCATTACGCTCATGCAGCAAGCCTACAACCGAGGCAATCAGGTGGACATGATTGCCATCACGGGTCGCCCGGGGGTGGTGATGAGCAGCCTGAGTCAGCGCGTTCGCGAGACGGTGGCACGCGCACATACCATCGACCCCGCCGACGAACAAGGCGTGATGATGTTCAATACGGAGGTGCTGTTCCAGCTGTTGGACAATCTTTTCCGCGGTGTCAACTTCCTGATTTGGCTCGTTGGCTTAGGAACGCTGTTGGCCGGAGCCATCGGCGTGTCGAACATCATGATGGTGACGGTGCGCGAACGCACCACAGAGATAGGCATCCGCAGGGCTATCGGAGCCACGCCGCGCATGATTCTCTCGCAGATTATCTCAGAAAGTGTGGTGCTGACACTCGTAGCCGGCATGAGTGGCATTCTCTTTGCCGTGCTCATCCTACAGATGTTGGAAATAGGCAACACCGAAGACGGCATCGTGAGTGCCCACTTCCAGGTGCACTTCTGGACAGCCGTCTTTGCCGCTCTTGCCATCAGCTTGATGGGCGTGCTGGCCGGACTGGCTCCAGCAGCCCGCGCCATGAGCATCAAACCCGTGGATGCTATGCGCGACGAATAGGAATAAAAGTATTAAGGATATGAAAAAATACAGTAAACTGATCATTGCCGCCATTATCGGCTTGATTTTCATCGGAACCTTTGTGTTCCTGTGGCAGAAATCGCAACCCAAGGAGGTTGCCTACAACGAGTTTACGCCCGAGGTGAAGGACATTCAGAAGTCGACTGTCGTCACGGGTAAGATAGAACCGCGCAACGAGGTGAACGTGAAACCGCAGATTTCCGGTATCATCACCGAGATTCTGAAGCAGGCTGGCGACTATGTCAATGCCGGCGAGGTGATTGCCAAGGTGAAAGTGATACCCGACATGGGACAGCTTTCTTCGGCAGAGAGCCGCGTCCGACTGGCCGACATCAATCTGCGTCAGGCACAAGTGGACTTCAGTCGTGTGGAGGAGTTGTATAAAAAGGAACTGATCAGTGCCGACGAATATGACAAATCGCGGCAGGTGATGCGACAGGCCCGTGAGGAAAAGACGGCAGCAGAAGATGCCCTGCAGGTGGTGCGCGATGGTGTCTCGAAGTCGAACGCCTCGGCCAGCAGCACTTTGGTACGCTCTACCATATCCGGCGTCATCTTAGATATCCCTGTGAAGGTGGGTAACTCTGTTATCAACTCCAACACCTTCAACGACGGAACCACCATTGCGTCGGTGGCCAACATGAACGACCTGATCTTCCGCGGTAATATTGACGAGACGGAAGTGGGCCAACTGGTGGTCGGCATGCCGATGACCATTACCATCGGAGCCTTGCAGGACGTCAGTTTCCAAGCTTCTTTGGAGTATATCTCGCCCAAGGCCGTAGAGAGCAACGGCGCCAATCAGTTTGAAATCAAGGCTGCCATCACCTCTGCTCCCACCAAGGCAGAGGGTACCAAAGGCAGTCTGAAACTGAGAAGTGGCTATAGTGCTAATGCCGAAATTGTACTCTCCAGCGTGCAGCACGTGCTCACGGTGCCCGAGAGCGCCATCGAGTTTGTGGGCGATAGCAGTTTCGTGTATATCGTAGGTGGTACCGCAGATAAGAAGACATACGACCGCAGGCCCGTCCGGACTGGACTGAGCGACGGCGTGAGCATAGAAATCAAGAAGGGTTTGGGCCAGAAAGAGCGAGTAAGAGGTCCGCAGATTGTGGCCGACCAGAAAGATTAAGGTCTTGCTATTTCATCACCACTTTTCGTCCATCCACGATATAGGTGCCGTGCTGCCAGCTCTGCTGCTGGCAGCTGCGACCCTGTAAGTCGTATGTCTTTCCCGCACCTCTATTATCAATTGTCTTTTCTATCCCCGTAAGGTCCAGGTCGTTGCGGAAAGCTTTCAGCGAGAACAGCCCGTCGGTTGCCTTGCCATTGGATGGGTTGAACAGTCCGTGGTTGTACCAGGGTTCGTAGACATGGTTGTTGTATGGGTTCTCTTCCGGGAACCAATAGAGCAGCCCCGTCACGTAGTCGAGGTCCTTGGTTGCTGCCACTAAGTCGTCAAGGAACTTCTTCTGTCCTTCGGCTGAAGCAGGCCAGAGCGATGTGAAGTTGTAAGTGGCATTCGATGGGTACCAGTTATTATAGTATCCCGTTTCCACAATCATGATGTCTTTTTCAGGAAAGTTGTTGTGGCAGTTGTTCAGCGTCGCCTTCAGCACCGAGATACTGTTGTGCCATTCCGGGTAGTAGCTCAGACCAATGATGTCGTAGTCTACCGCAGCCAGTCGTTCGTAGATGCCCTTGGTGGTAGAGCTGTTGCCAGTCCTTTCCGTGTGGATGATGATTTTGGCATCCGGGCAAACCTCGCGACAAGCCTTTCCAGCCTGCGAGAGCAGCGTGCGGAAGCGTTCCCAGTTGGCATCGCTGCTGGTGTTGCAGCGCTTCTCGTTGCCCTTGCCCTTTTCTCCCCACAGCATGCCGTAGCTGATTTCGTTGCCCGTCTGGATGAAGTCGGGCGTTACTCCTTCTTCTTGCATGCTGGTCAGGCTCTCCTTTGTATAGTCGTAGATGGTCTGGTAGAGTTCTTCGTCGCTCTTGCCAGCCCATGCCGAAGGAGTCCACTGGTTGCTGGGATCGGCCCAGGTGTCGCTGTAATGGAAGTCGAGCAGCAGCTTCATGCCTTTCTGTTTCACTCGTTTACCCAGAGCAGTCACGTAATCAAGGTCTTGACAAACGCCTGTTTCTCCCGATGGGTTCACGAAGAGCCTCACACGTACCACATTGTAGCCCGCTTCCGTCTTTAAATAGTCGAGCAGGTCGTTGATACGATTACCATTCGGATCTTTGTATTGCACATTAGCCGCCTCATATTTGGGTAGCATCGACAAGTCGCCACCGGCAATCTTTTGTGCTGAAACCGACAGGGATGTCAGCATGGCTACGGCAGCCATCAACCATTTTCTATATTCTTTTTTCATAAGTGTTTGATTAATTTCGCTTGCGAAATTACATGTTTTCTGTCATTCATCCAATTTTCTCACAGTTTTTTGCTTTTCCAAAATGCGTAATCGTTTTCGTTGTTCGGCGTTGTAGCAGAGTAGCAATGGCTTGTTCATTAGTTGTGCGCTTTTTTCTATTTATTCATATTTAATGCATTTGAGTAATAAATATTGTTAAATAGTTGGGTCAATTGTTCCGAATTTATGGTAATCCCATTTTTTTTCTTTAAATTTGCAGAAAGAATGAATGTGGGCTATATGTGCCAAAACAAGCTAAATCGAGAACAATAAATATAATGTTTCATTAAAAAGAGTAAGGCATGAAAACAGTTTTACAAAAGAAAAAAATCCTGATGCCACTGCTTCTCGCGGCAGCTATGGTGGGTAATCCCTACCAAGCTCATGCACAGAAAAACGTAATGTGCTTGAAAACCAATACAGGCAAGTACATTGAACTGTGCAGGGTGAGGTTTATGGCCGTCGTAGATGGTGGCGCTACATTTGACATCATCGTCAAGGATGGTGAGGGAGCGCGTGGCGTGTCGAGTGTGTCGTTTGAAAAACACGCATCAACCATCGACCTTTCGCAGTATTCAACAAGCTCTGACGGTACGGACTACGTTGATTTGAATCTCCCGGTTTGGCTGAGAACAAGCACAGGTAAAGACCACAAACTGAGTACCGTGTCGGCACTTGCCAACATCGATGGTAAAATTTTCGAAGTGCTTGGCAGCGGATTCACTGAGAGCAATGTGCAGTATGTGACGTTCTATCGCAGCAAGACCGCCTATGTTCCCCAAGAGGGTGCAACCGGCATTGATGCTGCAAAGAGTGGCGACACCGAGCAGTTGCAGTTGCTCACCCCCGTGCATACACAGCTGAGTCTCTCTTATTGCGGTGATGCCAAGAAAGCTGTTCTCTATTCTTCAAGCGGTAAGCAAGTGGGTGGCGCTGCTGTCAACGACGGAGAGACCACCATCTACGTGGGCGACCTGCCTGCAGGAGTCTATATCGTGAAGGTAGGCAACAAGGCCTTGAAGTTCACCAAACAGTAAATCAATCAACAAAACAGAATTTAAACCAATAAAAACGATAGCATTATGAAAAAGATATTATTCAGTATGGTGATGGCAGCAGCAGCCATGAGTGCCAATGCTCAGCCTCTGACGGCTACATCACAGCCGAGCCAGAATTATTTCCGTGTAGAGTTTACGGTGCCTATTGTTCCCGATGGCAGTGGCGTGAGCGCTGTTTCCCAGGGTATGAAGGACGACTATACCTATTGCAACCCTCTGCACCAGTATCTTGACTTCCCCGCAGGCGGCAACATCAAAGCTGTGGGCACGGTGGGCAACATGGGATTCCGTACCACAACAGGTTCTGTTACGGAAAACTCTGTCTTCTATCTTGAAAATGGACGTACCACTTGGACCACTCCTGGCAATACGGCAGCAGCCAAGTATCCATACCAGGTAGATAAAATCAAGAAGATTTCTTCCTACTCCATCCCCATTGAGACCGTTTCGCTGATTGACTCTACGACAACACACGAAATCACCTTCCTTGGCAACAACAAGAAGTATCGTGTGTCAGAGTTCAGGTTCAACCGTCTGCCCCGCAACGTGGCTGAACTCAAGACCCTCATCGAGGATGGCAACGGCAACCGTGTAGAAGCTTGCAAAAACCCATTGTTCGTGGCAGCTGTGATGTATCTGGTGTGCCCGCGTCTGCTCGACTGCAGCCAAGACTGCTGGGAGATGATCAACTACCTGTGTGGTGTACAGCACTCACAGCTCAACACGGTGGGCTTCGCCAACACGCATTTCCAGGACATCTGTATCGGTATGTACAGCGGCAATGGCTACAAAGACGGCAATGGCTTCTATACCCATAACGTCCTGTTCCAGCACTTTGCTGGTGCTACACCGGGCAACCAGTACAAGCCGAACGGCAATGACTATTGGACTGGCCCATACAAGGTGCGCGTTGCTTGGAGCATCATCTCTCCGACAGAGAATTCGGGCCAGCTCAATGCTACGATTGCTAACATCCTCTTGATGCCGAACCCCGATGCTACTTCAGTTGCCGACATTGCGTTCGAAGACCCGACGGCTCACAACGTGAAGCTTCGTTCAACCAAGAACAACGGCTGGTTTATGCACGACAACCTGAAGACCTACTTCTCGAAGGGTAAGGATCAGCGCGACGACGACTTCTAAATTTCAGTCATATCACCATCAAGGGGGCAGGGCAAAGAATGCCTGCCCCTTTTTTCGTAAAATGTAGTCGAATATGAGAAAGATCTTTCTTTTGGTCGTTGCGACCATGCTACTCGGCATGCAGGATGCTGCCGCAGCAAAGAAACAAAAAACGGTGCGTGTGGCTACGGCCGAGGAGTTCCTCAAGGCTCTGGCCAGCGATACGCGCATAGTGATTCCCGAGTACACCGTGCTGAAACTGACACCCGCCTTGGAGGACGAGGAGGTGCGTGCAGCATACAATATCGGAGAGTTCGATTCCTATGCCCACGACTTCTCGGAGTATACCTCCCCGCGCTTAGGGTGGCACGATAACTTCGATGGTAAGGAACTCGAAATAGCAGGGTTCAGCAACCTCACCATTGAGGGCGAAGGCGAGATGGCGGGCATCATCGTGCAGCCGCGCTATGCCTATGTGCTGAGTTTCTTCAACTGCCAGAACATCACGCTGCGCAACCTGACACTCGGACATACCGACGAGGGCAATTGCGAGGGAGGCGTCGTGCGCCTGGCGCAATGCACCACTACCGTCATCGAGGGCTGCGACCTCTATGGTTGTGGCACGGAGGGTATCGGCGCAGAACGCTCTACCGACTTGCTCTGTAAGAACACCATCATCCGCGATTGCAGCTACCAGATCATGACGTTGCAGCATTGCAAAGACTTCCTGTTCACGGAGTGTGAGTTCTACAACTGCCGTGAGTTCACGCTGTTGAACATCAACTACTGTGAGAATACGACGTTGCAGAGTTGTCGTATTCGCGATAACTTAGGCGAGCTGTTCAGCATTCATGGTTCGCCAATCAACGTGAAAGACTGTATCATCCAGCATTCACGCCACAGAATGGGCAATACCGATATGGCCATCATCGATGCTAATACGATGATCGAGGACCCCGACGCCGATGGCGACGACTGCGAATGCGGCGATGGCACTGAGGATACAGAAGACTTCACCGATTGGGACTGGGCTGAAAAACCACTCACTCTGCCCGCTGATGTCAAGAAACCTACTATTCGCGACTTCGTCATCGCTGCTTGCGATGTGTCGCATTCTCCATTGCTCCAGACACTTGGAGCCAGTGTGCGGAATCCCGACAACAACGAGATTGATGTCTTGGAGATTGACGTACCCAATGGCTATATTCTGGCAGGCAGTAGTGAGGCGAACCATCTCGCTGGCGACTATCGGGCTGTGGAGTGCTGCTACTGGCGCATGACCAATGGTCATAGTCTGTTCGCCATTAATCAGCTCTACGAATATGATGCGTTAGGACTGCGATTCTACGAATACGATCCTGTGACGCGTATTCTTAAACCACGTACAGACATCTCGCCTTACAAAGGACTTCCTGGCGAATACGAATGTCGCAATGTACTGCCCCATGTGGGTAAGAGCATCCAGATGATAGAGTCTGGTAATATCTATCACCAGATGGCTACACAGACGTGGAACGGCGAGCGCTTCGTCCTGGAACTGACTGATAAGGCAAGTCAGTTTGGAGGAACGCCTCACTTTGCCGGAGGAGAGTTCGATATGATTAGCTTTATCAAGAAGTATTATCCTGATAGTTTCTAAGGCAGGAGCATAAACATAGCCCCAAAAGTTTTTTTGAACTTTTGGGGCTTTATTGATGGCATTTCTTATTTCACTATAACCTTGCGCGATGTGCCGTCGGTATAGCGGATAATCATCACGCCCTTGGCCTGTTGTCCGCGAGCGATGCGCTGTCCGTCGATGGTGTACATGCCCTCGATCGTGCGTTCTGCAAGGCTTGCCTGCAGATTCTCGATATGGGTGGGAATGACAACTGGCTCCTTCAGGGCTGAAAGGGCCATGATGGAAGCATAGGCATAATTGGTGGATACGAATGAAACAGATGCCAGAGGTCTGTCTTTCTCTACAGGTACAGAGAAGTCGAACAGACAATAGTGGTTGTCGCTGCTCAGGCCGTTGTTGTTGCGCGTGATGTTGCCCAGACCCACAACGGCTTCGTCGCCCTGCGGATTGCGCACCGACCAGTCGCGAATGTTGTATTTGCCCAATCCTACCGATTCTCCGTCGGCATAGTTCAGGGTGATGGCCACGCTTGCATCGCCATTCCCGCTGGTACCCAATACGAACAGTTCGCCGGTTTCCACCGGTGTCTCGAAGGTCAGCGTACCAACGGCACCAGGTGTTTTCAGGGTGAGCGACTGGTCAGAAGCATAGTCGCCCAACTGATAGTGTACGTTCTCATTGGCCGAAACGATGATGCCATCGCTGGGCAGTCCGCCGCTTTTCCGCAGCGATTCAGCATAGAAGGCACGGTCAGCGCCGTCGAGTGTTGATGTCGTAGAGGTGCTGGCAGGATACCTCTCGGCCACCACGTCGGCATTCCATCCGTCGGCAATGGCGATGGTGGCGGTTTCAATCTCTCGCGGAAGACGCAGACTCTTGTCCATAAAGGCCAGGCGCTGTCTGATCCAGTTCTTCAGATACGACAGTGCATCATCATACGACGAAGCGTAGTAGGGTAGGGGCCAGATGCTCGACCGGCTGTACATACCCCATGCTCGCTCGTTTCTCTCAGCAGCTCCACCGTCGGTGATGAGGTGGGCCAGCGAGTCTACGGTAGCAAAGAGACGCTCGTCGGAATAGTTTTCCTGCCGGTATTGCTGCCAACGCTGCTTCACATGCTGCATGAAGAGCGTGTCCGACACCATCCGATGCCAGTAGAAGGGCACTTGCAGCCCGTCGTAGGGATCGCGCAGGTTCATGGCGTAGTGCCATTTGTCTGTTTCTGCGCCGTGATAGTAGTTGGCGTTTCCCCAGGCTATGTTAAAGTCCCAGAGCGACATCTTCCATCGCGGGTCGATGCCCGTCTGTTCGCCTCGCGTCTCACTATATTTATAAAGGTTGGTCGAGAGGCGGTAGCCGTCGATGTTCATTGATACCTCTGTGGCCAGCAGATAGTCGATAAACGAAGTCTCATCGATGCGATTGCGATAGCCACCCTCTGGTTCCTGCCAGTCGTCGGCCAGGAACGAGTCTTCCATCTTGTTGATTTCCTGTTGCAAGGCTTTGCGTGTTCCGGTTGGCAGTTCTGCCCAATCCTCATCGTCGGGCGATTTGTATTGGTAGTGAATCGATTCCCACGAGAGCTCATGATAACCCTCCATGTCGCCCCAGGGATGGTACTTCGATACGTAGTTCGACTCATCGTCTCGGTCTATCTCCACCAGATAGTCGCCCGTCAGGTCGCCGTCGCGCGTACCGGGATCCTCCAGATTCAGTCGCTGCTTACCCTTGGAAACGCGCTCGCAGAGCGCATAAACGCCGTAGTAATAGCCGTCGAGAAACAGCTCGCACATCCGTCCGCTGGGTACATAGTCCATCCAGGGGCGTGCCAAGTCGAACGATAGGATGTCGCGGAACATCACCTCGTCGCACCAGGGGGCGATGAATGCCCACTTGTTGTCCTTGCCCATGCCCAGGATGCTCACCTTCTTCTTGCCCCCGCCATCGTCGGGCAAGACGTTGCTGTCGAGCGTCCTGAAAGAGTAGGGCTTCTTGTCGGAACTGTTGAACGAAGAGTTGCCGCGATATTTCAGCGCCACGTAGCCCTCGTAGTCGATGTGTTGACCTGGGTGAGCCACCGTGTCGCCATAGTTCTGTTGTCCCTCTCCGTTGTCGATGATTTTCATCTTCGCCAGGATATACGTATCGCGCTGAATCTCATTGCCTTCCACATCAATGAATACAATGGGTAGGTTCGTTTCGTCCACCTTCACGTATCTGTTGCGCAACCGCCCGCGATAGTTGTCGGCCTGCTGCGCAAAGATACCCACGACGGTCATCAGCACGACCGTCAAGAGAAATGTTCGGTTGTTCATCGTTCTATATTTTTATATATGGTGGAAATGCTTACCACCCAGTTCTGTCATTTGGTGTCAGGAGCCTTAGTCCTCCCGCTCGCGATACCAGTCCATATAGGCCACGTAGTGAGCGGCATTGTCGGTCTGTCCGGGGCGAGTCTTCTTGATAAATTTGGCAGGAACGCCGCCCCAGATTTCATGATCGCCAATCTTTGTGCCGCCGAGTACCAGCGCACCAGCGGCCACGATAGCTCCCTCGCCTACCTCGCAGTGGTCGAGCAGCGTCGAGCCCATGCCGATGAGCGCACCGTCGTGGATGGTGCAGGCGTGGATGGTGGCGTTATGACCGATGGTCACATCGCTACCAATGGTCAGCGGACCGGTCTTGAATGTGGTATGCAGCACGGCTCCGTCTTGCACATTGGTGCGGTCGCCAATGTGAATCCACATCACGTCGCCTCGAACTACAGCATTAAACCACACCGAGCATTCGTCGCCCATTTCCACTTCGCCCACGATGGTGGCGTTCTCACTAAAATAGCAGTTCTTGCCCCATTTCGGGCAGAGTCCATTTACTTCTTTTATCAGTGCCATTTATTTTTTCTATAGAAATCTGGCCGCAAAGGTACAAATAAGTGAGCAATAATCCAAATTTGGATGCCTTTTTTTGCTTTATTTGGTTTTGCATCCACTCAGGTATAGAGTCAACCGCCTTCCGACGATGGGCGAAAAAAGAAGGAAAAAGTTGCGAGTGTCACGAAAATGTCGTATCTTTCCATCCGAAATGGCCTATTATCATGATAAACTTGTTTCGTAACCGAAATTCCCATAATTTTATAACCATATACAATTATTGGGACGGCTCTGACAGTTCTTGACTGTTGCCATTATCCTTAGCCTTGAAAGACGGTTGTTTTGCGTTGACGTTGTGCCCTTTGTGGGAGTATTCAAGCTTGAAGAAGTCGAAGATGTCGCGTTGCGCCGCTGTCGGTACCGTGTAGACATCCTTGTACTTGTTCTCGAAGTGGATTCTGGTGTAAGTGTCCACCTTCTCCAGGAATTCCCTTTCCGACCAGTAGTGGCGCTGCTTCGGATCGACCTTCTGCACCTCCATCCTGAGCTTGGTTAGCAGGATCAGCGCAATGAACACGACAAACATTTTGCCCTTGATGGTCTTTTCGTTGTGGTTTCTCATGCGGCGCATGTCCTCTGCGTTCTTCACGTCGTCGAAACTGACCTCCACGTCGTTGCGGTCACGATATGCCAGCAGTGCCTTTCTCGTGTCCTTCTCCGAGGTGGACATAAGCACCCAGTAGCAGCTGTCGTTCTCGATGAAGTCGTTGATGGCCTGGTCGTTGTACTCCACAATGCGTCCGCGCTTGGGAGTCTCCGTCACATGGAAATATGTCTCGTACATCGACTTGTTCTTCTCCACCATCCTACCGTCCACCAGCTCGTCCTTGCATCTGCGCAGCCGCCGCATGAAGTCGTCGATGACCTTGGACTTGCGGGCCGCGTCGAAGAAGATGTGGTACCATGTGCGACCGTACTCGGTCATCCTGAACACGGTCTTGCCGTAGACCAGCTGGCCGTCCTCCAGCTCTATGGCGTTCCTTGGGGAGAGCAGGCTCTGCTTGTGCTCGGCAATCATCTTCTTCTGCCAGCCCACAGTGGACGGTACGGGGATGGTGAAGCGGTGTCCCTTCTTCGTTATCAGGCGGAGGTTGTAATCGCTGTAGAACCCCCTGTCTCCGAAGAACGTGAACTTCTTCGCTCCCAGCTTGGACAGCATCTTCAGCACGTACTCCAGCACGGCCTTGTCCGACATGCTGCCCGGTGTCATGGCAAACCACATCGGGAGGCCGGATGCCACGGAGGTCAGAAGCCCGAGGTTCACCTGCTCAAGGCTCTCATGGTCGCGGTTGTAGCCGCGCTCCGCATAGGGATTGCCCTTGCCGTAGGTGCTGACGCTGGTGATGTCGAACAGCATGCTGTCGCCCTTCCCCTGCCTGGCCATCCACGACTTGAAGAAGGCGTTCTGGCGGTCGTCTGAGATGGAGGCCAGAAGCTCGGATATGCGCTGCGATGTCAGTCCGAGGTCGGCATAGCCGCGTGCTTCAAGCCAGTCCTCGCTATGGCAGAAGGCCTTGCCGCGGCACACCGTGTAGTAGGCCAGGGCCAAGATGGAGTCCGTGTCCTCCGCAGAGAATGCGTCAAGCAGCGACTTGCGGACGGCAGTCGTCTCGCACACCTTGTCAAGAACCATCTTCTGCCCCACGCGAATCGTGCAGGAAACCGCAGGTCCGTCGACGCCAGTGGACGAATCGCCAGCCTGCTCTTCAACAATCGCCTTGCCCGGCAACTCCGTCTCAGCGGCACTGTCCTTGCCGCGACTCAAGTAGTACTTGTTGTAAGCGATAGTCCCATCCTCCAGGACCTTGCCTATCGACCTGCGCTTGTGGGTGGAATAACCGCGCTCCTTGTCCCAGTAAGAGTAGTCCTCATATGCATATGTAGTGCCATTTTTGGCCTTAATCTTGATGATATTATAACTATGATTGTCCATATTGAACCAATTAACGGTGCAAATATAACCATAATTATTGATACCACCAAACATTTAGCACCAACAACACAAAGGTTTTATAGAAGTTTAACCATATTTGTGGTTATAATCGGGAATTTCGGTTTCTACATAAACTGATTCTCCACGATGTCGGTGAGGACGTCTTTGATATCGAGTCCTGCGGCACGTACTTGTTGCGGAATGAAGCTGGTGGCAGTCATGCCTGGCGTGGTGTTCACCTCGAGCATGCTGATTTTCTGCTCCTTGCTGATGATATAGTCTATGCGGATGATACCGTTGCAATGCAGGATGTCGTAGATATGACTGGTGAGCTGCTTGAGGCGGTTGGTCAGATCGTCGGAGATTCGGGCTGGTGTGATTTCCTCCACTTGCCCGTTATACTTCGCATCGTAGTCGAAGAACTCGTTGGTAGTGACCACTTCGGTGGGCGGGAAGATGACGGTCTTCTCGCGAGTCTTGTAGCATCCCACGGTCACTTCCGTTCCTTCCATATAGCTTTCCACCATCACGCTGTCGCTTTCCATCATGGCCTTGCGAATGGCTGGGGCGAGCTGGTCCTTGTTTTTCACCTTTGTCACGCCGAAACTACTACCGTCGGTAGCGGGCTTCACGAAACAGGGCATACCGATACGCTCTTCTATCTCGTCGTCGCTGACCAGTTCTTCGTAGCCCCGGCGGATGAGCAGACTGTCGGCCACGCTGACTCCGTAGCCGCGTAAATAGTTGTTGAGTACGAACTTGTCGAAGGTCATGGCCTCAACGAGGACGCCACTGGTGCTATAGGGCAGGTGGATCAGTTCGAAGTAGCCCTGCAGGATACCATTCTCTCCGGGTGTTCCGTGGATGGTGATGTAGGCATAGTCGAACATCACGAGTTTGCCGTTGTCCTTAAACGAGAAGTCGTTGCGGTCGATAGGGGCCGTTGTGCCATCGCTGAGTACGGCGTGCCAGTCGAGACCGCGCACCTCAACGATATACACATTGTAGCGCTCCTTGTCGAAGAAGGAGTAGAGACCTTGGGCCGAACGCATCGACACCACGTATTCTTGAGAGTCGCCACCGCAGACGATGGCTATGTTTCTCTTCATTGTTTTCATTTCTTTCTTTTTTTATTTTTGTTTTTTATGGTTCATCAAACGGGTTGCGGGTTGTGCCTTGAATGTAGCCGCGCCATTTGTCGATAAGGGCGGCGATGTCCGTTGGCAGTTCGGAAGTGAAGTCCATCTGCTGATGCGTGGTGGGATGAACGAAGCCGAGCGTGCGGGCATGCAACACCTGGCGCGGACATATCTTGAAGCAGTTCTGGATGAAAGCTCGATAGGTGGAGCTGCGCTCTCCGCGCAAGATTTCCATACCTCCATAGCGCTCGTCGCAGAACATGGGATGGCCGATGTGCTTCATGTGGGCACGTATCTGATGCGTACGTCCCGTCTCCAGAATGCATTCCACCCAGGTGGTATAGCCGAAACGCTCCAGCACACGATAATGCGTGACGGCAGGTTTGCCAATCTCCGAGTCGGGAGGGAACACCGACATGCGCAGTCGGTCTTTTGGATCGCGCCCAATGTTGCCCTCGATGCGCCCCACATCATCCTTTAGGTTGCCCCACACCAAGGCATTATACGAGCGATGAGTGGTCTTGTTGAAGAACTGTACGCCGAGATTCGATTTGGCCTCGGGTGTCTTCGCAATGACGAGCAGTCCACTGGTGTCTTTGTCGATGCGGTGGACAAGACCAACTTCCGGGTCGTTGGGATCGTAGGAAGGCATGTTGCGCAGATGCCAGGCAATGGCATTGACCAGCGTGCCGTGATAGTTGCCGCATCCTGGATGCACCACCATGCCGGCTGGTTTGTTGATGACCATCAGCTGGTCGTCCTCGTAGACAACATCTAAGGGTATCTCTTCCGGCTCGATGGTATCGTCGTGGCGTGGGCGGTTCATCATCAGCGTCACCACATCCATCGGCCGCACCTTATAATTGCTCTTGACGGGATGCTCGTTCACATGGATGAAGCCTGCTTCAGCAGCCTTCTGGATGCGGTTGCGACTGGAGTGCTGCAGATGCTCAAAGAGGAATTTGTCTACTCGCGTGGGTACCTGACCCTTGTCGGCCACGATGCGAAAATGCTCGTAGAGCTGGGCATCTTCATCAAGACTGACGGTATCGACAGAGTCTATGGATTCTAAGTCGATAGGATATTGGGGGGTTAGATTGTCTGTCATGGTTATTCTTCTGGTGAAGTCACTACTTCGAAATCGTCTTCCTCGTCGACTCCTCCCTCGTTGCCCGTGGGATTGTCGCCGTCGATGACTTCCTCTTCTATCACCTCATGATATTCGGGTTCCACTTCCATATAAGCCACGTTGTCGGACAAGTCGCGCCTGCCATCACCCACCTGAATGATGATGAAGGCGTCCACAGGAACGCGCTGCCCGGTAGATACGAGCCGTCCCTTGCACTTGATGCCATAGACCCAGTCTCTTTCGCCTGGCACATACTCGGGGTCGCCCACTTTGAATCCCATGGCCGTCAGGCGGGCGCGAGCTTCACGATAGCTACTGTTGTCGATGACGTCGGGAATGGTCAGCGTGGGAGTGCTGGAAGCATTCACCACCACATAGACGATTCTGCCCGACTTGACAATCTGCCCGGGCAGGAGCGACTGCTCCAAGATACAGTCGGGTGGAAGCGTCTTGACGTAGCCCGTATCGCTGATAGCTATCTCCAAACCCAGCTTATCGATGATGTGCTCGGCGTCGGCAAACAACTTATGACGCAGGTTGGGCATCTGTATCTTCTCGCCATGATGGGTATAGAGATCGATGCCGTACTTCACGCCCAGGCATAGCAAAACCAGCACCAGCGCCATTGCCAGCAGATTGGCCCAGAGCCCCAGGCTGAATATCTTTTTGAAGAATTCCGTTGCTTTCATTCTTAATTGTGTTCGCAAAACTGTTGCAAAGATAGTAGAAAAAAACGAAAAGACGAAGAGAAAAGGCGAAAAAATACAAAAAAGAAGGAAACACGGCCGACCCTATTGCAGGCACGACACTGTTTCCCTCTCTTTTTCTGAGTGACGAATACTACTACTTACCGTGGTTCTCGTCGGACACTGTCAGTTTTTTACGACCTTTAGCTCGGCGTGAAGCCAATACTCGGCGACCGTTCTTTGTCGCCATTCTCTCACGGAAGCCGTGCTTGTTCACTCTTCTTCTGTTGTGAGGTTGAAATGTTCTTTTCATCTTCTTAATATGTTTTGTTATATTATTATTCTAACGCAAGCGAGCTTGATTTCCCACTTTTGGGCTGCAAAATTACGCATTTCTTTTGAATTACCAAAGAATTATGCAATTTTTCATGAAAAGTTTTATGTTTTTTTCCATTTTCTTCGTATCTTTGCAGCCGTTTAAGACGATTTTTGGCATTCGACATCAATTTCAACCATATAAGAATTATGATTAAATCACAAGACATTAAGAAGGGTACTTGCATCCGCATGGACGGCAAGCTGTATTTCTGCATCGACTTCTTGCACGTGAAGCCGGGCAAGGGTAACACAATCATGCGCACCACGCTGAAGGATGTTGTCAGCGGTCGCGTACTGGAGAAGCGCTTCAACATCGGTGAAGCTCTGGAGGATGTGCGCGTGGAGCGTCGCCCCTATCAGTATCTCTATCAGGAGGGTGCCGACTACATCTTCATGAACCAGGAGACCTACGACCAGATTCCCATCGCCAAAGACCTCATCACGGGCGTTGACTTCATGAAGGAGAGCGACGTGGTGGAAGTGGTGAGCGATGCTGACACCAACACCATTCTGTATGCAGAGATGCCGGTGAAGACCGTTCTCCGCATTACTCACTCAGAGCCGGGCATCAAAGGCGACACCGCCACCAACTCTACCAAGCCCGCAACACTGGAGACTGGCGTGGAAATCCGCGTACCCCTGTTCATCAACGAAGGTGAACTCGTACAGGTAGACACCCGCGACGGCTCTTATCTGCAGCGTGTGAAGGAATAAAAGGCATGAGATACTCGCTGATTGTTCCCGTCTACAACCGCCCCGACGAGGTGGACGAGCTGCTTGAAAGCCTTTGCTCGCAAACTGAACAAGACTTTGAGGTGGTGATTGTGGAAGACGGTTCTCAGCGCGATTGCCGCGCCATCGTGGAGAAATATGCCGGCCAACTGGATGTGCATTATTTCGCCAAGCCCAACAGCGGGCCCGGTCAGAGCCGTAACTACGGTGCTGAGCGGGCTCGTGGTGATTATTTGATTGTGCTCGATTCGGATGTCGTCCTCCCGCGCACGTATATAGAAGAGGTATCGCGCGGGTTGCAACAGCAGCCTGCCGACGCCTTCGGAGGTCCCGACCGGGCTCACGAATCGTTCACCCCCGTACAGAAGGCTATCAGCTATTCCATGACCTCCTTCTTCACCACGGGTGGCATTCGCGGCGGGAAGAAGAAGCTGGACAAGTTTTTCCCCCGCTCATTCAACATGGGCATTCGCCGCGATGTCTATCAAAAGTTGGGCGGCTTCTCGAAGATGCGCTTCGGCGAGGACATCGACTTCTCCTACCGCATCGTGGAAGCCGGCTATCAGCCACGCCTTTTCCCGAATGCCTGGGTCTGGCATAAGCGGCGCACCGACTTCAGGAAGTTCTTCCGTCAGGTGTACAACAGTGGCATTGCCCGCATCAATCTGGAAAAGCTCCACCCTGGGACGATGAAGCTGGTGCACCTCCTGCCGATGGTGTTCACCGTGGGAGTCATCGGCTTAGTCGTTTGCTCTGCCATAGGAAGGGCGTTGATGCACTACGATCCTTCGCATTTCAACCGCTGGTATCTCCTGGCTGCGCTCCCTTGGCTGCCCATCCTGCTCTACTCGCTCATCATCTTCATCGACTCCACTTGCAAGAACCGCTCGCTCCGAGTGGGACTGCTCAGCGTGCCTGCTGCCTTCGTCCAGCTGATGGGCTACGGCTTCGGCTTCCTTGAAGCATGGTGGAAACGGTGCGTGCTGAAACAGGACATGTTCACGGCCTTTGAAAAAAACTTTTATAGTTGAGAGTGGAGAGTGGAAAGGTGAGAGTGGAAAGGTGTGGACCCGACTGGGAGTTTCTATGTGAGATAAAAAACGGTAACGATTGTTTCACATTAAGCAGTTGATGGAATCATGGAAGCCAGGGATGCCCAAAGTGACCCAGACTTTATCAGCAAAATGAGTATTTCTTTAAAGGAGGCTAACGAAACTGAGTATTGGTTGAAAACTTTACTTTCCGGAAGCTATATCACAAAAAAAGAATACCTCTCCATGCATGATGACAATGAAGAACTGGTGAAAATGTTGGTTAGCACCATTAAAACCATGAAGAGAAAATATGGATTGTTATGACTATCACATCGTATTGATAAAAGAAAAAAATGGCAAAAGGTAATCACACCTCTCAACTCTCAACTCTCAACTCTCAGCCCAAATTGACCATCAACAAATGGGCGGAGGAGGACCGACCACGTGAGAAGCTCATAGCACTGGGAGCCGAAGCATTGAGCAACGCCGAACTACTGGCCATCCTGATAGGCTCCGGCTCGACGAAGGAGAGTGCCGTAGACCTGATGAAGCACATCATGAACGACTGCCAGAACAACCTGAACACGCTGGGGAAGATGACCATCCGCGAGCTGACTCAATACACCGGCATGGGTCCTGCCAAGGCCGTCAGCGTGTTGGCTGCCTGCGAGCTGGGCAAGCGGCGGCAGGCTGAGCAGGCTGAAGAGCGCGCCAAAATAAACTCGGCTCTGGCCATCTACAACGTGATGCTCCCCAAGATGCAGGACCTCGACGTGGAGGAAGCCTGGATTCTGCTGCTCAACCAGAACTACAAGCTCATCCACAAGGAGCGCGTCAGTCGAGGCGGCATCACCGGCGTCAGCGTGGATGTGCGCATCATCATGCGCGAAGCTCTTCTGCACAACGCCACGGTGATAGCCTTCTGCCACAATCATCCTTCGGGGGGGCTGCACCCCAGTCGCGAAGACGACAGCCTGACGCAGAGCATCCGCAAGGCATGCGAGCTAATGCGCCTGCATTTCCTCGACCACGTCATCATCACCGACGGTGCCTACTACAGCTACCACGAGCAAGGTCGGCTGTAGCCCCACAGGTTCAGTAAGCCGCGGCATCACAGCGGCATCCCCCATAACCCCAAAACCACAAACGCAATGAAAAAGATTCTTATCGCAATGATGATGTTCTGCACGCTCACGGCAGCTGCGCAGAAGAACATCTACGGCTTCACCGTCAAGGACGATGTGGGTCAGGACGTATCGCTCAAACAGTTCAAGGGCAAGGTGCTGCTCATCGTCAACACCGCCACCCGCTGCGGTTTCACTCCTCAATATAAGGAGATGGAAGCCCTCTATCAGAAGTTCAACGCCCGAGGCTTCGAGCTCTTAGACTTCCCCTGCAACCAGTTTGGCGAGCAGGCTCCCGGCACAGCGCAGGAGATTCGCGAGTTCTGCGAGGCCAACTTCGACATTCACTTCCCACAGTTCGACAAGGTTGAAGTCAACGGCCCTAAGGCCAGCCCGCTCTTCAACTATCTCAAGGCCAAGCAGGGCTTCCAGGGCTTCGACCTGAACGACCGCTTTGGCAAGCTGCTCGACGAGATGATGGAGCAGCAGGATCCCGACTTCCGACAGAAGCCCGACATCAAGTGGAATTTCACCAAATTCCTCGTCGACAAGAAGGGTCGCGTCGTGAAGCGCTATGAGCCAACAGAGCCCATCAGCAATATAGAGAAAGACGTTGAGCGACTGCTCAAATAGAATACTGAAAACATGTAAAAAGATTGATTTTTATGGCAAAGAAAGCATTATTGATGATTCTCGACGGATGGGGAATCGGACAACATGGTAAGGGCGACGTTATCTTCAACACGCCAACGCCCTATTTAGATTATCTCACGGCCATCTCGGCCCACTCGCAGTTGCAGGCCAGCGGCGAGGATGTGGGGTTGCCCGACGGACAGATGGGCAACTCAGAGGTGGGGCACCTGAATATCGGTGCCGGACGCATCGTCTATCAAGACCTGGTGAAGATCAACCGAGCCTGCAAGGATGGTAGTATCCTGCAGAATCCTGAGATAGTCTCGGCCTACAGCTATGCGAAGGAAAAGGGAAAGAAGCTCCACCTGATGGGACTGACCAGCGACGGCGGTGTGCATTCTTCGCTCGACCACTTGTTCAAACTGGTGGAAATCGGCAGGGAATACGGTCTGAGCGATGTCTACGTACACTGCTTCATGGACGGCCGCGACACCGACCCGAAGTCGGGCAAGGGCTTCATCAGCCAGCTGCAGGAGGTTTGCCAGCAGAACGGAGCGCACATTGCCAGCATCGTGGGCCGCTTCTATGCCATGGACCGCGACAAGCGCTGGGAACGTGTGAAGGAAGCCTACGACCTGATTGTCAGCGGCAAGGGCAAGCAAGCCACCGACATGGTGCAGGCCATGCAGGAGAGCTACGACGAAGGCGTGACCGACGAGTTCATCAAGCCTATCCGCAACCAGTCGGTCAACGGACTGATCGAAGAGGGCGACGTGGTCATCTTCATCAACTTCCGCAACGACCGTGCCAAGGAGCTCACCACCGTACTGACGCAGGAAGACAAGCCCGAGGTGGGCATGCACACCATCCCCGGTCTGCAATACTACTGCATGACGCCCTACGATGCCAACTTCAAGGGCGTGCACATCCTCTTCCCGAAAGAGAATGTGGAGGACACCCTGGGCGAATATCTCTCGAAGCAGGGCAAGAAGCAGCTGCACACCGCCGAGACGGAGAAGTATGCCCACGTGACGTTCTTCTTCAATGGCGGGCGCGAAGCTCCCTTCGAGGGAGAAGACCGCATCCTGGTGCCGTCGCCGAAGGTGGCTACCTACGACCTGAAGCCCGAGATGTCGGCCTACGAAGTGAAGGACAAGCTGGTGGGCGCCATCAACACACAGGAGTACGACTTTATCGTGGTGAACTTCGCCAACGGCGACATGGTGGGTCATACCGGTGTCTACAACGCCATCGCCAAGGCCGTCTGGGCTGTAGACCAGTGTGTTCGCGAAGTGATAGAGGCTGCCAAGGCCAACGACTACGAGGCCATTATCATTGCCGACCACGGCAATGCCGACAATGCCATCAACCCCGACGGCACGCCCAACACGGCCCACTCGCTCAACCCCGTGCCCTTCATCTATGTCACCGACAACAACTCGGCCACGGTGAAAGACGGTCGGCTGGCCGATGTGGCGCCCTCCATCCTGCACATCATGGGACTGCCCCAGCCCTCCGACATGACGGGCGAGTGCCTCATCAGCGACTAAGTAATTCTCAGAACGCAAAGACGCAAAGACACAGAGCTTTTTCTTTTACAGATTCTCTGTGTCTTTGCGTCTTTGCGTTCTATATTTCCTGTTTTCAGTAATGCTAACAGCGAAAACCATCTACCTGATCTTGTTCTCCTTGATCAGCGAGCCGATGACCTGCTCTATCTCCTGGGCAAGGGCCAGGTTCTCGCTGTTCAGACCAGGGATGGCGGTCACGTTGCCTGCGGCTAAGGGAGCCAGGATGGGCTCTATCGCGCCGTTCTTGAGTTCGGCAAGCAGATAGCTGAGCATCCCGTGCAGCTGACTATCGCTGACGGTATAGTCCCACCGCAGGGCATCCTCGATGCTCACCTGCTGCATGGGCTGGTTGCCGGCAAACGTAACGGGAATGATCTCCACATCGGGATAGGCCGTGCGGACACGCTCCAGCAGGCCCTGGTTGTTGCGATAAGCCTCCACGAGATAGTCCAGGGCGGCATAGCGCCAGATGTTCTTGCCCCGCTCCACATCGTTCTTATAGCAGGTCACCACATCATTGTAGACCATCACCAGCGTCACCTTCTCCATGCCGGCGGCCTTGGCCTGCGCCACAGCGTGCTCTAAGCGGTTGCCTTCGGTGAGCGTGGCATCGAAGATCAGTCCCGCCTTGCCCAGCTTCATCTGGTTCACAGCGGTTGTCTTTCCGCTGGCAGGCGGACCGGTAACGATGACAACATCCTTCTTGCCTAAGTTCTTGGCCTTGGCGAGCATGTTGCGATAAATCTCATCCACCAGCATCTTCTCTGCCTCGCGATAGTCGGCTGCATTCGGCCCGACATAGCCTATCGGGCGGAACATCATGCGCACATCGTCGGGGTCGAGCTTATTGCCCGCACTGCCCATATACTTGTCTACCAGCAGTTGCATGCGCGGACGCACCCACTCCACGGCGCCATCGGCGATGAGTTGTGGCTGCGGCGACTCGATGGTATAAGGCGAGGGATGGTGATTGATGCGGTTGTGACGGCGAATGTCCATTAGCTTCTGCTCCGCCATATAGGTATCGCTGGGCAACTGATAGCGGGCATTGCCCTGCGGGTCGTTCTTGAAGAGCATCAACGACTCCTCGCCACGGTCCACGAACTCCACCCATCCGCGGGGCGAAAGGTTATATTCAGCATCACCCAAGACGGCCTGCACCAGGCAGTTGGTGTCCCACATGCGCTGGCCTGTATCGCAGGTGTAGTGGGTATAGACGGCCTTGATAGGATTCACGTCCGTATAGGAGAGGTCCACCAGCACATCCTTCGGCAGATAGTCTATCTGGTCGCCCACATTGCTGGGCGACATGATGAGGTCTACGTTCCGGGGCAGACGGTCGTAGAAGATGGCCGACTGACGGGAGGCAGCACGCATGTTATAGCCACTCAGACTGTCGCCAGCCTCGAAGCGTCCCGACTGGATATACACCGACTTCACCTTCTGTCCGAAGAGGTCGACCCCGCTGAGCGGCGAATATTCGTCGGCTCCCGACTCAAAGAGCTGTGCCAGCGTGGTGGCAAAGCCGATGGCCACCACCACGATCGACTTGTCCTCGGCCTGACTGAGCAGCTGCCGATAGAGCTTATACCCCTCGGGGCAGCGGCTGGTATCGACCGTTCGCTGGAAGAGCGGACTGCCCTGCGCATCCTTCAGGTCGCAGATGCCATTGTAGGGAATGAAGCATCGCGGGTTCTTCACCCCGTTTCGCTCCAGTCCGATGGGCACGTCGGGATGGCCGTAATACGTATTGAAGATGTCCACAAGCGCAGCATTCTTCTCCCCTTCCCTATCCACGACGATGCCCTTCAGGTCTACCAGCCCCTCGTCGATGTAGTGGTTGAGCATCATCAGCGCAAAGAGGTCGTCGGTAGAGCTGCCGAAGTCGGAGTCGAGAATCATCTGCACAGGCTTATTGTCGATGCCGGCGTAAACATCATTCCCCATCGGAGAAGCAAGATGAGCGGTCTTACAGGCATTCAGCCCCGTAAGCATGGCGGCGGCCATCATCATCATGAGCACCCGCCGCATCATTGGTTGGTAATGATTTTGTGTCATAAGGCCTATTGTTTTTGGTTTCTACGGTGCAAAGATACATTAATTTACAGAAACCACCAAAAAACAATCGACAAAACAACAAAAAAAGCGGCAAGTGAGCGGTCTCACTTGTCGCTTCAGGTCGGGATGAGGCGACTCGAACGCCCGACCCCTACGTCCCGAACGTAGTGCGCTACCAACTGCGCTACATCCCGATGCTTCCGAAAAAGCGGTGCAAAGGTATGAAATAATTTAGTATTTACAAATTTAGTATTTACTATTTAATACAACTTTAACCTTTTTTATGCTTACAGGCTCTCTACTAAAGAGAAAAGGCGCATGGAATTGCTTCCTTTCAAGAGGATGAATTGCTGTTCGGGCAGGTGGGTCTCCAGCTCTTTCTTCACCTCTTCTACGTCGGAGAACTTGCGGAAAGAAGTGTTGGTGCGCCCAAACTCTTCGCCTACGAGCCACACATTCTGCAAGCCGAGCGGATCAAGCAGGTCAACGATGCGCTGATGCTCTGCTGCTGAAGCCTCGCCCAGCTCGCGCATATCGCCCAGGATGGCCAGTTTGGTCTGTGGCGTTTGCAGGCTGGCAAACGAATGGAGTGCCGACGACATGCTCGTGGGATTGGCGTTGTAGGCATCCACGATGAGCGTGTTGTGGGCCGTCTGCGTGAGCTGCGAACGGTTGTTGGTGGGCTGATAATGAGAGAGCGCGTGGTTGATTTGCTCTTCATCGACGTCGAAATAAAGGCCGACGGCAATGGCTGCCAGCATGTTGTAGATGTTGTAGGCGCCGATGAGGTTGGTGCTGACGGTGGAGGGCCTCCTCTTATCCTCCCCCTTCGGGGGCTGGGGGGCCTCTTCTTCGTCGTCAATCCACCAACGGAAAGTCAGGAAGGGGTCGCAACTGACCACTTCGCCCCTGACGACAATGTCTTCCGACGAGCCTGTGCCGTAGGCGAACTGCATCAGGATGCCCCGGCTGTCGGCCATCTCGGTGAGGTCGGGATCATCGGCATTGATGAAGATGAATCCCCTGTCAGGGTCGCCCAGGTCTTGCTGTCGGCGCAGAAAGTCGTAGAGCTCGCCCTTCGTCTGCTTCACGCCCTCGAACGAGCCGAAGCCCTGCAGATGGGCACGCCCTACGTTGGTGATGAGTCCACAGGTGGGCTCAGCGGTCTCAACGAGCGTCTTGATGTCGCCCGGATGACTGGCTCCCATCTCGATAATGGCGATGTCGTGGTCCTCGGTCAGTCGGAAGAGCGTCTTCGGCACCCCAACATCATTGTTGAAATTGCCCTCTGTTGCCAGCACATTGTATTCCTCTGCCAGCACTGCGCGGACGAGTTCCTTGGTGGTTGTCTTGCCATTGGTGCCCGTAATGCCAATGACAGGAATATCGAACTGGCGGCGATGCTCGCGGGCCAGGTCCTTGAAAGTCTGCAAACAGTTGTCCACCTTGATGAGCTGATGGTCGGGGATTGCAAATCCCCTCTGACGTGAGGGAGGCGAGGTACGAGGTACGTGGTACGAGGTACTTGATGAGAGCTGAGAGGTGAGCGTGATGTCCTCGTCGACAATGGCGTAGGCACAGCCTTTCTCAAGTGCCTGCTGCGCAAACTTATTGCCATCGAACGACTCGCCTTTCAGCGCCAGGAAGATGCTCCCCTCGGGGCAGTTGCGGCTGTCGGTGGTGATGACGGGATGCTGTTGATATAACTGATAGAGTTGCTTGATGTCCATAATTGAGATTTGAAAGATACTGAATGCAAAGGTACAATTAAACGAGCGAAAAACCAAATAAATAAATGACTTTTTTCATTTGTTGTTCCGAGCGTCAGTACCTTCGGCAATACCCAAAGGTACTACTAAATGAACAAAATCACACAAGAAATCAAGAAAAACTATATTTTTTATTGTTATTATTCAAAAAAAGAACAAAAATACGTGATGATTTCAGAAAAAACGCTTATCTTTGTAGCCGTTAATGAAAAATCATTTTTATAACAAACTATATTACTAATTCAAGTTTCGCAAGTTAAAAATTAGTTGAGATAAGGCCGCAAAAAAGAGCACAGGGATTTCCGTATGTCGCGGAAATTTTGTAACTTTGAAGTGCAAATCAAAAAGTACAATA